>Ga0265297_10005356_pt1 | contig 19647 bp, 26 predicted proteins | sample Munlanlwell13791_FD_192502 | JGI IMG/M metagenome (GOLD analysis project Ga0265297, IMG submission 192502) | Leachate microbial communities from a municipal landfill in Southern Ontario, Canada - Leachate well 137-91 | ecosystem: Engineered > Solid waste > Landfill > Unclassified | place...
ACATTAGAACTATTAATCCCATTGGATAAGTCAGTAGATGTAGTTTTATTGAGTAATGAAGTATACCCAAGATCCTCGTATGTCATTATGGTGTTTCTTTAAAATATTTTATCCACATTAGATTTTACTACTTTTTGAAATTTGTTACTATTTTTTAACCCTTTACTAATATTTTGTTTTTGTATATCACTAAAATTCTTTCCTTTATTCCAAGGGATATAATTTTTCTTAGCTAATCTCATTTTTGCTTTTGTTGCTTCAGAAAATTTAAAACCTAAAGTTCCTTTACCTAAATTTTTTATCTGTTGTTTTTTTCTTTCTTCTGTCATATTATTTCTGCTCCTTTATCTCAGTTAATATACAGAATCCTTCAAATTCCCAAGATTTTCCAATTCCTTTTTCATAAAATTTATAACGAAATCGATTAGCAGATCCACTTATATCTACTTGTTCAACATTTCTTTTTAATATTGGTATATTAGATTCCCTGAATGCTACTTCATTATCTTTTTGCACTGCACATTTCATTCCTCCAGCATAATTAGAAAAAATAGTTAAATGTGTACTAAATTTAACATCTTCTGGAACTCCATGATCGAGAGCTTTAGTAACAAAGAATGAATCTATAGGATTAGTATTATCAGAATAAACTTTGTCCACAGGAGTCGCAAATTTAAACACATAGCCATTATTATTTCCAAAATAAGTCCGACGAATACTAGTGTCAACATATGTACAAGCAGATTTTACTAAATCATATGTACATCTAATATAACATTTTTCTCGAATTGTATCCCAACAGAACCAGGCGTTAGTAAAAGTATCTTGTCCAACTGTAACTGTTCCAATAAAAACTCTATATTCATTTTCATTATAGCATACTCCAATTTGATTTCCTAATGTTGTCTGTGTTACAGCATCAAAATATTCCTGTGCCTTTGCTGAAATTAATTCAGGGATTCCTCCAGTCCATCTCCAAGCACCTTGACGATTTGTCCAATAAAGAGTTCCATTAACATTAGCAATAGAACGAAAACTATCACATCCAATATCAGAAATTTTTACTTTATTTGATTCATCATATCTCCATATTGAATAATGTTTAAATACAATAAGACGATCATTAGCAACAGCAAGTCCTGTAATTTCATCGCCATCATCTTGTCCAAATTCAATCCAATTAGTAGCAACACCAGTCCATCCAATAGCACCAGAAGTAGGCTCGTCAGAATAATAAACACGAGAAGGATAAACAGTTGAACTAATTTTTACATGACCAACATAAAGTAAATCTTTATATGCCTTGATATATTTAGCTTGAGGCATATCAGTGATATTAGAATCAGAAGCTGAAAATACTGTAGCATCTATTGTAGCATTAGGAAGAAAAGTTGTTCCTGATTTATATCCAACTATGAACGCTTTCCCGAGATAATTTTCTATAGAAGGAACCGAGCCAGCATATCCATCCCACGTACTACTTATTCCTGTCGGTGTATCAAACGCTCCAGTTGTTCTATATTTTATAGTTAATGCCGTCGAACTATCACTGACAGCTAATAAATAATTATTTAATGCTGAAGTATCATAGTAATGATGTAAATAACAAACATCTTTAGCATTAATTACTTGACCTGCTCCTGTAGCTAAAGAATATCCTGGAACTTTTTGTAGTTTTCCAAGTTTATATACCCAAGCATTTTTTACTGCTGTTAATTCATTATCAAGTAATACAAAGTCAGATGCCCCAACATTTAAAAGCCCGTCATAATTTGTATACCGAATAGGAGTTTGAGCCATATAGTTATTCTAATTCAACTAATATTCCATCACCGTCATCATTGATATATGATGTTCTATCTACTGATTCTGCGTCACCTGTTTGTTCTGGACCACTATATTCAATGATTTGATCATCTAATAGTTTTAAGAACATCGAATACATTTTATCTCCTCTTTTGTCATTTCCTCTAATATAAGCAAATTGAGCTGCTGTATAGTAAATTAAAACTGGAACAAAAGGAAAATCTATTTCGGTAGATAAGTCTGAAGTAATTTCAGCAATTATCTTATAATATTCATAGGTAACAGTATAAATAGAATCTGGTGTCGGGTATAAATATATTTTATTATTCTTAAATACATATCCAGTTGGTTTTCCTGTTGGAACTACTGCCCCTGAAGCTGTATAGTTATTGTAATCATTTCGACTTATCGTATTAATTTTAATTCCGTCTACTTTAATATATTCAAGCAAAAGCAAATCAGTTGGTTTTTCTATATAATTTTGACTTGCTACTGTCGATATACTTGTACTTATAGTTCTTAAAAATGGCCATCTTCTTTTTTTAGCAATTATTTCGTCGATACCATCCTGAACTGTTTCAATGGCTATATCCCAATTTAATTGTGAATTTGGATCATCATCTAATTCGGTTAGTGCTTTTCTTAAACCAGATTCGATAATTCTTTTTATTGATTGTCTTGTATATGAGGTAGCATTAATTTCATCAGAATATACTGATATTTTATCATCCGTTGAATTATAAAATGCCGAATCAAAGAATGAATAATCTTGCCCTTGATATGTATATTGTGTAAATAATTGAGAGCAATCTACATCTTTTGTAGCAATAAGTGTTCTTGTTCCGCCCGAAGATGTCTTTCCATAAAATAAAATTTGATTGAATCTTATTAATGTAACAGGATCAGATGCTTCATGGGCATATTTTGTTGCTGATACTGTAAATCCTACTGCTGAAGTTCCTCCTCCATTAGCATCAACTAATACAATTTCAGATTTCTCAGAACCATATTCACCAATTATAATATAATAATCAGATGTTCCAGTAATTACAAATCCATTATTATCAAGCGTCGAAATTGTTGTTGCTCCAATAGCACAATCTGCCGTCAAATATGTTCTTGGTTCACTATCAATTGGTGGATTAGCAATTTTTATTCTATTATTTTGTGCTTGTGTGTAATTCGACATATAATTTACTTAAATATTTTAGGATTTTTATCTTGTTCTAAATTAATTATCTTTGGCTTTGTATCTACTTCTAACCCAATAAATTTAGGTTTTTTATTTATAACTAAATCAATTATTATTGGTGTGAAATCTGAGTGAGGAGATGGACTAGCCGAAGGTGAACTTGAAAGAGATGTTGATGGACTAGCACTAATCGATGAACTAGGAGAAAGGGATATCGAACTCGAAATACTTAAACTAGGTGAAGATGATAATGAAGTGCTAGGTGAAGACGAAATACTAGAACTAGGACTTAAAGAAATAGAACTCGAGATTGAAGAAGAAGGACTAACTGAACTTGATATCGAAGATGAAAGACTACTTGATATAGATCTAGATTCAGAAGAGCTAGGACTTAATGATATAGAACTAGAAATAGAACTTGAAGGAGAAGTACTAGGAGAAACAGAGAAACTTGGAGAACTTGAAATGGATATTGATATAGAACTAGAAGGACTAGAACTAATAGAATGGCTTATTGATTCTGAAGGAGAAAGAGAGACACTAGAGGAAATAGATTCTGATATACTTCTAGAGGGAGATGAACTAAGACTTGTTGATGGTGATATTGAACTTGATAATGATGTGGATATTGAAGAAGAAGGAGATTCACTAATTGAAGTCGAAGGACTAATAGAAGATGAAACAGACCCAGAAAAACTACTTGAGATACTTTCTGATATCGAGGAAGAAGGACTGATTGAAGAACTTAAAGATGTGGATAGAGAAGTGGATAAAGAACTTGAGATACTTTCTGATATAGAAGACGATATACTTGTCGATGGACTTATAGATGAAGAAATACTAGAAGAAGGACTGGTACTTAAACTTGTTGAAGGTGAAAGAGAAAGTGAACTACTAATTGATGTTGATGGTGATATTGAAGAACTTGGAGATGTGGATAAAGAACTTGAGATAGAACTAGAAACAGAAGATGATATTGATGAAGATACAGATGAACTTAAAGAAGATGATATTGATGAAATAATCATTTCTACAGTAAATACTTGCACAAATCCATCGTTACTACTACCCCTCCAAAAATTTATAAAGTGATTAGTATCAATTTTTATACATGAATTATCTGTTCCAAGCGTACCATCAAAATTTAGTCTACTATTACTAGTAGCTACATCCCAAGTGGAAGTGTTTACTTCAAAAACTTGTACCATCCCTTCAGTGCCATTACCTCCACACCAAAAATTTATAAAGTGATTAGTATCAATTTTTATACATGAATTATCAGTATTATTTTGAGTATCAAATTCCAACGATGTATTACTAGTAGTAGTTACCGCCCAAGTGGAAGTATTTACTGTTACTACCTGGGCAAATCCATCCGAATCTGCACTAGATGAACCATAAAAACAAATAAAATTATTGGAATCAATTTGCTCACATGAAAATGGACCACCAGCACTAGAACCTAAAAAATATAATGGGCTATTTGTTGTTACTGCCCAAGTGGAAGTATTTACTGTATAAACCATAGCAGTAGCAACAGAAGTACTACCGTTCCACTCATTAGTAAATACAAGAAAATGATTAGCATCAATTTTTTTTATTTTTGGATACTTTGTTGGAGAATTAAAGGTACAAACAGACGCGGAGGTAGTAACTGCCCAAGTGGAAGTATTTACTGTTACTACCTGGGCAAACGAATAATTATTATTTCCAATAAAAAATACTAAGAAATGAGTAGAGTCTATCTGAACACAATCTTTTAGAGCGCAGACATTCGCATAAAAGTAAAATGGACTTCCAGCAGTAGTTACCGCCCAGGTTGAAGTATTTACTGCCATTACTTGAACCAATCCTTTACTTGTATAATAACTCCAAAAATTTAAAAAATGTGTTGAATCTATAGCTACACAACTATTTTTTCCACCAGTTTCAACATCAAATTCAAATAAACTTCCAGCAGTAGTTACCGCCCAGGTTGAAGTATTTACTGCCATTACTTGAGCAAAACTATCTCCGTCAGTTCCTCTCCAAAAATTTAAAAAATGATTAGAATCAATAATAATACTACTGTTTTCATAACAATTTTGAGTATCAAATTCTAAAGCACTATTTGCTGTTGTTACTGCCCAAGTTGACATATTTTATTATTTGTTGATTTCCTAAATGAATAGGCACTATTCTCTCATCTAGCCATATTTCAAAACCATTGTCTATTACTCTTTCACAAAATTCTACATCTTCACTCAAAGTTCTACGTTGTCCATCTACTATTATGTCACCATATTCAAATACATACTCATATTTTTTTGCTAGTTCTTCTAAAACTTTTCTTTTTATAAGCATACAACCAGTTCCACCAGCATCTATTTTATGGAGATACCCTTCATCTATAAATTTTTCTATAAAATCATACATTCTTAAACTATTCTCTTTAATTTTTATTTCCCTGGAGTAATACGCGCATAAATCATATTTACCATCTTTATTGGGATTTCTTGTTAATATAGGAGCTATTACAACATCCTTATCGTCTTCTAACATTAAGTCTAAAGTTTCTGGCGGTATTGGATTATCATCGTCTATCATCAATAAATAATCAAATCCTCCTCTTAACATTTCTTTAGCAAAGAAATCCCTGCATTTGTCTGTTCTTTGACGCTCTATTACGAGAAATGCACAAGGACAAGGTTTATGTAATTGTAAAAGTGATTGAACCATAATTGCTGGTATAGATCCACTTCCATTAGGGACACAAAGTAATACTTTTTTATTAGAAAACATATTATTTCTTTAAAGGCCAATCTTTTAATTTTTGTCTCGCATCTTCTTCCCATCCTTTGACAGGCCAAAACTTTTCTATCAACCAACTTAGAGGATAGATTTGTCCTTTCCATTTATTATCATAAAATAACTCTCTAACAACTTTCTTAGCATTCTGAACTTTACTTCCAGGATTATCATATGGGAAACTAAAATCTCCTCCTTGAGTTCTAAACATATGGGCATACCAGGTTTTATGATTAACAACTACCTTCCCTCCTGATAGCCAAGTTTTACAAGCTACTTCGATTCCTTGACTCCCCCAACTACCGATTGCTTCGTCACATATATTAAGTTCCCAATATTTTTCTCTCGTTAGCATAAAACAAGAACCTTGTAATGACATTGACTCGGTCAATCCTGTTTCTTCTAACATCTTCTTATATTCTTCTCTTTTCGTATATTCATTAAAATATTGAAAGTGTGGATCTTGATCAAAGCAATAAGAATTACTTTGTGGTTTTAATTTTCCAATCCATATCATTTTTCTTCTTATTTTTTTTGTTTCTCCACAATCAGGACAAACTTCTGGGGTCGGACCTTGATATTTTTTCCAACCGCATTTATAACATTTCCAATCATAAGCCCATAAATTTCTCATTGTCGGAACCATAGTCCAATTATCCTTCATTTCGTTTATTAATTTTTTATCAAATCCTTGATCAAATGAACAATGAGCATCTACTTTCATAACATACTTTGCTCTAGATAACTTAGCACATAAATTTGTCATTGCCCTCTGTCCTATCGAAACTGAAGAATAAATAACATTTACTCTAGGATCATTTAATATTTCTGAATTGTCTTTGACACCATCAAGTCCTACTATAACTTCCGTATCATCTTCAATATGTTCTAAAATGTCTTGAACTGTTCTTCCAAGAAACATCTCATTCCTACTAGGAATTAAAATTGACAATTTTGGCATAATAATTTTTCGTTTACTTCTAATAGTTTATTAGTAAGTTCTGGTTTATATCCTTGAGATTCAGCCCAGCTTGCCCAACCATATACATCCTTTGGAATACATTTAGAATTAAAACCTCTTGCTTCTGGATAGATAAATGTAAACCATAAATTAAATCTAGGGTCGTCCCCATACACCGCATCCCTAATTGTATAGTAATCTACACCGGCTGCTTGACATACATCATACAATTCCTGACATTGAGCCACCTTAAATGCTATCGCCCGATTTTCTGTCATTTTTATAATTTCTGCTTCGTAATTACTAACTTGTCTAATAGTAACATTAGCATTATAGCATCTTTGATAAAGTTCAATAACCTTTCGTCTATTTTCTGGCTTTCCTCCAATAATAATAAATGGTCTAGACTTTTGATCTGTCATTGGATGATTAACAGTCTCTCCTAAATACTCTGGCTGAAAAACAATATTCTTTCCTAATTTCTCTAACTTATCACAAGTTCCAGGCATTACAGTTGACCGACAAATAATTAAGTCTTCTTTACAATTTGTTATTACTTCTTCAACAATTGATGTATCAAGTTTACCATCTTTAAGAGGAGTAGGAACGCAGATAAATGCTACATCACATTTTAAATCAAATTCCATCCCCATAATCGGATCGTGAATAAATGCGTCAGGAAATAAAGTGTGCATTGCTTTTCCAACCCATCCATAACCATAAATTTTTACTTTCATACTTTTATTATTTTAAACTTTTTAATTTTTTAAAATTACTAACAACAGATGTCCAGGGGCGACATTCAGTCCAGTGATATTGATATTTAAATACATTCCAAACTCTTTCCCAATTATATTCTTTATCGTGATCTGGTTCTGTATCATGCATTACTATATAATCTGCCGTATCTTTAAATCTAATAGCTATTTCTGCTCTTGTCATTGAAGGATGATTATCAATAAATATAACCCCTCTTTTAGTTTCATAATCTAATTTCTTCCAGTCAGATACTAATCTAATACGATGAGTTTGGCTCTGAAACTGCTTAGCAAAATCGTAATATTCCTTATCATCTTCATAGCTAATAAGATTTCTTTTATACTCTTTACAGAGCCAATGTAAAATCGGAGTACTAAATGGACCAACACCAACTTCGACAACATCACCTTTACTACATTGAATAACTTTGATCAATGTCATCATATGGGTTGTCCAATTTTTTCTCAGACTTGTTCTCATAATATTGTTTTCTTAATTTTTTAATATTTCCCCAGACAGGCAATTCCCTCACTCTATCTTTTTTTATTACATTTGTTATATTTCTTAATCCATTTCCTGTTTTAAAACTAACACAGGGGTCTCCAGTAAAAAAATATGGTTTAAGATTCATTAATGGACTATTTCCTGCCTTCCCGATATTTAGGGGTCCGTCCCACCATTCAGGTTGTCCTTTTAGATATTTTTCGTATTCTTTAATCAATATATCTCTTTTACAAATCTGAGCACCTTCTGATGATTTTTTTCTCCAAAACCAATTTCCAAATTTACTATCCATTACAATCCAGACATTTTTATAGATATAGAAATCTTCTTTAGGAACTAATTTAAAGTAATCTTTAGGATAAAGAAAATCAGATTCAGCAAATATGATATAAGATGTTTTGGCTTCTTTAGCACCAATTAATATCTGTCTCCATTCATTAAGGTATGACCAACCAACATTACCAACACAAATATTTTTTCCTAGATCCATTGGCTTATGCGATACACTTATTATTGGTATATCGCTTGCTTGTTTTTTTAGATTATCAATTATCTTTTTTTCAAATTCTGGAGATTCTCGATTTGCTGTATAATAGACGATTGTAAAATTATTCATACTTTTTAACTAAATCTGATGCCTTTCCCCAAATCGGAATATCATACGCCTTTATCGGTCCATACGATTTTCTATGAATTCTTTGTCTTAATTCTGAAGCAGCCTCATGATTAAAATGTATTATCGAAAACTTATTAAATACATCTTCAGATTTTCTTTCTGTAACCTTAAGATTTCTTTCAACCATTCCTCTTCCTAATTCTCCAACTATATTTTCAGGAATTCCGTTTGGCCATTTAGCAAATCTCTCTTCAAGAGCTTCAATAAGAAGTTCACGAGGAGCGATTAACGAACAATTACTACGACGATTTCTCCAGTGATATATTGGTTCGTTCCAAGTAAATAATGCTAATCTATTTTGGTCGTAAGCAAATACATCGTCAGCAGGTCTATGAAAAGTAAAATGTGATTCATGATAAAGAGCATCATCTTCTGCCACTGCTACATATTTTGTCTTAGCTATCTTAGCAGCTCGTAACATCTGAACATAAATATTATGAGTACACTTTTTACCGTCATCTATAATATTTAAACCAAAATCTAATGGTTTCCTTGATACACTTATTAAAGGTGTATATCCTATTGCTTCTAATAATATATCTCTTTGAAAATTAGCAAACTTTTCTGGTATCAGATTAGCTGTTAAATATATAACAGTCATATCTGGTATTATTTTCTTTTCCATATTATTTAAATTTTTTTACTAAATCTTCTGCTTTTCTCCAAATAGGAATATCATAAGCTCTGATAGTTCCAAGTTCTTTTGTATGTCTTCTTTCTAATCCCTTCCCTGAGTTATCTCCGGTAAAATAATCGTGATCAAATTGTACAACTGGTTCTATTGTTTTAAATTCCATTACCTTTCTTGGTGTTACTCCTAATCTAGATTCATAATATCCTAATTCTCCCGCCATTGCTGATGGTATATTCTTCATATCATGTGGATACTTAGCAAATCTTTCCTCTAGCGCTTCTATAACTAATTTTCTGGGAGCAATTAAAACTGCGTTAGTTCTTATAAAGTTTTTTAAAGAATAAATAGGTTCTCCCCAAGTATACAGCGTCCATCTCGTCATATTATATCCAAACGTGTTTTCTGGTCTAAATCTAGTAAAATGTTCTTTAGTATAAAGTGTATCATCCTCTGCTACTGCGATATATTCAGTAGTTGCTAACTTAGCTCCTTGTAATACTTGCCAATAAATATTCGAACTACTTTCAGGTTCTATTTGTAGGATATTAGTATGTTCTGTTTGTATTCTAGAAATAGTAAGTATAGGATATTCACCAGCCGCATTCTTTAATATATTCCAATGATATTCTGCCCATTCTTTAGGAACTTTATTATTCGTTAGAAATATTATAGTTAAATCTACCATTTTGTTTTAATTCATTATAATAATCTCCCCACATATCCAAAGAATACTTAAAACAAGCTTCATTGTTTGACGGATTTTCTTTTGTTCCATTATTATGTGTTCTATTGAAATCTCTGTGTTTATGTGCGTACCAAGTATTTTTATTAACCATTAATTTTCCGCCAGCCTTCCAAGTCTTAAAAACCATTTCATGACTATCTTGATAAAGTGGTCCATATCCTTCAGTTTGTAATTCACCAATAACTTTATCCCACCAAGATTTCTTCATTATCCAACAACTTCCTTGCATTCCAAAAGTTTCATCAATCATTATATCTTTTCTTTCTTCAGCAAGTTTCTTGTTCTCTACTGCACTAAACTTCTTTCCAGAACCAGATTCAACAATCTTTAAATCTCCATAATCAACAGGAACAATATCCATTACTTCCCATTTTTCCGGATTAAGAAAATATCTTCGAGGAGTTACTATCCAGTTATCTTCAAAAGTTCCAGTTAAGATTTTATCAAATCCTTTTCCAAATGAACAATGTTCATCTGTTCTCATTATAAATTCCCCGCTTGCTATAGATACACCAGCATTAATAGCGCCTCTCATTCCTCTATTTTTCCCAAGATGTAATGTTTTAACTCTAGGATCTTCTTTTAAAGGAACTTCAGGAATATATCCATCAAAAACAGCAATAATTTCTATTTCTCCTTCTGAATTTTCAAGTAATGAATCTATCGTTTTTTGTAATAACGGATCTTTCCAGCTTGGAATTATAACTGATATCATAAGATTAAATTAATTCATCTTTTAAATTCTTTTTTTCAAACATATCCCATTGCTCTTGAATAAGAGGTTTAATTAATCCTTCCGTCTTTCCGTTTGTTCTTACTAACCAGGTAGCAAGTATTTTAGCTACATCATCGACGAAAATAAATCCATCAAGATACATTCCAAACCCACCCACACCTGAAACTAATTGAACTAATGTATTATTTTTTAATTCTGGCTTTTCCATAGATTTTTCTGTTATATTAATTTTTAATGCTATTGGATAAAAATCTGAAACTGCTCTGATTTGTTTAAACTGTGGCTGATATTGATCAATAATAGTAATAGAAGAATATTGCCCAAATCCGATGGCGTGTCCCGATTTTCCTGGTTGTGGACTATAATATTTATCTCCGTTCTTATACCAAGCCAATATATAAACCTGAACTACTCCTTCTTGACTAGCTTTTTCCAAGTCTTGAAGATTAACCCATTCATACTGAATATCAAAGATTTCAGAGAATTCTTTAGCCCATTTATCGGCTTCTGGATTAATAGTAGATTCATCATATAAATTAGCCTTTGTATTCTTTATTGGGTCTTTTTCTTCGAGATTCCAATCACAGAGAACAAGAGGGGCAAGACCTCCGTGTCTCGCACAATATGCTACATTTCCCCCAGAATTACCATAATTAGGATCTGTTCCTGATCTTATAGCTAAATATCTATTAGAAAATCTTACTCTTCCATTTAACCAGAATGGACTTTTTTTAAGCCAATTTAATTTACTATCATGCATTGTTCCTAATTCTATCCATCTATCAAAGAATACCTCGCATTGATTAGCAAATGATTCTGACACACACCAATAGGCATCGAAGTATCTCCCTATTTGACTTTCAAATACTGGGGCATAAAGCAAACATCCATTCGGAAACATTTTAACACTCTTTATTCCAGTATTTAATCCATATTGAAAATCAGTGGATTTTAAGACTGGTTTTAATGCGCCTTGTGGTTCCATATTATTTTATTTCATCCTGATGAAGGAATAATAATTTAATTATAGCTTCATTTTGACTTACTAGTGTTCCTTTTATTATTTGTTCTTCATCTTCAAGATTAGAAATTTTAACCAATGCCGCTTCCATATGATCTTCATGATTTTCTTTGATTAATGCGATATCTAACTGAATTTTAAAGAAGAATGCTAAAATTGGAATCATTACTATAATTATTCCATAAATCATTTTAGTTTTACTAATAAGAACATTTTCAACAGTATTTTCTAATCCTTCATTTGTTACTACTTCTGTTGACATAAATTTTGTTCTAATCTTTATTATAAACTAATTTTCCCGTAGCCACACTTGCTGACCCGAAGATAAGTAACGACATAGCATTTATATAAAATGCCGCATTAGTATCTATTACACCAGTTGTAACTAGATATGCTGATGTCGTTGTAATTAAACCAGCAATGATACTTTTCTTTCCACTTAACCAAGTTAAGATTGTTTTTAATGTTTCCATATAATTTATTACTAATTAAACTAATTATTTTACGACGGAGAACTCGAAGGACTCGTTGAAGGCGACTCAGAAGCACTAGGAGAAGATGAAGGAGAAGTTGAAAGGGATGAAGATAACGAAGTACTAGGAGATTCTGAAGTACTAGGTGAAGATGATAATGAAGTAGACGGAGAAGTAGATCTAGAACTCGAAGGCGAAGTGCTAGGAGAGATGGAAGAACTTAATGATGTAGAAAGAGATGTACTAGGAGAAAGAGATGTACTTGGAGAAGTCGAAAGAGAACTCGATAAAGAACTTGAAGGTGAAGAAGACGGACTATTCCAGTCAGAATTAGCAAATGAGAATGTCGCCCTAACACTTAATCTATAACTAGCAGCTGTTAATGTTGATTCTGTTGTTGCTTTCTTTCCATAAATATTTCCTGTACGATAATCTACAACATACTGCCCATTAGATAAATTTTCTGTTAATCCAGTAAGGGCTTCAAGGGGTGTCTTATAATCCATTGCTTCAAAACAAGCGTCTTCTAACTCTACTTCTTGTGTAAGTGCTGTACTAGTAAAATATAATGATGTATTTCCTTTTGAAGCAACACCTAATCCAAATGTGCTTAAAATTGGACTATAAGCAGTTTTTCCAAAAACTGAAGTTCCGGCTGCCTGACCACCATCAATAGTGTAAACTCCTGAATTTAAATAATACAATTGTATTGTTTCAGCAGACCTTACAACATGACGATGAGATGAATAAATATCATCTGTAGGCATTCCCCGTCTTGGAGTAATTTTTCCTTGTTTATCCATTAACATATGATTGTAACAATTTAATTTTTCTTTCAGAAAGTCGAATTAGATTCGCCCCCCTTTCGTAACAAAGATCAAATTGTTTTTAATTAAGTAAAATACTTTCACCACCAACTTCCCAGAAATCTGCGATATCTTTAGTCATTCTATCATCTTCTTTTTGATTTCGGATATCTGAATTATTACGCATACATTTTCCAACAATATCAAATTTTCTAGTATCCATTTTAATTAATCTATCTATTATCCATCTAAAACTTCCAGAATATTTATTCTTTATCTCTATGATTTCGAATTCCTTTTGACTATTAAATGGACTTTGACGAATAATTTGAATAGAACCATCTAAATTTTTTTTAACTTTAAGTAATTTATCATACTTTTTTATATCTCTCATACTATTCATAATTACCATTGATATCTTCAAGATAAAAATCATAAGTAGTAGTTGTAGTTTCAGGTTTAATAAATATCTGCATTAAAATAGCATTATTTATTATAAATAATTCTTGACCAGTTCCTAGAATAGAAACAATATTTTCTGGTTTTGAATCAATTAGAATCATACTACAAACTATTTGTTAGTTCTTCAATCTTCTGAGAATTTTTTAATTTATCTTGTTTTTCTTCTGATTTTTGTACTTTAGTTTCTTTAGTCTGTTTGATAATTTCTTGTGAAATCTTAGATTTAACTTCAATACGGATATCTTCAGTTTTCTTTTCTGTAACTGTAGTAATATCTTTATTCCATTTTCTAGCTTTATTAAGAATAAAAAGTCCTAAAGTTTCAGAAAAAACTTCAAATTCTCCTGATGGAATTTTATAATCCTTTCCACAAAAAACTACGATAAATTCTTCTGTATTATTTTTTAATTTCATATACTTGTTAAGTTAAACTACAAGGCTGTTCTAACGCGACACTTAGCTTATTTCTCGAAAGTAGATATCTACTATAATAAGCACCAGGTAGTTTTATTTATTATCTATAAAACGAACTTTTATAAGTGATGATATAATCATCAATTATTTCGACAGTTTGTTCAGGTCTAAAGCAATGTCTAGCAGTTACGATAGATGTTGAATCAATATTTTGAGGTTTGACAACACCATTATCAATAAATGCGATATTCTTTATATCAGTAACAGCACCAATTTTATCTGGTAATCCAAACGAAGCAACATCAGCCGCGATAACAACTCCAACAGAAGCTGTATCAGAAGCAGCTTGATTAGTAGCATCAATAATTATAGAAGTAATCTTCGAAAAGATTTGTGTTCCAGCAGTTGTAGCTGCTGTACTATAATCTACAGTTACAGCTTCAGAAACAACATTTCCAAACTGATCTTCGCCGACCGTAGTAAAGACAGCTTCGAGTGTGTTAGAAGAGTTATCTGCCAATGTATAAAGTAAATTACGAGGATAATCAAGTAATGTCTTTACTAATGTAGCAGTAACAACTGAAGAACCAGAAATATCTTCCGCATTAACAATGCTGTTAGCGGCGACATCAGGTTTCATTATTACATACTGTTTTCTTGCTAATAGATCTAAATTTCTATCTTTTATCATATTTAAGGGATAGTTGACCCCCTCCTCGCTAAATTAATAACGAGGAGGGATACTAAATTAACTATTTAATCACATCACGGAGAGCCGAAGATTGATTCGGAGCTTTATTCGCTAAGTTAGCATAATAACGAAGCGTAGCATTCCAAATCGGTTGGGTTGAACTTCTATCCAAGATAGATCCGTCTTCATTTAAGAAGGCCATAGGAGCTAAATCTTCAACTGATAATGTAGAAGGATCAATGAAGTAAGCCTCATCATACGGACAATCATAATCAGCAACCATTGGGATACCATTAAATCCAACACCGGAGAATCCACCTTCCAACTTTAACTCAGTACCATATCTACGATCCGGAGTCAAAAGTTGTCCATAAGCAGAAGTAACATCAAAGGATGTTAAAATATACTTCGGATCACCTTTCTTTTTAGCTTCCAAGAAAGTAGAATGTAATAGAGAATCTGTTAATGAACGCTGTGTAGCTGAATCATCAACAAAGGACTGCCACCACATATAGGATGTACGGGCTAAACCTTCGAAAGTATCAATATTAGTACCATCATCGATAAGTCCTTTAAGACCCATCATTTCGGCATTAACATTAGAAACTGTCGGAGTTGTACCATTGGTATGAGCCAAATAGACATAGTCATCATCAGCAACACCAGTAGCATCCGCAATAGTCATCGTATAATTACCAGTGATAGCTGAGACTGTCGTATAAGCCGCTGAAGTTGCCGCATCAGACGCACTTGAGAACATAAGCCCATTTCCAACTGAAAAATAATCCATAGGATATTTACCAACCATTGGAGTATCAAATGTTAATGTTACATCCGGAGACGCATCATTAACACGACAAATAACACCAGTTCCGACACCATATCCTTGACGACTTAACTGTCTTTGCATATCATTCTTGGCACCTTGATATTCGGATTCAAGAACGTTAACCAAAAACTCTTTAGAACGAGCTGAAGCTTTAATAGCAACATCAGTGATGCTAACAGTGTGGAAGTTATACTTCATCGACACACTAGCTTGTAAGTACTGTTGATTACCAGCAGTAGGCAAAACAATAGTTTCGGATCCAGCCGCAGACCCCACATTTCTATCATAATGAAGAGAAATGTACTTTGTAGTTGCACCAATTTCTTGAGCAACATTACGTAAGATATTCATGAACAAGACATTCTTTTTAAAAACTTGATCGTGAACAACCTTGTCGTAGACTCTCATAGCCGCATTGGCTAGATTGCTTACGGATTGACTCATATTATTTTAATTCTATTTCAGAATAGAATATAACTTAATTTATAAGCTACATCTCTTTTGACGCTTCTTCAATTGCCTGACGAATTGCATCCCTTGTATCCATATTTGGATCAATCTTTGAATTATCAGGTTGATGATCTCCACCAACTGAGGAAGGTCTTTCTACATCTATAGCAGGTTTTACTCCGTTAAGTCTTTGTTTAACTTCATAATCAATAATCTCATTATGCTTCATCTGAAGAAAAGCATCTCGTGGAGATAAAACTAATTTATCATTAGATCTCTGCCACTCTAAAACTTCTTGATCATTATAAGATGGTTTTCCATCTTTTCCATCCCATTCGGTTTCAAGAGTTTTAATCTCTTGCTTGTATTCAAGAACTTTCTGATTTTGAGACTCTTCTTCTTTTAAAGATTGGAGTTTCTTTTCGACAGCTCTTTCAACATCTTCCTGGGTTGCGTAAATAGCTTCTTTTGGTTCTTCTTTTACCTCTGGAACAAAGACATTTTTAAACCGATCTAAAACAGCAACAGATTCATCTAATTTTTTAGTTAGCTCACCTAACTTACTTTTACTAGATTCTCTTTCTGTTTTTAAAGCAGTGTTTAGATTGTCAATCTGCTTTCTAAGTTCTGACGGATCTTTATCAATTATAGGAACAACAGGTTCTATAACTGGCTCTTTAACCGCAGGAGCAGCGGATACAACTTCTGCCGGAACGGAAGATTCTCCAGCTGCAGCATCAATAGCTGCTTTTACTTCCTCTTTGACTTCACTCATAAATTTTTCGTTAACGATTCTGATAACGCTCAGAAACGAAAGCGTATTATATTAAATTAAACTTATTTTAGTAAATTCCTTTCTTTCCTAAATCTTTCTTTATCTTTTTATCTAATTCTTTCTTTGCCGAAATCATATTATTTGTCGTCTTTTTCATTGGATTCCATGTTCTCATATCTTTTTCAACCTTCGTATCAACATGTTTCTTTATCATTTCGTCCTGTGCTTTTTTTGTTTTAATTGGCTGAATAGCAGTTGAAATAACAGTCTTCGCTAATTTAACTGGAGCTGTTATAGCTTCTCCTGATTTCCAGGCATCTAAAACCATTTTTTTAGTATTCATATAATTATCTCTGATTACTTGATTGATATTGTTCTTCGTTTGCTATATGAGCATCGAATAGATCTTTCTTTTGTTTATAAGCATCTTGATTTTCTTGTATGAATGCGATATGTAATTCCGTATGTTCTGGTGTCCATAATACTTGAGGGGTCAATGGAACTTCTTGCCCACTAGCCATCTTCATATTTTCCTGGTCAGCTAAATCGGCAGTATCCTGAGGAGCTCCTCCACCGCCAGCAGATTGATGTGAGGCATTTTGTTTTGTAATTTCTTGCTTAAATCCTTCTTCCTGTCTCTTTTTCATTCTTTGAATAATTTCACCGACATTAGATACAGAAAGTTTTTCAAGAACTGTTTCAGGATCAATCATTTGCGCATTAGCAAGTGTCATTAATCTTTCAAACTTGCCATCTTCACTATAAGCAATTTCAGGAACAATAGAAACACGAACATCTAAAGGTTTTAATTTCATCGTATCTTCAGGAACATTCTTATCAGCAACACCGCTTCCAATAAACTTAATTGCTTCATTTCCTTCAATAATCTTCATTGAAGTAATTTGATAATCTGTTAAAACTTCAAGTATAAATTCAGATATTTCTTCTAAGAATGTTTGTAGATTTTCAACAGGCTCAGCAACTGTCCCAGCATCAGCAGCCTGTAAAGCTTCAACACCTTTACCAGATTGAATTCCAGAAGGAGCTCTACCAAGTGATGCTTCTCTCATACCTCCGCCCTCTTCAATCCATCTTTCAAGACTATTAGTATATGAAAATGGAGTACTAGGTAATGGTTGTAATTGTAACTGTGTAGGGGCAACTGAACCCTTATAATAAATTTTTTCAGCACCTTTATCAGTAATCGAACTAACTTCAACACCTTGCTTAATCATATACTTACCAGCCAGCATTCTTTGAATATATCCTTCAATTTGTGACGCACTCTTATCTAACGATTTATTCATTGGAATAAGATCTTTAATCCAAGCATCAGAATATATTGCCCCAGGCTCTCTTTCAGGATTATAACAGAAGAAAGGATAACGACGATATTTAGTTTCTTGAACTCTAGCTAATTGTCCACAAACATTAGTTAATATTTTAACATGTACTTTTCCAGAATCGTCAATCCATTTAACCCATAACTCTTTAACTAATGTAGTTTCAAGATCAGCCATTCCTTTATTTCCATCTACTCCATATTTTTCTTGTTCCAACATTTCTTTGTATGTAGAACCTCCATTCTGTTTACTGTCTGGTGTAACACTCCCAGTTATCTTATAACTTTTGTTTGCTTGAACTTGAGCAACTGGCTTTTTAACTGCTTTAATAATAAAGCGACAATCTTGTAAATAAGGAGCATCTAAATCTAAAAGTAACGAAAATGTATCATCGTGCCACATACTAATCTTAGTTTCAGTTCCAGTTTTAACGACAGCACCTTCGGCGAATCCTGTAGAATACTTTAGCCCAGAAACTATAATATCTGTTAATAGTGGTTTAATTTTTAAAATTCTATAATAATACTGTAAAATCTTATTGGTTTTTTGTGCATTCTGTAGGGCTTCATCAGTAATATCATCAGGTTGTGCTTCCCATCTTGGTTGGTTTCTTTTAATAAAATTCTTGACACCTCTTAATTGTGTTCTAATTTTATTAATAACACGACGAATTTCACCATCAGAAGCTGGTAATGACTGTATTCTATTTAATGTTCTATTATAAATTATCCAATGATCACCTCTAACGAATCTATCATGAAGATACCAATCACGGTGTAACTTCATGTATTTTGATAAAGTTTGTGTATAGAGTTGATCAATAAAGGCAGCAACTTCTTTATTTCCTTCTTTTATCGAATCACTCTGTAATTCTTTTAAGGTCATATTTGTTTAAGTTTTTCTTGTATTGCCTTTTCCAGTTCAAAATAAGCATCAGAAGTTAGTGGATAAAAAAGACTAATCTTTTTATCATCCATCTTTTTTTCTGGAAATACAAGACGGATCTTTTCGGGATTATTTAATCTTGTAAATACAGCAATATTATTTAAAAACAACCAATTATCAATTACTAAAGAAACAAACCCAATATGTCCTTTATCAGGAATAATTTGTTTTATTGTTATTTTACTTACTTTCATTTTGTTTTTTGATAGCTTGTAATAATTCTTCAGGTTCAACATCATTGACATCCATTAATTCTTCTTCAATAGGTAATTCGATTTTTTCAGAAGATGGAAGAGCTGTAACATATTCATCTACATTCTTTGCTTTATTAGCAATAACAAATTCTCTAAATCTCGTTTCTTCTGATTTATCTCTCTTATCTTGCCAAAAATAAATAAAAGCTAATGTCCCTATAAATATTACTGCTAAAATTATATTTTCCATATACTAATCCTTAATTGGTTTAATGGCAATAGCACATCCACTAGTTAAAAGAATACCTGCTGTTGCTACAGCATTAATAATTTCATTTCTTACAACTTTTTTAGGATCAATGATTCCAGTCTTAAATAAATCTTCATATTTATTAGTAAGGGCATTATATCCCAGCTTTCCTTCTAAAACCTTAGCAACTACTG
>Ga0265297_10005357_pt1 | contig 19647 bp, 6 predicted proteins | sample Munlanlwell13791_FD_192502 | JGI IMG/M metagenome (GOLD analysis project Ga0265297, IMG submission 192502) | Leachate microbial communities from a municipal landfill in Southern Ontario, Canada - Leachate well 137-91 | ecosystem: Engineered > Solid waste > Landfill > Unclassified | place...
AATATGGTGAAAAGATGGTTTTTCGTGTTCCCCTAGGTCCGTTAGTCAAAATTTCAGAATCTCAGCTTTCATTAGAACCTCTTCAAGAAGAAAAGGAAAAATTAGTTAAAAGAACTGTAGATCTTATAGAACTTTTTTTTAATTCAGATCCTTTAAAATATAGCTCTGATTTGCTTAGAAAAATAAAATCATTGCAGGGAATGGAAATTTCCAAAGAAAATGTTTCAAATCTTCCAAATGAGCTTCAGAAAGTCTATACTAAATTCAGCAAAATGGGAAACACAGGGAAAGCAGGCCGCATTCTTCTAAATGTATATCTCCAACTCAATTTTCCAATGAATAAGAACCTCAATAAAGAGCAGGATCTCATAAATAAGGCAACAATAAGACTAAATGATATAAAATCTGTTGCAGATGAAATCCCACGAAAATTAAATGCAGTTCCTGAAAAACAAGAGCCCGCAAAAAAAATAAAGCCTTTTTTAGATGAACTAGACTCGTTGGATGGCTATCTGGGAAGAAGTTCAATACTTCCAAATAATACTGCTTTTGATGAGTCCTTGGGAAAAGTAATAAGAATGTTAAAAGATACTGCATTGAGCAAGGAGGAAGAAGATCAAATCAGAGAGAAATTAGCTGCCCTAAAGTATCTTAAAGGGCTCTTTTTTATGTGTTTTGGAGACCTTGAAAAATTCACTGCATTTCTTGCGGATTTTTATGCCCATTCAAAAACAGATATGAAAAGCCATGCAGGCGCTCTTGCAGATTTAAACAAAGATTTAATATTCTTCAGAGAAGATCTCCCAAATCTTTTATACTCTGGCAAATTAATAGAAAACAATCAAACCCTTTTTGATTTTGCAGAGCTTGGATCATTTCAAAAAACCAGTGAAGAGAAGGAACTTTATGGCACTAAGAGAGGAGTTACTTTTGGAGAAAGATATATCTATAAATTTATGGAAGAATGCCTGGCAGGCTTGCCCATATTTGGATCCGAAGAAAAAATATCATACAAAACCCTTCTTGAAAATTCAGAACTTACAATAAAGGATTTTTTTAAGAATCTAGATGATATAACAACCCTAAGGCTAAATCTTGGAATTTCCTTTAGTTCGACTCAGGATTATTTTCAATCTTTAAATGCAGTCCTTAAAGAATTCTCAGGAGGGCAAAATGAGCTTTATAATATACTGCACCTTCATTTCTCAGGAGAGGAATTCAAAGAAGGAAATATCGGCTATCATATCATAAAAGGAGAAACAAAAAAAGCAGAAGAGCTCCAGCAAAATATAATGAATGCCCTGTTTTCATACAAGGATATTTTCAGGGAAAATCCTGATGCATTCAGTGGAGAAAGGCAAAAATATGAACTGATATTGAACAATCTTTTCACAAAATCAAGCTATATGGAGGCCCAGCACATAATTTCTGCGCTTCAAATGAGTTTTGGAATGGGAGCGAGCGCCAAATCAGATCTTATAAAAGAGACTCTTACAACTCTTGATTCTATAGACAGACTTCACTGGAGTTTGCTTCCTTCTTATGTTGCAAATGTCCATTCCCAGATTTTATCAAAGTCAGGCTCTCCTGAAACTGCTGCAAAGCTTATCCGGCTTTTCAGGACAAACCTTGAAGCAAGAGCAGGCCAGCCGACTGCAACTAATATAGAATATATGAGAGGAGTGATGAGAAAAATAAAGGATAATCTTAATAACATTAAGCTTGGATTTTCAAGACTGGATATTGCAGATATGCTTATGTTTGAAAATCTCAGGATGGACATGCTGGAGGATATGAATTTTGCAATAGAACATTCTCCTCTTATGAAATCCTTAAAAGAATTTGAGCAGTTTCCTGAATTCCAGTTTGCAATATGGAGGCTTGGAATACTTGCAGGAGAAGATTACAAGCAGGCATCATTGATCTCAGAGAGATTTGTAAAAGGTCAATTTACTGAAAAATATTCTGCCTCCACTCTCCGTCAGAGAGCTGAAAGAGAGCTTTCACCAAGATATGCTGCCCTTAAAATGGAGCCGATGATTAATGTTGGAATAGATGCAAGCCTTCTATCGATTGCAATAATTTCTGCGTTTCTCTCACAGGATAGAAGATTTCAGAATCAGCTTTATTTTAGGTCAGGTGCAGGAGGCATTGAATCAGATTCAGAAACACAAGGCACTGCAGGAGGAGGAGAGCTTACATGGGAAGGAGAGCTTGGCGCATATTTAATGGGAGGAGCATCAGTTGAAGGCAATATTTCCCATAAAAAGATATACCACATCGATGAAAAAGGTGAGCTTGAAGAAGTTGAAGAAGATGACCTGCCAACAGAAATTCTTGCACAAATCGGCTCAGAACAGGAAAATCTGGGAAAAGGAGAATCAGGAGTAATAAAAGCAGGAGAATACATAATTGTTGATTATACAGAAGACCAGATTCTTGATACAGAGGCAATGGCAAGAGGGATGATTGCAACCTCAGGCATAGAAAAAAGTTCAGAAGCCCTTGTATTTGTGAGGGTGAGAAATTTACAAATTTCTGGAAGCGATTATTCAGATTTAAATGAGGGAACAGGAGAGGAGCTGAAGGTCTATTATTATAGGCCGGATGGAACAATTCAGGAAATTCATTTTTCAAATCCGATAGAAGAATATCTTAGGCATTATATGGCATTAAGGTTAGATGTAACTGAAGGAAATATTCTTGCAGCTGCAAAAACAATTCCCACTTCTTTTTCCAATTTTGGGGCAGAAGCTGTGGTGGTCGATGCAAAACTTCTCTTTGAGCAGAATCAGGCGTTAGGGGAAGCCTTTAGAGCCCTTCCAGACCCGGAAAAGTCATCAAATTATAAGGAAAAACTTCAAGAATATTACAATAATGTTTCTGCAAAATTTGACAGGCTTTTTGTCCATGACTGGGGCACTGCAGGAGGAACGCAATTTTTGGACGATCATGCTCTTGCATTTATGTATAGCGGATATAAGCCTGTTGAATTCGAACAAAATACAGCTCTCAAAAAACAGACAAGGCATTTTTCAAGAATTCAATATTTTTGGTATAGAAACAAAGGAGAGGGAGGAAAGCTTTCAGCGCAATTAGGTCTTGGTCCGATGAATTCAAATCTTGGAGTTGCAGGAGGGTGGGTCGGGCTTGAAGCATCATTTCCAACCCAGATTGCAGTTTTTGAAAAAATGATGGGCTATTTTTTTGCAGGCAATGCACAAGGAGAAAAACTTACAAGCATTTTAAGAAACGGAGAGAGAATAACTGAAACAATAGACTGGTTTATAAATTTTTATTTTGGCGGGCAGGTAAGCGAAGAACAAAAATACATCTTAAAGTTTGCATATCTGAGGCATTTCCTTGAAGCAGCAGGATTTGAATCAAAATCAGCAAATGCAATTGCAGTTTATACCCTTAATAAATTCAAGGCAAATGATGCACCTTTGACGATAGGGGCACTATACCAAAATACTGCTGTATTTCAAAAACTTCTAGCTCTTGAAAGGCAAAATGAGGCTTATATCTTCCAAAGATATTCAAGGGAAGGAGAAAGAGCTGAAAAAGAAGAGAAGGGCAAATACGAGAGGGATTTTGATGCCTTTATAGAACAGGCAAAAAAAGAGCGCCACCAACTGGCAGTATATTCTAATTGGAACAATCAGGTCATGGGCGGTGCAGGAGTAGAGTTTACAATCAAAGAAGGATTTCAAAGAGGTGCAGGCCAGCTTATTGCCTATATAACTGATGAATTGTATATGGGCGTATCATTAAAATCAACAGAAATTCGTGTGCAAGATGAGCAGACTGGGGCAACTATTGCATGTGTTTTCACTTTTGGCTGGGATGGAAAATTAAGAATTGATCTGGGAATTACCACTCCTGTTGATGACCTTACAGAGCAGGAACTTAGAAATCTCCTTGGAAGAGTGATGGGCAAAATAGGAAATACAATAGTGTCGGTTTCAGGAGGAAGCATACAAGGAATTGAAAATTTCGGAGATCAGGGCCAGTCTGAAATATTTGTGAGCTGGAAGGATGGCGCAGTGGATCATTTTGTTGCAGCAAATGCTGCAGGCATCAAAGACACCAAACAATCAGAAAACAAGGGAAGACTTGCCCTTGGATTTACTGGAAGCTATGGTTTCACAAAAGAGTATGAGAGCGGAGTATATTACTCGGCTTCCTTTGATTTGATTCTTGCAGGAGATTCCAAATGGTTTAAATCAAAAAAAGATTTTACAAGGCTTTTAGGTGCCCAGGCAACTTATTCCCACACAAGAGATACAATGATTAAAGGCGAATCCTGGGGGGTTGCACTGGGGTGGATTCCAGAGGGACAAAGACCTGAAATTACAAATGTTTCTTTTGATTACTTTAGTTTTCTAAATAGATTCCTGCACCTTTATGGGTTTTGGTCAAGTACAACCGCAGACCAAAGAGGAAGATGATTCAAATGGCATTTGCACAAAAACAAGAAAAAGATTCCAATACCCAAGTAACAATACCACCTGTTTCTTTTGATTTAAACGGAAACGGAGTCATCACCATTCCAAAAGAGATACTAATCAAGGCAAGAGAAGAGTATTCCAAAACAGGCAATTTTCAGAATGCTTTCATTGATTTTTTAAAGAAATGCAAGGATATCCCAAGCCATGCAGTTGAAAAGTTATACTATCTTTTTCAAGATAAGGTAATGTTTTATTCCACCAGATTAAGTCCTTTTGAAAAAATGGGGTTTCAAACAAAAACAAACCTTCCGATCAAATACGATATCGATACCTCCATTTCCTCAGTAGAAGGGGTATTGCAGTATATTGTTGCCAGAAGCTATGGAAAATCCCTCACCATCACAGAATATGGGCAGGAATATTCAGAAGGAAGCAAAGGCATTCCGATTCCAATAATTGGGAAATTTTCAAAAAATGAATTTGAAAATGCATTGGAAGAGTTCTCAAGGGAAATAGAAGAATCAAAGATTTCAGATAGCAGAAAAATGGTTTATTATAATCTTCTCGCGCTTGCAAAAAGAGAAAAGAGCTGGGCATTGTATCGAACAGGGCGCGATGTTTTTGAGCTTTGCAGGGACAATCCTGACAAAATAGAAGAGCAGAAATTTTATGCTCTTACAGATAAGATTACTTCTTTTATTGCGCCTCAGACAGGCCATATCCTAAGAACCTATTCTGTTGGAATTGCACCATCAATTTCTCCTGACCTTAATCCACAGCTTGGAGTAGGGGCAGGTGTAAAAGAGCAGACTGCTTTTGGAGAAAAACCACTCTATTCGGCAGGCCCGGTGGTACTTATAAGCAGCAAACCCGATGTCGGGGTAAATCTAACACTAAGCAATATAATTTCAGGCACCCTGTTTCTTGGCAACCAGCAGTCTTTTGGTCTTGCAACACTTCAGGTTTTGCGCCATTCAGGAAAATATGACCTGATGATAGGTTTTGGAAAAATTGGAAGCACAGAAGGAATATTTCAGGTTCCTCTCTCTGTTTTAAGGCAGTATCCCTGGCTTTTGGCAATTCCAGCAGCAATGAATCTTGTTTCCGGTTCCTTTGAAATTGCAGGAAGGGCCGATCAGTCAACAGATTCTGTTCTTGGTTCCTCTCTTCTTGCATTTATGGCATATCCTGCCCCGATTTATACAATTATGAGGATTGTTGATTTATTTGATTATATCGTTCCAGATAAGCCCGGAAAAGAAAGGATATGGTATGAAAATCATGAGCTCCTTGCGAGGGCGCTTTTCTTTTTAAGGGCAGGAGAAACAAATACCGCGTTAACTGTCCTTGACGGCGTTTTGGCTTCATCAAAGGGAGCAACAAGAGGTTTTGCCCTTGCCCGCGAAGATGAGGGCATTATTCAGGAAACATCCCATATGAGAAAAGGAGAAGTGCTATCTCCTAAAAAAGCAATCGAACAAAGAATAACAGGGCACACAGATAAGCTTGAAAAAATTCTTGAAAAAGGAATAACCAGGGCAAATGTTTTTGATTTTTTGGAAAGCTACACCTACCTCATTTCAAAATACAATGAATATATCTTAGGCAATTCTCCAGTAAATCCCCTATATCTTAGCAGCGAGGCCGATCTCTATAGGTTTGTTGAAACAACTACAAAAGCAAGCATATCCTTTGCAGGTTTTGCCAACAACAATGAAAATGCCAAATGGGTTTTAGAAAATCTTCAGCAGGATTTATTCCTTTTAAATCTTGCAGTTCCAAACTATACTTTTTACAATCCCTCCATAAAAATAAATATGGCATTCAATTCTATTTTTAATGCAAGAAAGAAAGAGGCAAAAATGGAGATTGAAAAATGGAAAAAAGAAAGGGATGAGCACATACGCGTTTATGGAAACAGCAGGAACTTTAAAATTCCCAGGCCTGAAAAGGACATTGAAATGCAATTAGACCTTGGAAAAATATCCGCCCTTTCAGGGCTTATGAAAATATCCCTGTCAAAAATAAACACTGTTTTATCTGAACAATGCGACCCACTATTTTTCCTTAAAGAAAAAATTGCCTACCATCTAAAACAAAAAGGAGTTTTGATGTCAGAGCGAACCTACAATGATTTTTTGAAAAAATTTATGAATTTTCAGGCTCTCGAAGAAACCCTTTCAAACAGCGACCTGTTTCAAATGGTTTCTACTCTTTTAATGCTAAAAGGAAAAATCCCTGAAACAGAATACTCTGAAATGGAAGATTTAGTGCGCGTTTGGATGGCCAAAAACTCCAAAATCAAAAGCTGGCTTAAAACCCGCCCAATAACCTCTAATTTTAGGGGCGTTGGATCCAGTTCGCAGGCATTTACCCCTAAAAAAGAATTAGATGATATTTTTGAAATAATTGAAAAGAAAGAAAGGTCCCAGTACAAAACCAAAAACTCAATATGCGAAAAATATACAGATCTTATAAAATTTTTGTATAAGTTTGAACTTTCCTCTCTTGAAAAGACGCGGCAGTCTCATCCTGCAATTGTAAGCGATGCAGAATCATTTGCAGACAGAGTGCTAACGCTCCTTGAAAGCAAGGTTAAAATAAAATACAATGATTCTGAGCCAGAACTGGAATTAACCCCTTTTGAAATAGCCGAAGAGCTTGAAGGGGTTGGAAAATTAATATCTCTAAAATATTCCAGGATGAAAAATAATGCTTATTCGATTGAAAGATATCAGGAAATGTTAAGCCCGGAAAAAGGAAATAAATCCAGGTTGGAGGAAAAAGTCAAGAATCTGGAAATAGAAAATGAAAAAATAAGTTCTGAAATCAAAAATCTTGAGGATAAAAGAAACCTGCTCCTTAGAACAATGCTCTTTTCCTTTGAATTGCCGATAACAGGTTTCAAATTCCAGACCGATGAACTTCTTATGAATATCAATGGTCTGAAAGTGGTTTTTAGAAATGATAGGAAAATGATAAAAGAACTTGAAAAGCTTGAAGCCAGGCTGAAAGAATTAAAATCATCCTATAATTCCATTTATGAATCCTTTTATAAATACACAGAAGACGAGAAGGCCTTAAAAGAGCAGCTTGAGGTATATAAGGAGGCATCGCATCTTTATAACCAGACCTTGCGCGGGGTTAAACCAATAAGAACGCAAAAGAGGGGCTCTGCCGAAGCGATATGATTTTTTAATCCCTGAAAATTTTTCTCCATAAAAAATATTCCGTCAGAACCTTGTTTGAAACCTTTTTTTCAATTTTCATATTTCCTGTTTTTTTAAGATGCGATGGAATCTCATTTTTATTTTTTAAAAACTTTTTAATCCCTTCAGCTGCATTGGTAATTTCCCTTTTTTCTATTGCAAGCATCCTTCCATTTTTTATAAATAGCACAGAATTTTTGTGTGCAGCTTTGAATCTTTCAACACTTATCTGGTCGCATACAAAAGGGCCAAATATCATTTTTTTATCAGAAAGTTTTTCTTCAAGCATCTCAAAAAGAATAAATATTTTTCCATTTGATTCGCATGAATAATAATCAAGCATATGGAATCCGAGAAAATCAAGATGCTCTGCAGTCTTTTTGGAAAATTTTCTTATCTGCCCCCATAAGATATCATCCACAACATTTGGTTTTTGAAAAGAGAGGGAAATAAGATTTGCATGCCTTTTTAGATAGTTGCCTTTTAATGCAATCTTGAATTTTTCACCGGAAAAAAAATTCACAGAAGGATTTTTCATAAAAGACCTGCATAGAAATATGAATCGGTATATCACCTCATCTGAAACAACAGAGGAGACATCCCTGTTTTTATCAACAGGATCTATAACAGTCATATTTTCTGTTTTGAATTTTTCAATAATTTCCTTTTCAGTTTTATAATATCCTTCAATATCTATTGCAAAAGGAAACTTCCAGTTTGCCCCTTCCCTAATAGTATTTAGAAAATTTCCATATTTTAGTATTAAAAGCTCGCACAAATATCCTGAAAAACCGCAGACCCTGATCTCTGCCCCGTATAAATCATATGTTTTCAAAAATTGTTTTAAAAGCATTACCTCATTTTTTTGCCCCTCTTTCAATTTTGACCGGATATACCCTGTATGCAAAACCGACCTGTCTACTGCGCTCTCCATTTCAACAGCAGAATCAATTTTATATGCAGGCACAACATCTATTTTTTTACTTTTCAGATAAAGCCTGATATACGGGTGCTGGGCATATTTTATCTCGTTTTTTTCTTTTGGAAATGATTTTTCTATTGCTCTTTGGACTATCCCCAAAAATTCCGTCTGTGGTATTTCTTTTGGAACCAAAATAAATACATCAATGTCTGCTGAGCCTGAAAGAAATGTTCCTTTTGCAACAGAGCCGGTTATGCAAACTGAAAATTTTTCCGGAAGGGTTTTAGATAATCGTTCTTTTATTTCATTTGATGAATTTTCAATTTCTTCGATTTCTTTTTTTTTAGGGGCTATTTTTAGAAGCGCCTTTTCAAGCAGGTTTTCAAAGCTCATAAAAACAATTACCAACTGTGAAATTAAAAATATATTGGTTTTCCTGTTTTTAACCCAAAACCAAAAAATAATTTGGAGGATTTATGTCTGTTGCCCTTTCTGAAAAGTTTTTAAATATAAACCAACTAACAGATTACTATGAGATGGCTTTTTGGACTGTTAATTGTTTTATTTTTGTTTTCAGGATGCATAAGTGAAGAACAGTATTCTGACCAAAAAAGCGAAACAGTGCTGGAAGCAAATGAATATGGAATATCAAACAATGGACTTTATGATTTTTATCATTATACCTTTTTCAAGGTAAATTATGAGGGATATACCATTTCAAGAGAGGTTTATGTATATCCGAAATATTCTGTCACTTCATTTTCATTTAACCAGTTAAATAAGGCAAAAATTTCAGAAGCCCTTTCAACATTCGGGGATTTTTCAGACAAGGTAAAATCCAATTTCGAGTCCTGCTCAAAAAAACTTGGGATCTCAAATGTGAAATGCGGAATAATTGAACAATGCGCTGCAAAATGCTATGAAAGTTCCAATGATTGCAAAATATTAGTTCAGAAATATCCCATATTCACAGGCCAGCAGGTACTCTCCCTTGACGAGGCAAATTCAGAAAGAATAAAGCTTACAAATACAATCAATGCAGACATCTGGGCATATGATTCCCTCTCTGCAGTCGGAAAGCAAAAACTTTTTGAAAATCTTTGGTCATTATACTCCCTCTCGGTTTCAATGCTCAACGGGCCGCTTTTCTATCCGAATTCCCTTTCGTTATGCTCTGCTGATATGAATTATGATGATTATACAAAACTTATGGATATTCTTGGAACCAAAACTCTTGAACCTGAAAGCTATGAGTACTTTGTTATCCTAAATGTTGAAAGAAAAGATCTTCCAAATAATAATGAATATTCGGACCTTTTTGTAAAAGATAGAATCCCCATCCAATATATCCAGAATTCAATAAATCTTGTTCAGGATGGCTCAATTATGGGAAATACCATAGAGTGGTATCCAATAAAATCTGAGAAAAAGCAGGAAATTCTATTCTATAGCTTTGAATCCCAATCCCCGCCAGACCAGATAATCTGGAAAACCCCGCAATTCAAAAAAAGAGAAATAGATTTAACCCTTCTCATGCCTTCGTTTTCTATTTTCGGGGTTCTTGTCTTGGCGCTCGGATATTACAATGCAGTTTCATTTGCAATAGCAATACCCCTGATTTTTATAATTCTGCTGCTTAATTTGATAATTTTGGGCTATAATATAATCTTTTCAAAAATAAAAAAATATTCGATTTACCGGGCAGTCAAAAACTTTGTCGGAGTTCCAAATCTTTCCTGGAAAAAAGATCTCGTGTTTGGCGCAGTTTTATTTGCAGTAGGAATTGGTGCATCTTTTTTTGCATCCCATACTTATGAAACTGAAATTGAGCTTTCAAAATTAATATCCTCCCTTTTCGGGGATTATGCCGCGCTTATTAGTGTATTTTGCAGTGTTGTCGGACTTTTGTTCATCTATACTTCCATTCAGTCTTTTGTTAAATCAGAAATGCTTCAGCTGTCTTATTCGCAGGTTTTGAAAAAAGAAACCGAGGTTGTAAAATCAGAGGCAAAGGAGCTTGATTTCCGGCTTGAAGAATTAAAGGAAATGATTGATGAATATAAAAAAGAAGGATTTGATACGACTGATGCATATGAGGTTTATGTTTCAGTTCCAAAGGAAAGCAGCCTGAAAATCAACAAGGAAAATGTAGAAAAGAAAGGAACATTTGTCGAAAGGTCCCTTAACAAAATAGAAAATGTAATTGCGATAATGAAAGAAAGAAAAGAATATGCCCAGAAAAACTGGCCGGAATGGTCAAAATCAATTTCAAATGCGCTTGAAAAGGAAAAGGAGCTTTATCTTTCAAACGCCCTGTTTATCCCGGTATCATTAAGATCATGGGCCGTAAATAAATTTATCTCTGAAAATACAGGAAAAGGAATCATTCTTGAAGGGGATGTTTTAAAGATAAAACAGGAGGCTCCGACCCATCTTGCAGAAATTGCAATGGAATCCGGAAATATTGCAAATGCGATAATTTTGAAAAACGACAAAATAGTTCTTTCAATTATAAATTCCGGAAACAAAACAATAATTTTGGGCCTCATGTTTAAATTGAAGTCATACCTCAAAACCTTTGTTTTAAAACAAAATCAAAAGGAATATAAATACTTTATGGGTATAAGTAATAATATGGTTTTTGCCCTTATGAAAAGGGGTGAAATCGAATCTCTTATCTTCTGTCCTGCGGATAAATTCAAGAGTGGATTTGAACAATGGAGAGAGGTATTATCCCATATGAGCTAGGTATAGGCTTGATTTTATGAGTGAAAAAGATTCCAATTATGACGCAGATAGCATTCAGGTTCTAGAAGGTCTTGAAGGCGTTAGAAAAAGGCCTGCAATGTACATCGGAGATACTGGAAAAAGAGGATTTCATCATCTGGTTTTTGAAGTAGTTGATAACTCCATAGACGAGGCAATGGCAGGATATTGTAAAAATATAGAAATTTTGCTAAAAAAAGACGGCTCTGTTTTAATACGGGATGACGGAAGGGGAATCCCGGTCGATATCCACGAAAAAACAGGAAAATCAGCCCTTGAGCTTGTAACAAGCGTTTTGCATGCAGGGGGAAAATTTGAAAAAAAGGCATATCAGGTAAGCGGAGGGCTTCATGGAGTAGGCCTTAGCGTAGTTAATGCCCTAAGCGAGTGGATGGAAGCAGAGGTCCATAGAAAAGGCGGGGTGTACATCCAAAAATATGAAAAAGGAAAAGTAACCGGGCCTGTTCAGAGGATTGGGGATACGATCGATGTCGGAACGATAATAAAATTCAAACCAGATCACACAATCTTCAAGGAAACTGAATTTGATTTTACATATCTTTGCGAAAGACTCAAAGAACTTTCCTTTTTGAATAAGGGAATTAAAATAATCTTAAAAGATGAACTTCTCCAAAAAGAAGAAATTTTTCACTATGAGGGGGGAATTGCAAAATTTGTAGAGGAATTAAATAAGGGCAAACAGGTAATCTCAAAACCGTTTTATATTGAAAAGAATCAGGATGAGGTAATTGTTGAATTCGCAGTCCAGTATTCTGATTCCTATTCAAGCACAATTTATTCATTTGTTAATAATATAAGGACAATTGAAGGCGGAACACACCTTAGCGGGTTTAAGACTGCGCTTACAAGGGCAATAAACGATTATATAAAAAATGAAAAGATGCTCAAAGGGGAGAGCAAAATTTCAGGAGATGATTGTCTTGAAGGAATTGCATGTATTCTTTCAGTTAAAATAAAAAACCCCCAATTTGAAGGCCAGACAAAAACAAAACTTGGAAACACAGAAGTAAAAGGAATCGTTGATAGTGTTGTTTATGAATCATTAAAGACCTATCTTGAAGAAAATCCGAATGATGCAAAAAGCATATGCAAAAAGATATTGCGCTCTATGGAGGCCCGCGAAGCCGCGCAAAAGGCAAGGGATGTGGTTCGAAGAAAAGGAGTTTTTGAAACTTCAATACTCCCCGGAAAATTGGCAGATTGCCTTGAGTCTGATCCTGTAAAAGCAGAGTTGTATATTGTGGAAGGAGATAGTGCTGGTGGTTCGGCCAAACAGGGAAGAGACAGAAAATTTCAGGCAATACTCCCATTAAAAGGAAAAATTTTAAATGTTGAAAAAGCGGCAATTACAAAAATACTTTCAAATGAGGAAGTGAAAACAATTGTTCTTTCGCTTGGAACAGGATTTGACAATGATTTCCAGATTTCAAAATTAAGATACCATAAAATATTTATAATGTCGGATGCAGATGTTGATGGGTCCCATATCAGAACCTTGCTTTTAACCTTATTTTACAGACATTTCAAGCCTTTGATTGAAAATGGAAATATCTATGTAGCCCAGCCACCATTGTATCAGATAAAAAAAGGAAAAGAAATCCATTATGCTTATTCTGAAGCAGAAAAAATAAATCTGGTTGCAAAGCTTGGGGAAGTATCTGGAATTCAAAGGTATAAAGGTCTTGGAGAAATGAACCCGGAGCAGTTATGGGATACCACTCTGAGTCCGGAGAACAGGGTAATTAAAAAAATAACAATAGAGGATGCAATAAAAGCAGAAGAACTATTTACTATTTTGATGGGAACCGAAGTTGAGCCAAGAAGGGCATTTATAGAACAGCATGCAAAAGAAGTGAAAAATCTGGATGTATAAAAAGATTTTATCATTCAAAAAATTGCAGTAAAAATATCCTCAATTCAGATCCAAAAAGTTCATTCCCACATCAGGGTCAGAATACAGGATAAATCTTAACCGGACAATAAATTCCAAGGAGGAATTTTTGGAAATTCTAAAAGAAAAGGAAGGTTCTATTTGGTTTTTGAGTGCTGCGGAAAATAAGAAAAAACAAAGGTATAAAAACCTAAATTCCTATATAATATTGTATGTTTATCTAGTCAAATTCTTTGAGGTAAAAAAATGGAAAAAATAATCCAGCAGCCAATTGAAACTGATATGAAGGATTCATATCTTGATTATGCAATGAGTGTTATTGTTGGAAGGGCGCTTCCGGATGCAAGGGATGGCCTAAAGCCAGTCCACAGAAGGGTCTTATATGCAATGCACGAACTTTCAAACAATCATAATAAACCCCATAAAAAAAGTGCAAGAATAGTAGGTGATTGTTTTATAGAAGGCACACTTCTTTTAACAGAAAAGGGCCTGATAGAAATACAAGAAATAGAATTAGGGGATAGGGTGTATACCCAAAAAGGAAAAAATAAAGTAACTCATTTATATGAAATGCCTGAAAAAAAATTATTATCTATAACGCTTGAAAATGGAATTTCAAATATTGTAACTCCTAATCAAAAATTCAAAGTATTGACAAAGGATCTTTCATTTGAGTGGAAAGATGCCAAAGATTTAACTAATAAGGATTTTATTCTTATAAAATCGCAGTATCCTGATATAAAAAAAGAAGCTTATCTTGGAAGTTTTAATAAAAAGAAAATATTTTTTGACGAAGATATCGCATATCTATTAGGCCAACTCCTCTCTGACGGATGGGTTGAGAAAAAATGCGCCCGGGGCTACCCATTTAGATGTGGGTTTTGTTCATCAAGTATTGAGATAATTCACAGGGTTCAAAAAATAATTTTTGGTGTATTTAATTATCAGTCCTCTATACAGAAGAGAAAGAAGGAATACCAAAATTCCAAAGGCCAAAAAACGACAAGCGAACTTTATCAATTAAGGATAAACTCAGGGGAAATCAACCAATTTTTAGTAGAAACATTTTCTCTTAAAAATGCGTATGCAAAAACTAAAATTATCCCCCATCAGGTTTTTGCATCTCCAAAAAAAGTAATAATGGCGTTTGTAAGCGGTCTTATAGATGGCGATGGAAGCATTCATAAAAATCGTATGATAATACATTATGGTTCAATTTCAAATAAATTAATAAATCAGCTTCAAATTTTATTACAACATTTAGGGATTTTTAGTTATAAATATATGGATAAATCGTCTAATAATCTCATACTTGGCAGAGAAATAAAAAATACAAATAATTTTTATTATCTTGAAATAGAGAGCCATTTTGCATATTTGTTATCCAAAGAATTAAATTTATCAGAACCGAGAAAAAAAGAAAGAATTTCTTTATTTAATTATTCCAATGTAAAACCAAATAAATTTGAGAGGATTCCATTTTCCTCTAGAATAATTTTTAAAGAACTTAGTGAAAATCATATAGGTGCAGGATGGTATATTGATAAAAAAGGAAATAAATTTAGAAAAGGAATAAAATATCCCAATGGATGCAAGATCAGATATTCTAAAAATATTGCAGATAATGAGCTTTGCAGAACTCAAATTTTAGATTGGGGGATATTTGAAAAACTAGAAAAAATTAATTCACCCAATTACCAAATTATAAAGAATATTTTAGATAATAATCTCTATTTTCTTAAGGTAAAAAGTATTAATTGCACTACCTGTGAAAAAACATTCGACATTCAAGTTGAAAATGAACACGAATTTGTTGCAAATGGAATGGTATCTCACAACTGCCTTGGAAAATATCACCCCCACGGCGATGTTGCGATATATGATTCATTAGTTCGCATGGCGCAGACATTTAGCCTAAGATACCCTTTGGTTGATGGCCACGGCAATTTTGGTTCAATAGACGGAGACTCTGCTGCCTCAATGAGATATACCGAAGTCAGAATGAATCAGATCGCAGAGGAAATGCTTTTTGATTTAGAAAAAGAAACAGTGAAATTTATCCCTAATTTTGATGAAACACTAAAAGAGCCGGTAGTTTTACCATCAAAAATTCCAAATCTTTTAATCAATGGTTCTTCTGGGATTGCAGTAGGGATGGCAACAAACATTCCGCCATATAATCTTATCGAGATATGTGATGCATTAATAGGGATAATAGACGGGATTTCTGAAGACTTGATCCTTTCAAAAATACAGGGGCCTGATTTTCCAACCGGCGGGATAATTGTCGGACGGGGAGGAATACTTTCCGCGCACAAGACCGGAAGAGGAAAGATAAAACTAAGGTCAAAAACAGAGATAGATGATGAAAAAAATCATATAATTGTAACAGAAATCCCATATCAGATAACAAAAACATCAATAATTGAAAGCATTGTTTCAGGAGTAAAAGAAGAAAGAATCCAAGGGATAAGGGGCGTTCATGATCATTCAGACAAGGAAGGAATAAGGCTTGTAATCGAAGTAAAAAGAGGAGAAGACCCGAATGTTGTTTTAAATCAGCTGTATAAGCATTCCCCTCTTGAGACAACCTTTGGAATAATCAATCTGGTATTGGTTGGAAACGAGCCAAAGCTTTTGAATATGTATTCATTGCTTGATGAATTTTTATCTTTTAGAAAAGAGATCGTAACAAAAAGATGCATGTTTGATTTGAAAAAAGCGCAGGACAGGGCTCATGTTCTTGAAGGCTTAAAAATTGCAATCGAGAATATAGACGATATCGTTCCGCTTTTAAAAAATTCAAAAAATATAGAGGATGCAAAAAATTCATTAATGAAAAACTATTCCCTTTCCGAAGTTCAGTCAAAATCAATTTTGGAAATGAAAATATCAAAATTAGTTTCATTGGAAAGGCAAAAATTGATAGACGAGTTTAATTCCCTTTTAAAAACAATTTTAGAATTAAAAGAGATTCTTGCAGATGACAAGAAAATATTTGCAATAATAAAAACAGAACTTTCAGAAATCAGTGCAAGATACGGGGATTTTAGAAGAACAGAAATAATTGAAGGAGAGGATGATCTCGATTTTGAGGATTTAATTCCAAATGAGGAAACAGTTATAATGATAACAAACAGGGGCTACATAAAAAGAGTGCCGCTTGAAGAGTATAAATCGCAAAAAAGGGGCGGGGTCGGAGTAATTGGGATTGAAACAAAAGAACAGGATGATATTGATGATATTCTGATTACAAAAACACATAATTATCTTTTGTTTTTCACAGACAAAGGAAAGATTCATTGGCTTAAAACATACAGGATTCCAGAGGCCGGAAGATATTCAGCTGGAAAGGCGATTGTAAATTTATTGGAATTATCCGATAATTCTGAAAAGATAACCTCGTGGGTTAGTGTTAAGGAATTTAATGAAAATGAATACCTGTCAATGATTACCAAAAACGGGATAATAAAAAGATCCTCATTAATGGATTATTCCAATCCAAGAAAAGGAGGAATAATTGGAATAAACCTAAGAGAAAATGACCAGTTGGTTTCAGTTCTAAAAACAACAGGAAAAGAATCCATTTTGATTGCAACCAAAAACGGGCTTGCAATAAGATTTGATGAGCTTGATGCTCGGGAAATCGGAAGAACCGGAATGGGCGTTATTGGAATAAGATTTAAGGAAAATGATTATGTGGTAAGTGCGACAATTTGTAATAAGCCTGCAATTTTAACTATTACCGAGAATGGCTATGGAAAAAGAACCCCTATAGATGAATATCGCATTCAGGGAAGAGGCGGGCACGGAGTAATAAATATAAAAACAGAAGGGCGGAATGGAAAGGTTATCGGAGCAAAAGCAGTTGAGGATACAGACCAGGTTATTGTAATAAGCTCAAAAGGACAGGTAATCAGGACTTCTGTTTCAAACATTTCACAGGTCGGAAGAAATACAATGGGCGTAAAGATACTAAGGCTAAAAGAAGGGGAAATGGTTGCAAATTTTGCAGTAATAAAATCCGAATTAATAAAAGATGAAATCAAAGAAGAAAAAATTGAAGAATTGCCTGATAGTACTGAAAATAATTAATTTCATGTTTCATTTACCATTCTCCATATAGTCATTCTTGAAACATTAAACATTTTGGCAAGAACCCTGATTGATACAGGACTTGAATAATAAATTTTCATTAATTTTTCAAATTCTTCAGGATTTAATGATTTCGGCCTTCCTGCCTTAAAATTAGGTTTTCTAAAATTAACTCTATTGCACTCTTCTTTTCTACTGGATTTCACACCACCCGTTTTTCATTTTTTACACCTCATCTAATCTGTTTGCTGGATTGTTTTGTATTTTATTAGGATAAAAGGATTTTAAAAGATGCGTCTCAAAATCCAAAACACTAAACACAGAACCTGAAAACAAGGGTTTGCGTCTGCAGAATACTCAGTGTTTATCTGAAGTCTTAACCTTAAAAGGTAAATTAACCTTTTGCTGAGTAAGAGGATAATCAACCTCTATTTAAAGCTTGCTTTTGAGGTTTTGTAATTGAGATCTCAGCCCAAAAATATTTGTAAATTTAACTTTACAACCATTTATTTTTGTTTCACTTTCTTTTCCTTCATAAGACACAACTATTGCTAATTTAGGTTTGTAAGTTTCTATAAAAGATCTCAAGCTCCTTTTAACCTTCCCATCAGATTTAAGTTTAACCTCTATAGGAATAAGTTTATTGTCTAAATTTACTATAAAGTCCACTTCTGCTTTGCTTTTGGTCTGCCAGTATTTAACTTCCAAATCCATCTTAATAAGCTCAGTAAGAATATAATTTTCAAATAATTTTCCCTGATTTTCAAGATTTAATGGGAAATTATTTCCTATGGAATTCCTAAGTCCAGTATCATTAAAATATACTTTGGGTTGTTTGGTTATTTCTTTGAGTTTGTTTGTGAAAAAAGGTTCTATTCTAATTATTAAATAACTTTTTTCCATTGCATCCAGGTATTTTTTTACTGTCTGAAAAGAGAGATCCAAGGCACTGCCAACTTTTTCATAAACAATCACATTTCCAATCGAATGTGCCAAGTACCTTGTAAATTTTTCTAGGGATCCAATGTCATCTATAGAAAAGGTATTTGCTATATCTTTAAGGATCATTAATTCGTATAAATCTTTCAGAATTGTTTTTTTCAATTCCGCCTCTTTGGTAAGCACAACTTTTGGGTATCCCCCATATATAATATGTTCCCAAATGTGTCTTTTCATTATTTGTTCTGTCAGTTCTTTCTGCTCTTTAGCCTTCAAAAATTCATTAAGAGAAAAAGGGTAAAGTTTTATTATCGATATTCTTCCTACAAGGAATGATAAAACCTCTTTGCTTAATATTATTTGTGAGGAAGAACTTATCCAAAGTTTTCTTTTTTTGTCTGCTAAATATTTTAATTTTCTACCTGCTTCTTTCCCATATTGCACCTCATCAAGAATTACAGTATTGTAGCCTTCCAAATACTGGTTTTCAAATTTCTTTATGTCTTCATCAAACAAGTTTTTTACATCCGGGTCATCCAATGTCAAATAGTTTGTTTCCGATCCTTTAAGGTTTTCCTTAAGAAATGTTGTCTTTCCTGCTTGTCTTGCCCCTGTTATGGCTACAAGATCATATGCACTAAGTAACCCTTCAAATTTTTCTTTTATATCTCGTGTGATATACATATAATATACTATAAATGAAAAGATATTTAAATATTACCTTACTAAAGTTAAACTATAGTTATATTTTAGTAATTAACAGTATTGTGAAATGCTGTAGGACTTGATTGAAAAAATGGACTAGGTTGCAAACCCGGCACCTCAGTGCTGATTTCTAACTTATCAAGATCTATTAGGTTGAGGGAACTCAGATAAAAAGCAAATGCGTCCGCCGGGATTTTCGGTTTCCGGTTTTGAGTTTTGGGTTTCGAGTGCTCAAAATCTTTCGAACCCGGGTCCTAGGCTTTTTCCACCAAGTGTTTAAGTAAAACCCCATGGTTTTTTCGTGAACGTTTTTGCCATATGAAATACTTATGTCAAAAAGCCCGCAACGAAACCAAAGTTTTTTCTTATGGTTTTTTCGTGAACGTTTTTGCCATATGAAATACTTATGTCAAAAAGCCCGCAACGAAACCAAAGTTTTTTCTTATGGTTTTTTCGTGAACGTTTTTGCCATATGAAATACTTATGTCAAAAAGCCCGCAACGAAACCAAAGTTTTTTCTTATGGTTTTTTCGTGAACGTTTTTGCCATATGAAATACTTATGTCAAAAAGCCCGCAACGAAACCAAAGTTTTTTCTTATGGTTTTTTCGTGAACGTTTTTGCCATATGAAATACTTATGTCAAAAAG
>Ga0265297_10005358_pt1 | contig 19647 bp, 12 predicted proteins | sample Munlanlwell13791_FD_192502 | JGI IMG/M metagenome (GOLD analysis project Ga0265297, IMG submission 192502) | Leachate microbial communities from a municipal landfill in Southern Ontario, Canada - Leachate well 137-91 | ecosystem: Engineered > Solid waste > Landfill > Unclassified | place...
GCTTACGATTTTGTTGATGTAAGAGATGCTGCGAGAGGAATGATGCTGGCGGCGCAGAAGGGACGTAGAGGTGAAATATATATTTTATCTGGGCATCGAATTACCATTAATCAATTAGATCGACTTCTGACTAAATATACTAAAGCTAAATTACCTTACTTTACAACACCAAGGTGGTTGTCAATATTTGTTGCCTGGTTTTCTCCGATATATTACGCTTTTTACAAGCAAACCCCGACTTTTACTCCGTACTCTTTAAGAACCTTATTCTCTAATTCGCAAATTAGTTCGGAAAAAGCGCAAATTGAATTGGGTTATAATTGCCGGGCTATCGATCAGTCAATCAAAGATCATATTGATTGGTTTATTAATCGGGGAATAATAAAAAAACGGCGTGTTTGATGGTTGAATAACATATCGATTGACGAATTGCTGGACGATCAATAGTCTGATATTTTATATCTGGAGTTAATTAATTGAAAATGGAAAAAATTGCTAAGACTATTACAACCCGTCAGGAGGATTATCCAAGGTGGTATCAGGATGTGATTGCTGCTGCCGATCTAGCTGAAAATGCGCCGGTGCGTGGCAGTATGATTATCAAGCCCAATGGCTATGCAATTTGGGAAAATATGCAGGCGGAATTAAATCAACGGATTAAGGCGCTTGGTGTAAAAAATGCCTATTTCCCCCTGTTTATTCCCGAATCGTTTATTAAAAAGGAAGCCGACCACATCGAAGGGTTTGCGCCAGAACTAGCGATCGTAACTCATGGTGGCGGAGAAAAACTAGCCGAGCCATTAGTAGTTCGTCCAACTTCTGAGACGATTATATATGATTCGTTTAGCCGCTGGATTAATTCATATCGTGATTTACCTTTTAAAATCAATCAGTGGGCTAATATCGTGCGCTGGGAAATGCGGCCGAGACTATTTTTACGCACTACCGAGTTTCTTTGGCAGGAGGGTCATACCGCCCATGCGACGGCGGAAGAAGCGCGTGATTATGCCATGATGATACTGCGCGATGTCTATGCTGATTTCGCTCGGGAGTATTTAGCTATGCCAACCTATATCGGCACTAAGTCGGCCAGCGAACGCTTTGCCGGTGCGGCCGATACTTTTGGGATTGAAGCGGTGGCTCAAGACGGAAAATTTATCCAATTTGGCACGACCCATGATCTGGGTGATCACTTTTCGAAGGTATTTAACGTTCGCTATCAAGACGAATCCGGCCAATTGAAAAATACCTATATTACTAGCTGGGGGGTTTCTACTCGTATGATTGGTAGTCTAATTATGGCTCACGGTGATGATAAGGGCATAATACTACCGCCAAAAATTGCACCAACACAAATCGTCATTATTCCTATCGGGGACGATTCGACAGTGGCGGAGGCTGCAAAAAAGTTAATGATGGCTTTGTCGGAGAAATTCCGTGTCGAGCTCGATAACCGATCCGAAATGCGGCCAGGCGAAAAATTTTATGACGGGGAGAAAAAAGGCGTTCCTCTGCGGATTGAATTAGGACCAAAAGATTTGTCGAGCGAACAATGCATAGCGGTCCGACGTGATGATGGACATAAGGTGACAGTTTCACTCAACGATAATCCGTTAAAGGAGATTGGTTTAATTATTGATGACATTCAGAAAAATCTTTATGATATCGCTAAGCGTCGTATTGATGAACAGGGCAGGGTGGTAAATAGCTGGGAAGAATTTAAAACCGTGATCGTGAATAATCAGTTCGCTCATGCTCACTGGTGCGGTGATCCGGAGTGTGAAGCTGCAATCAAAGAAGAAACTAAAGCGACGACCCGTGTATTACCGTTTGATAGTGAAGTTGAAGGTGAAGAGTCTGGTTGCGTTAAATGCGGCCGGCCGTCGCCCGATAGACGACGTTGGATATTCGCCAAATCATACTAATCGATTTAGTTATCGTCCGAAGTAATCTGAGAACTATAACGCCATTTTTATTGTTCGAGTGTAATCACGAGAACTATTAGACGTAATATGCTGTGAGGCCTGGGAGTTCTCGCTATGAGCTCGAACAATAAAGTAGAGTTCTCGACATTAGTCTCGAACAATAGCTTTTATTATTGTTCGAAGTAATCTGAGAACTTTCAGACGTAATATGCTGTGAGGCCAGGGAGTTCTCGGCCTGTACCGGATGGTACGGGCCTCGAACAATAAAGTAGAGTTCTCGACATTAGTCTCGAACAATATACTAATGTTTGATAGAACGATCGATCTCGCGGCGTTTAATAGCTTCGCGTTTATCATGAAGCTTACGACCTCTGCCCAATGCAATCTCTACCTTGGCGCGTCCATTTTTTAGATAAAGTTTAGTTGGAATTAATGTCAATCCTTTTTCCTGGATTTTACCGATTAGCTTAGTAATCTCGGTTTTGTGCATTAATAATTTCCGAGACCGAGTTGGATCATCACCAGTTGTTTCGATATGGCAGTTCACCAGCCATATTTCAGGTTTATTGTGAAACATAAAAATCTTGGCGAAGCTACCGATTAATGAGACTTTACCAAGTCTGATTGATTTGATTTCATCGCCGACCAATACCAAGCCGGCCTCGTAGTTTTCGAGGAGGTCGTACTCAAAAAAGGCTTTTTTATTTTGGGCGATTATTTTCACGATTACCTTCTGTATCACATTTTACATTTTTCTATCGATTGTGCATAATAAAACAGGTTAGGTAATTAAATCACAAGAAAGGCAAGAAGGCAATGATAGTTGGTGTAACCGGATTAGCGGCTTCCGGCAAGGATACAGTCGCACAGTATTTCGACGCTAAGGGGTTTAAGCATATTTCTCTATCATCGATATTGCGTGATTTGGCGCGCGAAGAAGGAGTGCCGATTGATGTCAAGCATTTAACTGATCTTGGGAATGGATTGCGTGAAAAATATGGTCATGGCTATCTTGCTAAAAAGGCGTTGGAGAATATATCTGGAAATGCTACTATTTCAAGCATTCGGCAAGTTGGCGAAGTAGAGGTATTAAAGGCTAATCCCGATTTTGTTTTAATAGCCGTAGAGGCGCCGGTTGAGATACGTTTTAAGCGGTTACAGGACAGAGGCAGAACCGATGATGTAAAAAATCTAGAGGATTTTAAAGAAATCGAGGCAAAACAAGCCCATGGCACTGGAGGCGCCATGAATTTGCAAGCCGTTATGGAAGCAGCCGATTATCGAATTGATAATAGTGGCGATTTAAATCAATTAAATAATAAATTAGACGATTTATATGCCAAAATTACCGAAGACCTCAGCCAAAAAAAACAATAGACCGGATTGGGATACTTATTTTATGCAGATTGCGGAAGTAGTGGCTACACGAGCCACGTGTGATCGGAAACATATTGGGGCGGTAATTGTTCGGGATAAAGTGATTTTATCAACCGGTTATAATGGGGCACCCCGGGGTATGGCACATTGTGATGATGAGGGCCATGAAATCGTAGATGGTCATTGTGTTCGGACAGTTCATGCCGAAGCTAATGCGGTGGCTCAAGCAGCTAAAAACGGCATTTCAATTGATGGCGCAACTCTGTATACAACGGCTTCAACTTGCTATGACTGCTTCAAGCTAATAATTAATGCCGGAATAAAACGAGTGGTTTTTGGTGAGTTTTATTCGAGCCGCTACGGGGCATCGGAAAGAGTGTTGACGCTTGCCAAGGGAGCCGGAATTGATATGGTGAATTGGCAAGAAATAAAAGGAGATAAGTAGAGTGAATGTGCGAGTCAGCCGAATCGATAAATCATTGCCGCTGCCAGAATATCAGACCAAAGGAGCAGTGGCATTTGATTTTATAACCAGAGAAACTACGGTTATAGAGCCGAAGTCGATTGCTCTTGTGCCTGGTAATTTAGTTGTAGAGATACCTGAAGGTTATATGTTGGTTGTTGCATCGCGGTCTAGTACGCCTCGTCGTAAGAATCTCTTCATTCCTCATGGCTTCGGCATTATTGACAATGACCATTGCGGGCCGGAAGATGAAATTAGGGTTCAGGTTTATAATAATAGTAATAAGGAAGTAACCGTAGAGAAAGGCGAACGTATCGCCCAAGGCTTGTTTGTTCGGGTCGATAAGGCTAAACTTATCGAGTCGGATTTGAGTCATAATAAAACTCGCGGACAATTTGGATCAACAGGTGAAAAATGATGTTTAATTCTATTCAAGAGATTAATAAATTTCTTAATAAACTACCCCGCAAGCGCCGTCAAATAACTGAAATCTATGCGGAACGGATGCGTTTCTTGATGGAACAATTAAAATGTCCGGAAAAGAAATTGAAAGTCGTTCATATTACCGGGACGTCGGGCAAGGGTTCGACGGCAGCGATGATATCGAGCGTATTAAAAGAATCGGGCTATAAAGTCGGAATGCACACTTCGCCGCATCTCCAATCTATCCGTGAACGTACTATTATCAACGGCGAGCCGATCGATGCCAAGACCTATATTAGAACGGCTAATCGAGTTAAAAAAGCCTATGATGCCGTTATTGCCAAAGGCTCTTATGGCGATCCTGATTATTATCAGTTTTTAACCGCTATCTCATTATATATTTTTGCACAGCAAAAAGTGGATATCGCAGTGGTTGAAGTTGGAGCGGGCGGATATGGCGACTCAACAAATATCTTTAAACCAGTTGTGTCAGTAGTTACAAATGTTGGCCTAGATCACGTCGGTTATCTCGGAAAAACAATTGAAGATATTACAATGGTCAAAGCAGGGATTATTAAACCTAAATCAACAGTTATTAGCGCCGCAACCCAATTAAAGGTAAAAAGAATTTTACTAAGTAGAGCGAAAGAACTGAAATGTCCTTATTATTCGGTTGATAAAATTTTTAAATACAAAGTTAAGAAAATTACTCCGCAATATACTATTGCCGATATTGCTAATGGTATGTTTCGGGCCAAGAATATTAAAATCGGTCTCACTGGTACATTCCAAGTTAGAAATGCTACGATTGCAGTATTGACGGCCAAGGTCTTAAAGCGAAAATATAATTTTTCAAAAATCAAACAGTCAACAATTATTAAAGGCCTAGAGAACGTGACGATTCCCGGTCGTTTTGAAACGATTCAGGATCAACCGATGGTTGTACTAGACGCGGCTCATAATATTGATAAAATGACAAGCTTGGTTAAATTAGCCAATCAACTATTTACCGATAAAACAGTCAATCTCCTAATTGGTTTTAAGGGTAATAAAGATTTTCCGGGAATGTTGAAAATATTAGGCACTATCAAAAATCCCGGATCGGTGATTGTTACTCGGACTAGTGCTGAAGATGAACGCAAGATAAAATTTGCCGATGTTAAAGAGGTAGCCGATGAAGCCAGAAAATACTTTCAAAATGTGATTATTAAAACTACTCCCAAGATGGCGATTAAAGAATCACTGAAATGCGCTAAAGACGGAGGGGTTGTATTAGTCACCGGCTCGATGTATCTTGTGGGTGAGTTAAGAAATTTATGGGTTAAAGTCGAATGAAATATTTACCCGAGAGCGATGAGAGAATTGCAAAGCTAATCGGGCGCGAATATCGGCGTCAAAAAGAGGGTATTGAACTAATTCCTTCAGAAAATTATGTGTCACCATCAGTTCTCGAGGCGATGGGTTCAATATTGACTAATAAATATTCTGAGGGTTATCCACATAAACGATATTATGGCGGTAATAATGTTGTCGATGATATCGAAGATTTAGCTATCCGACGTGCTCAGAAATTATTTAAGACCGATTATGAAGTTAATGTCCAACCATATTCTGGTAGTCCGGCTAACATGGCGGTATACTTTGGGCTACTTGAATTTGGCGATAAAATCATGGGAATGCGACTTGACCAAGGCGGTCATTTAACGCATGGCTCACCGGTAAGTTTTAGTGGAAGAGCTTATAATATCGCCAGCTATGGTGTCAACGAAAAAACAGAAAGACTTGATTATGATGAAATTCGAAAAACAGCCTTAAAGGAAAAGCCCAAATTAATTGTATGTGGAGCAACCGCATATTCTAGAGTGATTGATTTTGAGAAATTTGCCAGTATTGCCAAGGATTCTAAGGCTATATTGATGGCCGATATATCTCATATTGCCGGGTTAGTGGCTGGCGGTGTACATCCTTCTCCGTTTGGATACGCTGATGTGGTGACCACAACTACTCATAAGACTTTAAGAGGACCGCGATCAGCAATAATTTTCGCACGCAGCCAGTATATGCCGGCAATTAACAAAGCAGTTTTTCCTGGATTACAGGGTGGTCCTCACGATCATATTACGGCAGCAAAAGCCGTCTGTTTTAAAGAGGCAATGTCTTCCGATTTTCGCCGATATTCCGCTCAAATCGTAAAAAATGCTCAAGCTTTAGCTCGCGAATTAGAAAAATATGGCCGCCGAATCGTCTCGGGGGGAACCGATAACCACCTCATATTAGTTGACATTCGTTCGTATAAGATAAACGGGAAAGAAGCTCAGGATCTACTTGATGAAGTCGGAATTGCAGTAAATAAAAATACAATTCCGTATGATCCTCTGCCACCAAAAATTGCTTCAGGCATTAGAATTGGTACTCCAGCTTTAACAACTCGAGGTATGAAAGAACGTGATATGGCCAAGGTAGCCGAGTTAATCGAGTTAACTCTAAGCCAGAAAATATCGGTTAAGAAGATTCAGCAAAAGGTAGTAAAATTTGCGTCAAAATTTCCATTGCCGGGTGAGGAGATGATGATATGAAGCAGTACTTGAAGTTACTGCAGAAATTGGTTGATGAGGGTACAGAGAAGACCGACCGAACAGGAGTTGGGACATATAGTTGTTTTGGCTATCAAAATCGTTACAATCTGCAAAAAGGTTTTCCGCTGGTAACGACGAAAAAAATGCATTTGAAATCCGTTATATATGAACTATTATGGTTTTTACAAGGATCGACTAATATTAAATATTTGAAAGACCACGGGGTTAGTATTTGGGATGAATGGGCGGATGAAGAAGGCGAGCTTGGGCCGGTTTACGGCAAGCAATGGCGAGATTGGGAGACGGCTGATGGTCGGCATATTGATCAAATTTCAGATTTAATTAAACAAATAAAGACCAAACCGGATTCGAGGCGCTTGATTGTCAGTGCTTGGCAGCCGGGAGATGTTGATCAAATGGCTTTACCGCCTTGTCATACGATTTTTCAGTTTTATATTGTTGACAATAAAATATCTTGTCAGCTATACCAACGCAGCGCCGATGTCTTTTTGGGTGTTCCGTTTAACATTGCATCGTACGCCCTATTAACCATGATGATAGCACAGGTAACTGGTTATCAGCCGGGGACTTTTGTTCATACATTTGGAGATGTTCATATATATAAAAATCATATTAAACAAGTTAAAGAACAACTAAGTCGTGAGCCATATCCATTGCCTCAAATGAAATTAAACCCTCGAGTTAAAAATATTTTTGATTTTAAATTTGAAGATTTCGAACTTGTTAATTATCAATATCATCCAGCGATTAAGGCGCCAATCGCGGTGTAGTGATGACTCAAAAACCCTGTATAAATGTGATCGCCGTTGTTGGGAAGAACCGGGCAATTGGATTAAATAACCAGTTGCTTTGGCATTTACCAGGTGATTTTGCCCACTTTAAGAAAGTAACACTAGGCCATCCGGTAATCATGGGCTACAAAACCTGGCTATCGTTAGGTGCAAAACCATTACCGAAACGGCTAAATATTGTCCTGACTGATATTGACCAAGAATTGGCACCGGGGGTGGATGTAGCTAAAAATATTGATGTGGCTATCGCTAAAGCTCAAGCTGTGGATTCAGAAATATTCTTTATTGGCGGTGGGATGGTCTACGCTCAGGCAGTTCCAATAGCCGATCGGTTGTATTTGACAATAGTTGATGATAGTCCAAAGGCAGACACATATTTTCCAGGGTATTCCGAATTTATACATCGAAAAAAAATTGGTTCAGGAAATGATAATGGTATTAATTATGAATTTTGGGAGATGACAAAATGAAAAGGGGTAAATTTATTGTTATTGAAGGCTCGGACGGTGCAGGCAAAAAAACACAAGCCGATGAACTGATGAGCCGCCTTAAGGCTGATGGTGCTAATTTGGCATATTATGACTTCCCACAATATTCAACGAGTTTTTTTGGGGCATTAGTTGGACGTTATTTGAATGGTGAATTTGGAACGGCGGAAGATGTAAGTCCGTATTTATCTTCAATTCTATTTGCCGGCGATAGATTTGAAGCTGCTAAAAATATGCATGCTGACTTACAAGCAGGAAAAATATTAATTGCTAATCGGTATATGCAATCTAATCTTGCGTATCAGTCGGCGAAATTAAAAACTAAAACTGAAAAAGAACAGTTTAAAACATGGTTAAGCCAGCTTGAATATCAAATATTTAACATTCCGGCACCAGATATAATTATTTATTTATCTTTACCCTACGAGGTTAGCCAGCAACTAATTGATAGGAAAAAACAGCGCGATTATACATCTAAAAAACGTGATATTCATGAGGATAATGCTGATTTATTAGCTAGAACGGAAAAAGAATATCTAATACTCGCAAAATCAGAACCGAATTGGCGCTTAATTGAGTGCTATGAAAAAAACAAATTGTTGTCAATTGATACTATCTCTGAAAAAGTATACGCATTAATTAAGAAGGAGTTGAAAAATGACCGATAAACCACAGGTTAATGTACGGGCTGTTGATGAGGATTTGAAAGCCAAATATGTTAATCATATTGCCATGGTTGTAACTAAGGAAGAGTTTATTTTAGACTGTCTGTCGGTCTTTGGTCCCCAGGGAGTGTTAGTCAACCGAATCGCTTTAAGTCCGGGGCACGCTAAACGCCTTAATAATTTATTATCGGAACAGATTAAGCAGTACGAAGACAACTATGGATCGATTAGTGAAGCCGAAGAATCTCCACGGAAAATCGGATTTGCCAATAAGGAGTAAAAGATGAGATCTAATTTTCGTACTAATTGGCGAATAATATTTGTTGGTGGCTTATTGGCACTAGTATTGATGTTGTACGGAATATTGTCGTGGTCTGAAATTACCATTTTTGGAATAGATATTTCATCAGAAGCTTGGTGGCTGCTAATATTGATTATGATTATTGGAGTATTATTGATTTGGCTATGGAATAAGAAAAAAATCAAGTTGATATCTTTAGTTTTAGGGATTATTCTTACTGCCGCAATCGCCATGGTTCTGTCCAATGTCTTTACTAATATTATCACCGGGGCTGACGCAGCGACGCGGGAAGCAAAAAGACAAGCCAAAGAAGCCCAAGAACAGTTAGCCGAAGAACAGAAACCAGTACCATGTGCGAGTAAGGCAAAAGACGGCATTGAAACAATTGACGGTATGACCATGGAAATATATGCCATATCGGGTGAACTTACTTCTGAAGGCGTAATCGATACTTCGAAGAAAATCGACAAGAATACGTTTAATATCCAAGCATTAAAAACGAACATAGGCGATGAAGGACTGAATGACATTGTTGCGATTGCCAAGATTACAGATGGTCAGAGTCGTGATTATGCAACCTGGATGCAGGTATGTGATGGTGATAATAAAACAAAAAAACGCAATGAACTTCCGGAATTTAATGAAAATTATATTTTTAGTCAGGGCGAAAGTCAGTTTGTAACTATTAAAAATATTGAAACCATTCCTCTTCAGGCCGGACAACATCGAATTGACGGATATATTTACATAAATGGCAAGTGGCACCTTACGGCTCGTATCGAAAATGTCGATTTTATTGATGAACAAATCTTAGAAGAAGAATAGGACTAATATTACGACGGATAGAATTTAGACGACTTGGTCGAGTGCTTATCGATGGTGTTTGTGGTAGTATATAAACATTGAACAATGTTCGAAAATAAGGAGGAATTTATGGTGTGGTGCGAGACTGGCGCTACTATGAAGTTGCGCCAATATGCTGTTGGTTTGTTTAATTCTCGCGCCGTATTATCCACAGGACTTTTTGTTTTAGGAATATTGGGTCTAATTTTCTTAATATCGCCGACTAGGGTTCAGGCGGCAACAGTAACCTGGACGGGAGCCTCTGGGACAGACACTAGCTGGTCAACTTCATCGAACTGGACTGGTGGATCCGGTGTTCCTTTATCAACCGATACGGTAGTATTTAGTACAACATATAAAACACCGTCTACGGTTGATGCTGGTTTTACGGGGACGGTTGCTGCGATTACTATCCAATCAGGCTATAACCAAACTATTACACAAAACCGCTCATTAACCGTTAGTGGTGCGTTTAATATGGCATCAGGCAATACGGCAACATGGAATGCAAACGGTAATGATTTGACGCTCGGTAGTTTTACCCAGGCAGCTGGAACGTTCCAAGCCCCAAGTGGAACATTGACCATGAAGGGAACTTATACCTATACGGCCGGAACTTATACCCACAATAATGGTACGATTCTATTTGACTCAACTCTAACCGCAGCGGTCGGGATTAACGGCACCGGTGTAACGTTCTATAACATGGTGATCAATCGAACCGGTGGTACGGGGACTTCATATAATTACGGTTTTTCTAGCGGAAGCACCTTTACGGTAGCCAATAACGTAACGATATCTAATAATACGAATTACATGTATCAATTAACCGGATCGGGGGCGACACTAACAATAAACGGAGATTTATTGTTCCCATCCACTGCTTCAACCGGGATTGTGTACACACAGGGGTTCGCTATTGATCTTAATGGCGATTTAACAATTAGCGATGCCAATGCAACTTTAGCTGCTGCCGCTCAGACTATTACCATGGACAATGCGGCAATTCATAACATTACTCAAACGGCTGGAACGATATCCATGCCGACCTTTGTGGTTAATAATGCTTCTGGTGAAATGAAATTATTATCGGCATTAACAACTGCCTCGGCGAGCAGTGCGATTACGATTACAAACGGAGCTATGAATCAAAATGGCTTCAACTTAAGTCATGTTGGTCCGGCTACGCTTACAGCGGGTACCTGGACAGGATCAACCGGAACGACCTCGATTGCGGGATTGACAGTTAATGGCGGTACTTTTAACCCATCGACAACAAGCTTTACTTTAACTGGTAATTACACCCAATCCGCTGGAACTTTCAATGGTGATTTACTAAGCTCGATGACCTGGGTAAATCGTCGAGTAACTATGACTGGAGGGACTTTTGATGCTCCTACCAGCTCATTTTCTTTGGTGGGCATAACGATGAGTACTGGCTCGGGAATATTTAATAGTGGATCGTCGCTGACTTTAACGAGTACTTTTATATATTCGGCCGGTACATTTAATTCGCCAAGTAGTTCAATGGCGATTGGAGGTTTAACAACAATCTCCGGGGGAAGTTTTTCGGCGCCGTCGACTTTATCTTGTACTGGTGGTTTAACTGTATCGAGCGGCAGTTTTACTGCTCCTGGTTCAGCTGGAACATTTACTGTCGGTAGTGATTTTACTTACTCCGGTGGGACCTATTCACATAATAACGGCACAATCACTTTTGATTCGACTCTTGCCTCGGCCAACTCGATTGTTAATGGTGGTGGATTAACTTTTTATAATGTGACTTTTGACCGAACCGGTGGAACATCAACTAATTATAATTGGCTGATAAATACCACCGATTTTACTGTCGCTAACGACTTATCGTTTAAGAATAATACTAATTATCTCTATGCTGTTTCGGGGACACGAACAATTACTATCAATGGCGATTTGCTTTTTCCATCGACCGCTAGCACGGGATATGTGAGCACTTATGGATTTAGTATTAATCTTGATGGCGATCTAACTATGGATGATGCTAATGCCCGGTTATCATATACGACCGCTCAAACGATTACCTTCGATAATGCAGTGACTCATAATATCACTCAAAATGCCGGGACTTTTTATGATCCGAGATTTGTTATTAATAACGCGTCTGGGGAAATGAAGCTACTGTCTACGGTCAGCAGTTCCGTTGGTTATATTACTGTTACCAATGGGGTGTTTAATCAAAATGGATTCAATTTAACACTGGGTGGAACAGTGACCCTAACCAACGGAACCTGGAATGGGTCGACTGGTTCGACAACAATTACCGGCGCTCTGATAATAAATGGAACGGGAACTTTTAATCCTTCGACAACAGCTTTCACGTTAACAAGCGCCAATCTAACTCAATCCAATGGTCAGTTTAATGGTGATCTACTAACATCGGCCACATGGACAAGTACGATCAATTTAACCGGTGGTGTATTTGATGCTCCGACATCGACCTTAACTACGACCAGTTTGACGATGACATCCGGAACGGGAACCTTTAATTCCGGCGATATATTCAATACTACGGCCGTAATAAACTATACTGCCGGCACATTTAACGAGCCAACATCGACACTGACAGTTGGTGGTTCAAATTGGGCAAGTGGGACAGATTACCTGATTATTGGCAGCGGGAAGACAATTGACCTACCGGCTACCTTTACCGACGCATCGGATGTGTTAATCCAATCCGGTGGTGTTTTAAACGCTGGCAGCACTGCTGGTTACATTGGAGGTAATTTCCATGTATATGGTACGTTTAATGGCGGAACGGCGGCGATGAAAATAAGAATTTATCTCGAAGTGACAGGTACTTTTAACGCCGACCAAGGGCAAATAATATTTATTGCTGATGATACCAGTGGCTATAATATTATTTCTAGCGCAATAGTACCGGTATTTTATGATTTAGTCTTCGACAAATGGAATAGTACAGCCAGTACTTCACGATCTATTAACAAAAGTATTACGGTTACACATAATTTAATTATTAGAAATACCCAAAGCAGCAATGTTGCTTATACGCTAGCAGGCACGACTACTAATACGATAACTGTCGGAGGCGATTTACTGTTACCGAGTACATCGGAAACAGGGACTGTTACAACTCCAACATCATATATAACATTAGATGTGAATGGTGATATCGACATTGCTGATGCTAATGCTACCTTGAGCACACCAGTGGTCTTGAACAATGGGACAACACATAATATTTCAGCAACGGCCGGTATAATTACTGCAACTTCGGTCTGGACGATTAATAATGCATCGGAAGTAGTTAATATCAATTCCTTAAATGCCACTACCAATACTGGCAATGTTAATTTACAAAATGGAACGCTTAATCATACTTCAAGTAATATAAAGTATTGCAATCTCACTCAGTCAGGCGGAACGATCAACGCTAGTGCTAATGAGATTACGATTATTGGTGATTTAAATCGTACCGGCGGGACGTTTAATAATGACGGCGGAAAAGTAATATTCGCGCCCGAAGAATCAAATCCAGTAATTAAAACCGGTAGTGCTCACTTTAATAATGTGAAATTTACAAAAACTTATACCGGCCAGGCAATAGCAGGATTGCAGGACAGCTTATATGTAGATGGGAATCTAGAATGGCTTAACGAGGATAGCAGTACATATTACATCTGTGGTGATACAGCGGTTCAGAACGTTTATATCACAGGGAACTTGATTGCTCCAAGTACGGCTACGACTGGTACGGTCGCTCTTGGTTATCTTACGACGCATATTCTTAATATATATCTCACTGGAAATTTTGAATTATCGGATACTAACGCGACGCTCTATGCTAATCTATACTTTAATGGCACAAGCCAGACTATTAGCCAATCTGCTGGTACAATATTATCAAATTCGACCTGGACAATTAATGACTCGGCAACAACTGTTACGCAGATAACGAATGTAACCGGTGCTCATTACTTGGCACTATCCAGTGGAGAATATGACTGTAACGGTTATGACTTAACTCTAAATACGACCGGAACATATACACAGTCCGGCGGGACGTTTACTGGTGGCGCGGGTACGGTAACGCATAATGGTTCTTTTGTTCTTTCGGGTGGGACATATAATGCCAGTCCGAGTACGAATATATATGGCACATATACTCAATCAGCCGGTGTTTTTGAAGCGCCGACGACACTAATGATTGGCAATACATTTACTGTTACGGGTGGAATTTTCAACCATCACAATGGTACGGTAGTGTTTAATGATACTAATGCTTATACGATTACCGCCGGTGGAATTACTCTAAACAATGTAGCTTTTGAAAAAACTACAAGCACGACTCGTACACTGACCTTGGCCACGGGATTAACAATCGCCAACAACTTAAGTTTTGAAACAAAAATATCCTCTTACGGCTTAACTATTCAGGGATCATCGGGAGTTTATCCGACGATAAATGTTGCAAAATCAGTCAATTTCCCATCCAATGCTTATACTGGGGTAATTGCTGTTGGTTCGGCAACGGCGGCGAATAATTTATCTATCAATATCGGCCAGAACTTAACTATCGCTGATACTAATGCTCAATTATATGCTGGAATCGTGATGAACGATGGACAGTCTCATATAATTAATAAGAGTGGCGGTACGGTGTATAATGCCTCAACCTGGTCGATTGATAATCCATCCACTACGGTAACATTAGCAGCCAATTATACTGGCGATAACGATTTCAATGTTATAAACGGGACGCTGGATTTAGCTGGATATAACCTGATCAATACAGGTACGGGAGCCGATGTAGTTGTTAGCGGCGGATATATTGACGGATCAACGGGTACAATGAGCCTGCGAACATTAGCGATGTCGAGTGGCACGGTTGATTGTGCCAGTACATCGACGATTAGTACTTCAACTTCAATTACTGGCGGAACACTAAATGCCAGTACATCGCTTACTACCGGAGCTCTATCATTGTCGGATGGTAGTTTTAACAGCGGGACGACTGTAACGACAACGACATTTGCATATTCCGGCGGGACATTTGTTGATAATAATACCACCTTGACTAGTTCGGGTGCCTTTACATTGTCTGGAGGTACATTTAACGCTCCGACAATATTTAATGCCGATGGGGGTATGACGCTATCCGGTGGTACGTTTGAAGCTTTAACCGCTGGAACCCTAAAGATTAGTAATACCTATGCTAATACGGGCACGATATTTAACCACAACTCGGGTACGGTTACGTTTATAAGTAATAGTTCAGCCTATAATATCACAACTGCCGGTCAATCCTTCTATAATCTTAGTTTTGATAAGACAGCCGGATCATCCATTGCTCTAACCTTACAAGATAGTTTTACGGTTGAGAACGACTTGACGATGTCTGATAATTATACTAACTATCTGTATCTGTATGGCAATAGTACTCCAACGGTGACTGTCAATGGTAATGTATCGACGCCCTCGACGACAGCTTCGGGTCGGATTTACTGTGGTAATACCTCCAACAACTTTTATCTAGATATTCGAGGCAACTACACCAATGGTGACGGAACTGGTGTTTATATGTATGCTCACACACACTTCATCGATGAAACTGTTACCTCACAAGTTACTGGCGCGACAACATGGTACGGAAAATTCGGAACGACAATACCAGGTAAAACAATTCAGTTCCAAAATGGGGTGACACAAACCTTATCAGCTGCGACGAATTTGGATATTAAGGGATCGACTGATTCACCAGTCTATCTCCGTTCTCAATCAGAAGGAAGCCAATGGACGATTAATGCTTCTGGGACGAATGCTTATGTCACCAACGCCGATATTAAAGACGGTAATGGATATAGTAATACCTATCAAATCACTGCTTATGGCTCTACGGATTCAGGTAATAATACCTATTGGAATTTTAATGGTGGCTATTATTGGGTTGGAACAACAACAAGCTGGAATACCGCTAACAACTGGGCCTCAACTTCCGGTGGAACTGGTGGAATTGGTGTTCCACCGGTTGGCTCATATGTCTATTTCGATGGTGGCGGGTCAAGCAACTGTACGGTAGATACTACGGCAAGTGTCGGATCGGTTTCGCTAAAAAGTGGTTATACAGGCATAGTATCAACTGGTTCTAATAAGATTACAACTGCCGATGATATTTCAATTGCCGGCGGTACTCTTACAATGGCATCTAATAACGGTTTGGTGGTTGGAGGGAATATTTCGCTGAGTGGAGGAACGTTAAATCTAGGTAGCTATGACATTACAATTATTGGTAACTTTACTAGAACAAACGGGACATTGACTCATAGTGGTGGAACAGCAACTTTTAGTAAGACTAGTGATATTCAAACTATCTCGACTGGCAATCAATCATTTTATAACTTGACCCATTCAGGTACCGGTACCCTTCAATTGATCAATACGGTGAATATCAGTAATAATCTAGCTAACTCAGCTGGTATTATCGATTTGAAAGGTAAGGATTTTACAGTCGGTGGAACTGTTGACAATACTGCGAGTATTAAGGCGATTGGATCCGAGTCTAATGTAACCTGGACTAATGACACTGATTCGGGAACACTCGAATATTATGGAACGGGAACATATACAACGTATACTAAGCTTTCGGCCGGAAGTGCATATAATAATTTGGTAATCTCGGGGGTGGGTTATTATCCGGCGACTGATAATCTAACAATTGGTGGCAATTTAACATTGTCTAATACCACCTCTACTTTAGATATAAAGAATTATAATATTACCGGTGGTTCGAGTACGGTATTTTCGAATAACGGTATCTTACAACTGGATGGCAGACAAACAATTACTAATTTTACCAACGATACTGACTCAGGATCGGTAGTCTATCGACCAACTTCTACGGGTGCTACTGTAAAAGGTTGGACGTATTATGATTTGGTGGTGTTCCCAATTAGTAATGCCTATGTGATTTCAACAGCTGGAGCCCCAGTGGTTAATCATCAGCTTTGGGTAAAATCCGGGAATTTCCAACCGGCTCATACGATTGATGCCAATGGAGAACTGAAATATTCCGGTGGAATATTCGATATGTCGGCTTATGACCCGGATATGACTGTTAACGGCACAATAACACTAACCGCTGGATCAAGCTGGTTGGCTGGTGACGGGACGATTACTATCGATGGAAATACGACATATAGTAATAATTATGATAATTATTACGGCACATATATTGATTCAAATAATGCACAATACAGTTATGTCAGCCTGGGCAATCTAACGGTTAGCGGCTCGAGCGATACAACGCTGACATGCAATAGTGGCCTGTTTGTTAATAACTTAACTATTGGTAGTGGCGATACGGTAAATATGTCTTCGTATCGAATGATTGCCGATGATGTGATTAATAATGGGACTTTGACCTTCGGCGACTCCCAATTAGTTTCCATTAGGGGGAATTATGATAATACAAACGGGACGTTAAATTCCGGGACATCGACAATTACTTTAAACGGAGCAGATACGCAAACCATCACAGCTGGTGGAACAACATCGACGAAGAAGTTTTATCGAGTCAGAGTAAATAATACTGCCACTAACAGTTTGGTGTTTGACGATAGTATGGCAGCCTATTATCTGGATAACTATTCATTTAGGACGGCCGGTAAAACCATGACCTTCAATGCCGGATCTGATTATAATATTGATATTTTACGAGTTAGAGGCATGGCGACGTATCGAAAGAGTATTCAATCTGACGTGACTGATACAGCCTGGAATCTCAATGCCATTAGTTCGGCTGTGACCTATTATACCGATGTTGAAGATTCGGATGCATCCGGTGGCGTTCAAGCTATCGGCTATACATATAGTACCGACAATGGTGGCAATACAAATTGGCTCTTTACTACTCCGTTGCCAACTACCTTCGTCTGGGATGCCGGTGGCGATGGTGTATCGTGGACGGATCCACTCAATTGGGATCAAGATTATATGTATCCAACTGCTGAAAACCATATAGCAACAATCAACTCGGGTTCGGCGACTATAACTACACCGAGCGATTCACCGTTGAATTTAGGCACTCTTACTCTTGGTAGTAGTTTTTCCGGAACTTTGCAGTTGGGCAACGATTTGTCGGTCACCGATCTCGGCGGTCAAGATGGTGATCAAAACATTAATAATACCGCTGCCGTTATTAAGTTAAATGGCTACAATTTAACTGTCGATGGTCAATTAGTTAACTATGGTACGATTCAATTAACTGGTGATGAACAGGATGTTGTTATCAACTCAATGTCCGATTCCGGAACTATGGAGTATGTCGCTACATCTGGAACGAGAAATATTCAAGACATAACCTACTATACATTGAAGATCAACGGTACCGGAGGAACTTTCTTGATTCCTTCTGATATTGAGATTAATGATGACTTAGTGGTAGAGGCTGGAACATTAGATTTAGATGGCAGCACGGTGACAATTACTGGTGATTACACGAACTCTGGTGGGTCGGTAACTGGCGCTGGAACATTAGTATTTAATACCTCTGCAACTCAAACCTTGACTTCGGGAGGGACGGGAACTGGTAAGGTAATTCCGAATATTAATCATAGCGGTACCGGAACACTAACATTATCGGGTGGTTTGAGTGTTTCGAATTCGTTGCTAAATGGTACAGGCGTATTAGACATCGGATCAAGTAACTTATCAGTGGCAACTAGTTATGTTAATAACGGTACGTTGAGAGTTAGCGGTATCGGCCAATTAGTACTGCCGGAAAATTATGCAGTTGGTTTAACTGAATATACGGCGACGACTGGTACTGTACCTCTGAGCGGTTTAACCTATGACACATTAACAATTAACGGAGCCGGAGGCACCTTCCAGACTCCATTATCTATTACATCTAATACGGCATTGAATATTTTAGCAGGAACATTTACGCATGATTCCGGTGATACGATTCATGTTATGGGCAATATGACTATTAGTTCATCAGTTACGATGAATAGTTCAGGGACAACTGACTTTAGTGGTACTGGTACTTCGGTTATCAACAATAATGGCAAGGCCTTAAAAGACATTACCTTTACTGGTACGGGTACGTATAGGCCTAGTTCAACGTTTACATCGACTGGTGATTTTACTTTAGTTTCTGGTCAGCTGGATTTAGCGACAAATAACCCTCAACTACAGATCGCCGGGGATTTAACGGTGAATGGTGGTACGGTTAATACCGGTACCGGGACGACTCTTCTGAATGGCGATTTAACCTACGCGGATAATGTTGGTGGCACTAATTTTGGATATATTCAAGTTGGTGCATCACCGGATACAACTGATCTATCGACTGATATGACATGCAATTCGATTACGGTTGCAGCCGGCGACATCTTAAACACCAATGGCTATGATATCGACTGCTCAGGTGGTGTTAGCATTGCCTCCACTGGCCTCTTAGATGCTACCGACGATGGTGAAGGTGACACCAGTCTAATCAACCTCGGTGGCAATTGGACCAACAGCGGTACCTTTACTGCCGATGACTCAACAGTTACCTTCGATGGCACCAGTGCTCAATCAATCACCTCTGGCACTTCAGACTTCTACAACTTAACCACTACCAACTCTTCTGCTTCTGGCTTAACCTTTACCGATGGTTCAGGCGTTACCGGTACCTTCACTGACAATGTTTCAGCCTCAACCATTACCTTCAATGCCGGCAGTACCTATGACTTCGCCAATATTAACATTGCCGGTGGCAGCGGTAATGAA
>Ga0265297_10005359_pt1 | contig 19640 bp, 9 predicted proteins | sample Munlanlwell13791_FD_192502 | JGI IMG/M metagenome (GOLD analysis project Ga0265297, IMG submission 192502) | Leachate microbial communities from a municipal landfill in Southern Ontario, Canada - Leachate well 137-91 | ecosystem: Engineered > Solid waste > Landfill > Unclassified | place...
TCTCGGCTGCCACCGCTTCCACCACCCAGACTGACGATACTGCCTCCTCGACCGGTTTCAACTTAGCCGGTTCCAGCTTCGCCTCGACTACTGTAATTGGAAGCGGGGATGATGCGAGCGTCAAATTAACTAGTACAAAAACGAACCTCGACCGCCGGCTTGATTATTCGATCGGAGCAACGCCGAGCTTTTCGGCTTTTGATTCCTATACTAATTCACTTTGGGTGACAAGCGGCAGTTCTAACAGCATAAAAAAAATAAACCCTAGCACCGGAGAAGTCCTGGGTACTTATACGGTAGGTACTACTCCGGCCGGCGCCGCTTTTGATCCCTCCACCAATTCCGTCTGGGTGGCTAATAGCGGTTCTGATAATATAAGCAAGGTCAATGTTTCGACCGGCGAAGTCATTGGGACTTACAATGTCGGCGATAATCCTTACGGAGTCGCTTTTGATTCTTATACGAGCTCTATCTGGGTGTCGAATTATTATTCGAGCAATATCATGAAGATAAACCCGGCGAATGGCAGTATCATTGGGACCTATAGTACATCCAACGCCCCGATGGCGGTCGTTTTTGATCCTTCTACTAATTCGATTTGGGTAGGAGATGTTAATGGTTCCCAAGTGCGCAAACTTCAGGCTTCGGATGGCAGTTTGGTCGGGACTTATGCCGGCGGCGGTCGAGATTTAGCTTATGATTCTTCCACCCAGTCTATTTGGGCGGTAAGTTTTTCTGGCGGTTACGTGACTAAATTAAAAGCTTCGGACGGCTCTAATCAAGGAAGTTTTGGCTCCTTTAATTATCCCTATAGCGTGGCTTTCGATCCAATCACCAATTCGATTTGGGTCGGTCAGACTAATGGCCGTCTTTGGCGGGTTCGTCCGTCTGACCGCGCTAATCTTGGGGCATTTTCTACTGGCGGTACCAATCCCTTAGGAATGACCTTTGATCCGATTTCCAATTCTATCTGGATCATGAATAGCGCGACCAGCACCATCTCACGGCTCAGGGTTTCGATCGGAACTAATTTCCAGGGTCCCTATGCCGTGGGCACCAATCCCCAAGGCATGATTTATGAATCGATTTCCAATTCTCTCTGGGTAGCTAATTACGGTTCGGCCAATGTGACAAAAGTCAATCCTCTGACAGGCGCCACCATTGGTACTTATGCTGTTGGTACCAACCCCTCTAAATTTGCTTTTGACTCGGATTCTAATTCTCTCTGGGTATTGAATAACGGATCTAATAATGTTTCTAAGATAAATCCGGTAAATGGAGCCGTCTTGGGAACATATCCGGTGGGGAACTCCGGTTCAAATGCTATCGCCTACGATTCCCATACTAATTCGATCTGGGTAACTAACCAAGGCGTCAATCTGGTGACAAAAATGAGTGCGACTTCTGGAGCCGTCATTAGCACTTCTTCAGTCGGTACCAATCCTAACGGTGTCGTTTTCGATAGTATTACTAATTCCATTTTTGTTAAATTAGCTAATGGCTCGACTCTTTATAAATTGGATAGTTCTGACGGTTCATTGGTGGCGACGACCACGATTGCTAGTAATTCCACGGATATTGCTTATGACTATTATACCAATTCAGTTTGGACTTCTGATTATTATGCTGCGGTCCGTAAGATCAATCCTTTGACCCTGTCGCAATCCTCATCTTACCAAAGCAGTCAATATAATACGGGCATGACTTTTGATTCGACTAATAATACCATCTGGTTTGGCGATGGTTATTATTACAATCAGATTTCCGCTGTTAATGCGGTCACTGGCGAATATCTTAATACTATATCGACTAGCTCGAGCCGAAATTTAGCCTTTGATCCAATAACAAATTCCCTTTGGATCTCATTATCGACCGGGTTAATGAAAGTAAACGTCGCCTCGGTCGTTTATGATTCTTCCGGCACCTACACTTCTTCCGTCCTCGACCTCGGTCAAAACGCCTCTTCTTTCTCTACTCTCGCCTTCTCTTCAACCGTTCCTGCCAACACTACCCTCACAATCGATGTCCGAGCCGGTGACAGCCCGACCGTCGACGGCACCTGGACTTCGTGGCAGACGAGTGTTTCAAACGACGGCGATATTTCCGGTTTAGGCAGTGGCCACCGCTATGTCCAGTATCGCGCTAATTTAGGGACGACCGATACCATGTATACTCCCTCGCTTGATTCCCTCACTTTTAACTACAATACATATTCCTCCTCTCAAAGTCTCACCTCTTCGTCCTTTGACACCACCGACAATGCCAACGTCATCGGCTCTTTGGCCTGGATCGAAGACGCCACTCTGCCTCAAGGAACCGGCGTCACTTTCTCGCTCCGGACTGCCTCGACGCAAGAGGAACTAGCCACAGCCGCTTGGTCTGACTTCACTAATGTCACTCCTCATTGCGCTAAGGTGGGAAGCACCGTCACCTGTCCCAACGCCGCTATTCCTGAAGCCCTCAAATCCGGGGGCGATGACCGCTTCTGGCAGTATAAAATTGCTCTCGCCTCGGCTGGTGATCTCAGTCCTTCCGCCTCCGGGGTCGAAGTCAAATACGTCGTGAACGCTCCGCCTGAACTCCAGAATGTCACCGCTTCCCAAGGGAGTAACGGCAAGGTGAATATCAGCTATGATGTCCGGGACTCTGACACGCTCGCTGGTACTAATACCCCAGGAAAGATCACTCCGAGTTTTGAATATTGGAATGGTGATTCCTGGACCGCTTGTGCCACGCTCTCCGCTAACGCCACCACCACTAAAGATGTCGACACTACTAGTTTCACTACCTATACCCTTACCTGGGATCCCAAGGTCGACTACAATAATCATTACTTAACTGACGCTAAGATCAGAATCAAGGCCAATGACAATGAAGCCGCCAATAACCTCGTGACGCTCGACTCCGCCACCTTTACTTTGGATACCAATGATCCCGTCATGTCTTCGATCGTCGGCGACGCTCGGACTGATGCCTCTAACGCCCTCACCCTCACCGTAGCCGAAGACACCTTGGCTGGCCTGAAGATGAAGCTCTCTAACCACAGCGACCTCACCGCTGACGGCGCTAATTCCGATTCCGGCCAGTGGATCGATTATGCGCCCACTAAAGATTGGACCTTCTCGACCGAAGCTAACATCGTCTACTATCAGCTCAAAGATGCCTACGGCAACCTATCCTCTAATGGCGCGATTTCTGCCGTCGTCCTGCCTGCCAAACCGGCGAATATCTTATTTCAAGACGTCTCCAATATCGAAACCTCGGAGTGGCGCGAGTTCATCGCCTGGGGCAAAGTCTCGGAACCCCCGGCCGGTTTCAAGCAATACAATATATACCGCTCCACCGACGGCACGAACTTCACTCTGCTCGAACCGCCTCAAACCGACCGGAGCACCAATTTCATTCTCAACGCCGACCTCAACACCAGCCTCGTCTACTACTACAAAGTGACGGCCGAAGATGATAATGGGAATGTTTCTTTCTATTCCAACACTATTTCCGATCGTCCCGATGGCCAAGGCGGAACCGATCTCACGCCCCCGGCGATCTCTAATATCCAGATCAGTCAGATTACTGCCCAGTCCGCCTTGATTACCTGGGAAACGGACGAGCCCTCTGATTCCAGCGTCAGCTACATCACTAACGACTCCGGCAAGTTCACTAACGCCCCTAATGTCGGCTTATCTTCGATGGCTGATATCCCGAGTCGCCTAGGGTCGCACGCTATCTTTCTTAATCACCTTGATCCTGGAGTGAGATACTACATCCAGGTGGATTCAGCTGACCCTAACCACAACCAGGCTACCGGCGGTACCGGCCTTTTCTTCAATGCTCTCGCCGGGCCGGTGATTTCAGACGTCAAAGAGTCCAATCTCCAGAATGCCGGGATCACCATCTCTTGGACGACCAGCCAGGCCGCTGATTCCCGCGTCTATTATTCCCTGGATCCCGATTTCTCTGCGCCGGCTGATTCGGGCTTGGGCGATAATACGACCAACCACAGCGTCAACCTTATCGGCCTCTCTCCCGCCACTACCTACTACTACTATGTTAAATCCGGAGTCGCCGAAGATAAGAATATCATCGAAGGTGAAGCCAACTACTACTCCTTTACCACTACTTCTGACCTCGTTCCCCCGACCATCAGTTTTAGCGCCGAGACCGATATCACTAACTTGTCGGAGACTACCGCCCGAATCACCTGGCAGACTGATGAATTAGCCACTTCCTCTCTGGAATACAGCACCGATGACAGCTATTCTAATATTCTCTCTAATCCCAACCTCAATACCGACCACGCTTTTGATCTCACTGGCCTCACTAAAGGTACTCTCTATAATTTCCGTTTGAAAAGCTGGGATGTGAACGGCAATCCCTCGGTCTTATCAGGCTATAACTTCTCGACGCCTGATCTGACCGACCGCACGGCCCCTAACATCACCTTTAACCAAGAAAGCGATCTCACTAATCTCGCCGACACTTCCGTTCATCTCCACTTCCTAACGACTGAGGCCGCCTCTTCAAGCATTGAGTATGGCCCAAGCGATAGCTATGCCTCTTCCACAAGTAATACCAACTTCAATACCGATCATAACTTCGATCTCGCCGGCCTCATTAAGGGAACTTTATATCACTTCCGTCTACTGGGCGGTGACGCCTCGGGCAACGCCACCTCGACTCCGGATTATACCTTTACAACTCCGGATCATTCTGATGTCATTCCGCCCGTCATCACTTTTGATCCCGAGACCGGTCTCACTGGTCTCAGCGAGACTGCAGCGACTATTTCCTGGACGACCAATGAACTGGCCAGTTCCACTTTGGAATATAGCGCGGATTCAAGCTATAGTAATGTTTTGACCAAGGCTAATCTCAATACCGATCATTCTTTCCATCTGACCGGTCTCACTAAAGGCACGCTCTATAACTTCCGCCTCAAAAATGTCGATGCTTCTGGCAATTTAGCGACGCTTGAGAACCTCAATTTTTCTACTCCTGACCTGACTGATCGGACTCCGCCCGTCATCACTTTTGATCCCGAGACTAATGTCACGAGCATTACTGACACCTCAGCCCATATCGCCTGGACGACCAGCGAATACGCCACTTCAACCATCGAATATAGCGCGGATCTGAGCTATGGCCATGCGCTCACGAGCGATCATTTCAATACCGACCAAGCCTTTGACCTAAGCAGTTTGGCCAAGGGCCGGACCTATAATTTCCGCCTTACAAGCGCTGACGCTTCTGGTAACGCTACCACTACCGCCAACTACACTTTCACTACTTCTGACCACACTGACCTCACCCCGCCCACGATCTCGGGTGTCACGGCCAGCCAGGTTTCAGACACGACCGCTCTTATTACCTGGACCACGGATGAAAGCGCTGATTCTAAAGTCAATTACGGCACCGAGACCGGAAGTTACATCGCCTCCTCGACGAGCGCAGTTTTAAATCTCTCTCACTCCATCCTCCTCTCCGGCCTCACTAAACAAACTAAATATTATTTCCAGGTCCAGTCCTCTGATGCTAATTCCAACCTAGCTACCTCCACCGAAGCAGACTTTACTACCCGGGACAAACTAACTGAAGGCCAAGCCTCTTCCACTACCATCTATATGGCGGCGGCGGAGCGACCATCATCAATAATGCCAAGGTTGACCCCATCCCGCCCACGATCTCTAAGGTGGAAGTCAAAGACCTCTCGGCTACTGAGGCTACCATCAGCTGGCAGACGGATGAATTGGCGGATAGTATCGTCGAATTCGGCGACTCAGATAGTTATGGCTATGCTTCAGTTAATTTGAGTTTGGCTAATTCTCACTCGCAAGATCTTCTGAACCTTTTCCCGCAGACTCTTTATCATTATAAGGTTGTTTCAACAGATGGATCAGGAAATAGATCGGCAGCTTCCACCGGCACTTTCACCACCCCGGCCTTCTCGGCCACCGAACTCGATCTCAAGGCTAGCCCCAATTCTCCCGAAGAACAAGCCGCAACTGATGCTAATTTTTCCGACATCCTGAAGCGCACTTTCGACTATCTAAAACAAGCCGCCAAGAGCGTCTCGGTTTCCATCTTAGAAGCCAGTCTGATTGACCAGGAGAATAGCCTGAAAGAACTGGCCGGCCTCGCTCCTGCCCCTCAACTCACCTCCGGTCCGAGCGTCAAGACCTGGGAAGATATGGTGATCATCTCCTGGGCAACCGACAAGAAGACGAGCTCGCTCGTTAACTACTCCGAATCCGGCGTCTCTCTCAATGATTCCCAAAGAGCCCAGACCATCGGCAACCCCGACCTCTATTCTACCGAGCACCAAGTCATCATTTCCGGTCTCAAAGCCGCCACGACCTATAACTACGAACTCAAAGGTTCTACTATTATCGGCTCTCTTCTCAAATCCGAACCCCGCTCTTTCACCACCTTGTCTAAAGCCGCCAAGGTCGATAACTATGTGACTGATACCCTGACTGATGAGTCGGCCTCCTTCAAGTGGTCAAGCTCCTTGCCCACTGACACCTCCATTAGAATTACCCCCTATCGCAATAACTCACTTTCGACCGATGAATCCCGTCTCGTCTCTGACGCTAATTTAACCACCCTTCACCAGATGACTGTCTCTGACCTCGAACCCGGCGTCTTCTACAAGATCGACCTCTTCGGCAAGGACCAGTCCGGCAAGACCCTCTCTCAAACGATTGAAGCCTTCTCCACTATCAATAAAGAGCTCCCCTTCCTGATCGAACAGGTCAAAACCTCTTCGGCTCTGGCCGCCGGCAACTCGCTTCAAGTCCAGTCCATCATCTCCTGGGATACCACCAAGCTCTCCACCTCCAAAGTCTATTACCGCGAAGGCACGAGCCAAGATGATAACTACTGGCCGAAAGAGAGTAATCTCGACACTGGCTATACCCGCCATCACCTCATCATCATGACTGACTTCAATCCCGGCCAGATCTACCAGTTCCAGGTCGAAAGTTCTGACTCTAACGGCCAGAAAGTGAGGTCCAAGACCTATACGGTCTTAACCCCGAGGCAGAAAGAATCTGTCTTCCAGGTCATCTTGAAGAACATCGAGCAGACCTTTGGCTGGATGGGGGGACAAGGAGGAGAATAAGGAGAAGAATCAAGGTAGGGGAAAAGAGAAATAATTAGCCATACAATATATATAGTATGTAGCAGCAAAAAGAGGCGATTGGCCTCTTTTTGCTTGGCTATTTTAAATTTTCCCGATTAATGATATAATCAGATTTGATATTTAGCTGAAATTAATGAAATATAGAATTTACACGGCTTCTCATAAAACTTGGGACGGTATGTTCCAAGCCATCCAACAGGCACGCGACTCGATCTATATCGAGATGTATATTTTTTTAGCTGATACAAAGAGCACTCATGATTTTTGCAGCCTACTCAAAGCCAAGGCTCGCGCCGGTGTGGAAGTTATTATCATCGCCGACCATTTTGGCAGTTTTGATCTGAAAGCCGAAGATATCAATAATCTGAAGGCGGCTGGCGTAGAATTTTTGTTTTTCAGCCATTGGCTCCGCCGCAATCATCGCAAATTCGTGATTATCGACCAGAAGATCGCTTTTTTGGGTGGGGTCAATATCAAAGAAAATTCTCGTAATTGGCGCGATTTGAACGTTCGGATCCAGGGCCGAATTGTCCGGCCGATCTTGAAATCTTTCTCCTATGCTTATAAGATGGCCGGAGGGCATAAAGCTTCGATTCTAAAATATCAGCAGTTGGCCTTATCCCAAAAAATAAAATCCTGGCTTCTGGATAATTGGAAGAGCAACCAGAGTCTTTATTATCTGAACAATTATTATCGCCAAAAGATCATCGGGGCGAAGCGTTTAATCCAGATCGTTACACCCTATCTCTTGCCACCGCGATGGCTGATCGCTTTGCTTGATGATGCTGTCCGCCGCGGGGTGACGATCGAGATCATTATTCCTGAAGATACAGACGTTAAGCCCCTGAATAAGATAAATTACATCAATGCTTGCCGCCTGTCTTCACTCGGCGTAAAATTTTATTTCCTGCCTTTTATGAACCACGCCAAAATAATGTTGATCGACGATGAAGAGGGAGTGGTCGGTTCAACTAATATCGACGTTTTATCTTTTGGGCTTAATCTGGAGGCTGGCGTCTTTTTTCGCCAGCGCAACCTGATCGCTGATCTGAAGAAAATCATCGAAACCTGGAAACAGGAGGGGCATTTTTTCCAGATGAAGCGGCCTTTAATGAAGCTCGGCGACCGTTTTCTAGTTTTTATTCTTAAGATTTTTTATCCGATTTTTTAATAGTTTTAAAAATTACTCTATAAACCCTAAGCGTTTCAAACCATGCCGGAAAATTTTATCAGGATCCGCCAGGCGCGGGTCAACAATCTCAAGAATATCGATCTCGATCTGCCTCGTCATAAGCTGATCGTCGTTACCGGCTTGTCTGGTTCCGGCAAATCATCTTTGGCTTTTGATACCATCTATGCCGAAGGCCAGCGGCGTTACGTTGAGTCCCTATCCTCTTATGCCCGCCAGTTCGTCAATCTTTTGGATAAGCCGGATGTCGATCTGATCGAAGGCTTATCACCAGCGATCGCCATCGATCAGCGGACGATCGGCCATAATCCGCGTTCGACCGTGGGGACGATCACCGAGATCTATGATTATCTGCGTCTGCTTTATGCTAAGATCGGCATCCCTTATTGCCCGGACTGCCATTTGAAGATGAAAAAGATCAAGGACGAGAAAGCGGCTAACGGTTTTAATAGTTCTGCCAATGGCCAGGGGCAAAAGAAGACCGCCGGTCAGCGGAGCGCCTGGTCCTATGTTTGCGAGAGTTGCGGCCAGCAATTATTGAATCTCAAGCCTAAAGATTTTTCTTTTAATTCCAATTATGGCGCTTGTCCGGATTGCCTGGGCCTAGGCCTAAAATTAGAACTTGATCCGGATCTAATCTTGAATCTTAATCTCAGTATCGCCGAGGGAGCGATCAAGCCTTGGCGCCATTTTAATCTTTCTAATCAAAACGCTCTCTTGATGGAGTTACGCGGTGGTCTGGAGAGCCGCGGTTTGAATATGCGTCGACCGGTGAAAAACTTTACCCAGGTCGAACGGAATTTTTTGCTTCAGGGTGACGCTGATTTTCCCGGCTTAGTCAAACTTCTTCGCCGTCGCTATGAAGACAGCAAATCCAGCTTCGTTAAATCAGAGATCGAAAAATGCATGCGGGAGCGAGTCTGTCCTTCCTGCCAGGGTCAGCGCTTAAAACCTCTGATTTTAGCGGTTAAAATTAACGGTTTATCAATCTTTGCCGCCGCTGATCAGACAGTCAGTCACTTGAAAACTTTTTTATTTGATCTCCAAATCGGCACCAAAGTTTTAAATGGCCAGGCAGCCATCATCACCCCGCTGATTAGCGAAATGGTGAAGAATTTGGAATTCCTGGAGAGGGTTGGCCTGGATTATCTCAGTCTGACGCGACCGGCAATGACTTTGTCGGGCGGCGAGGCTCAGCGGATTCGTTTAGCTTCTCAAGTCGGCTCGACTTTGTCCGGCGTTCTCTATATCTTGGATGAGCCTTCGATCGGCTTACATCAACGCGATAACGACAAGCTAATCGCGATGCTTAAAAATTTGCGTGATAATGATAATACAGTGATCGTGGTCGAACACGATGAAGCGATGATGCTAGCGGCAGACCATTTGGTCGATATCGGTCCGGGCGCCGGCCAGGATGGCGGTCGGATCATCTTCAGCGGTCCGCCGGCGATGATCAAGGACTGTCCTGAATCCTTAACCGGCCAATATCTGAGCGGAATCAAACAGATCGGTTCGCGAGAGAATTTCCGTCCGGGCAATAAGAAGAGTTTGAAAATAATTGGGGCGACCGAGCATAATTTAAAAAATATCGATGTTGAAATTCCTTTAGGTAAACTGGTGGCTATCACCGGCGTGTCCGGTTCGGGCAAATCGACCTTGATGTCCGATATTCTGGCCAATGCCTTGAATCAGAAATTCTATCGCGCCAAAGCTTTGCCGGGCCAGCATCAAGCTTTAGAGGGTTTGGATAATATCGATAAGGTGATTGATATCGATCAATCGCCGATCGGCCGGACGCCACGTTCTAATCCCGCCACCTATACGGGTGCCTTCACTTATATCCGCGATCTTTTCGCCGCTTTGCCTGAAGCTAAGCTTAAGGGTTACAGTGCCGGCCATTTTTCTTTCAATGTTCCGGGTGGCCGTTGCGAGAATTGCGCCGGCGATGGCGTAATCAAGGTCGATATGCAATTCCTAAGCGATATTTATCTTACCTGCGAGATTTGTAATGGTCGGAAGTTCAAGTCGAATATTCTGGATATAAATTATAAGGGTCGAAGCATCTATGATGTCTTAGAGATGACGGTCGCCGAAGCTCTGCCTTTTTTTAAAGATGTCTCCGCTCTCCATCAAAAGCTGCAGACTTTGGAAGCAGTCGGTTTGGGTTATATCAAGTTAGGCCAGAGCGCGACCACTTTTTCCGGCGGTGAAGCCCAGCGGATCAAATTAGCGACCGAATTGGCCCGTCGAGCCACTGGTAAGACCTTATATATCTTGGACGAGCCGACGACCGGCCTGCATTTCGCCGACATCGACCGCCTCCTTAAGATTTTAAATATGCTAGTTGATCAGGGTAACACGGTTTTGATCATCGAACACAACTTAGATGTCATCAAAGCGGTTGATTGGATCATCGATCTCGGTCCGGAAGGCGGAGAAAAAGGCGGTTATCTGGCGGCTGTGGGCACGCCGCCGCAAGTGGCTAAGATCAAGACCAGCTATACCGGGCGATATTTAAAAATGTTTTTGGATAAATGATCGGATAAGCGATCAGATTAAAAAAAGAACGGCTGTTTCCAGCCGTTCTTTTTTGGTAGTCGCAAAAAATGGGATTATTTTTTAGGGCCTCTCTTATAAATCATTGAGCAATTTTAAATCCAGATGTTGATTTTCCAGATCCAGGACCGCGAAGGTCGCTTCGTAAAAAACGCCGCCTAGGGTGCCGGGATTGGCAATCGTTATTCCATCTTCTTGGCTAAGCCAAGGCTTATGGGTGTGGCCATGGAAAATAAAATCAAAATTAGTTTCCGGGTGTTCAGCGATCAGTTTTTTAATAAAAAGCGGCTCATGGACCAAGCCGATTTTCAAGTTAGCTAATTCAAATTGTCCGTAACGGCCTAAGTAATTGAGATAAGGATATTTTTTTAACTCCGATTCCGGGTAAATTTCGGCATTGCCACGGATCAAATAGACCAGTCCGGAATAATTTTCCAGAAGATAGGTCAGGGTTTCCGGATTAGCGACATCGCCTAAACAGAGCAAGGCTTCTAACTTTTGCGTCTGAGCCCAGGTTAAGCATCTTTCCAGATTAACCAGATTGTCATGAATGTCGGAAATGATTAGGGCGCGCATACTTAGCGTTTTTCCAAGGAACGGATCTTGATGTCATAAGCCATCTGTTCCAATTTGCGCAAATGGCCACGCGCCTGGTCATACTTGGTGCGCAGGTAAGCGGTCATGTCAAAGTCTAAAAGGCCAGACATGATATCTTCAGCTTCGGTCTTGATCTTAGCGACAGCTTCGAATTTTCCCTTAGCCGCCTGATTAGTCGCATAGCGGACCAACTCGCCGATCAAGTCGCAAATGCCGCCTAAATAACTAGCATGATTCAAATTCAGACCCGTAACCTTATCGATTTTTTTGCCATTTATTACTCGGTTGAAAGTATAGGCTTCCAGATATTCTTCAACGGCCGCCTTGTAGGTTCCTTCCTGGTTCAGGCGTTTGGACCCGAATTTTTTTTCTAGGTCTTTTAAGTTTTTAGCGATCTCTTCTAATTTCTCCTGGCCTAGAGAAAATTCCTGGCGCTGTAAAGCAAAGATGGTTTTTTTGGCTTGGAACAAGATGTTATTGGCAGCGCTCCCGATCTGGCGCCGCTCGGATTCTTGAGCGCGGTATTCTTTTTTCAACTGAACTAAGAATTTAGAATTGATCATAAGATTAAGTCGAATTAATTTTTAGATAACGCGGAAAACTTCTTCTAAACTGGTGTCGCCAAGACTAGCCTTGATGATGCCATCCTGAGCCATGCTCACTAGGCCATTACTCGCGGCGGCGGCTTCGATCTCGGCCTCGGTGCTCTCGCCGCTGGCGATCAATTTCTGCAATTCCGGATTATTAACGATGCCTTCGTATAGGCCGAAGCGGCCCTTGTAGCCGATCTGGCTGCACTCTGGGCAGCCGACCGCTTTGTAATAAGTCTTGGTGACTGGTTTAGAAACGGCTGGATTTTTAAGACTAGCGAAAATAGTCTCGATCCGGCTAGCTATGGTGGCATCGATTTCATAGCTCTGTTTGCAGTTAGGACAGAGACGACGGACCAGACGTTGGCTTAGAGAATATTCTAAGGCGCTCGCTAAGATTTTGCGGTCGATACCCAGACCGGCGAAACGAGCCACCGCTCCGGCGGCGCTGTTAGCATGGATAGTCGATAGGACTAAATGGCCGGTTAGGGCCGCTTCCATCGCAGCTTTAGCGGTTTCCTCGTCGCGAATTTCGCCGATCATCATGATGTTAGGATTTTGACGCAGAAGGGAACGGATAGCGGTCGCGAAAGTATAGCCTCGCTCTAAGTCGATTTGGGTCTGCATGACGCCAGGTAATTCATATTCGATCGGGTCTTCGACCGTGATGATCTTGACGTCTGGTTGATTCAGCTCATTAAGCAAGGAATAAAGAGTAGTAGTTTTACCGGAGCCGGTTGGGCCGGTAGTAATGATGATGCCGCGAGTCTTATGGATAGCATCTTCCAAGGTATCTTTAGTAACCGAAGCTAAACCGAGGTTTTCCAGTTTTAAAGAAGCGGCCGTATTATTGAGTAAGCGAATAACTGCGGTTTCCCCGCGGCCGCCGCTAATTATCGATAAGCGGCAATCGATTTTATGCTCGGGCAAATAGATCGAGAAGCGGCCATCGAGAGTGGCCCGGCGAACGTTAGTAGCGAAGCCGGCTAAAGTCTTGATTTCGCCGATGAGCGGCAAGTATTGAGTTTTAGGAATAGTCGCGATGTCATGGAGAACGCCGTCGATCCGGAAACGGATCTTAACCCCGGCCTCTTCCGGTTCGATATGGATATCGCCCGCCGTCGCTGCCACCGCTAGGCTGATTGCTAAGCTTAAAAGTTCTTGAGCTGGCCGGTCGTCGAAAGCGCTTTGCAGTGAGCCAAGGTTATGGCTTAGTTCCTGGCTCCGAGCAAAGTCGTCCGCTTTTATTTTCAGGCCGCGACCGATTGTCTGAGAAATAATCAGGTCGTAAAGTTCGTTGACATAATCGAAATTGCCGACGACGCGATAGACTTCTTCCAAGCTGGTCGCTCCTTCCAAGGTTTTCAAGACGCCGTCTTGGAGCATGGTGATCATGCCATTTTCGATCGCTTGGCGCAGGATCTGGAAGGCCGGAGCGTTATCCGAGGTAAGTTGCCTTAGATTATCAGCCATGGTGAAAATTTCAAAGAGGCCAAGCTGGCCCTTATAGCCGATATAATTACAAGCCGCACAGCCATTAGGATTAGCCTGGTAGATCTTGGGCAGGCTCGCCGGAACTTCTAAGCCGGCTTTAGGCGAAATGACGGCTAATATTTTTTTGACCTGTTCGTCTTCTTCTGGGCTTAAGATATGTTCTTGGCGGCACTCCGGACAGAGACGGCGAACCAAGCGTTGACCGATAACGGCGTTGATGGCTGGAATCAAAAAGTAAGGTTTGACTCCGATATCCAAAAGACGAGGGATGACGCCAGCGGCATCATTAGTATGGAGAGTTGATAGGACGAGATGGCCGGTGAGAGAGGCTTGGACGGCGATCTCAGCGGTTTCTAAATCACGAACCTCGCCAACCATGACGATATTGGGATCTTGGCGCAAGATCGAACGCAAGCCGTCAGAAAAAGAATAACCGTGGGCGGCATCGACTTGGCTCTGATTGATACCTGGTAGTTCATATTCGATCGGATCTTCTAAAGTGATAATCTTAGTTCCGGGCTTATTCAATTGATTGATGATCGCGTATAAGGTGGTAGTCTTACCAGAACCGGTTGGACCGGTGGTCAGAATTAGGCCATTTGGCTTAGCGATTTCTTTTTCTAAGATACTGATTATTCCTGACCGAATGCCTAAACCCTTGAGATCTAAAGGTACGGCCTGAGAATCAAGCAAGCGTAAGACGACACTTTCGCCAAAAGCCGTGGGTAAGAAAGAGGCCCGGACTTCGATTTTCCGGTTTTTAGTAAAAATGGAAAAGCGACCGTCCTGGGGTTTGTCTTCGATATTAATCTTTACAGCCGAGATGATCTTGAGGCGGGAGATGATCTTGCGCCATTCGCTCCGGTCGATCATGGCCGCTTCTTGGAGGACGCCGTCGATGCGCAGGCGGATGATTACGCCTTTCTCTTCAGCTTCGATATGGATATCGCTGGCGCCGGTTTTCATAGCTGTCGCCAGGAGCAGGGTGATCACATCTGAGATATTAACCTCATTGATCTTAGCATTCAGATTCTTATAATTGCTGATTTCCGCTTGGAATTTCTCCAAGTCCGCTTCCTTGACTTCGACGCCGCCCTCGATCCGCTTGATTTTCGGCAGGGACTTATAGAAGTCCAAAAGACGCAAGAAACTGTTCTTGGAGACTAAATAGAATTTGATAGTCGCAAAATATTTGGCTTGCAATTCTTCGACCTTGGCCTTGACGGCGGCTGTCTGCTTCAGACAAGCCAGACGGATGCTCCGGCCATCATAAAAGAAACAAGCGGCCTTGAGTTTTTTAGCTTCCGCTTCCGGAATCATTTCCAAGGCTTCCGGACTGACCGGAAAGCCGTTAAGGTTGACATAATTAAGGCCCGAGGTTTTTGCCTCGGCCTCGATTTGGGCTTCTATTTCTTTGTCTTTGATCTCTTGCTGTTTGCGGCTGAGTTGCGCGCCGACGCTTTCCTCGTTATCGGCCTCGCTCATCGGATCCAGCAAATTCTCGATTGAGGAAAATCCGCTCATAGGTTTTATTTTTTGCTTTTCGTCTTATGGAAGATCCGCTCCAGCTTGGCGACGCCGCCTTTTTCTTCTAGGCGGATAAAGAGACCGACCCAGCCGGCGTTTTCAAAAGTCGTCAGGAAGGACCCGCCGAAAGCGATCGCGATGATGGCTAGGATCAGCATGATGGTCGAAAGCCAAACCAGGCCGAAAACGACGCCGACGATGAATAAAGGCAAGATGAAGATGGTCAGGAAAAGGAGGAGAATCAGCCCGCCCAAGAAATTAACCGCGAATAAGGCGATCATCATTTCCAAGCTGATCAGCCAGTTCCGCTTGAAGAGCCGCCAGGCATTTTCGATGGCACCGAAAAAAGAATCATTCTCGATCACGGTGTAAGCCATGGCATATTTGACGATCAGATTGAGGATGATGGCGATCGGGATGAAGATTAGGAATAAGATGACATAAGTGCCGCCCAGCCAGCCGCTATCGACTAAAGCAATGAAGAGAAAAGGAATAGTGAGCAGGAAGAAGGCAAAATTCATCAGGATCTTGAAGCCGAGGTTCAAGCCGAAGATGGGCCAAAAATTGTGGTGGCCGGTGCGCAAACCGTCTTTGACTGAAAGTTCGGGAGCGCCGTTTTTCTTGTGGTCGATGATCTTACGGATATGGCTGATCAGGCCGCCTTGGCTGGCGATAGTCAGCCAGATGACGACTATGAAGATGAGTGCAATCAGGGCAAGCATCAAGATATTATCCAGGATAAACAGCCAATTGGATTGGAAAAGATTAATGAACCCTTGATGGAAAGTTTGGGAAAAATATTGCCAATTAAAGATGGCGCTCACGCCCGACCAGAAATCACCTTGGTAATTAGCTTCCAGATTCTGAGTCAAAAGGCCCCAACCGCTGCCGGCGCTTAGAAGAGAAGCGAATAAGCCGAAGAACCAGAGGTACTTATGGTCGCGGCTGATTTTCCAAGCTTGCCGCAGCAAAACTCGATAAGAAAACATAATTTTTGACGCTAAAATATTTAGCGGATTAGTTTTTTAATTCGATTGAAAAACTTAGAGAAGTTTGTTAATATTATATCATAAAATTAGCAGAACGACCAAATTTTCCTCATCCGTCAAAATCCGCTCTAGTCCGGTCGATCTCCCGATTTTTTTATGTTTAGCCGCCGGTTAGGCGCCAGGCTTGTCATTATGTCCATCCTCACTCAGATCAAACAAGAATTAGCCACTGCCCTGGACCAGGAAGTCCAGTCTTTTTCTTATCCCCCTCAAGCTGAATTAGGAGATTTAAGCCTGGCTTGTTTCAGTTTGGCTAAGAAACTAAGCCGGAATCCGGTCGTGGTCGCTAAGGATCTGGAAGAACAGTATCAAGCGCGACCGGAGCTCAAAGTTTATATCCAGGAGATCAGGGCGGACGGCGCTTATGTCAATTTTTTTATCCGTCCTGATTATCTAGCCGCTCGTTTATTGGGAGAAATCAAAATCGCTAAGCCCAAGTTCGGTTTCCAGCCGTTCCGGGCTAAAGATTCGGCCATGATCGAGTACTCTAATGGCAATACCCATAAGGAATATCATGTCGGCCATCTCCGCAATATCTGTTATGGCGACGCCGTCGCCCGTCTGCTAAAAAGTGCCGGCCATAAAGTCTGGTCGGTTTCTTATATCAACGATTTCGGCATCCACACGGCTAAGACCCTGTGGTTCTGGAAAGATTATCTGCGCCGGATCGGCGATTCCGCTAAAGGTTTGGATAAGGGTTATCTCTTAGGCAAATGCTATAGCGCCGCCGCCCAGAAGATCGAAGAATATGATAAAGCTAAAGCGGAAGTGGCCGAAGTCATGAAAGCGATCGAAAGCCGACAGGGCAAGATTTACAAACTTTGGCAGACGACCCGAAAATGGAGTTTGGATTATTTTGCTAAGATTTATAAAGAGCTAGGCATAAATTTTCAAGCTACTTTCTATGAAAGCGAGCTTATCGATCGCGGCTTGGAAATTGTCAGTGATCTGATCAATCGGGGAATCTTAGTCCGAAGCCAAGGGGCGATCGTCGCCGATTTGGAAAAATATAATTTAGGCGTCTTGCCGATTATCCGTTCCGATGGCACTGCTCTGTATCCGGTAGCCGACCTAGCTTTAGCTTTGACCAAATCCCGGAAGTATAAACCGCTTGAGTCGATCTATGTCGTTGATTTGCGACAGGGCTTGTATTTCAAACAGCTGTTTAAGATTTTAGAATTAATGGGCGATAAGTCCAAGAAGAGCCATTTGGATTATGATTATGTTACCTTGCCCGGCGGCATGATGGCTTCCCGGACTGGCAATGTCGTTACTTATCAGGAGTTGAAACAGGAAGCCCTGGCCAAGAATCAAGCCGAAATCAAAGGACGTCATCCTGATTGGCCGGCCAAGAAGATCGAAACCTTGGCCTTGAAATTAGCTTTAGCAACGATTAAATTCGAATTACTCAAAGTGTCCGCTGATAAAGTGATTACCTTCGATATCAATGAGGCTTTGCGTTTGAATGGTTACACGGCCGTTTATTTGGAATATTCTTATGTCCGGATCCAGAGCCTGCTCCGCAAAGCCGGTGCTAAAAAATCAGCGCTCCCGCGCACGTTAGCCGACCTGATCCTTCCTAAGGAAAGAGTTTTACTGGTTTTCTTGGCGAAATATCCGGAAATCTTAGCGGCCGCCGCCGCTAAACGCGATCCTTCGGAAATCGCCCGTTATCTCTTTGAATTAGCTCAGCTCTTCAATGATTATTATCAAGCCGTCAATATCCTGCAGGCCGAAGCGGCTAGTCGGGCTTGGCGCCTAAATCTGGCTACGACCGTCGGTCAAGTCCTGGCCTCCGGTTTGGAATTATTAGGGATCGAAACTGTCAACGAAATGTAATAAAAAGTTTAAAATACTATGGCAAAAGCAAAAACTACTTCCAAGGATCAGTCTGCCGTTTCCGTCAGCAATAAAGATGATAAGAAGATGGAAAAGATCGTGGCTTTATGCAAGCGTCGCGGTTTCGTTTTTTCCTCTTCGGAGATCTACGGCGGCCTGGCGGCGGTTTATGATTACGGGCCTTACGGCGTCGAGCTGCTCAACAATATTAAAAAAATTTGGTGGCGAGCGATGGTACAGTTGCGCGAGGATGTCGTCGGTTTGGATACCGCCATCTTCATGAATCCCCGCATTTGGGAAGCGAGCGGCCATGTCAAAGGCTTCTCCGATCCTTTGGTCGAATGCAAGAAATGCCACGCGCGTTTGCGGGCCGATCATGCTTTAGAAGAAATCGGCGTGGCCGCAGATGAAAAGATGGCCCAGGAAGAAATCGCCGCTATCTTCAAGAAGAACGCCAAGAAGATCAAATGCCCGAATTGCGGTGCTAGCGATTTTTCCGATCTGAAAAATTTTAATCTCTTAGTCCAATCCAATCTCGGCAACTTTACTAATGACTGGACTAAGGAGCCGGTTTATCTGCGCGGCGAAACTTGCCAGGGAATTTATGTTAATTATAAGAATGTCTTGGATTCGGCCCGAGTCAAGATTCCTTTTGGCATTGCCCAGATCGGCAAAGCTTTCCGGAATGAGATCACTGCTCGGCAATTCATCTTTCGCACGCGTGAGTTCGAACAGATGGAGATGCAATATTTCACTCATCCCAGCCAGGAATTAGTCGAGTACGAAAAATTGCGCCAGGCGCGCTGGCAATATTATCTTGATCTCGGCTTTAAGGAAGAGAATTTGCGCTGGCATAAGCACGAGAACCTGGTTTTCTACGCTAAAGAGGCTTATGATATCGAATATAATTTTCCTTTCGGCTTTTCCGAACTTGAAGGCCTGCACGCCCGCGGCAATTATGATCTCGGCGTCCATGCCCAGGCCTCGGGCCAGGATCTGAATTATACCGATCCCCAGACGCAAGAAAAATATCTGCCTCATATCATCGAATCTTCGGTCGGTGTCGGCCGGACTTTCCTAGCGGTCTTGAGCGAAGCTTATCAAGAAGAGGAAATCAAAGGTGAGCCGCGCTTGGTCCTGAATCTGCCTTACGCCTTATCTCCGGTCAAAGTCGCAATTTTCCCTTTGCTTAAGAATAAGCCGGACTTGGTCGCGAAAGCCCGGGGCGTTTATGACCTCTTGAAATCCTCCTATCAATGCGAATTCGATGACAATGGCAATATCGGCAAACGTTACAGCCGGCAGGATGAGATTGGCACGCCTTTCTGCCTGACGATCGACTTTGAGAGCCTGGAGAACGATGACGTGACGATCCGGGAGCGCGGCGATAACCGCGCCGGCAGCGAACTGCCGCGCGTGAAGATCTCCGAGCTGAAAGATTTCTTGATTTCCAAGCTTTAGAGGTTCCTAAAAAAATATTTTTTTCAGAAAGATCCCGTCAACCCGATGGGATTTTTTGTCGAGATTCGATTTTTAAGGAAAAACTATTGCCAGTTAAAAAATAAAATAGTATAATTATAGGAGAGAAACAAATTATCCAAATTTAATTCATAATTTACGTTAGAGATTTCGTAAATGAATTTAATTTGGATAAT
>Ga0265297_10005360_pt1 | contig 19635 bp, 14 predicted proteins | sample Munlanlwell13791_FD_192502 | JGI IMG/M metagenome (GOLD analysis project Ga0265297, IMG submission 192502) | Leachate microbial communities from a municipal landfill in Southern Ontario, Canada - Leachate well 137-91 | ecosystem: Engineered > Solid waste > Landfill > Unclassified | place...
CCTACATTTCGACTAATCCATGAACCTTGTATACGTTCGTTAATTAGTTTATGGTAAATTGGAACATTTACTACCCATGGAGCAATCTGTTTTGACGGTGCTACTGGTTGTATACTTTTACCTTTCCAGCTAACACCACCGGCGCTGGGCACGGGCAATAATTGAATAAACGGTACTGCTCCGGCAAGGCGTATACTCTCAGCAAATGTGGACAGTCCGGGAACATGGGCTATATCGTAGCAAAATACCCAGGGATGTTGCATGTAAGGTACACCAAATTCCGTTGATAAAATAGCGCCGTAGATTATAAGGCCTGTGCCACCTACTGCCCTGGCAGTATAGTAGGCAAGTTCCTGCTCATTCATCATGCCGTCCCAACTAAAAAAGACATTATTAGTAGGTGAATAAGCATATCTATTGGGAATTAACTCTGAGCCGATTTGAATAGGCTCGAATAGTGCCTGAAATTCATTTTTCTTGCTTAGTTTCTTTGCCATCGTTTAATTCTCCTTATTCTTATTTTATTTGAGCCATTAATCTACAACCATTTACTTTATTTATTAATAATATCTCGGTCACCTCCCTTAGATATAACTATTCGAATATTGCCATATGTAGCTCGATTGAAGAGCAATGACTTTAAAGCGTGTAGTTAATAAGAGATTTATTTACTATTGCATTTATGTTAAGAAAATCCTTAAAATATGTTCCTTAGAGAAGTTCTTGATAGAACAATAAAATGATAACATGTCAAAAAGCCAAAGTCAAGATAGAAACAAAATACTGTATATAAATATTAGCGCTTTCTATGATGTTTAGTTGAATCATTTACTGCTGGTAATTATACACACAGGGAATACAACTAAGGTTATTATTAATACAATGCATTTTGTTTTTTATATTTACTATAAACCTATTGTAAAAGGATGGGAGAGAATAAATGTAACTCCCTCCTCCTTTTACAATTAATAAGCAAGCCTATATGGGAATTTTTAAAAGTCTATATCTAATCTTCTACTAGTAGGTCCCAAGGGATAGGAACTTGCCATTTGGTTTGTGGGACTCCGTTTACATATTCAGAGGCCCAGAAACCATATATCAGCATCCGATCGATACCATATATTGTTTTACCTACCCAGCGACCTTCACGTCCCCATACGCTATCCCAGCGGTATTTCGCAAATTCGTTCGCCCAAGCAGTTGTGTCCATGGTATCCTGCCCATCTAAGAACTCGAAGAAAGGCTTTACCCCATCGTACATCTCTCCAACGATATCGATGGGAGGTTCTCCGAACATTTCCACATACCGTTGATACATAGCCTTATATTTGTCGCTTACTACAGGACTGTCTACAATGATATCACTAGTTACAATCTTATTTCGATATTGTTCAGGTACTACTTCCATCATTACGGGTATTGGAGGAACAGTGCGTGCCATAATCACGCCGTTAAAACCAGCTTCTCTCAACTGCTTTATCATGAGTGCGGCCATAGCTCCCATGTCACCTGCGGTACCCCCTGTATCTATGATGTCGGGCTTCTTTGCCAATGCTCGTGTAATTATTGGCATGAAGTCTTCTGTACCTGCAGGAAATTTCTCAACACCTAACCACTCAAGACCGTATAAGGGAAATAGAGCTTCAGCTGTGTGTGTCCAGTTGGGTAAACTAGGTAAATCTGGGTTCAGAGTATAAACTGTTTTCGACTCCGGATAGAATTTCTGTACATATGCAGCTCCGTTTACAGTACACTCCCATCCGCCTCCGGAACAGAAGAAACTATGCGGCTTCTCAGGGCTACACATTCCAGGCATATCAGCGGTCACTGCAAGGAATATGACTTTATTCGGTTCGGTAACCGTTTGTGCACCTACAGCATCACCCAGAAAAGGCCCAGAAATGATTTTTACTTTTTTATCGTAAACCAATTCCTCAGCCACAGATTTACCAATGGCAGTATCCAGTTTGCTATCAAGCACGATAGCATTTAACATGTATTTCTCACCAGCAATAGTAACACCACCCTCTTTATTCTGGTCATCTATTGCCAGTAAGATCGCATTTTTAATATTAAGACCAAGAAATGCCGCTGGCCCTGTCAATGGAGGCATAAGGCCAATATTTAGCGTCTTCGCTGGAGTGGGTGTAGGTGTCGGTGTTGGTGTTGGTGTAGGCGATGGTGTAGGAGCCGGTGTGGCGCATCCGGCTACCGCTATACCTATCAGTAACACAACTACCGTCAAACTTAACAATATTCTTTTCATTAGTAGAGTAACCTCCTTGAGACTTAGAATTAATATTAATCCATATAATCTTGTCGTTATATATTATCCAGCTAAGATATATCACCTCCTTCGTTTGTATATACATTTTTACAGATACTAGTATATATCTTCTCAAAAAATCCTTGTAGTCATTGCTGGTAATTCGAACTTCATAAATTCAAAAGTTTCTCCGCATTTCCGTGGTAAATTTTTTCTTTATCATCGTCACAAATTGGAGCTGAATCCATAAATTGCACAGCTTTCATATTCGATTCATAGGGATAGTCAACAGCAAATAATATTCTATCAGCTCCCAGTGCCAAGTAGGCACATATTAATGGTGGCAGATAAAACATACCACTAGTAGCCACATAAAAATTATTTTTGAAGTACTGGCTTGGTGTTTTTAGAGCTGTACTAATGGTTGGGCTATTGCTATCCTTTTCCTTTATCCATTTGTTTTCCATTATCCACATGTTATCCATTCGCCACAAAAAGTATGGTATTGCTTCGCCTAGATGGCCAAGTATGATTTTCAAGCCGGGGTATTTATCGAAAACACCGCTGCAGATCAAACGCATAGCATGTAGTCCTGCCTCAACGCTGAATCCCAGTAATGCGCTGGCCAAAGCGGGATAAACCAAAAATGGTTTAATCATATCTTGTGACGGCTGACTTGGGTGAAGATATATCGGGACTCCTAGTTTCTCAGCCATTTCGAATATAATCCAAAATTTCTGGTCATCAAGATATTCTCCCCGGATTTGCGAGTTTATCACTGCTCCCTTAAAACCAAGTTCTTTCACAGTTCGCTCAAGTTCACCGGCGGCAGCAGCTGGATCCTGAGGTGCAATGGCGGCAAAACTGGCAAATCTTTTAGGATGTTTCTTAACTACTTGGGCAACCTCATTATTGATTTTCTTAGCCAGTGATGTGCCATCCCTGGCAGGCAATGATTCAATTCCAGGGAGAGACAGAGAAAGTACCTGCATATCTATGCCAGAATTATCCATGTTATTAAGCCGTATTTCTTCGAGGTCAAGAAGCCCCTTTTTTAATACAGGGGTCATTGGCATATGAAAAGATGGTGCCCAGTAAACACGGTCGACGGTTTCACCTTTGATAACTTCCCATCTTGGCCATTCCTTTCTCGAACACAAATAGTTTATAAGTTCTTGTGTAAGGAAATGCTCTTCGATAGCAATTCTTTTCAAAATGAGCCTCCGTCATTTTTATGAGTTCACAATTATCTGAGTGTTAACTGTATTTACTTCATGTTGAATAGATATCGCCATTCAATTTATAAAAATCACGAGTCGGTATCTATTCTGCACAAAATTCTTCAATATTCTATCATTTTACAAACAGTTCATATGGAATTGGGGCTGTAAATTCAGTTACTAGTTTGCCGTCTTTATAATCAGATTCCCAAGCTGAACCAAAGACACGTCTATTAATTCCCCAAACTTTGTTACCAACCCAATAACTTTCAAATCCAAAGATACCCTGCCAGCGATATTTGGCAAAGCCATCAACCCATGCGGTAGTATCCATGGTATCTTGACCATCTAGGAACTTGAAAAACGCTCTTACCGGATTGTATGTCTCAAAAGTTGCGGTATCAGGCTCTATATGATACTTTTCCTTGTAACTATTATAAACCTGCCGATAAGCTTCAGTTACTATAGGACTATTTACATCACAGTAGGCAATTGCAACTTTATATAAAGATTCCTTAGGTACAACCTCTTCTACTTCACCTCTTGAAGGAGAAGCAGGCAGCATAATTGGACCGGTAAACCCAGCTTGCCGTAGCTGCTTGATCGCAAGGCTACCCAGACCCGCCATGCCACCAGTAGCACAGGTGTCTACGATGTCAGGATTTTTATCAAGAGCACGCGCTATGATTGGTGTAAGGTCACTAGTGCCGAGTGGGAATTTTTCTAAGCCCATCCATTCAAGACCGTATTGAGGTAATACCGCTTTGATTGCTCCCAAAAAAGCTGGTATGGTAGGTATGTCAGGTGCTATTGAAACAACTGTTTTTGCTTCTGGATAGAATTTTTGGACATAAGATGATGTATTAACATACAGCTGCTCAAGCGTAGGAGTCCAGAAAAAGGTATATGGCTTTTCCGGGCCGCTCATTCCCGGCATAGTAACCTGTGCCAAAAAAGTTATCACCTTGTTTGGTTCAGTAACTTTCTGCGCACCTACAGCGTCAGAAATAAATGGACCAATAATAACCTTCACATTTTTGTCAAATATCAACTCTTCAGCAATACTTGTACCAAGAGCCACATCCTGTTTTGTGTCACGGATGATGGCATTTAGCATATACTTTTGTCCACCTATAGTGACCCCACCCTGAGCATTCTGTTCATCTATCGCAATCAATGTTGCATTTTGTACTTGGTTACCTATGTATGCATGGGGGCCAGTTAATGGAGTAGCTATACCGATATCCAATGTCTTCTCTGGTTCTGTAGGTGTAGTAGGAGCAGGGGCTGGAGTTTCTGGTGTTGCAGGAGCTACTGTAGTGCATCCTACTACTATTATACCTACCAGTAACACAACCAACATCAGGCTTAACAACATTCTTTTCATTATTTATTAGTAACCTCCACAAAAATTTAGAAACTAATATTAGCTACTATAATCTTCAACTATATATTTGCTATATCACCTCCCTTCATAGAGATTAATGTTATAATAACATTTTACTATTGTTCTATCAAGAACTTCTTTGTAGAACATATTTCAAAAAGTCAGGCAATTTTGATCTATATTTTATTTGTATTGCAATAAGTAAAGTGGTGGAGTTAATTGTATATTGCTATAATCACCATGTCAATTCTAGTATAAACAAGCATAAATATGAATGTCTTTAATTGTAAACCCGTGATTTTGATGTTCGTAATGAATTAATTATTGTTGACATTAGTAATGCAATGTGATATGATTCGCCGACGTTCTACCAAGAACTTCTCCAGAGAACATAGAAAGAATTCTTAGTAGCTCCAGAAGGCTGAAGAACAGAGCTAACTTTGTACTAGGATAATATAGGATTTTTTCTGACACAATTGGTCGCACTAGGTGACATTTACATCTAATAATAAAATAACCGCTAGTAGTAATCTTGAACTATTACCATGATAGTAAATATGGTAAAATGCATTGCGATAATTAATCGGGAAGGTAGATTTCTGCCATGACTCTCGAAACCTTATTACAACCTTTCATTTACGGGTTACAAATAGGTGTAACCTATATTATTGTTGCTCTTGGGCTTACTCTAATCTTCAGCATTATGAACGTCCTCAATCTTGCCCATGGTGAATTCTATATGCTAGGTGCTTTTGCAGTTCTGTACATTAGCAGTTTACTAGGAGTTAATTATTTTCTGGCTCTGATTATAGGTATAGTAATAGTAGGCCTTATCGGTGTCTTTTTTGAGCGATTACTGTTCAGTCGGGCAAAGGCAGAGATGATACCAACCATAATCATTGCTGTAGCCCTCATGTGGATTCTGCAAACATCTGCTCAAATAGTATTCGGGAGGCAACCACGAGGGATGGCCGAAGTATTCCAGGGGCGTGTAACTTTCCTTGATGTTAACATTAGCGATGCCAGAATAATGGCCGGAGTAATAAGCATAGTACTAGTAGCAGCTTTATACTTTTTCGTATACAGAACCAAGATTGGCCGAGCTATGCAGGCAGTCGCGCAAGACAGGGAGGCTGCTGCATTACAAGGGGTAGATATTGAAGTATTGGGAGTACTGGGCTTTGGCCTAGGTTGTGCGCTGGCTGGTGCTGCCGGTGGAATAATGGCTCCTATTTTCTTCATTGATGCTACCATGGGAGCAAAAGCATTGTCAACTTCGCTAGCTGTAATCGTGCTTGGTGGAGTTGGGAGTATTCCTGGTGCTGCCATAGGTGGGTTGATACTTGGTCTGGTAGAAAGCTATGGACAAACATTCCTTGGATATCCGGCAACTCTTCTTCCGTTTGTCATTATTATATTAGTACTGATCTTCAAACGGGGTGGACTTATGGGGAGGGCAACGTGAACAGGGTAAAATTACTCAAAGCCGCTCCATTTTTAGCACTTCTAATCGTAATAATACTAATTCCGTTCTTCCTTACCAATGCCTATTATCTTGGAGTAATCACTCTTATTTTTATCAATGTACTCCTTGCGGCCAGTCTGTGGTTCATTATTACCACAGGTCAAGTAAGTTTAGGCCATGCTGGTTTCGCCGCAATCGGTGCCTATATATCAGCCGCTATGGTTACAGCCTATGGCCAATCTTCATGGCTGGGATTAATTGTGGGAATCATAGCATCAGCAATTGTAGCTGCTGTTATAGGATACATCACACTCAGGATAACAGGGATTTATTTCATCGTTGTTACACTGGCTCTGGGACAGATAATCAACATTATCTTTGGTATGATTGACTATCCCTTCGGTGGTTTAATAGGATTGATGGACTTGCCACCTCCTGATCCTATTGTCATCCCTGGATTGCCGGCTATTGAGTTTACTTCCAAAATATCTATTTACTATCTTGTACTGGTGTTTGTACTTATAGGTATACTTATCATGCATAGACTTAATAGGTCAAGGATAGGACATATTTACGACGGCATTAGTCAACGCAGCAACCTCGCCGAGCATATCGGTATCAATATTATGGCATATAAAGTTCAGGCTTTTGTTATTGGATGTATTTTTGCCGGTTTGGCAGGTATCCTGTATACCTATTACACCGGATCTATAATTCCTAGCTCTTTTACTCTTGGACAATCTACTTATTATTTGGTATATGTAGCGGTAGGTGGAGGAGCCAATATCGCAGGGCCGATACTCGGTACCGTGGTTCTAAATATAATGTCCATTTTTCTAAGGCCTATTAAAGAATTTGAACCGATAATCTATGGGGTTATACTAATAGTTGTTATATTGTTCTTTAAAGGTGGTATATTGGGCTTTATACAAAGATTATTAAAAGGGTTTGGGAGATCATCTACCAGTAAAAAATCAAACGAAGACAGCTTAATTTAACTTGGTATCCTGATCTAGACCGCAAAAGGAAACTACAGTTTAGGGTAATGTTTAGTATAAAAATGATGGACGAAGAACAATAAGAGGATAGTGGATATGGCATTATTAGAACTTAAAAATTTGACCAAGTCATTTGGCGGATTAACCGCTGTAAATGAACTAAATATTTATGTAAATGAGGGGGAGATTGTAGGGCTCATTGGCCCCAACGGAGCAGGTAAAACAACCGTATTCAATATGATAAGCGGAGTCTTTCATCCTACTAGAGGGCAAGTGCTATTTAATAATAAGACTATTGGCGGATTAATGCCACATTCTATAGCCAAAAAAGGTTTAGCGAGAACCTTCCAACTTACAACACTTTTTGCCAATATGACAGTATTGGAAAACATTCTACTTGGTTTTCATCTAAAATCGCATATAGGTTATTTTGGCGCTTTGTTTAATACTGCTTCTAGACGGTCTATTGAACAGAGATTGCTTGTTGAAGCCAAAGAAATAGCCAATTTCGTTGGACTTGAGCTAAAACAACAAGAACTGGCCAAAAATCTACCACACGGATCTCAGCGGGCATTGGAGATAGCAATTGCTCTGGCAGTAAATCCTAAATTGTTATTACTGGATGAGCCTGTTACAGGCATGAATCCTGAGGAAACTCTTGAAATGATGCAGAAAATAAAGGAAATTCGTGGTAAAGGAATGACAATACTTTTGGTTGAGCATGATATGAAAGTAGTGATGGGTATATGCGACAGAATATACGTTATAAACTTTGGGAAAAAAATAGCAGAAGGTTCTCCCAAAGAGATATGTGAAAATCATGATGTTATTAAAGCTTATTTAGGTGAAGCATATGCTGCTAGAAATTAGAAATATAATAGTTCATTATGACAAAGTTAAAGTGGTTAAAGGTGTTTCTTTGAATATGGAAAAGGGAGACATTGTAACTCTCCTAGGTTCAAACGGAGCTGGGAAAACAACTATATTAAAAACTATTTCTGGGTTGAAGCATCCGACCTCTGGTGAGATAGTATTCCTTGATCAAAGGATTGACAGCTTTAAACCATCAAGAATAGTGCAGTTGGGAATTGGGCATGTTCCTGAAGCGGCTCATGTTTTTCGTGATATGACTGTTCAAGATAATCTGTTATTAGGAGCTTTTACAAGAAAGGATAAAGAAGGCATAAAGCGCGACATGGAAGAAGTATACCAGAACTTTCCTATACTCAAAGAAAGAAAAAGGCAAAGAGCCGGTAGTTTGAGTGGTGGCGAACAGCAAATGCTGGCTATAGGTCGTGCTCTGATGTGTAAGCCAAAACTGCTGTTGATGGATGAACCGTCAATAGGCCTTAGTCCATTATTGGTTGAACGGATTGCTTCTATCATAGACTTTATACATAAACAGGGTATCAGTGTACTTCTCGTAGAACAAAATGCAGGGTTAGCTCTTAACCTGGCAAATCGTGGTTATGTAATTGAAACTGGGCAAATCACATTAAGCGGTACTCGAGAAGAGCTCGTGTGCAGTGACAAAGTCAAAAAGGCCTATTTAGGCGGATAACCTAATATGTAAGGATTGAAAATGATAAGGAAAAAACTGAACAGAGAAGTAGCAATTGTGGGCTCGGGAATTTCAAAGTATGGGCCTGCTGGCGATGGAATAACAACACGAGACCTTTTTGTGGAAGCTTATCACGATGCTTTGAAGTCCGTAGAAGAAGGTCTCGATCCAAAGCAAATTGAAGCTTTATATATAGGAAATGCCACTAGCGATCTGTTTGAACATCAAATGCATATTGGTCCCATTATGACCAACTGGTCGGGGCTTATTCCCAGACCAGCCATCCGAATTGAAGATGCATGTGCTAGTAGTGGAGTTGCTTTTCGAGAGGCAGTTTTATCGATAGCTTCCGGTGTTTATGACATAGTTCTGGCTGCCGGGACAGAGAAGATGACTAACCTTCCTACCTCTGAGGTAACTGAGGTTCTGGCTTATGCGTTAGACGGTGTTAGTGAATTTCCTCCTGGTTTCACTTTCCCTGGTGTATATGCCGCCATGTGTACAGCTCATATGGCTAAATGGGGTACTACAATCGAAGATTTAATGAGAGTAGCGATTAAGAGTCACAATAATGCAGCTCTCAATCCTAAAGCACACTTTAATATATCAATAAAAGATATCATGAAAAATCGTCGAGAAAAAGCGGCTAAAGAAGGGAAAGTTATACCTTCTTGGGGAGATGAGCTGGATTTTCTTCAAGATTCTGCTCAGAATCCTGTAGTAGCTTGGCCCCTTCGATTATTTGACTGTTCAACGATCTGTGATGGAGCCTCTTGTGTTCTCTTGGCTGCTGCAGAAATCGCTAGAAACTTCACAGATAATCCTTTGTATGTGATCGGAACTGGACAGGCGAGTGATTATCCTTTGCACGGACGTGCAGATCTAGCGTCTATTGCGGCCACAAAGTATGCAGCAAGTCAAGCTTATGAAATGGCTGGAGTTAAACCTAAAGACATAAAGATAGCTGAAGTTCATGACTGTTTCACTATAGCAGAAATTGTTGCAATGGAAGACTTGGGGTTTTTTAAACCAGGCGAGGCAGTCAAGGCAATTAATGAAAGGATAACAGAAAGGAATGGTTTACTACCTATAAACACCGGAGGAGGATTAAAAGCCAAAGGGCATCCCGTAGGTGCAACCGGTACCGGCCAGATATTTGAAATTTGGGAACAGATGACAGGTAAAGCAGGCCCGAGGCAAGTTGTTAATAAGAACATTGATTTTGGACTTGCGCAAAACGTCGGAGCTCACGGTGCTACAGTTGTAGTTCATATTTTTGAGAAAAGGTAAAGCAAAATGGAAAAAAATAACTTTACTATAGCAGAGTATCAGGCTTTTCTTAATGAAGGAAAGCTGGTCGGATCCCGGTGTTTGAATTGTGGAACTGTTTCATTACCATTAAAACCGATCTGCAGTAATTGTCAACAAAGTAACATGGAATTAATTCAAATGAGTGGAAAAGGCAAGCTTGCTGCCTATAGTCTAATAGCGATAGGGCCGAAGATGATGATCGAAGAAGGTTTTGACAAGCAACATCCTTATTGTAGTGGAATAGTAGAGTTAGATGAGGGAATACGAATCCCAGCTCGTATTATCGGGCTTGATGTGGGAAAGTCTGTAAGTGAGTCTGTTGGTACACGGTGTGAACTAGAGTTCTTACAAAAGGATAACAAACCAGATGTTTTGGCTTTTAAAATCGTGCCAAACTCGTAAGTAAACTCAAACCTGCAACCCCATCCCGTGGAAGTTATTAGTTCGCTGTATTTTTGTAATGAGGCTAGAAATATCAGGAGCAATAAACTAATTTAAACATTGTTTTACGGGTCCAGCGTGTATTTTTAATCAGTTGAGCCCACAATCAGGAGGCAAGAATTGGATTTTACACTGACTGAAGAGCAAAAAATGCTTAAAGCGATGGTGAAAGATTTCGCTACAAAAGAACTGGAGCCAATAGCAGCAGAAATAGATGAAAATGCCAGATTTCCAACTGAGAGCATCAAAAAGATGTCTGAACTGGGCTTACTCGGTATTGGATTCCCTGAGGAATATGGAGGTAACGGAGGAGGTAAAATTGAATCAAATATTGTTACTGAAGAGATAAGTCGAGTTTGCGCAGCTACAGGCACAATTTATTTTGTCACCACAGGACTTGCTGGATACCCTATATATAAATATAGTAATGATGACCAGAGAAAACGATTTGTACCACCAATAGCTACAGGACAAACATTATCTGCCTATGCTTTAACCGAAGCGGGCGCTGGTAGCGATCCTGCATCTATGGAGACTACGGCAACCCGGTGCGACAAGGGCTATTTACTTAACGGTACTAAGATTTTTATCACTAACGGCAATGAGGCTGGGATTATATTGGTTTTCGCTACAACTAATAGGGCACAGAGGCATAAAGGTATTTCCGCCTTCGTTGTTGAAAAAGGAACTCCTGGTTTTTCCGTAGGCAAATTGGAGCATAAGCTGGGGATAAGGGCTTCATCGACTGCAGAGTTAGTCTTTGAAAATTGCTTTGTACCAGAAGCGAATAGACTAGGTAGCGAGGGGGATGGTTTTAAGATAGCAATTGACGCTATAGATGGAAGCCGAGTTTCTGTCGCTGCTCAGGCAATAGGTATTGCTCAAGGAGCATTTGAGAAAGCATTGAGTTACGCAAAAGAGCGTCAACAATTCGGCCAACCGATAGCAAATTTTCAGGCAATTCAGTGGATGCTGGCTGATATGGCTACGCGGATTGATGCGGCGCGGTTATTAACATATAGAGCAGCCTATCTTCAGGATAAAGGCTTACCTTTTATTAAAGAATCATCAATGGCAAAGTTATTCTCAGCAGAGGTGTCAATGTGGGTTACTAATAAGGCAATCCAAATATATGGTGGCTATGGCTACGTTAAAGATTATCCACTCGAGCGTTACTTCCGTGATGCGAAGATTACAGAAATCTATGAAGGCACCTCTGAGATGCAAAGAATGACTATCGCTAGAAGTCTTATGCGAGAAGGATAACACTGATTCATCTAGAACAGAGTTATAGACATATCACTAAGATATTTCAGTGTTAGCAAATCAGTAAGGCAGAAAAACACAGTTAGACTTGTTTTTGAAATGTCAATAAACTATATAGTATTATATAAAAACATGTTCTTGTAGGAACATTTAATAAAGAAACCGATAGCTGCTTAAATATATAATTCGACTATTGATGATTTCCATGGTCTCTTAATGGAAAAAGGAGTTTATAAATGATCGGCAAACCAAAATTCACTAAATTACTTGAGCCCTACCATATTGGGCGTTTACAGACTAGGAATAGGATAATAAAAACAGCGGCAACGATGAATTATTGCAGTACAGACGATCTCCATATCAGCAATACATGCAAGGCATTTTATGAAGCAATAGCCAGAGGTGGTGTAGGACTGCTCGGCGTAGAGTCTCCTCTTATTGAATATTATTCAGGTAAATTCCCACTCCGCCAATGTCGAATTGACGATGATAAGTATATTCCTGGACTTAGTGAATTGGCTCAGGTTATCCACAAACATAGCTGCCCGACATATTTGCAGTTGTCTCACCTTGGCCCATGGTTTTCCTCGGAATTTCATCATCGCCAACCCGTAGCTGCCTCACCAGTCAAAATAACTTCGGATTTGGATATGCCAAAAGAAATGCCTAGAGAACTCACTATTACTGAAATTAAAGAGATCGTGGACAAATTTGCCAGTGCTGCCGAACGAGCACAGAAAGCTGGTTTTGACGCTGTACAGATAAATGCTGGTGGTGATCATCTACTCGCTACCTTTTTATCTCGCTTCTGGAACAAACGACAGGATGAATATGGTTGTCAAAGCCTGGAAAACAGAGCTCGGTTTATGGTAGAAGTTATACGTGAAATCAAGAAGCGTTTGGGGCGTGATTATCCAGTTATCGCTCTTTTTAATGGCCTTGAAATCGGGGCTGGGGATGAAGGAATTACTTTGGACGAAGGTCAACAATTGGCAAGAACGCTTCAAGAAGCTGGAGTTGATGCTATTGAGGCAAGATTTTGTTGGGTTGGTGTCTTTGGTTGGTTGACACCTGAGGTGATTTTCTATCCAGAACCGCACATCCCCTTTAAATTATTCTCTAAGGAGCTTGATTGGAGTCGTAAGGGAACAGGAGTTAGTATACCAATAGCCGCAGCAATTAAAAAGGTGGTATCAATACCAGTTATTTGCGTAGGTCGAATCACTCCTGAACTCGGGGAAAAAGCCTTGCAGCAAGGCAAAACAGATTTTATCGGTATGTGTAGAAATTTGCAGGCAGATCCCGATCTTCCGAACAAAATTGCTTCAGAAAGGTTGGAAGATATTGCGCCCTGCACAGCCTGTCTCGATTGCCTTGACCCTCCTGGCCCACCAGTACAATGTCGGGTAAATGCAGCTCTGGGAACTGTGCAAGAATATGTAATAAAAAAGGCGGAGAAAATAAAGAGAGTGGTAGTAGTAGGTGGTGGCCCCGCAGGCATGGAAGCCGCAAGAGTAGCGGCATTGAGGGGACACGACGTTACGCTTTATGAAAGCATAAATAAGTTGGGAGGATTAATCCCATTAGCTGCATTAGTGAAAGGTCTTGAAATTGAAAATTTAGTAGCTCTGACTCGTTACCTTGAAAATCAAATCACTAAGCTTGGCGTAAACATTAAGCTCGGCAAAAAAGTTGATTCTTCATTGATTGAGGAGATTAAGCCAGATGTGGTAATTATAGCCACAGGGGGTATACCTGTCATTCCAGAGATACCTGGAATAAATAGGCAAAATGTTATTAACATCCCTGATTTACATCATAAGTTAAAGTCTTATCTAATGTTTTTAGGGCCGAGGGTACTCAGATGGTTAACTAGGTTTTGGATGCCGTTAGGGAAAAATGTTGTTATTATTGGTAGTGCAATGCAGGGATGCCAGCTGGCTGAATTTTTAGTCAAGCGTGGTAGAAAGGTTACAATTGTAGATTCAGGTAAAGCGCTTGGAGAAGGACTAAATCCCGAAAAAAAGATGCGCCTTCTCTGGTGGCTTCGTAAAAAAGAAGTTCCAATTATGCTTGAAGTAAAATATGTAGAGATAACCGACAAAGGTTTAGCCATTATTTCTAAGGAAGGGGAAAAACAAATTATTGAAGCCGATAGTATAGTGCCTGCTTTGCCTTTTATCCCAAATAATGAATTACACGAAAGATTAAAAGGCAAGGTTCCCGAAATCTATTCCATTGGTGATTGTAAGGAGCCACAATTGATAAAAGAGGCAATTGCCGATGGTGCGCATATTGCTTATTCTATTTAAAATTAGAATTTCTTATATTTTAGAAAATCAATTAATATCAAATAAGCAAAAAAGGTTTATCGGATTTTCAAGTTTCTAATGATTCATTTAATACGTTTAAAAGTGAGGAGGCTTAAGCATGGGATTACTGAGCAAATTATTTAGTCCTATCAGAATTGGAACAATGGAGTTAAAAAACCGCATTGTGATGGCTCCAATGCATACTAATTTTGCAAACGAAGATGGAAGTCTTACGCAAAAAGAGCTCGATTTTTTCGAGACACGTGCTAAAGGTGGTGTAGGATTAATTACTTTGCCCAGCATAGGAGTCGATTGTGTAGCCCCATTCCCTCATAACCTTGTTCTATGGAACAACAAATTTATCCCTGGTTTTCGAAAGTTGGCTGAGGCAATACATACCCATGGCGCTAAAGTGGTGCCTGAACTCTGTCATCCAGGACCGTTCCCTAAGCCAATTTCTGTTCTTAATTTGGGAGATATAAATCATATAACAGAGCAATTCGGTGATGCAGCCGTCCGGGCTAGGGATGCTGGCTGCGACGGAGTAGAACTCCATGCTGCTCATGCATTCATGATATTAGGTTCATTCATTTCAGCTCTGCGTAATAAACGAACTGATTCCTATGGTGGGTCTGTTGAATGTCGTCTTAAATTGCTTCTCGATGTTATTCAGAATATACATGATAAAGCAGGTCGGGATTTTCCGGTAATCCTGCGTATATCAGGTGACGAATTAGTTCCTGGTGGGCGAAGCATTCGAGAGACACAGTATATAGCTCCTATATTGGCTGAAGCTGGCATAGATGCTTTGGACATATCCATAGGGGTATTTGGACATCCGCTCATGGCAGGAGCTACAGGAACAGGAACTCCACGTGGGGTTACTGTACAATTGGCTAAGGCAGTAAAAGAGGTAGTAGATTTGCCGGTAGGTACGGTAGGTAGGATTAACGACCCCCGCTTTGCAGAGGATGTATTGCTTAGAAATGAGGCAGATTTGATAGTTATGGGACGAGCGCTACTTGCTGATCCCGAATTACCTAATAAAGCAGCTGCTGGAAATTTTGATGAAATAGCTCCTTGCATCGCTTGTGGGTTGGGATGCTCGGATTTCCGTAAGAATATTACCTGTTTGATCAATCCTACGCTTGGTAAGGAAAAAGAAATGATCATTGCTCCTGCAGATAAAAAGAAGAAGGTTCTTGTTGTTGGAGGAGGTACAGCTGGTTTAGAAGCAGCTAGAGTAGCTGCTTTGAGGGGGCATAAAGTTACTCTCTATGAGAAGTCACCAAGATTGGGAGGGCAATTTAACTTAGCGGCTGTCGCTCCTATGAAACAAGAGTTAACTAAAGTAATCAAATATCTTTCGACTCAAGCAGCGAAATCCGGAGTTGAAGTACAGCTTAATAAAGAAGTAACCACAGAACTTGTGCAGGAAGTTAAGCCGGATGTGGTCATTCTTGCTACTGGCGGTGAACCTCTTGTTCCAGATATTCCTGGAGTAAAGGGAAGGAGAATATGTACAGCTCATGATGTACTAGCTGGCAAAATAGCGATTAGCCCAGGTAGTGTGGTGATTGTAGGTGGAGGGATGGTAGGTTGCGAGGTGGCTGAATTATTGGCAGACCCTGCTGATAGCCGGCCGGGTTTTCGTGTCACTGTAACCATTATTGAAATGCTAAGTGATATAGCCCTTGATATGGCTGGATACAACCGGGCATTACTCTTGCAGCAACTACGTGACAAAGAAGTTAAAATACTTACCTCAGCTAAAGTCAATAAGTTCCTTGAGGATGGGGTAGTGATTATTAAGGACGGACGGGAGGAGGTTATTCGTGGCATAGACTATATTATCTTGGCCATGGGTGCTAAATCGGTTGATAGTTTAAGTAGTATGATTAAAGATAAAGTGGCCGAGGTCTATGTTATCGGAGATGCTAAAGAGCCTCGCAGAGCACTCGAGGCTATTGCTGAAGGAGCAAATATTGGAAGGAAGATTTAAATCATATCAATATCGATATATTCTTTGTTTTTTTGCTTTCTACAGATGATATCAACAAATTAAATAAACTGCTGGCTTTGATTGACTGATTGTTGTAGGGATAGTCAGTTCCTTTGAAAATTGCACTGGTTTTATTAGTAGGTTATCCATACCGATTTACATAAGCAACTATATTAAAGATTAATCCAAAATTATAATAATCAGATGAGTATCCCCCCCCCTTGACGCTATCTATATATTGTGCTAGAATCCGCACAAACCACATGCTATGGTGGTAAGATGAAGTGTCCTCGTTGCAGTGGTATTGACTCTAAGGTTATCGATTCTCGAAGTATTGGCGATGGTATTAGACGTCGGCGTCAATGCTTAGAATGTAGTGCTCGTTTTACTACTTACGAACGAGTGCAGCCTAAAAGTATTTTCGTAATCAAAAAGGATGGCAGACGAGAGGAATTTAACCGGGAAAAGCTAATGTCCGGTATACTCAAGGCCTGCGAGAAGCGTCCTATGCCCACTGGCACTATAGATAAGCTGGTTGACAACATTGAAGCTGACCTCTATAAGCTAGGTAAAGCTGAAATATCCAGCTCGACTGTTGGTGATAAAGTTATGGATAAGCTGGAAGAATTAGACCATATAGCCTATATTCGTTTTGCAAGTATATATCGAGATTTTACCGACATAGATACTCTAAAACAAGCAGTAGATGAACTCTTTGACACCAAAAATAAGGAGCCACTAGCAGGCCAATTATTTTTGCTATCACCAGATCAATTGCGTAGTACAGGAAAACAAAGACAAAGACATAAATAAAATGGCCACGAATAATTCTAAAAATACTAGTAAGTCTTCTGATCAAACTCGCATAGCTCAAATTGTATCTAGCTATACAGAACCTTTGGGCATAAGTGAAAGAAGAAAATTAGAGGAAATTACAAATGAAGCAATTCGAAGGCTAGAAGGCATCTTGCCAGGAATGGAAGGGCTTATTAAACCATCAGCCAAACAGCCGTTATCTGATAATCAAATTATAGCTGTAATAAAAGAGATTATAAATGAGAAGGCGAAAATGCAAAAAACGATATTAGAAAGCAACGTTACCAAAAAGAAAAAAGACGAGGTAAGTAAAAATATCGCCCCTAAAACTAAAACAAAAATTATGCCTAAAATACAGCTCAGTGAAAATGCTATGGTGGTTTTAGAGAAGAGATATCTGAAGAAAGACAACAAAGGGCAAGTTGTTGAAACAGTAGAAGATATGTTTAGCCGAGTGGCTAAACATATAGCCTCAGCGGAAATACTATATAATCCTAAGGCAGATATTGATTATTGGGAAGATAAGTTTTATCAGCTTCTGGCTTCGCTGGAATTTCTACCCAATTCCCCTACACTGATGAATGCCGGCAGGGAACTAGGACAACTATCAGCCTGTTTTGTTATTCCTATTGACGATTCCATGGAATCCATTTTCGACGCTGTAAAATACACAGCCCTAATACATAAAAGTGGTGGAGGTACCGGTTTTTCTTTCTCACGCATTCGTCCTACGAAAGATCGAGTTGGCTCTACAGGTGGAGTTGCCAGCGGTCCTGTGTCATTCATGCGAGCTTTCGATACTGCTACCGATGTAATCAAGCAAGGGGGTATGCGCAGGGGAGCTAATATGGCCATTCTAAATGTTGATCATCCTGACATATTGGAGTTTATTACGGCCAAAGAAGACCTAAAAGCATTAACCAATTTCAATCTATCAGTAGCCGTTACTGAAGAATTTATGAATGCTGTCGAAAAGAATCTTGATTACGAATTGGTAAATCCTCATACCCGTGAAGTTACCGAAAAGCTTAATGCTCGAGAGGTCTTTGATAAAATAGTTGATATGGCCTGGCGTACAGGAGATCCCGGTATCATATTCATTGACAATATAAATAAATATAATCCCACTCCTCATCTGGGTAAGATAGAAAGCACTAATCCTTGTGGAGAACAACCTTTGCTTCCATTCGAGTCCTGTAACCTGGGTTCTATAAATTTGTCCAAGATGGTCAGAATTGAAGCTGGACAAACTCAAATCGATTATGAAAAGTTAGCTGAGACTACTGAATTATGCGTAAGGTTTCTAGATAATGTAATAGATGTCAATCAATATCCTTTACCTCAAATAGCAGAAAAGACCAAGACTACCAGGAAAATCGGGCTGGGTGTAATGGGTTTTGCCGATTTGCTCATTATGCTCGGTATACCTTACGACTCAGACAAAGCGATAGAAGTAGCAGAGAATATCATGCGCTTTATCTCTGAAAAAGCTAATGATGCATCAATAAGATTAGGTCAAGAAAGAGGGCTTTTCCCCGCTTTTAAAGATAGCATATATGATAAGAACGACAGTTTTAAATTTAGAAACGCTTCTAGAACTACTATAGCACCTACCGGCACATTAAGTATAATAGCGGGTTGTTCCAGTGGCATCGAGCCGCTGTTTGCACTAAGCTATACACGGCATATATTGGATGGTGCTGAACTTATAGAGCTTAACCCTTATTTTGCGAAGGTAGCCAAGCAAGAAAACTTTTATTCACCGGAACTTATAAAGCAACTATCAGAAGGGGAAAAGTTACGTGATATAGATAGCAACATTCCTGATTGGGTGAAAAGAATTTTTGTCACTTCTCATGACATAACTCCTGAATGGCATGTAAAAATGCAAACGGCATTCCAGAAATACACTGATAGCGCCGTTTCCAAGACAGTTAATCTACCCAAAGAGGCTAGTCGTGAAGATATCGCCAAGATATACATGCTTGCATATAAATCAGGATTAAAAGGATTAACCATTTACCGTGATCGAAGCCGTGAAAGCCAAGTCTTAAATCTCGGCCGCAAAGAAGAGGCTACAGAAACTAAACTTACTCCAAGGCAACGTCCCAAGGTTACCAAAGGTATTACTGAACGAGTAAATACAGGATGTGGCTATATTTATGTCACAGTTAACTTTGACGAACAAGGTATATGCGAGGTTTTTTCCAGTTTGGGAAAAGCTGGGGGTTGCGCCTCAGCACAACTCGAGGCTACCAGTAGGCTCATATCCCTGGCGCTCAGATCAGGCATCGGAACTGAATCTATAAACAAACAGTTACGTGCAATTAGATGTCCTTCTGTTGCCTGGGAACAGGGTCGACTTGTTCTCTCCTGTGCTGATGCCATTGGAAGTGTGCTTGAGAAATATACAAACGGGCAAGATACAACAACAGACATATCTAAAAATGTTGAAGTTAATGCCGGAATATCTAAGAACTGGACAGGACAGTGCCCAGAGTGCGGCAGTATACTGGTTTACCAGGAGGGTTGCCATATCTGTCCGAGTTGTGGTTACACAAAATGCGGCTAGGCGTAAATGCCCTTAACT
>Ga0265297_10005361_pt1 | contig 19632 bp, 21 predicted proteins | sample Munlanlwell13791_FD_192502 | JGI IMG/M metagenome (GOLD analysis project Ga0265297, IMG submission 192502) | Leachate microbial communities from a municipal landfill in Southern Ontario, Canada - Leachate well 137-91 | ecosystem: Engineered > Solid waste > Landfill > Unclassified | place...
CATCGCCGAGCGCATCCGCGAGGAACTGCGCAACGGCAATTCGCCGCAGGCGGCCATCCACGCCGGCTACGAGCGGGCCTGGGATACCATCCTGGACTCCAACGTCACCACCCTGATCGCCGGCTTCGCCCTGTTCTGGCTCGGTTCCGGCCCGGTGCGCGGCTTCGCCGTGGTGTTGTGCCTGGGTATCCTGACCTCCATGTTCAGCGCGGTCACGATCTCCCGCGCCATGGTCAATCTCACCTTCGGCCGGTCCAAGCGCCTGACCAAAATCTCCATCTGAGGAATGACATGATCGAACTGTTCCATCTCAAGCGCGATATCCCGTTCATGCGCTGGGCGCGCAGCACGATTTACCTGTCGCTGTTGTTCATCTTCGGTTCCATCGCGCTGCTGGCCACCAAGGGGCTCAACCTTGGGGTCGACTTCACCGGCGGCACCATCATGGAGATCGGCTATCCGGCCGCCGCCGATGTTCCGGCAATCCGCGCCGTCCTGGCCAAAAATGGCTTCGCCGACGCCCAGGTACAGAACTTCGGCACCTCGACCGATGTGTTGATCCGCCTGCCGGTCAAGCAGGACGTGACCTCGGCGCAACTGTCGGAAAAGGTGCTGACGGTGCTGAGGCAGGCCGACAGCCGCGCAGAATTGCGCCGGGTCGAGTTCGTCGGCCCCCAGATCGGCAATGAATTGTACGCGGATGGTGCCCTGGCCTTGCTGGTGGTGTCCATCGGCATCGCCCTCTACCTGGCCATGCGTTTCGAATGGCGCTTCGCCGTGGGCGGCATCTTCGCCACCGCGCACGACGTGTTCATCGTGCTGGGCGTCTGGTCGCTGTTCCAGTGGGAGTTCTCCCTGACCGTCCTGGCGGCGGTCCTGGCCATCCTGGGTTACTCCGTGAACGACACCGTGGTGGTGTTCGACCGGATCCGGGAGAACTTCAAGAAGACCCGCATGACCGACGTCGCGGCGATCATGGACAACGCCAAGACGCAGACCCTGTCGCGTACCGTGATCACCAGCGGCCTGACCCAATTGATGGTGTTCGCCATGCTGTTCCTGGGCGGCGAGGTGCTGTACGGCTTCGCCCTTGCCCTGACCATCGGCATCGTGGTCGGCACCTACTCCTCCGTGCTGGTGGCGAGCCCGATCGTGATGTGGCTGGGCGTCTCCCGCGAGGATTTCATCAAGCCGCCCAAGGAAGAACCGGGCGCGATGGTTTAACACCGTCGCCGCGGGTTCGTCCATGGAAGTCCTGGCCCAGGTCATCGACCTTTTCCTGCATCTGGACCGGCATCTGGCCCTGTTCGTCGCGCAGTACGGGGTCTGGGTCTACGCCTTGCTGTTCCTGATCGTGTTCATGGAAACCGGCTTCGTGGTCACCCCCTTTCTGCCCGGCGATTCCCTGCTTTTCGTGGCCGGCGCGGTGGCGGCGGCGGGCGGCATGACGCTGCCCCTGGTCATGCTGACCCTGATCGTCGCCGCCCTGTCGGGCGACAACGTCAACTACTGGATCGGCCGCCTGGTCGGGCCGAGGTTGTTCCGGTTCGAGACCAGTCGCTGGTTGAAGCAGGAAAACCTCGACCGTACCCACGCCTTCATGGAGCGGCACGGCGCCAAGGCCATCATCATCGCCCGCTTCGTGCCCATCGTGCGCACCTTCGTCCCTTTCGTATGCGGACTCGGCCGGCTGACCTATGTCCGTTTTCTCGGCTTTTCGGTCATCGGCGCGCTGTTGTGGGTGGGCTTGCTGGTGCCGGCCGGATTCTTCTTCGGCAATCTGGCCGTGGTCAAGAACAACCTCTCCATCGTGATCATGCTGATCGTATTCCTGTCACTGCTGCCCGGTGCGCTGGAATACCTGCGCCACCGTCGTCCGGGCTGACTGCCCTTGCCCCGCCTGCGGAGGTCTAAAGTTTCATGCGGTGCTGCCGATAAACTGATGCTGAAACTCAAGGCCGAATCGGATGGCTGTGGCCTCTCGGAAACAAATAGACACGGGAACACGCGGTGACTGCCTGACCGGCCTGCTCGGCAGGGGGGCCTGTGGCACCCTGCTGGCCACCCTGATTGCCGATGCTCAAGATCGGAATCGGCCGGTGGCCGTGCTGTGGATCGACATCGACCGTTTCCGCCAGATCAACAATTCATTCGGCTATGCCGTGGGTGACCGTGTGCTGGTCGAACTGGTCAACCGGCTGGACCGGGTCCGGCCCGCTCAGGCGACCCTGGCCCGCATGGGGGCCGACGAGTTCGTCATGCTGTTGCCGCAGGCCAGCCGGCACGATGCGGAGCAGGTCGGGCACCACCTGGTGAATGGGATCCATCAGTCGTTGGCGATCGGGATGACGCGGATGCGTCCGTCCGCGAGCGTGGGGATCGCCATTGCACAGCCCGATGAGGATGCCCATGAATTGCTCGAGCGGGCGGAGCACGCCATGGTCGAAGCGAAACGCGAAGGTGGCGGCCGATATTACCTGGCGGTCGAGGCGACCTTGCCGGCGCGGGACGGCAAATACCTGGCGCGTGAAGAACTGGCCATCGAGGAAACCCTGCATCGCGCCCTGGAGATGGGCGGGCTCTATCTCGATTACCAGCCCATCGTCCGGATCACGGACGGCCGGACCCTGGCCGCCGAGGCCCTGATGCGCTGCCGGGTCGATGGCCGGCTGATGCCGCCGGGTCGCTTCATCCCGGTGGCGGAAAAGACCGGCCTGATCAGCCACCTGGGCGACTGGAGCCTGGTCACCGCGGCGGAGTTCGTCAGTCGCCTGCATGCGCAGGGACTCGACCTGAGGGTGGCGGTGAACGTATCCCGGGTGCAGTTGCAGAGCCAGTCCTTTGCCAAGTCGCTGCACGGCGTGATCGCCTATACCGGCATCGATCCCGGCCTGCTGGAACTGGAAATCACCGAGTCGCTGCTCATGGACGGCTCGGAGCAGGTGCGCAGGAATGTCCGCGCCGCGGTGGCGGCCGGCTTTCCGCTTGCCCTGGACGATTTCGGCACCGGCTATTCCAGCCTGGCCTGCCTGAAGGACATGCCGGCATCCAAGATCAAGCTGGATCGGGCCTTCGTCATGGACCTGCCCCAGGACATGCGTTCCTTAGGCGTCGCCAGGGCGGTCGCGCAACTGGCACACGACCTCGGCATCAGCGTGGTGGCGGAGGGCGTGGAAACCGAAGAGCAGTTGCAGTTGCTGCAGGAGGCCGGAATCACTCAGGTACAGGGGTTCCACATCGCGCGTCCGATGACCGAGCCCGACCTGATCGACTGGCTGGCATAAATGGACGACTTCCAACACACCGCCAAGGAAAATGCCGACCTGGCGCTGGATAGCCAGCTGGAGGCGTCGTTGCGGGAGATCGGCATCCCGCCCAGGCCGCGCATACTCGAACTGATCGTCCTGGAGGCGCGTGCGGGGGAGCCCGATTTCAATTATCTGGCCGAGCTGATCCAGGGCGATGTGGCCCTGGCGGCAGGCCTGATCAAGGTGGCCAATTCGCCCTTCTTCGGCTACCGGCAGAAGACCCGCAATGTCCGCGGCGCCTTGATGATGCTGGGACTGCGGGCGGCGGCCAATGCCGTGGCGGGCCTGGTCATGCGGCGGGTATTTCCGCCGACGATGCAGCTGGAACGGTTCTGGGACGCCTCGCAGCGCACCGGCGAACTCGCCGCCTGGCTGGCCAGGCGGCTGGGCACGCGCTATGGCGTGACCGCCGAGGACGCCTACACCTTCGGCCTGTTCAGGGATTGCGGCATTCCCATCATGATGCGCCGGTTCAATGACTACGCCGGGGTGCTGGCGCGGGCAAACGGCAGCGACAGCCATGTCTTTACCGAGGTGGAAGAGACCGGGATGCCGACCAACCATGCCGTGGTCGGCGGCCTGATGGCCCAAAGCTGGTGGTTGCCGGAGGATATCTGCGTGGCGATACGGCGTCACCACGACCCAACGATACTGGTTGAAGCGGCCCGGGATGCGACTGGCGCCAGTTGCCGCCAGGTCGCCCTGGCGCAACTGGGCGAAAGGCTGCATCAGGGGATTACCGGCCTGAACCAGACCCGCGAGTGGGGCAAGATGGGCGCTCCCTGTCTTATGGTGCTGGGACTGGCCGAGACGGACCTGCCCGAACTGGAGCGCGATGCCCGGGAGTTCCTGGCCCGACTGGCCAGCACCCTCTGAAGCCGGCGCTCAGCGAACTTCCAGCGAGTGCTCCAGAACGATGCTGTCCTGGTCCCGGGCAAGCTGGAGGGTGGCGACCCAGGTCCCTGCGGCCAGGCCTTCCAGGGTGCCATGATAGCCATCGGCCGCCCCGGACAGGACCTGCTTGCCCAGGCTGGGTTGGCCCGGGCGGTTCAATGCCAGGGTGACCGTCACCGCCTCCACCGTCCGACCGGTCGTGTCCACGATATTCACCGAGATGGGCGCCGGGGTGCCGGCGTGCAAGTCCGCCAAGCCGTCCACCTCGACGTGCCAGCCCAGCCTGGCCAACTTGTCTTCCATGCCAAGATGATGTCCGATCCCCTTGGCGGCATCCTGCTGGTGCTCGACCACGCCGGCGAAGCCGGTATGGATGTTCTTGCCCTTGGCGTTGGGCAACAACAGTTGGGTGATGGCGGGCGGCAGACCCTTCCCGGCGATGTAGACAAAACTGGCCATGACGACCATCAATAACAGGAAGAACCCGATCAGCAGCTTGGGTGCCCAGTGCATCCTGCTGTCGCGTTTGCTCTTGGGGCTGTTCAGCATGCCGAGCAGGACCGCCACGGTGGGGTAGGCGATGACGTGCATGGTCACCACATCGAGGCCGACCGGCTGGCTGATGGCATAGACCAGGTAGCCGAACGAGGGGATCGCCGCACCGATCACCGCGGCCCAGAAATTGGACAACCGGCCGAGGCGGCCGAGGGCATAGAGGGCGGCAGTCAGCAGCATGCCGCCGAAGATGGTGATCAACAGGCTCATTGGTTGTGCTCGGTAAAGAAGCGGGCAGGATCGACCATGTTTTCACCGGCCCGGTTGCTGATCACGAAGTCGAAGTTGTGCATCTGCTTCGCCTTTTCCGGGTCCAGGGTCACGCTGGCCTGGATGATGACGCTCTTGCCGTTGCGGATGCTGACCTGCCGGAAGTTGCCCAGATCCAGGGCCCCCTCGGGCAGGCCCTTGGCCGAAAGGGTGTAGAGCTCCTCCTGGCCGGAGATGTTGGTCAGGCGGATCTGGTAGCGGTTGCGGATGCTACCGTCGGACAACACGACATAGAGCGGCTGGCGGATCTGCTGGATGCTGTGTTCGAAACTGGCGCGATGGTTGATGTCGTAGAACAGGTAAGTGGTCATCAGGACGATGGACAGGCCCCAGCCGATCACCTTCAGGCGTTTCCAGTCCAGGAAAGGGGCGGCAGGCTCGGCGCTGGTCAGGTTGGTTTCCGAATCGTAGCGGACCAGGCCGCGCGGATAGCCCATCTTGTCCATGATGGTGTTGCAGGCGTCGACGCACAGGCCGCAGGAAATGCAGGTGTACTGGAGGCCGTTGCGGATGTCGATGCCGACCGGGCAGACCTGCACGCACAGGCCGCAGTCGATGCAGTCGCCGTAGCCGGCGTAGCGGCGGTCATCGTAGCCGCGCAGGCCGGCACGGGCGATCGCGCGGCCCTTTTCCCGCTCGCCGCGGGTGCGGTCATAATGCACCGTCATCGTTTCCGCGTCGTACATCGCGCTCTGGAAGCGGCCGTACGGGCAGATGAAGGTGCAGACGTGTTCGCGCAAGGTGCCGGCGGCGAGGTAGGTCGAGACGGTCAGGGCCAGGGTGGTGATATAGGCGGCGGCTGGGGCCTGGCCGGTGAAGAAATGGGCCAGCAGCTCCGGCGCATAGCCGAAATAGAGGACGAAGGTGAGCGCCGTCCAGAACGACAGCAGGACGAACATCAACTTGGTGCCGCCCACCTTGAGCAGTTTTTCCCGGTCGCTCCAGGGCTGTCGGTAGAGGCGCAGGCGGGCCGGCCGTTCGCCCTGGAACCAGTGCTCGATCCACATGAAGGCGTCGGTCCAGATGGTCTGGAAGCAGAAGTAGCCGCAGAATGCCCGGCCGGCCAGGGCGGTGATGAAGAACAGGATCGCCGCCGCGATGAACAGCAGGATCGACAGCCAGAAGATGTCCTGCGGATAGACCGTCAGGCCGAACAGCATGTAGCGGCGGCCGGGAATGTCGAACAGGATGGCCTGGGAAGGGGCGCCGAGGCGGTCCCAGGGCAGCCAGGGCAGCAGGAAATAGACGGCGAAGCTGACCAGCAGGATGGCGTTCTTGAAATTTCGGAAGGCGCCCTTGATCGAGCGAGGCATGACCGGGATACGTTTGAAGTAGAGTTCCTGGCCTGGTACTTGATTGTCCACGATGCTTACCTGATTCAACCCTGCAATGGAAAAGCCCCGGCGTGCCGGGGCTTAGCGAGTTCGGGCGTTGCCGCCCGATGCCTATCGGTAGTTACTTGCCACCGCCCAACTCATGAACGTAGACGGTCAGCAGCTTGATTTGTTCCTGGCTCAGGCGGCCTTCCCAGGTCGGCATGACGCCCTTGCTGAGACCGCCGGTGATCACCTTCTCGACCTCGGCCAGCTTGCCGGCGTCGTCGGCGGCGCCCGGCACGTTGGCCCACAGCCAGACCTTGTCGGTCAGGTTGGCGGAACCGATGTCCTGGCGGCCCTTGGCCCCGTCACCATGGCAGTAGAAACAGGCGGCGGTGTTGGAATGGAACAGTTCCTTGCCCTGGGCGACCTGGGCCGCATCGGCCTTGTTGCCGGACAGCGACAGGACGTAGCTGGCCAGGGCCTTGACCTGGCCAGCGTCGAGGGCCTCGGCAAAGGGTGGCATGTAGCCGCGCCGGCCCTTGGTGACGCTTTCCTGGATCGTGTCGTAGCTGCCGCCGTAGATCCAGTTGTCATCGGCCAGGTTGGGGTAGGAGCCGATCTTGCCGCCGCCGCCGGACTGGTGGCAGCCGGCGCAGTTGTCGGCGAACAGCGGCTTGCCGGCCGAGGTCACGAAGCTGGACAGTTCGGGGTCCTTGCTGATCTTGTCGAACGGCAGGCTGGCCAGCTTGTCGAAATAGGGCTTCTGCATCACCGCCGCTTCCTGGGTCTCCTTGAGCAGCTTGGCGCGCGTGTTCCAGTGCCACGATTCATCCTGGCCTTCGGCGTTGGTGTAGGTCACGTTGCCGAAGACGCCGGGCAGGAAGCCCTTGCCGATCGGCCAGGACGGATAGATCAGCCAGTAGACGACGGCGAATACGATGGTGGCGTAAAAGCCGTAGATCCACCACGCCGGCAGGGGGTTGTTGTATTCCTGCAGGTTGTCGTCCCAGACGTGACCGGTGGTCTGGGGGCCTTGATTTTGCACGTTTTCAGCCATTGGACTTGTCCTTCGCTTCTTGATCCAGATCGTCGTCTAGAAAGGGGATGTTCTTGTGCGCTTCCATTCGTTCACCGCGCTTCTTGCCGCCGGCGTAAACCCACAGCACGATCAGGCAGAAGGTGATGAAGAAGATGAGCAGCCCGAGCGGCTTGGAGTTTTCCGGTCGGGCCAGCCATTCCAGCATCAGCGGTACTTCACCAGGTCTTCGGGTTTCACCTTGCTGAAATCCACCATGGTGCCCAGTACCTGCAGGTAGGCGATCAGCGCATCCGCCTCGGAAACGAAGGTGCGGTCGCCGTCGAAGTTGCCGGCCTGGGCCTGGGCGACCAGGTTCTCCTGGGCCTTGTCGATACGCAGGGTATCGGCAACGGCGGCGCCGAACTGCTTCACGTTGGCCGCGTACTCGGCCTCCGAGGCCGAGTAGGGTACGCCTACGGTGCGCTGCGCACGCAGGCGGTCGGCCACGTCGGAGTAGTCCAGGGCGGTCGCAGACAGCCACGGGTAGTTGGGCATCACCGATTCCGGCACCACGGAGGTGGGCTGGATCAGGTGCTGGACGTGCCATTCGTTGGAGTATTTGCCGCCGACCCGGGCCAGGTCGGGGCCGGTACGCTTGGAGCCCCACTGGAACGGGTGGTCGTACTTGGACTCGGCCGCCAGGGAGTAGTGGCCGTAGCGCAGCTGCTCGTCGCGGAACGGACGGATCATCTGGGAATGGCAGGTGTAGCAGCCTTCCCTGACGTAGATGTCGCGGCCGCGGGATTCCAGCGCCGTGTAGGGACGGACGCCGTCGATGCTCTCCACGGTGTCCTTGATCAGGAACAGGGGGGCGATCTCGACCAGGCCGCCGATGCTGATGGCGATCATGGTGGCGACCAGGAGGACGCCGGCGTTGGTTTCCAGGAGTTCGGAATTCAGTTTCATGATGTTCTAGTCTCCCTCGCTCAGGCGGCTGCCGCAGCGGTCTGGCCGGCCACGCCGGCTTCACGCACGCCTTGCCGGATGGTCATGTAGGCGTTGTACGCCATCACGCACATGCCAGTCAGGAAGAACATGCCGCCGATGGCGCGCATGGCATAGAAGGGGTGCATGGCCGCGACCGATTCGACGAACGAGTACTGCAGGTTGCCGAAGTCGTCGAAGGCGCGCCACATCAGGCCCTGGGAGATGCCGGAAATCCACATCGCGGTGATGTACAGGAGCACCCCGATGGTGGCCAGCCAGAAGTGCACGCCGACCAGCTTGTCGCTGTACAGCTTGGTATTCCACAGGCGCGGGATCATGTGATAGAGCGAGCCGAAGGAGATCATCGCCACCCAGCCAAGCGCCCCGGAGTGGACATGGCCGACGGTCCAGTCGGTGTAGTGGGACAGGGCGTTGACGTCCTTCAGGGACATCAGCGGGCCTTCGAAGGTGGACATGCCGTAGAACGACAGGGCCACGATCATGAAGCGCATGACGTAGTCGGTACGCAGTTTGTCCCAGGCGCCGGACAGGGTCATGATGCCGTTGATCATGCCGCCCCAGGAAGGCAGCAGGAGCATGATGGAGAAGGTGGCGCCGAGGGTGGAGGCCCAGTCGGGCAGGGCGGTCCAGTGCAGGTGGTGGGTGCCGACCCACATGTACATGAAGGACAGGGCCCAGAAGTGCACGATGGACAGGCGGTAGGAGTAGACCGGGCGGCCGGCGTGCTTGGGCACGAAGTAGTACATCATGCCGAGGAAGGCGGCGGTCAGGAAGAAGCCCACCGCGTTATGGCCGTACCACCACTGGGTCATGGCATCCTGCACGCCGGAGAACAGGCTGTAGGACTTCAGGGTGAACAGACCGACCGGGACGGCCAGGTTGTTGAAGGTGTGCAGCAGCGCCGTGGCCAGGATGAAGGACAGGTAGAACCAGTTGGCGACGTAGATGTGCGGCTGCTTGCGCTTCATCAGGGTGCCGATGTAGATCATCATGTAGCTGACCCAGACGATCTCGATCAGGAGGTCGATCGGCCATTCCATCTCGGCGTATTCGCGGCCCTGGCTGTAGCCGGTCACATAGGACAAGGCGGCCAGGACGATGATCGCCTGCCAGCCCCAGAAGGTGAACGGGATCAGACCGCCGCCCCAGAGGCGGGCCTGGCAGGTGCGCTGGACCACATAGTAGGACGTGGCGAACAGGGCCGAGCCGCCGAAGCCGAAGATCACGGCGCCGGTATGCACGGGCCGGAAGCGGCCGAAGGTGATATAGGGGATATCGAAGTTCAGGAACGGCCAGGCCAGTTCGGAGGCAATATAGACCCCCACGAGCATGCCGACCACGGCCCAGACTATGGCCATGACGACGAACTTCTTGATGATATCGTAATCGTACTGCTCCGCTGCGGCGGGCACACTTGCAGCCATGACTCCTCCTCGGGTTGCCTGCTATTCTCTCCCCCGGGACGCGGGACTTTGCCCAGGGACGAGTGGCCAACAAAAAAAGACGGCGGAGTATATGCCCAAAGACAGACCCCTCGCAAGGCCGGACAGCCCTTGGGGTCTTACTCCCGCAGCAGCAGGTCGAGGTCGTGGGCGATGTCTGCGGGCGGCTGGGCGTAGGGCAGGAACAGGCGCAGCCGGCCTTCCCGGTCGAGCACATAACTGCCCGCCGTATGGTCGACCAGATAGTCGGTCGCACCCGGCTCGACGTGCTTGCGGTAATGGATGCGGAATTCCTTCGCGGCGACGGCGATCTCGTCCGGGGTGCCGTGCAGGCCCAGGAATGAGGGGTAGAAATAGGGCACGTACTGCTTCAGCATGTCCGGCGTATCCCGCTCTGGGTCGACGCTGACGAACAGCACCTGGACCCGGGCGGCATCCTCCGGCCGCATCAGCTTGAAGGCCGAGGCCATGTCGGCGAGGGTGGTCGGGCAGACGTCCGGACAGTGGGTGTAGCCGAAGAACAGCACCACCAGCCTGGTGCGGAAATCGTCGAGGCTGCGCTTGACGCCGTTGTGGTCGGTGAGTGACAGCTGGCGACCGAAATCGGCGCCGGTGATGTCGGTGCCCTTGAAGTCGGCCCGCTTGTCCGGCCCGCAACCGGCCAGGAAAACCAGCAGCGCCAGCCAGAACAGTGGCCGCAAAACCCTCATGCCGCCGGCATGGCCGCGGCGGGCAGGTCGGCCAGGCGGTACTTGCCGGTCTGGACCGCCTTGGCGAGATCCTCCAGGTGCATATCGTTCATCATCGCGATGATCTTGTTCTTCACCGGCTTCCACTTGAAATGCATAGGACAGGCAGTCTCGTCGGTGCACTCCTTGAGGCCGAGGATGCAGCTCTTGGTGAAGTCCGGCCCCTCGGTGAGCAGGAGCACCTGCATCAGGGAGGTCTTTTGCATGCCGTCGCGCAGACAGAAACCGCCCAGGCGGCCCCGGAACGAGTCGAGCAGTCCATGCTTGCACAGGCTCTGCAATATCTTGGCCAGATAGGCGGCGGGGACATTCAGGCGATCGGCGATATCACGGTTCAGGACCGGCTCCCCGGGCGCCTGAGTGGCGATATAGATCAAGGCCTGAACCGCATATTGGCTTGTACGCGACAACACCATTTTCGATTCCTTAAAGAGGTTTTTGTCCGAATTATAACGAGCTTGCGCGTTTTGCCTAGAGGTCGAAAACCGGTTTTGTCAAAGCGAATCCAGCCACTGTTTCAGGCGGACCGGCGGCAACAAACGGGCGGCCCGTTCCGGTCGGCCATCATCCAGCCAGGGAATGACCGCCAGGCAGGGCGCCGGCAGACGGGCTTCCAGGCTGGCCAGGTTTTCCTCGAAGGCGGCCATGTCGGGGTCGACCCGGTTGGCCACCCAGCCGGCCAGGCGCAGCCCCCGGGCGACGATGGCCTCGGCGCTGAGCAGGGCATGGTTGATGCAGCCCAGGCGCAGGCCGACCACCAGCAGCACCGGCAGGCCCAGCGCCACGGCCAGATCGGCGCTGTCGCGGCGGCCGTCGAGCGGCACCCGGAAACCGCCGGCGCCTTCCACCACCACCCAGTCGGCCAGGCCGGCGAGTCGTTCGTAGGCTTCGACGATGCGCGGTATCTCGATGCGCACACCCTTGCGCTCGGCGGCGATGTGGGGGGCGATGGCGTCGCGGAACAGATAGGGGTTGACCCAGTCCGGCGGCGCCGCGACCGAGGCGGCCTGGGTCAGTTCGGCGACGTCCTCGTTGATCCAGACGCCATCGATCAGGTCGGCGCCGGCCGCGACCGGTTTCATGCCGGCGCCGCGCAGGTCGAGCGTCTTCATGCCGTGCAACAGGGCGGCCGATACCAGTGTCTTGCCGACGCCGGTATCGGTGCCGGTGACGAAGATGCCCGCCATTACCGGAGCCCTCTCTGGCGTTGTTCGATCTTCAACTGGATCACCTTGCGGCCGTCGTCCCAGTTGCTCTTGTCGCCCACCCAGGCATGGCCGTAGATCACCTCATAGGTGGCCGGCAGGCGGCCGTCCTGACGGAAGCGCTCGTAGTTGTCGACCAGCCGACGCCATTCGGCGCGCCCCATCAGTCCTTCGCGGCGGCCTTCCAGCACGGTGTGGGCGCCGATGCCCTTGAGGTCGCGCAGCAGGCCCTTGAGGTCGGCGTAGGTCAGTGTGATGTGCTCCATCTCCATGACCGGGTTGGCGAAGCCGGCATGGACCAGGGCGTCGCCCAGGTCGTGCATGTCGATGAAGCGGTTGACGTGGCCGTGGCCGTCGAGGCCGGCGAAGGCGGCACGCAGCTCCTTCAGGGTGTCCGGACCGAGGGTGGCGAACAGCAGCAGGCCGCCCGGGCGCAGTACCCGGCGGGTCTCCTTGAACACGGCCTCTGGCTCGTCCAGCCATTGCAGGGCCAGGCTCGACCAGGCCAGGTCGATGCTGTCCCTGGCCAGCGGCAGGCTGGCCATGTCGGCGCAGACCAGGGGCGAGGCCGCGCCGGCGAACAAGCGGCCGACCCGGCCCAGTAGCGAAGGCCTGGGCAGGCGTTGTCGAGCCTGAAGCAGCATGTTGCGGGCGAGATCGAGGCCGACCAGATCGGCCTTCGGGTAGCGCCGGTTGAGCAGCGGGAAGGCGAAGCCGGTGCCGCAGCCGGCATCCAGAATGCGCGCCGGGGCCAGCTTCATCAGGTCGAGCCGCTCGTCCAGGCGGCGGGCGATCTCCAGTTGCAGGAAGGCGGCATCGTCATAGCTCGCGGCCGCCTGCTCGAAAGACAGCCGGATGGCCCGTTTAAGCGCCGCATTCATCGAGGAATCCCTTGATCTGTTCGGTGAACCAGTCCGGATGGGACAGGAAGGGCGCGTGCGCTGCGCGCGGATGCACGGCCAGGCGAGCGTTCGGGATGGCCGCGGCCAGCCACTCGGCGGCCGCGGCCGGGCACAGGTTGTCGTAGCCGCCGTGCAGGATCAGGGTGGGGCAGCGCACCTGCCCGGCCTCAAGGCGCAGGTCGACCTCGCGCAGCAGGTCGAGGCCGGCGGCCAGGGTCGCCGGCCGGGGCTCGCCGCGTGCGAACACGCTGTCGCGCAGGCGGGCGATGGTCTCCCGGGCGGCGTCGCCGCCGCGCGCCTGCAGGGACAGGAAGCGCAGCAGGGTGGCGCGGTAGTCGGTCGCCAGGGCATCGGCGAAGCCGGCCAGCACCTCCGGCGCCAGGCCGTGCGGCCAGTCGGCGCGGTTGACGAAGGCCGGGCTGGTCGCCACCAGGACCACGGCCTGCACCTGTTCCGGGCGGCGGGCCGCCCAGGCCAGGGCGGCCATGCCGCCCAGCGACCAGCCGACCGCGATGCAGCGTTTGGGCAGGCTCGGCGCCAGGGCCTCGGCGAGTCCGGCCGGGTCATATGGGCTGGCCATCGGCATCTCGCCATAGCCGGGCAGGTCGGGCAGCCATTTGTCGTACCCGGGCAGGCGCCCGGCGACTTCGTTCCAGATGCCACCATGCAGGCCCCAGCCGTGCAGGAACACTACGGGCAGGCTCACGCCAGTTCCCCCAGGGCGGCAAGCAGGCGGTCGATGTCCGCCTCGTCATGTGCGGCCGAGAGCGAGATGCGCAGGCGCGCGCTGCCCTCGGGTACGGTCGGCGGCCGGATCGCCGGGCACAGGATGCCGCGTTCGCGCAGGCCGTCGGCGAGACGCAATGACTCGTGGTTGTCGCCGACCAGCAGTGGCTGGATCGGGGTGTCGGAGGCCATCAGGGACCAGGGCAGGAGGGTGACGCCCGCCTTCAGGCGGGCGATCAACGTCGCGAGCCGCGCCCGGCGCTGCGGTTCGCCGGCGATCAGCTTCAGGCTGGCCGACACCGCCGCCGCCAGCATGGGCGGGGTGGCGGTCGTATAGATGTAGGTGCGCGCCTTGTTGATCAGCCATTCGACCAGCGTCTCCGACCCGGCCACGAAGGCGCCGGAGACCCCGGCGGCCTTGCCCAGGGTGGCCAGATAGATCAGTGACGGGTGACGAGTGACGCGTGACGAAAGACCGAAATGCTCTAGCACGCCTCGCCCATCCTGGCCCAGGACGCCGAAACCGTGCGCGTCGTCGAGATACAGCCAGGCATCGTACTGCTCCGCCAGGGCCAGCAGTTCGGGCACCGGCGCGAGGTCGCCGTCCATGCTGAACACCGTGTCGGTGGCGATCAGCTTGTCTTTCGCATCGCTTGCGCGCAGCAGTTGTTCAAGATGCGCCAGGTCGCCATGGCGGTAGCGTCGATGATCGGCGCGCGCCAGCAGGGCGGCGTCGACCAGGGAGGCGTGGTTGAGCTTGTCGGCGAACACCGCGCCGTCGCGTCCGGCCAGGGCGGTGACCACGCCCAGATTGGCCATGTAGCCGGTCGAGAACAGCAACGCGGCGGGCAGGCCGACGAAGGCGGCCAGTTCCTGTTCGGCGCGATGGTGCAGGACATGGTGGCCGGTGAGTAGGTGGGCGGCGCCGGCGCCGGTACCGTATCTGGCCAGGGCGGCGCGGGCCGCCGCGGCGATCTCGGGGTGGGCGGCCAGGCCCAGGTAGTCGTTGCTGGCAAAAGACAGGAAGTCGCGGCCGTCGACCATGACGTGGCTGCCCTGGGCGCTCTCCAGCACCCGGCGGCGGCGGCGCAGGCCGAGTCTGTCCAGCTCGGCGAGCCGGGCTTCAAGGTCGATCATGGTCCGCCTTCGGTCAGGCCTCGGCGCAGCGGCGTCCCTTGACCGGTTCGGCGTGCAGGCCGAGCTTGTCGAACAGGGCCTGGTCGGCCGTGACGTCGGGGTTGCCGGTGGTGAGCAGCTTGTCGCCGTAGAAGATCGAATTGGCGCCGGCCAGGAAGCACAGCGTCTGGCCCATCTCGCCCAATTCATGGCGGCCGGCCGACAGGCGCACATGCGAGGTCGGCATGGTGATGCGGGCCACCGCGATGGTGCGGACGAACTCCAGCGGGTCGAGGTCGGCCTCGACCGACAGCGGCGTGCCCGGCACCTTGACCAGCATGTTGATCGGCACCGATTCCGGCTGCGGGTTCAGGCAGGCCAGCTCGGCGATCAGGCGGGCGCGCATGGTGCGGCTCTCGCCCATGCCGATGATGCCGCCGCAGCACACCGAGATGCCGGCCTCGCGGACCTGGCGCAGGGTGTCCAGGCGGTCTTCATACTTGTGCGTGGTGATGACCTGGCCGTAGAACTCCGGCGCGGTGTCCAGGTTGTGGTTGTAGTAGTCGAGGCCGGCCTCGCGCAGCTTGTCGGCCTGGCCTTCCTTGAGCATGCCCAGGGTGACGCAGGTCTCCATGTCGAGCGCCTTGACCTGGCGCACCATGTCGAGCACGACGTCGAGGTCCTTGTCCTTGGGGCCGCGCCAGGCCGCGCCCATGCAGAAGCGGGTGGCGCCGCTTTCCTTGGCCGCCCTGGCCTTGGTCACCACCTCTTCGATGGCCAGCAGTTGCTCGCGTTCCAGGCCGGTGTCATGGCGGGCCGATTGCGAGCAATAGCCGCAGTCCTCCGAGCAGCCGCCGGTCTTCACCGATAGCAGGGTCGACATCTGCACCGCGTTGGCATCGAAGTGCTCGCGGTGGACCGTCTGGGCGCGGAAGATCAGGTCGTTGAACGGCAGCTCGAACAGGGCTGCGACGGCCTCCAGGGTCCAGACCGGGGTGGTGTGGGACAGGTCAGTCATGCGTGGGCTCCAGTTGAATTTGTTGCCAGTCTTCCCGGCCGGCCTTCCAGATGTCGTAGAGCGACCAGGGCACCAGGGCCAGGATGAACAAGGCCCAGACGCCGCCCCAGCCGGTCGGCAGATGGGCGATGTCGTTGGCCAGGATGGTCAGGGTGCCGACGACGGCGTAGTAACGGTAGCCGGCCCACTTGTTGTAGTGTCTGACCTTGAGATCGGGGTGGTGGGCGATCATGGCATAGACGAAGATCGACGCGGCCAGCCAGAGCATTACCGGCGGCAGCGACATGGCCAGGGGCAGGAAGGCCATCTTCTTGTCGGCGATGTTCAGGCCGATGGTGAACAGGACGGCCGAAAGGGTGGTGCTGGCGATGGCCAGGTAGTTGAACAGCCGCGCCGAGCGCAGACACGCGCCGGCGGTGATGATTTGTTGTTCGGCCATGATGATGAACCGGGGACGGAAAGCCGCGTATCTTCATGGCAGGGAGGGAGCTTGTCAAATCGGGTTGGTGTTCTCTTGAACAGCTGCCGAAATATTGTGCGATCGCGGGTCGCGCAATCCTGCCTGCTGTGCGCTGCCCGCAGCCATGCCGGCCTGCTCTGCCCGGCCTGCGCGGACGACCTGCCGCGCCTGGCGCCGGAACGCTGCCCGTCGTGCGCGGCGCCGACGCCGGGCGGGGTGGTCTGCGGTGCCTGCCTGAAGCGCCCACCGGCCTTCGACGCGGCGACGGCGGTGTACCGCTATGGTTTCCCGGTCGACGTCCTGGTCCAGCGGTTGAAATATGCTGGCCAGACGGTCATCGCCGATTTCCTGGCGCAGCAACTGGCGGAGATACTGGCCGGGTCGGTCCGGCCCGACCTGATCTTGGCCATGCCGCTGCACCCGCGCCGCCTGCGCGAACGCGGCTACAACCAGGCCGCCCTGCTGGCCGGGCACCTGGCCCGCCGCCTCGGGGTGGCGTTCGCTCCGGCGGCCTGCCGGCGCGAGCGCGACACCCCGCCCCAGGTGGATCTGCCGCTCAAGGACCGGCGCAAGAACATAAAGGGCGCCTTCGTCTGCGCGGCCGACCTGACCGGCAAGCGGGTGGCCCTGGTCGACGATGTCATGACCAGCGGCGCCAGCCTGGACGAACTGGCCCGGGTGGTGAAGCGGGCCGGCGCGGTCGAGGTGTCGGCCTGGGTGGTGGCCCGGACAGTAAAGGATTAGGCGGTTGTCTCGATGTCGAAGATGCGCCGGTGTTCCAGGATGGCGTAGCGGTCGGTCATGCCGGCGATGTAGTCGCATACTGCACGGGGCAGATCCTTCTCGGCGCGCTCCTGGTACTCGGGCGGCAGCAGCTTGGCCTCGGTGGTGAAGGCCTCGAACAGGCCGCGGATCAGCCGGGTCGCCTTCTCGCTCATGCGCACCACCCGGTAATGCCGGTACAGGTTCTGGAACAGGAAGCGCTTGAGGGCCAGGTGTTCCTCGCGCAGCGCCGGGCTGAACGCGGCCAGCGTCGGGCATAGACGCAGCGCATCGATGTCGCCTGGTCGGTGTTCGGCCAGGTTGGCGCGGGTCTGCGCGACCAGGTCGGTGACGAGGGTGTTGATCATCCGGCGCACGGTCTCGTGGATCAGGCGGCGGTCGGTGAGATCGGGGTAGAGCCGGCGCACCTCGTCGAGGTGGCGGCGGAACAGGGTGATCTCCTCCAGTTGGTCGAGCGTGATCAGGCCGGAGCGCAGGCCGTCGTCGACGTCGTGGTTGTTGTAGGCGATCTCGTCGGCCAGGTTGGCGATCTGCGCCTCCAGGCTGGGCTGGTGGCCTTCGAGGAAACGCAGGCCGACGTCGCCCAGTTTTTCCGCGTTCTTCTTCGAGCAGTGCTTGAGGATGCCCTCGCGTGCCTCGAAGGTCAGGTTGAGGCCGTCGAACTCGGCGTATTTCTGCTCCAGATTGTCGACCACGCGCAGCGACTGCAGGTTGTGCTCGAAGCCGCCGTATTCCTTCATGCATTCGTTCAGCGCGTCCTGGCCGGTGTGGCCGAACGGCGTGTGGCCGAGGTCGTGGGCCAGGGCGATGGTCTCGATCAGGTCCTCGTCCAGGTTGAGCACCCGGGCCAGGGTGCGGCCGATCTGGGCCACCTCCAGGCTGTGGGTCAGGCGGGTGCGGAACAGGTCGCCCTCATGGTTCACGAACACCTGGGTCTTGTATTCCAGGCGGCGGAAGGCGGTGGAATGGATAATGCGGTCGCGGTCGCGCTGGAACTCGGAGCGGGGTGCGGCCGGAGGCTCCGGATGGCGACGGCCGCGGGAACTGCCGGAATGGGCGGCGTAGGGGGCCAGGTCAGCCACGTGCCACGGCTTCGGTGAGGGTCTGGTTGAGCAGGTCGGTCGGCGCATCGCCGCAGACGTAGGCTTCGCCCAGCTTGCGGAACAGCACGAAGCGGATGATTCCGGCCTCGACCTTCTTGTCCACGCCCATATGCTTCAGGTATTCCTCGGTGCCGAGATTGGGCGCCACGGTGGGCAGTCCGGCACGCTTGAACAGGGCGTCGATACGCTCGACATCGGCCTGTGAAATATTGCCCATGCGGCAGGACAGGTCGGCCGCCAGCATGGTGCCGGCCGAGACGCCCTCGCCGTGCAGCCAGACGCCGTAGCCCATGCCGGCCTCGATGGCGTGGCCGAAGGTGTGGCCCAAGTTGAGCAGTGCGCGCTGGCCGGCCTCGCGTTCGTCGGCGGCGACCACCTCGGCCTTGTTCTCGCAGGAGCGGCGGATGGCGTAGGCCAGGGCCTCCGGGTCGCGCGCCACCAAGCGGTCCATGTTCGCCTCCAGCCAGTCCAGGAAGGGCAGGTCGCGGATCAGGCCGTACTTGATCACCTCGGCCAGTCCGGCCGACAGCTCGCGCTCGGGCAGGGTGTTCAGCGTTTCCGTGTCGGCCAGGACCACCTGCGGCTGGTAGAAGGCGCCGATCATGTTCTTGCCGAGCGGGTGGTTGATGCCGGTCTTGCCACCGACCGAGGAGTCGACTTGGGCGAGCAGGGTGGTGGGCACCTGGATGAACGGCACGCCACGCTGGTAGGACGCGGCGGCGAAGCCGGTCAGGTCGCCGATGACGCCGCCGCCCAAAGCGATCAGCGTGGTATTGCGCTCGGCCCGGTTGGTCAGCAGGGCGTCGAAGATCAGGTTCAGGGTTTCCCAGTTCTTGTAGGCCTCGCCGTCTGGCAGGACGATGGCCAACACGTCGACGCCGGCATTCTTCAGGGTGGCGGTCAGGCGGTCCAGATAGAGCGGCCCGACTGTGGTGTTGGTGACGATGGCGACGCGCTTCTGCCTCAGGTGCGGCAGGATCAGGTCGGCCCGGTCGAGCAGGCCGGCGCCGATGTGGATGGGATAGCTGCGGTCGCCGAGGTCGACGGTGAGAGTTTGCATGGCGAGTCTCTTGATGATTCCTGGGCGCATTATAAGCCGAGCCCAGGGCCGCCAGCAGACGGACGGCGGGTCGCCGCCGGGCAAACTGGACTATATCCATACTGTGTTAGTGGCTTATTGTCTTTACATCATCGCGCAATGCGGAAAGGAGGCTGTTATGAACAAACGGACAAACAGTTGCCATGGCAGTGAGTCCCGCATGGGCAAATGGCTGGCAATCCTGGCGGCGGCCGGTCTGGCGTTGTTGGGCGCGACGGCGGCGTCAGGATTCGATAGTTACCATTCGAGCACGAATTACTGTGGCCCGAAGCTGGAGGCCTACCAGCACACACTGCCCAATCCGGTCCCGAGCCAGCCGGTTCCCGGCGTGAATTTCAACAATCCCTGTTATGAGCACGACAAGTGCTATGGCATGTGTTCCTCGAACTGCGCTTCCAAGGCCATGTGTGACAAGGACTTCAAGGCCCGCATGGAAAACATCTGCAAAAGCAAACCCATTTACATTCGGCCGGCCTGCATGGACTTGGCGCAGACTTATTATCAGGCAGTCAATGTGGCAGGAGGCATTTCATACCACTGTGGCACTCCGGCCTGTCCAGACTCCACGGCGGTATTGCCGATGGGCACGCCAAACGCTGACAAGGCCTTCTTCTTCGAGCATGCCAGTTATGCCGGCGCCTCCGTGGAATGGAGCAA
>Ga0265297_10005362_pt1 | contig 19631 bp, 18 predicted proteins | sample Munlanlwell13791_FD_192502 | JGI IMG/M metagenome (GOLD analysis project Ga0265297, IMG submission 192502) | Leachate microbial communities from a municipal landfill in Southern Ontario, Canada - Leachate well 137-91 | ecosystem: Engineered > Solid waste > Landfill > Unclassified | place...
CTCCTCTTAAAAGAGACTCCTCTTTTTTGTTTATGAAGTGAGTCAATATATATTCGAGATCATCCATGTTTTTAATTTTTAACCCATCTTCTTTTAGTGTTTTTAAGAATATATTCATTTTATCTCTATTGAATCCATATCCTATATATTTCCAAGCATCTCTCCCCTTTTCCATTCCTGAGCGGTTTATAAAATTATTAACATTATCTTTAAGGGACAATCTTTCTATATCTTTTATTAAATTATCTTTTCTTTTTTTGTTTTGCTTTTTAGATAATATAAATAAAAAGATAATAATAGTAAGAATACCAGTGCCCCAGTAAACCCAACTCCAGAATATTTCTTTGTTTCCAAACCATAGCATTAAAAGAAGAACAAGATAAATACCTAGTACCTCAAGAGTAATGTTTATAATTTCACTTCTTAGCTTGTTTTTTTCATTTTTTTATTTAAATATTGTTAATTATTCTTCTGAAAAATAGTCTGAATCAATTTCCTTTATTTTATATTCTTTTTTAGAAGTTACTCCTAAATTATAGTCCATCATTAGCTGAACAAGTTTATTGCCACTAATTAATACAATGCTTTTTTGGCTTTGAAAAATTGTTTGCTCAGCATCATTAGAAAATTTAGATGTTGTTATAAAAACACCCTTATTTATTCTTTTTGTTTCCAGTGCACCAATAAAGCCACGAATCATTTCAGAACTAACATGATTGCCCTCTTTATAGCGCTTAGCTTGGAAAACAATTTTATCAAGTCCAAGCTTGTCTTGACTTATAATACCATCGATTCCACCATCCCCAGAGCGACCAGTAACTTCTCCTTCTCCATAGCCCATAGAAGAAAGTAGGTCTAATACGACTTTTTCAAAAAAGGCTGGCGTATTATCTTTTAATTTATGAAGTATTTCTTGCCCAAGGTCAGCTTTAATAAGATTATAACCCTTATCTATTAACTCGTCTGGGGTTTCTTCTCTGTCTATTTCTTCTTCTTCTAATTTTGCACTATCTTTATTGATAGTTCTAAACTCTATAAATTCTGGAAATTCCTGCAAGAAATTAATATTAATTTTTTTTGGATTTTCTTCTAAAACATCTAATCCTTTGTCTGTTATTTTCATAATCCCTCTTGCCGGTTGTTCTAATAGCCCTGCCTTTTTAAGATAAGTTCTCGCCCAGCCAACCCTATTTCTAAATTTTGGTTGTTTTCCGCTTGGTAGTAGTTCAGAAAGATCAGAATCATTTAAGTTGAAATCTTGCGCGAGCTTGTTTGCAACATCACTTAAAGCATAATATTCTTTATTTTTTAATAACTTAAGCAAGGGTAACATTATTGATTGAAAATCTGGTATTGGCATATATTTTTTTATCTTAAATAAATTTTTTTTATCTTGTCTTTTTTTACATCTCTTTATTTTCCAATAATTAGCTTTTATTGAACTATATAAAAAATTTAAAGAGAAAAGGGATCAATTTTATTTTCGTAATAACCTTTTTTAATATAATTTATTAACAAGTCAATAAACAATACAGAAATATCTATTTCTTTGTTTTTTGTTTTTCTGTTAATTATTACTTTTTCAACAATGCTCTCACGATTAGATATTAAAATAGAATATTCTTTCCATTCAATCCATGGATTTTCCTTGGTAGGAGTAAATTTTTTTTTACAAATTCTTTTTAAGATCCAATAAGAAAATACCTCATACCCTCTATTTTGTTTTTGATTTTCAAAATCTACACTTTTTAAATCCTCCAATGCTTTAAGAGTTTTTTCAACATTAGCATCAAAAATTGATATAAATAAAGATATACTTATATGCACAAATTGAAGAATCGCATACTCGCGAGAGTTAGCTTCTTGATATTTTATTCCTAATGCAGGGAAATTATACTTACACACTTTTAAAATTTTTCTTAAATTTAAAGTCTTAGCAGGATCTTTTTTTATAAAATCTAATAAAAGATTCTTTATTATAATAGTAAGAAAAGAAGCTTCATTGTTCAAAGACTCCTTTAAATTACTATCTTCTCCAACTTTAAAATTTGAAATGATTCCATCCAATGCACTTAAAATTGCATCTTCGTTTTCAAAGAAAAAAATCTCCTCAATAAAAAATTTATCAAAATATCCGCTAAAATCTACATTTTTACCGTATCGATGAGAAAAGATATTTTCTATATTTTTAACATCCATAACAATTATTACTTTATCAAAACCAAACTTGTTCGATAATCCCCTATCTTCTAAGTCAAAATAAGAAGAAAAAACATTTAAGATTCTAAAAACATGTTCTGGGTCTATTCTATCCAAATCATCCAAGATTAACACGCTTTCTTTTGATTCTTTTTGTTTTTCTATTTTTCTCTTTAATAGTTCGCTTAAATAATCCGTCTCTTGTATATCCTTTCCTTTATTGTTTTTAATGAAATTATCTACAAACTCTTTTTCTCCCGCCTCAATATTTTTCTTAAATTCTGAAAAATTTTCTAATAGTTCGATAGTATCAACAAGTGGGCGTCCTAATTTTGGAATATAAGAAACTCCTGTTTTAAATATATCCTTAAAGTTATTCTTTCCCCAAATAAAAAACAATCTTTGCAAATCAATAAAATTAGAATAATCACTTTTCCCAAAGACATCCTTATTTTTTTTGGAAAGTTCAACTACTATATCGTATTTCAAAAAATCAAAAATATCATCATTAGAACAAATTTGATAATTTATGGGAAAAAGATGGAAAACCTCATATTGGTCTTTATGTTCTTTAAAAAATTCCTTCAAAAAATAAGTTTTTCCCATACCAAACTTCGCCGAAAAAACTATTCTACTATTGGTTTTTTTATCTATATGTTTTTCAAACTTTTTGAAAACACCATCTAAAGGGATCTTTAAAGAAGTATCTTTTTGTTCTTCATTCATATTTATATAGCTAATACTTTATTTAATTATTTTTTGAAGAATTCTCCACGATTTCTATTTCTTCCTCTGTCAAGTCATAGAGCTTATAAACAAGTTCATCAATTTGTTTTTCTAATCCTTTTTGTTTTACTGGTGGATTTTTTGGATTGTAGTCACGAGCGGAAGTGATTTCTAAGATTTGATCTACGAGGTTGATGAATGGTTTCTGTTCGGATTCTGATATTTTTTTAATTGGAATTTCGGAAAGTGGCTCTTTATAAAGTTCAAGTATTTTCCCTTTTCTTTTCCCACGATTATAAAGCCAAACGTAAATTAATTTTGAATTTAAAATTCCGAGTAAAAATTTTAATTTATAGTTTTCTTTCGGCTGAGTTATAAAATATACATCAGCACTTGCATACCATGGAATATTGTTATATCCAAATGTATTTATTTTTGATCTTTGTGGGGCGATAATCTTTTCATCATCAAAAACGTTCTGCTTGCGTGGATAAAAAAGTAAATAATATTCGCCTCTATCTATCCATTTGCTTACTATATTCCACTGAAACTTATTTTTTCGACAGACAGTTAATCTATCTATTAACAAATCTTTATAACTTTCAAAATGGTTTAATATTGAATTAGATATTTCTTGCTTTTCCCTTAAATCTTTGAAATACAAAACAAAATCATCTTTATTAGTAGTTGAATAATATCTGCCAACATCACTATTCTTGAACCATGGCTTTATGTGCTCATCTTTAATATCTATTTTCTTGCATTCTAATTCATTACTGTTTAAAATATAAATACCAGAGCCAATTTTATAATTTTTATCTTTATATTTTTTAATATGTTTGTTTGTGATTTTATCTGCACTAGTTTGAATGCCAGTACTAATATCACAAATATTTCCAAGTATATTTGAATCACTTTTTATCTTGTCTAGAAGGTCGTCTAGTCCGCCGCTTGATAATTTTATATTTTTTTCACTAAATAATTTATCTTGAGATAATTCAAAATAACTTGTTTCTGCATCTTGTTTATTGATTATATTTGTAATTGTATCTTGTCCAGGGTATCCTTTTCTGCTTGTAATCAGAGTATTTGCTTTTTTATTTGTCTTTCCTTTTTGAAAAATAGAAATCATGTTGTGCTGACCTAGAGCTGACTGAAATATTTTCAATTCCCCAAAATTTAAAAGATTCAAAACCGTTGTTCTTTCTTTTATATCTTGTATTAATTTTTTTCCACTTGTAGCTGTAATATAATAATTTGTTGTAATATATGAAGCTATCCCATTTTCTTTTAATACATCAAAAGCGATATGAAAAAAGAAATAAAATAAATCCATTCTTCTTTGGTAAAATCTTTTTCCAAGTGGTGATACTGCAATTGACTGGAAAATTTCTTTATGTCCTTTTTCTCCGACGTAGGGCGGATTACCTATAACAATATCAAATCCCCCTTTCTCCTTAAAAACATCACTAAATTCAAGTTTCCAAATAAAAAATGGTCTTATGTTTTTTCGACGAAGTTTTTTGATGTCCCCTAATTTATCTTCTCTGCCTTGTTCTTTAAGTGTTCCCTCAATAAGCTCCCATTTTATTATGTCAATTTCTTTTTTTAAGTTCTGCTTCTTGGGGTGCTGTGATTCGTTTATAAAGGATGCTATTTTATCTTTCAATGTCTCCATTTTAAGATCCGAACTCGTTTTACCAAGCCCAAGTGCCAACTGTTCAGCTTTCTGTTTTTTTTCTTTATCAAAAATAGTTTCATCAAATAATTTAATTCCTTCATATTCAGAAATAAGACTGTTCCCCTGCATTATTTTATAATCAAGGTTAGGTAGGGGGCGAGGTGCTTCTTCATCAACCACTAAAGCCAGCCAAAGCCTTAATTTGGCAATTTCTACCGCACCAGGATCAATATCAACGCCATAAATAGAATAGGCAATAGCATGCTTTTTAAGCTCATAATCTGATACATGTTTTTTTAGATAAACATTTAAAACTTTTCTCGCACGAACAATTTCATTGATCATTCCTAATGGAAATGCTCCAGAACCAACAGCTGGATCAACTATTTTTATATTTTGTAAAAATTCATCAAGCTTTTCTGCTCTTGTTTGGACCGATGTTGGTAATAATAAACTATAAGTCGAATCTTTGTACTTATCACTTCCATACTTTTTTATTCTTTCCTCCTGCCTTTCCAAAGCAATTTTATCATTTTCAATTATTCTATCTCCTTTTCGAATAAACAATTCTAAATCATTACGTGGAATTTCATTACTTGTTTCGGTTTGTAAATAGTTAATTAAACTTTCTTGGCACATATAGTGTACAATTTCACGAGGAGTATAAAAAGCCCCTTTACTCTTACGGTCTTTTATGTCTAAAAGATTTTCAAATACTTTTCCGAGCATTTCAGGATCAACCGCCACTTCTTTTTCTAAGGGTTCGTTTTCATTTACGGTAAAATTATATCTATCAAACACATCCAAAATTCCAGTTCCTTTGTCTCCTTCCTTGGTAGTATGATTATTAGAAAATAGTTCATCAGGAATAATTATGTCTGTTGTTTCCCATAGGTAGCCATTCATTGGCTCAAAAAGACCACCATTTAAAAATGGCATTCTGCAATTATTTAAGCGTGGATAAATTGATTCCGTACCTCTATCTTGAGCAAGAGCTTCGTAAAATAAAGGTTCTAAAATATCATTGAAAAAATTTGCACCATATTCTTCTTTTCTCGTAAACAAATTTCGCAAGAATCTTTTTGGACCTTCACCCCACTGCTTACCAGGGGCAACTCCAAACCAACCCTTTTTTTGTAAAAAATACAAGAAAACTATTTGTCCTAATGTTTTTTTAGCGAAATCAACTGTTGATATTTCTTTTCCCTCAAAGTCTTTCTTGATTATCTCATCTTTTGCCATCAAAGAATCCAAATGATCTTTGAGTTGGAAATATAATTCCGTGTATTTATGGAAAAATTCTTTGGTTACTGTTTCAATATCAAAAGCGGATTCAAGTTCGGCAAGGTTTGGATCTTCATCGCTTACGAGTATGTTTACAAATCTACTTTGAGCGGTGTGACTTCCTTCATTTTCACCCACCAAAAAAGACCATCTTTTTGCCGGTGTTATTTCTTCTTTTGTTTTTAATTTTTCATCTACTACCTCTAAAGTATTTTCTAGCTTTACCAGTGATAATCGCCATTCTTTATTGTCTGGCGAAACAAATGCAACTAAGGCGGCGTCTTTATTTCTTGATTTAAGATATTCCGCGACAAAATTTCTTTGTGCGGTTCTAGCGCGCTCCAAAGTTGATGCTTTATTGAGATTAACCTCAAGAATATCAATTTTATGTCCTTCTCTATCCTCAAAAGTACCTGTAATTTTGTATTTGACTACAAAAGATTTATAGGCCAACTTTATGTATTGACCTTCAATGATTTTATCTTTAGGATCATACGTTTTGAATAGATTTGATATAAACTTTTTATATCTTTGTTCATCAAAATCACTGCTGAAGGTGGAACTGATTATTTCTTTTGCTTCATTTTTATTCATAATTATTCAGCATTAAAATATTCAGAAAGTATAATCTCTTTTTTGCTATTTATCTCTTTATTCATATCATTCTGTGTTGGTTGAAGGAAATCGTCTGGAAGCGTTGTTTTTAGAACAGCTAAAATCTTTATAGGATTTTGAATTATTTCAGGAGTTTCTTGTATTTTTTTATACAATTTTTGAGTGACCTTTTTTGGTATACCACCCGAATCAAGTTCATCAATAACACGCTTGATATAAAGCTCGTCATCATCCGTAAAGCCTTGGTATTTCTTTATTTCTTTGGCGTTTAAAATTTTAGAGAGACGAACCGCATTATCTCCACTGCCTCCTTTAGAAGAATATTCATCGATATCATGTTCATCTACTTTTTTTAACATTTCTAGGTTCTTGTCTAGCATTTCATAGAATAACTTGTTTAGTTTTGACTGTTTTTCATTTTGTTTTGCTACGAGTTTTTTCGCCGCTTCCATAAAATCAATTTCAGACGAAATAGAAGTTGTGCCAGATTGAACTATGAAGAATTTTTGTAGTTTTCCTTTTCTAAAATATGTTAAAAGCTCTGAATTTACTCCTTGGGATTTTCGTGCGGTACGTGCCTTTTTGGGTAATTTCTTAATCTTTTCAAATAGGGTTGGATCATCATCTCGTATTTTTCTAATTTCCTGTAAGTACCCTAATTCACTCTTATTTTCATTATCTTCCCCCTCAATCATTTCTTTTGATAGAATTCGGTTAAATAAACTGTGTCCTTCTGGGACCTCACCTTCGGTTAATAATTTTGCATCAGTGCCAAGCAGTGTTATGAAAGCTTGTATTTTTGCCTCAGCCAGCTCTTTTAGTTTAATTTGCTCATTTGATTGTTCTGTTGGGAAAAATGTGTAGGTATATATTTTGTCATGTTTTGTGTCTACACGATTGATACGACCAACTCTTTGCATAATGCGAGTTGGGTTCCAAGGTATATCATAGTTGATAACCACATTCGCCTGATGTAAGTTTGCTCCTTCAGCCAAAACATCTGTAGTGATTAAAAATTTATAATCATTTTTTATTTTTTTTGAATTTGCATCAAAATTTTCCATTACAATCTCTCTCTCGCCCTGAGAGCTTCCACCTGAAAAATAAAGGATTTGATTTGGAAATGTGTCTTGTAAATTCTTAACAAGATATTCTGCAGTTTCCTTTGACTCTGTGAAAATTATCGATTTGCCCGACTTCAGTGGTTCTTGATCCGCTAATTTTTCTTTGAAAGCAATTATTTTAGGATCTCTATCGATATCTTTCCACAAGTCTTTGATTTTCAGTAATGTTTCTAAGTCTTTTTGCAAATCTTTTATAAAGTCTTCTTTAAACTCTTTACTGGAAAATTTTTCTGCTTTTTCTTCAGATATTAATAAATCTATTGCGTCTATATTTCCACTTTCTAAATAATCAAAAACCTTCTTTATATGCTTTTTGCTTACATAAACGCTACCTGACTTATATTCTTGGATAAATTTTTGATATGAATTAATGAAACGATCTACCGATTGATTAAAGGCAAAGAAACTGCTTTCTAAACGCTTAATAAGCATCATTTTCATGAACTTCCTCATGTTTTTTTGTCGTTGCTCTTCCGAACCTAATTCGCCTTTACGATAAAGAAGTGGCGTATAACGTGCATATTTGAAATTTTTTGATATGATTTCAATTGTTTTAAAGAATACTTGATCCTCTTTTTTATTAAATTCATAATAAACAGGTTGTGGATCGGCAATATCCGGAAACCTCATTTTTTGCTTTTTGAGATCTTCGCAATAATACTTCTGGATTTCTTTTCTGGTTCTTCTTACCATTAAATATTTAAGGACTTTTTCCCTAATAAGTTTTGAATTCTTTTTCGTTATTTCTAAATATTCTGTTTTATCTTTTTTTCTATCTAATCCTTTTAAATTCCCTTCGAGTTTCTTAAAAAATCCTTCAATATTTGGTAGGTTTGGAATGGTGCTGTTTTTTATACGCTGGAAAAGTTTAATTTGAGCCAATAAATCTTTTGGGGAGTTGTTGTATGGTGTAGCAGTAATAAGTATTACTTTTTTCCCACGACAAATCTGAGCGAGTTTTGCATATGTTTCGGTATCTTCCGTTCTAAAACGGTGCGATTCATCAATAAGGACTATATCAAATTTTTTGTATAATTCTTTTTTAATTATTTTCTCCAACATTCCAATAGATTCGCATTTGTAATCCTTTGAGCGAAATCCAAAATTTTTAAAGGCATTTTCCCAGCTACCTTCATTATTTTCATCAATTAAGTAAGGTGGTGCCAAAATAAGGGTTCTGCCCGGCAATTCTTCACAAAGCATTGTGCCCATGAATGTCTTTCCAAGTCCAACTACATCTGATAAAAATACGCCACCATATTCTTCTACAATTTTTTTTGCATTTATAACTGCATGATCTTGATATTTTAATTCTTTAAAATTATCTGGCCGATAGCTGTGCTCCAGTGCATCTTTTTCATTTATTTCTTCTTTAAAGTATTCGTAGAGAAATTTAAGATATAACTCGTAGGGTGTTATGTTTTCTTTCAGCCAAGTATTTTCTGTTATTGCTTCTATATATTTTTCACTAACATCAACTCCTTTTTCCCATAATTTATCAAATTTTTCTTTTGCATATTTATAATCCGATGGATTTTTAAGTTCGACATTGAATTCTAGATTGTCGACTAACCCACTTCTGGTAAAATTGCTTGATCCTGTAATGACTCTGCCGATATCTCGATCATCTTCCTCAAAGGTCATTATATAAAGCTTTGAATGAATTTTTTCTTCCGGATATGCTTTAATTTCTAATTTTCCACTTTTAAGCCATTCAAGGAATTTATAAACACCTTCTTCAATACGAAAATTATTTTCGCATTCATTCATTTCTGATACTACTTTATTGCCAACTTCTTCGTTAATTTCTTTGTGAGATTGTATTTTTTGAAGCAGATCATATGTTTGCTGGTTGGTGCTTATCCCAATAAGAATTCTTATTTTTTCCGTTTTTTCCAACTGAGGATATATTGCATAAAACCCACTTGTGTAAAAATAACCAACTAGCACATCAAAAAAGCGAGCATCTTTTACAAGTATATTAAACCTGTCTTTTAGATTTTTACCTTCCTCGTTTGTTATAAATGTTAAATCGGTTGTCATATTTTTATAAATTAAAACACCTCAAAAAGAGATGCCTATATTAATCAATAAATTGTTTACTTTTGTTTCTTTCATTTGTTTGAATATATACCTAAGAACGCAAAAAATCAAGAAAATTAGTAATAGCTTGAATAAGGAAAACAAGAATAGCTATTTATAAAATAATCTAAATATTTTTGTCTTCCATGTATTATTTACTGTCATCCCAAAATACATAAGAAATTTATGAATTGAATGGTCGCTACTATTAATAAATTTTTTAAGTTCTTTATATGTTAAATAATAATTTAATTCTCTTTTATTAGAATTAGGAACCCCAAAAGATATATATAGCCATGCATCATTCTCAGGTAATTCTTTTTTAATTTTAATCTTAATTTCTAGAGGTTGAACAAAATTTTGTGGAGCAAACTTATAATTATCTTTTGAAGTTAAATGTAATGCATCGTTTCCCATATTCCATCCATCAAAAAGAATTGTTTGAGCTGTTCTGTCTATTGCCACATCGAACCCAGAAGACGCAAAATTAATCCAAAGATTTTTAATGATTTCATCAGTTTTGTTCTGAAGTCGAGGAGCGAATTTGTACTCTATATATTTATCATTTTCTTTTTCTGAAATAATTTGCCACATACAAATTATCTTGCTAGATAAATTATTTCTAGATATTTTATTTCTTACTAATTCAAATAATCCAGTTATCCATGCTAAAAGTATTGTTAATGCAAAAAGAATAACTGATAAGACTCCTTGATTATTGTTTAGTAAATAAATAATTTTGTCCATATATGTATTGATTAATAGGAATTAGGCGCAACTCGTGTGCTTTAACTACGCTCTAATTGGCAGGTCGAGTCGAGCTCGAACCTCATAGATCAATTTAAGTATTTTTCTCTTAACATATCGACACGACTTAAGATAGTTAAAAATGATAAAATTGATATTATATCATAATACTTTTAATGTTTTTTCCACTGGATCAAGCTCCAAATCAACTATCTTTAATTCACTATTTTTTTCAAAAAAAGCAATCTGTATTTTTGTTTTATAAACATTAGGCAAAATATATTCAGGAGAATTGATTACTTCATCTATTTTTATTTTACTATAAAATTTATGAATATATGGATCAACACTAGCCTGTATTACATCCAAATAAGCTGATTCTCCTTTTGATATATTTCGAGTATCTTTATCAATATATGTCCAGGTAAGAGGTATTGGCAATGGAAGTTTTTTATTTGCAAAGATTATTGACGCTCTTACATTTTCGGCAGGAGCTATAAATACACCATTTTTGTTTCTTACTAATAATCTGTACATATAATAAATTCCTTTTAATTTTGTTTCTTTGTGTATGATTGTATTAACACTACTAAAAACCAAAGAAGGCTTAATGAAAATTTTTCTAAGAGCATCTCCACAGATAGCGATAAAAAGAGCAATTATTGAAGCAATAAACGGGGCTATCGCTGCCCAATATTGTGTTGTATTATAATTATCCATATTTTATTTATTACAAATTGGATTATATATTTCAATAAGATCTTCAAGACTTTCGGATCCCAACCAAAAACCAGTCCAAAAATAAGTTGGATTATTTTTTAAAATACATCCACTCTTATTACTTGCATTATTCAAATGTTTTAATAATTCTTTTTTATTGTTTTTACTCTTTCCTATAAAAATAATTTCTTGCCTATCGTTAAAAATAAAATATAATCCACCAATCGGATCCATTTTCTCAATTGTTTCTCGATTAAATTTTTTTAAACTTTCAAAATCCATAAATATTATATTTTTATTTTTATAAATAAAAACACCTCAAAATGAACTGGGCCCCATTTAGTGGACACCAGTAAAACGCTTTTTAAGTGTTAAGGGATAAAAGATGATTTCTGTATTGTGCAGGAGTCATTTTTTTTAATTCCCATTGATATCTTTTATTATTATAATCTTCCATATATGATTTTATTGTATCATTTAATTCTTCAAATGTCATTATTTTTTTAAAATTCACATCATCTTTTAAATGTCCAAAAAATGATTCTATTGGAGCATTATCTATACAATTACCTTTTCTAGACATTGATTGTATTAAATTTAATTCCTTAACTTTAGTTATATATTCTGGATTTGTATAATGAGTTCCTTGATCAGAATGAATTAGTGTTTTATTTTTTATCACACCCTTATTGTCTAAATTATTAATTGAATCTAAAACAAATTTCATAGATAAATTATTAGATAACTTGTATGATACAATTTCTCTAGTCGCTATATCTTTTACGGCTGAAAGATAAGCTTTTCTGCCTTTTGCATAGTAGAGATATGTAATATCTGTACATAATGTTTTTCTAGGTGTAACTTGTTTAAAATCTCTATTCAATATATTTTGAAATGTTCTATGTTCATTAGTTTTTTTCATGATTGCCTTGTATGGATTTCTCTGCCTTATTTTAGTAATTAATCCATATTTTTTCATTATTCTTTTAATTTTTTTATGATTCATTGCTATTTCATAATCTGATTTTAAGTGCATTTGAATTCTTCTCCATCCTAATTTACTTCTTCCTTTATCAAATATTTCCTTAATTAAAAGATAATCTTCTCTATCTTTATCACTGTTCTTATTCTTTAACCATCTGTAATATCCACTTCTTGAAACATTAGCTATTAAACATAATGTATTAATATTATATCTTAATTCGTGTATTATCTTATACTTTTGGCATGGTTTAAGCTCTATCTTCTTTTGATGCCTCGGAGCTTGGCTAAAAAATCGTTTTCTTTTTCAAGATAAGCTATTTTAGCTTTAAGATATTCTTTTTCTTCTTTGTTGTTTTTAAAGTTTAATATTGGTCTCTTTCCTGAGCTGCCTCTTGTATCATTCATCAATCCTTTTTCTCCTCTTTCCTTGTATATTTTTCTCCATCTCAAAAGAGAATCCTTCGCCCTCTCTATTCCAAGTATTTCAATATTGAATCCTGCCTTTTCAAATATCATTTTAGGACTATATCCTTTTTCATAATATTGTTTAACGGCTAATACTTTAAATTCATTCTTAAATGTGATTGATTTAGGGCTACATTTATTAACATTTTTATTGTTTAATATTTCTTTTATTTGATCTTTAGTAAACATATTCTTATTTATTAAATTAATCTTATTTATATATTAAAAAATGAACACTTTCGTGTCCACTTTTTGGGGCCCAGTTCAAAAAAAGGTGTTTCCATCAATATTCTTAATTAGTAATTTGTTGCTTATTTTAATCATATTTATACAAATTAATGTGACTCGTGCGCTTTCACTATACTCTAGTTGGCAGGGGCGGAAGGATTCGAACCTTCAAGACCTCTTTTGGAGAGAGGCAGTTTACCGTTGAGCTTACGCCCCTATTAGAAGACAAAAGAGGCGTTCCTCTTTTATCTCTTACTTCTTTACTTCTTTAAAAGTAGCATGTTTTCTGCACTCTTTACAAAACTTACTCATCTCAAGCTTTTCTTCAACAGCTTTTGTTTTGTTTGTAAAGTAAAATGTTTTCTTGCATTCTTGACATACTAACTTTGATCTTTTTTTCTTTTTTGCCATATTATTATTTTTAATTATTCTGAGCCGATGGTGAGAATTGAACCCACGACCTTTTCCTTACCAAGGAAATGTTCTGCCACTGAACTACATCGGCATTCCCCATCGGTTTTGTGTGGGCGAAGAGGGATTTGCACCCCCGAAGGCCGAAGCCATCTGATTTACAGTCAGACCCAGTTGACTACTTTGGTATTCGCCCAGTTGATTACTTGTGTATAATAGCAAAATGTCGATTATTTTTCAATAACCTTGCCATACTTGTCTCTCCAATCTTGAATCTTTTTGTGGTCCCCTGAAAGCAGTACTTTTGGTGTTGTCCATTTTTCTCCTTTCTTTGGTTCAAAAACTTCTGGCCTTGTATATTCTGGGTATTCAATAAATCCTCCTGTTTTAGTCATTCTTTCTTTAAGGAATGTTGGCTTGCCTAAAACATTTGGAATTAAACGTATCATTGTTTCCATAACTACCATTGCTGGCAACTCCCCACCCATTAAATCATATTCCCCTATTGATATTACTTCATCAGCTATTTTTTTGTTAACTCTTTCGTCTATTCCTTCATATCTTCCACAGATAAAGATGATGTTTTTGTATTTCATTAATTGATGAGCTTTCTTTTGATTGAATTGTTTTCCTCTTGGACTAAAAACAATTACCCTGCTGTCTTTCTTTCTTAATTTCTTTACAGCCTTAAATATCGGTTCAACCTTTAAGACCATTCCTAATCCCCCACCAAAAGGCCTATCATCAACTGTCTTTCTTTCATCATCAGCAAAATCCCTAAGATTATGAATGTTAATTTCAACAAGTTTTTTATCTCGTGCCTTTTTAATAAAAGATTCATTTAAGTATGAGTCAAATATATTAGGAAAAATTGTAATTATATCAAATTTCATAATTTGAACTGGAAGTTGTGTTTTTTCTTACTTCCAGTATACATTTTTAATATTATTAATCAAGTAAAACAAAAAATCCCCTTGCGGGGACTTTCTGTCTTAAAAGTTATATCTTAAAATCCTCGAAATCTTCCGTAGGATTGCTTGCTGGTTTACTAGCAGTAGCTTCTTGCTTTGGAGCTACCCTTGAACCACCTTCTGGCTCTTCAATCTTTAGATTAACTCTAGCTTGATTTTTAAGCCCGATGATTCTAATTAGGCTTCTGATTGCGCCTGCTGTAGAACCTTTCTTACCAATTAGTTGACCCATATCTTCTGGGTGTACTCTTACTGAAAGTAATACTCCCATTTCGTCAACTTTTCTTTCTGTTTTAACGTCTTCTGGGTGATCAACTAATGCTTTTACAATGTATTCTAGAAATTCTACATCTTTTGTATCTGATGACATGCTTTCTTTCTTATTTATCTATCTATATATAACTAGGTAGTTCGACCTTTCTAAAATTCTACCCTATCGGAATTATCTTAAAAAATGAAAAAGTTGTCAACACTAGCTCTCTTTTTCTTCTACTTTTTTGGCCACAATTTTTCTCTTCCTTTTTTCTCCTTCAATTATTTTTTCATTAATTAACATATTATGAACTGTGTCTGATGTTTGAGCTCCAACGCTTAGCCAGTATTTTATTCTATCCCCTTTTAGTGTTTTTTCGTTTGTTAAGGGGTTGTAGAAACCAACTTGTTCGATAAACTGACCTCCTTGTGGTGGGTTTTGTTTATCTGTCACAACAATCTTGTATGATGGTTGCTTCTTCTTTCCTACTCTAAATAGTCTTATTGCTAACATATTATTATATTTAATTACGATGGTATAATACACTAATTGTGAAATATTTTCAAGTATATCAGACCCATTTTTTTATCTTCAATGCTCTTTCTGCTGATTTTAATTCTGCTTCATGCTTACTAGATCCTTCCCCCTGAGCTATTAAATCTTCACCAAAGTATACCCCAACAATAAAATTCTTTTGGTGGTCTGGTCCCTCTTCTTCAATGACACTATATGTTGGTGTGATTGAAAGTATCTCTTGAGATTTTTCTTGAAGCAGTGACTTAGGGTCTTTGTACAATTTTTTTTCTATTATCTCTGGTAGCTTTTCTTTAATTAGTCTTTCTTCAATTATTTTTTTAGCAGATTCATATCCGAGATCTAAATATACTGCTCCGATAAATGCTTCAAATGTATCTGCCAAAATATATTTTCTTGATTTTCCATTTTCTTTTGCTTCTCCCGAAGATAGCAAGAGAAACTTTTCAAAATTCATTTCCCTAGCTATTTCCGAGATGATGTTGGAATTAACTAGTGATGCTCGCCAACCAGTCATTTCTCCTTCTGGCTTGTCTGGATAATTTCTAAAGAGATAGTCGGTCGTTACAAGTTCTAGTACAGCATCTCCTAAAAATTCTAATCTTTCATTGTGCCCCAAGTAAAAGTCAGGATTTTCATTCAAGTAAGAGCGATGACAGAATGCTTGAATTAAGAGGTCTTTATTATTAAAAGAAATGTTTAGATATTTTTCTAATTCTATAAAATTATTTTTCATCGGATTCATTTATTAATTCTCTATAGATTGTCCCCAAAACACCATTTACAAATTTTCTAGAGCTTTCTCCACCAAAGTTTTTAGCCAGCTCAATTGATTCATTGATCGCTACCTTAGGAGGCACTTCATCTATTTTCTCATATAGTAATTCAAATATGCCTATTCTTAAGATGTTTCTATCAAGGATATTAATTTGATTAATTGGCCATTCAGGAGCAGTTTTCTCTATTATCTTGTTGATAGAATCAATTTTGTCTTGAACTCCGTAGACAAGTGTCCAAATGAAATCATCACTTTCTAGGCCTTTGCCAAACTCTCCAATATTTCTTTCAGTAATAATCTCTAATTGATCTTCCGGCATTCCAAGAAAGTCCCATTCATAGAGACTTTGCATTGCTACTGAACGTGAAAGGTGCCTTGAAGCCATAGCTTATTTTTTTTCTTGTGAACTACTTTCTATTTCCTTTTTTCTTCTTTTTTGCTCTTTTTTCTCCAATTTTGCCATTACGTCTATTACTTCTCTTCCTTTATAGAAACCACAATAACCACAAGCACTGTGAGGTAATACTGGTTTTTGGCATTTTGGACAAGAAACTAAATTAGGGGCTTTAATAAATATATTGCCTCTTCTTTTGTCTCTCCTTGATTGATTTTGTCTTTGTTTTGGTACTGCCATATATCGTTATTATACATTTTTATTTATCTTTGTCAAAAGGTTTAAAGCTTTTTCTGTGTATTTCACAACTTCCATATTTTCTAATTAATTTGAAATGTTCTCTCGTCCCATATCCTTTATGCTTTTTAAAATTATATTTTGGATATAATTTATCATATTTTATCATTAGGTGGTCTCTCGTTACCTTAGCGACAATGCTTGCTGTGCTTACGCAATATATTTTCCTATCAGCTCCAATAACAGATTTTTGACTTATATCAATATCAATCTTCATATTTCCATCAATGATAAGATGATTAGCTTTTAATTTGTATTTCTTTTCTAAGTTGCGGACCGCTTTAACCATTGCCTCTTTTGTAGCTTCAAGTATATTCACCTTGTCTATTTTTTTTGGTGAAACTATTCCTATTCCCCATTTGTAATTATTAATAATTTCAATATACAATCTTTCTCTTTCTTTTTCACTCAATAATTTAGAATCCTTAATACCTCTAATTTTTTTTGGTGAATCTAAAACAGCAGCCGCAACTACTGGCCCAGATAGTGGTCCTCTGCCTGCTTCGTCTATACCGATAATATGTTTTGACTCTTTTAGCATAATTAAGTATAATAATAGCATATGAATATCCAAAACAATAACAAAAAAATATTGAATCAAATGGATATTATTTCGGAAATTAAAAATGCTGAAAAAGAAAGAAGGCCAATTAACCTTTCTAATTCTATAATCGCTGATTTGTCAATGATAACAGACAAAGTCAAAGAGGGTCTTATTTTAGAAAATACTGAGGTTATGAGTTCTATTTTTTTAGGAGAAGTAATAATTTTAGGAGAATTAAACTTAAGAAATGCTATTATTAATGGTTCTGTTTATTTAGGAAATAGTGAGATAGACGATGATTTAACTTTAGAAAATGCATTTGTTAAGGGAGCTATTAACCTGATTAGAGCTAAGATAAAAGGAAATGTTAATGCTAAAAAATTAACAACAATGGGGTTTTTAAGCTTAAATAAAGCAGAAATTGGAGGTGATGTGATATTAGAAGATGCAAACATTAAAAGTGTTCAATATGAGGATTTAAGCGTTAGGGGTGACTTGTTTTTGGGAACAGCGACGATAAAGGGATCTCTTAATTTGAGAAAAATGACAAGTGAAGGATTAATTGATATGGAAGATGTTAATATAGGAAACAATCTTGTTTTAACAGGAGTAAAAAGCGGAAAAGGAGAAATAGATACCACGACCATGAAGCTTGAAGGAAAAAAAATAATTTAAATGAGTAAATTTACACACTTACATTTACACTCTCATTATTCTCTTTTAGATGGATTATCAAAAATAGATGATATCTTAGACAAAGTAAAAGAGTTAGGAATGGATTCAGTGGCCTTAACGGACCATGGAGTTATGTATGGAGCAATTGAGTTTTATAAAAAAGCCAAAGCCAAGGGAATTAAACCAATAATTGGTTGCGAGGTTTACGAGGCAATAAACTCAATGTTAGAAAAAGATTCTAATGAAAGACACCATTTAGTTTTATTAGCTAAAAATGAGAAAGGATATGGCAATCTTGTTAAAATTATAACAGAAGCACACTTGAGAGGATTTTATTATAAGCCAAGAATTGATTTTGAATTATTAGAAAAATATTCAGATGGAATTATTGCAATGTCAGCATGTCTACAAGGAAGAATTCCTCATTTATTATTATCAAATAAAAAAGAAAAGGCAGAAGAAATGGCCATTAAATATGAGCATATTTTTGGAAAAGGTAATTTCTATTTAGAATTACAATATCATCCTAATATTCCTGAACAACAAAGAGCTAATCAGATGATGATTGATTTAAGCAAAAAGACAGGAATTCCGTTGGTTGCGACAAATGATTGCCATTATATAAATAAAGATGATGCTGAAGCACAAGACATTATAATGTTAATTAATACAGGAACTAATATTGATGACAAAGAAAGATTATCTATGTTGGGAGAGGATTTCAGTATTAGGTCACCTGAAGAAATGGAAAGTGCTTTCAAAAATGTTCCTGAAGCGATAGAAAATACAAATAAAATAGCAAATCTATGTAACTTAGAATTAGAATTAGGAGAATTTAAGCTTCCCTCTTTTGATGTTCCTGATAATAAAACAGCAGAAGATTATTTGAAAGAATTGTGTTATGCGGGAATTAGCAAAAGATATCCTAATGCTAATGAAGAAAAAATAAAAGAAGTTAAAGATAGACTTGAATATGAATTATCTGTTATAAATAAAACTGGTTTTTCGGGATATTTTTTGATTGTTCAGGATTTCGTTAATTGGGCTAAAAAACAAAGAATTGTTGTTGGTCCTGGAAGGGGTTCTGCCGCTGGTTCAATTGTTGCTTATTTGACAGGAATTACTAATGTTGATCCGTTAAAATATGATTTGTATTTTCAAAGATTTTTAAACCCTGATAGAATATCCCCTCCTGATATTGATTTGGATTTTGCCGATAACAGAAGAGATGAAGTGATAAACTATGTTGCGCAAAAATATGGCAGAGACAAGGTTGCACAGATTATTACTTTTGGGACAATGGCTGCTCGTGCATCAATTAGAGATGTTGGAAGGGCTCTTGGTTTAGAATATTCATATTGTGACAAGATTGCTAAAATGATTCCTCCAGGATTTAATTTATCTCAAACATTAGAAAAAATTGAGGAATTCAAAATATTATATGAATCAGACAACGATGCTAAACGATTAATTGATTTAGCTCTTAAGATTGAGGGGTGTGCGAGACATGCTTCAACTCATGCTTGCGGAGTTGTGATTTCAAATGCCTCGTTAGATCAATCAGTGCCCACTCAACACCCCACACAAGATGAGCTTGGCATTGTTACTCAATATGAAATGCACTCAGTTGAATCGATGGGGCTATTAAAGATGGATTTTTTAGGATTAAAAAACTTAACTATTATTGAAGAAACACTTAAGAGAATATATGCAGTAAGAGGCATTAATGTCGATATTGATAATATTCCTTTAGACGATGAAAAGACATTTAAGCTTCTTCAAGCGGGAGATTGTATTGGTGTTTTCCAATTAGAGTCCGATGGAATGAGACGATACTTAAAACAATTAAAACCAACAGAAATAGAAGATATCATTGCGATGGTTGCTCTTTATCGTCCTGGACCGATGCAACATATTCC
>Ga0265297_10005363_pt1 | contig 19630 bp, 14 predicted proteins | sample Munlanlwell13791_FD_192502 | JGI IMG/M metagenome (GOLD analysis project Ga0265297, IMG submission 192502) | Leachate microbial communities from a municipal landfill in Southern Ontario, Canada - Leachate well 137-91 | ecosystem: Engineered > Solid waste > Landfill > Unclassified | place...
CATGATGGCCGTTCCCGGCTCCAGCCAGATCACCAGACCGCCGCGTTGCAGCCCCTCATAGCGCCCCAGCAGGGCCACCTGTTCGCCGGCGTTGCGAAAAAACTCGACCCCGGTCTGAAACCCGTGCTTGGACAGGCTCTCATACAAGCCCTCCATGACGCCGGGACGGGGGATGTCATAATTCCCGCTGAACGGCATGGGGGAGATGAAGCGCACCCCACCTCGCGGGTCCGGATCTGATGGTTGCGGTCGGCGACAAAGGTGCCCTGGCCGCGGCGGCGCTCCAGCAGCCCCTCCGCCACCAGGTGTGACAACCCCTTGCTGACGGTCAGCCGGCTGATCCCCAGCTCCTGCTCCAACTCGCGCTCGGAGGGCAGCTGCGCGCCGACCGGCCACTCGCCGGAGAGGATGCGCTGGCGGATCGTCTCCTGGACTTTGAGGTAGCCGGTTTTGACGGTGCGTGGGCTCATGTTGAAGCTGCCTGTGCCAGACTGACCGTAGACTAATCCGCCACACCGGGGCCTAAATCATCCATTAACTAAGCCAGAATATACCCCATTTTTTCAAGTTGTCAAACGCGTTTTTGTGTGTTATAATAAGGCCATCAACTGAATCAGTGGATTAGCCACTAACCGGGACCGCACGCACGGAGCCAGCCCACCATGAAGAAGCGAGCCGCCTTCACCCTGATCGAACTGCTGGTCGTCATCGCCATCATTGCGATCCTGGCCGCCATGCTGCTGCCGTCGCTGGGCAAGGCCCGGGACACCGCGCGGCGCGCCAGTTGCACCTCCAACCTCAAGCAGATCGGGGTCGCCCTGGCCGTGTACACCATGGACTACAACGACTACACTCCCCAGGCCATGAAAAACTGGGGCGCCCCCTACTGGATGGATTTGCTGGTGGCGACGCTTCCCCGCGGCAGCGTGCACCACGCCGGCAACACCTACAACGCCGTGTATTTTTGCCCGGGCGAAAGCAACCACCATGCAAGTCTGGTGGATTACGGCATGAATCTGCCCACCCTGGGCGACACCGATCATGGCGTTTATTATGACCCGGTGAGCATTGCCCGGGTGTCCAGCCCGTCGCGGCTGATCACCATCGGGGATTCGCGGGAAAGCAACGGGGCGGGCGGGCTGCAGGGGTCCTGGTACATCAACCGCGAGTATTTTCTGAGCGGCACCTTTGTGGCGGGCGGCGGCTGCATTCCTTTCTCCCAACGGCACGGCACCGGCATGAATTTCCTGTTCCTGGACGGGCATGCCGAGTATATCACCTTCACCCAGGCCACGGTCCCCGGCATCTTCTACAACCTGATGCATGTCAAGCAGGGGGAACTGCCGTACGACCGGTGATGGGTGCCCGGGAAGAGGCGTTGTCCGAACGGACATAACGGACAGACCAGACCAGTCCATTGGGGGGCTGTTTAGTCCCGGAGGGACTGCACAGAAAACAGCCAAAAGGGCCAAGACTGGATTATCCTGAGGCGGCAGCCTCCCCCGGAGTGCGGCGGCTTCGACGCCGCCCTGGTATGAATGACCGCTTACTGACGTGCGCGACCCGGATGGAAGGGGCTTGGGGAGCGGCCGTCGCAGCTGGCCAGTAGGAGGGTGGCGTGAGGACCCGCCGCACTCCACGGCGCCTGCCGGCGCGGGAAACAAACCGTTGAGTTTTGCCAAACTCCGGGAACAGGTCTGACCGTCCAACCGCCACCCGGGCAGAGGCCGGCGCCTCCCGCGCTAGCCGGGCAACGCCTTGACCAGGGCTTCGGCCAGGGACTGGACGGTGAACGGCTTGGAGACGTAGCCGTCCATCCCGGCGGCCAGGCAGCGTTCCGGGTCGCCGCGCATGGCGTGGGCGGTGACGGCAACGATGGGGACGCAGCAGCGGCCAAGTTCGCGTTCCAGTTGGCGGATCCGCCCGGTGGTCTCGTAGCCGTCCATTTCCGGCATCTGCACGTCCATCAAAATCAGGTCGGGGGCGGCCGTCCGGACCCGTTCCAAGGCCTGCATGCCGCGGTCGGCAAAGGTGGTCTCGCAATTCAACCGCCGCAGCAGCTTCTCGGCCACCTTTTGGTTGAACGGATTGTCTTCGACCACCAGCACCCGGGCCGGAGCCGGCCGGCGCAACAGGCGCGCCACGGCCTCGGAGGCTTCCGAAGCCGCCGCGGCGAGGGGGATGCCGGCGGGCGGCGCGGCGGCGTCGGCCACCGTGCCGAGCCGGATGACCACATGAAAGGCGCTGCCCGTTCCCAGCGTGCTTTCGACCCAGATCCGGCCCTGCATCAACTGCGCCAGCCGGACCGAAATGGCCAGCCCCAACCCGGTGCCCTCGTGGCGCTTGACCACCGAATCGCCGGCCTGGGTGAACGCCTCAAAAATGCTGTCCAGCTTGTCGGGGGGAATGCCCACCCCGGTGTCGCGCACCGTCAAATGGAGGTCAACCGTGCCGCCGGCCGTGCCGTCCACGCCGACCTCCACGGTGACCGCGCCATGGTCGGTGAACTTGATGGCGTTGCCAAGCAGGTTGACGAGGATCTGGCGGATGCGGTCCCAGTCCCCGAGCAGGCGGGCCGGCACCGCCTCGGCCACCTGCAGCCGCAACGCCACTCCCTTCTGCTGCGCCCGGATGGCCACCGTCTTGAGGGTGCCGTCCAGGCCGGGGCGCACCTCGAACGGCTGCGGATGCAGCTCGTACTTGCCCGCCTCGATCTTGGAATAATCCAGGATGTCATTGATCAGCGTCAGCAGGGCGCCGGCGGAGTGGCGGATGATGTCCAGGCATTCCCGCTGTTCCGGCGACAGGGCGGTGCCCTGCAGGAAGTCGGCCATGCCGATCACGCCGTTCATGGGGGTGCGGATCTCGTGGCTCATGGTGGCGAGGAATTCGCTCTTGGCCTGGTTGGCGGCGTCGGCCTGCTGCTTGGCCAAGACCAGCGCGTTTTCAACCCGCTGGCGTTCGGCGATCTCCGCCTTGAGATTTTGGTTGAGCACCTCCAATTCCGCATAGGCCTCCCGCAGCTCCCGGTTGGCGTGCTCCAGCTGCGAGCTTTTCTCGATCACCTCCTCGTAGGTGGAGAGCATCAGGTCCAGAATCTGCATGTGATTGGAGGTCATGCGATAGCGGCGGCCGCGGAAGAAGATGTCCAGCCCCACCTCGGTGGAGCGCACCCCGCGCAGGTCCTGGTTGGCCAGGATGTATTGGAGGCGCGACAGCAGCACCTCCTCCGAACAGGGTTTGGTGAGGAAGTTGTCGGCGCCGCATTCCAGGCCGTGGATGATGTCCTCGGGGGTGGACAGGTGGGTGAGCAGGATGACCACCAGGTCACGGGTGGCCGGCTCCTCCTTGATCTTCCGGCACAGCTCGTAGCCGTCCATGCCGGGCATGACCACGTCGCTGATGACCACCGCCGGCCGCCACCCGGCCAACAGGCGCAACGCCTCGGCGCCGTTGCCGGCCGTGCGCACCCCGTAGCCGTTTTGGGACAACGTATGCCCCAGCATGGCCGCCTGGGTCGGGCTGTCCTCGACAATCAAAATTTCCACCGTCTTACTGGCCGCCATAAGCGCCTCCATGCTGACTGCCGTCAGGCCGAAACCTTGTCCCATCCAAACTGCTTTTGGCACGCGGGACACAGGCTGTGGGAAACCGTGGCCGCGGAATGGTCGGTCAGATATTTCTCAAGGGGTTCCCACTGCCCGTTTTTGTCGTCGCGTATTTTCTTGCACCCGGCGCACATGGGGAGCAGGCCGCTCAGGGTGCGGATCTCCTCGTGGGCCTGGTCCAGATCCCGGTGCAGGGCTTCCATCTCGCGGTACTGGCGCACCACCTTGTCGTAAGTGGACAGCAGCAAGTCCAGGATCTGGATGCGGTCGGTCTGGATGTAATGGCGCTTGCCGGCGAAATAGACCTCGATCCCGACGCTGCTGCCGCCGCCGGACACCTTGCGCAGGCGGCGGTTGACCAGCACGTACTGGATCTGGGCCAGCAGGGCCTCCTCGTCATAGGGTTTCACAATGAAATTGTCGGCACCGGAATCCAGGCCGCGGACAATGTCCTCGACATCGGACAAGGTGGTCAGGAGAATGACCGGCACGCCCCGGGTGGCGGGGTCTTTCTTGATGCGGCGGCAGAGCGCGTAGCCATCCATCTCGGGCATGACAATATCGCTGACGACCATGGCCGGGCGCTGCCGGGCCAGATAGTCGCAGGCCTCCGGGCCGCCGAACACCATGTCGGCGGCGTATCCGTTACGCGTCAACAAGTTGTGCAGCATCGCGGCCTGGGTCCGGCTGTCATCGACCACCAGGATCCGTTCCTCGAGCCCCAGCAGGGGTTCGTGGAGCGGCGGCGACAAAGGAAGGATGGAGTTGTCCATAAGCTCCTAGGCGTTGGCGTTGCGGCAAGCATTGAGCAGGCGGATGATCTGGGCGGGGGCAAGAACATACTCGGCGGCCCCCAGGCGCACGGCTTCCCCGGGCATGCCGAACACCACCGAGGAGGCCTCGTCCTGGGCAACGGTCAGGCCGCCGCGGTTCCGGATGAGTCCGAGTTCGGCGGAACCGTCGCGGCCCATGCCGGTCAACAGGATGCCGGCGGCCCGCCTCCCCGTCGCGGCGACACTGCGGAAGAGGTAGCCGACCGAGGGGCGGATGTGATATTCGGGGGCGGCGTTGCTCATTCTTAACCGTCCCTGCGGGGTCAGGCCCAGGTGCCGGTTTTCGGGGGCCAGATAGACGATGCCGGGCACGGCCACCTCATTGTCCACGGCCAGGCGGACCGGTTTGCCGGTGGTTTTGGCCAGCCAGTCGGCCAGGCCGGCGACAAATCCGGACGCGATGTGCTGAACCACCAGGACCGGCCAGGGGAAACCGGGCGTCAATCCGGCCAAAAGAGTTTGCAGGACCACCGGCCCGCCAGTGGAGGCGCCGATGGCCACCACGTCCAGCGGCCGCCCCGCCTCCGCCGGGCCGGCCGGCAACGGCGACGGGGATGGTGGCGGCGGCGGGGATGAACGAAAATCGCGGCGGGTCACCAGTTTCACTTCGGCCAGCAGACGAACCTGACGGAGAAAACGGGCCTGCTCCTCCGTCACGGCCGTTCCGGCGTCCGCCAGCAAACCGGCCGGGTCGCGCACCAGCTCCAGCACGCCGGCCCCCATCGCTTCCATGACCCGGGGAGAATCGGCCGGCCCCCACTCATCCCCGAACAGGATCACCGGCGCTGGCGCCGTGGCCATGATCTGCCGGGTGGCCTGCACCCCGTCCAGGCCCGGGAGAAGCCGGCCGGCCATGACAATCACCGCGGGCCGCAGCTCCCGGGCCAGGGTGACGGCCATGGCCCCGTCCCTGGCCTCGCCGAGCACACGGCAACCGGCCAGGGTTTCCAGCAGGGCGCGCAACCGGGCCCGCACCATCGGGGACGGATCCACGACCAGCACGCCGAAAACCGTCGGATGTTCCGCCTGTCCGATCACAACAGCTCCTTGATCACCGACAACAGATTGCCCTGGTCAAAACTGCTCTTCACCAAATAGGCGTTGGCCCCCGCCTCGATGCCCCGTTCCTTGTCCTCGGCCGAATCCAGTGAGGTGACGAGGATGACCGGCAGTTCCGCCAGCCGGGGTTCGGCCCGGATGCGGCTGGTCAGGACAATCCCGTTCATGCGCGGCATGTCGACATCCGACACCACCAGCGAGAAACCGCCCTGGCGCAGCTGGGCCAGGGCCTCGGCGCCGTCCACCGCCACCGCCACCTCGTAGCCCGCCGTTTCCAGGACGTTTTTCAGCAGGATGCGGGAGGTGATGGAATCTTCGGCAACCATGATGCGCGCCGGGGGCGGGGGGCCGGCCAGCATCAACTCGCCAGGGAGTTCCGCGGCGGCGGCCGCGGTCCTTCCCCGCAGCAGGTCGGGCACGTTCACGATGGGCACCACCTCGCCATCGCCCAGGACGGCCGCCCCGGCGATGTGGCGGACCCGGAGCAGTTGCGGCCCCAGCCCCTTGGCCAGCAATTCCTGCTCGTGCAGGATGGCCTCCACCACAAAGGCGCCGCGGCGCGCGCCATCCTGCAACACCAGCAGATGCACCTGCGGAGCGGCGGCGAGCTCGGGGGGACGGCGCAATTCCAGCACCTCGCCCAAGGAGCGCACCGCCACCGGCTGCCCCTGGACCATCACCACCGGCTGATTCTCCACCCGCAAGATGGCCTCCCGCGGCACCCGCACCGCCCGCTCCACATGTCGGGTCGGGGCCGCCAGGGTCCGCCCCCCCGCCCGCACCAGGACGCCCCGGAACGTGGCCAAAGTCACCGGCAGATCCAGCACAAATTCCGTGCCGCCGGCCGCCCCGTCCAAGACTGCCGCGCTGCCGCCGACCTCCCGGACTTTCTCACGCACAATCGCCAGCCCAAGACCGCGCCCGGACAAGTCGGTGACCGCCGCACTGGTGGTGAATCCGGGGGAGAACATCAAGTCCCGCAGTTCCGCCGGGGCGGCCTGTTCCGCCCGGGCGGCATCCATCAGCCCCAGACGCACCGCCGCCTCCCGCAGGGGCGCCAACCGGATCCCGGCACCGTCATCCGCAACCCGGATGACCAACCGCCCCGCGTCCACCTGGGAAACGCGCAGCGAGACCCATCCGCGGGCCGGTTTGCCGGCCGCGCGCCGGATGTCCGGAGTTTCGATGCCATGGTCGACCGCATTGCGCAACAGGTGGATCAGGGGATCCTTAAGCGCCTGCAAGATCCGGCGGTCCGCCTCCAGCTCCATGCCTTCCTGCTGGAACTCCACCTCTTTGCCCAGGGTTCGGGCCAGGTCGCGCACCATCTTGGGCATGCCGCCAAACTCGGCGGCAAACGGCTCCAGGCGCAGGCTTTTGGCTTCCTCCAGCAACCGGTCCACCATGCGGTCCGTGGTCCGCGCGTCCTGCCGCGCGGCAGTCGCCAACCGTGCCAGGGACTGCCGATGATCCTCCCCAAGCGGCCCGCTGGCGGCGGAAGCATCGCCCCGCGGCACCGCCTCGGCCGCCTCCCGCAAATCCGCGGCCAGTTGCCGGACGGCCAGCTTGACCGCCACCAGATCTTCGGCCAAATGCAGGACGGCATCCAGCTTGCCGCGCGGAACCCGCAACGTCTCCGCCCCATGGCCGGCAACGGGTTCCGCCGGGACCGGCGATGCCTGATCCGGAGTTGGCCGGACTGGCTCCGGAGAAACCTGATCCGGCGGCGGCACCGGAACGGCGGCGGCGGCGAGATGCCGGTGATCAGCCGCCCCCCCCACGACCAGGCCGCGCAATTCCTGACGGACCCCGCGGGGGTCAACCGGCGCCCCCCCGGCCGGCGTCGCCAGGCAACTTTCAATCATGGAAAGGCCCCGGTGCAGGACATCCAGCATGGCCGGGTCGGGCAGCGCCGCCGCCTTTTCCAGGCGCGAGAACACCCCCTCCATCTCCTGGCACACTTCCTCCACCGGCTTCTGATTGACGGCCCGGGCCGCCCCTTTGAGGCTGTGGGCGGCCCGAAAAACCCGGCGCAACACCCCGACGCCGTCGTCCGGGGGCGCCTTTTCCAGCGCCAACAGGCCGTCGGCCATCGTCTGCACGTGCTCCGCCGCCTCCTCCCGGAAGGTAGCCAGCAACAGGGCAAGAAAATCAGCTTCGTTTCCCGGCATGCGGTGTCTGCTCCCGGCCACGGCCGTGGCGGTGTTAGACGTGATAACGTTCCGTAAGTTGCTGCAACCGGCATCCCAAGGTGTTGAGGCCGGCGGCGGCATTTTCGAGCTGAGTGGCACTGGCGGCGTTCTGCTGCCCCGCCTGACGAATCGTTTCCATGGCCAGGGTCACCTGATCCACCCCCACCATCTGCTGCTGGCTCGACAAGGCGATCTGGGTGGCAGCAGCGGCCCCATCCTCCACGTTGCGCAGCAGCAGCAGGATGGTCTGCCCCGAATCCCGCGCCTGCTTCACCCCCTGGTCCACGGTCTTGCTGCCGTGTTCGGTGGCCATCACCGCGCGGCCGGTGGATTTCTGAATGTCGTTCAGAATTGCCCGCACCTGGCCGGTGGCCTGCTTCGACTGTTCCGCCAGGTTCTTCACTTCCTGGGCCACCACGGCAAAACAGCGCCCCTGCTCGCCGGCCCGGGAGGCCTCGATGGCGGCGTTCACCGCCAGCACGCTGGACTGCTCGGCCAGCGCGTCGACGGTGGCGATGATCTGGCCGATCGCCTGGCTTTGTTCACTGAGGGTGACCATGGTCGTCGCCACCGTTGCCATCTCGTCCTTCAACCGCCCGGCCAGGCTGCCGGTCTCGTCCGCCGCCTTTTTGCCCGCCTGCGCCGCCTGCACCGAGACTTGCGCCCGCTCCGCCACCTGTTGCGATTTTTCCTGGGATACCCTGGCGGTCTGCTTTACCTCCTCGACCGTGGCCGTGGTTTCGTTGATCGAGGCCGCCGTTTCGGCGGCGGTGGCGGCGAGCTCGGAGGTGGAGGCAGCCACCTCGCTGGCGGAGGTGGCCAGCGCCGACACGGCCGCCTTAAGCTCCCCGATCTGCCCCCCCAGGCCGGCCCGCATCCGGCCCAAGGCATCCAGCAGCACCCCTGCCTCATCCTGGCGCGGCGTTGACGCCTCCCCGCTCCGCAAATCGCCGGACGCCATGGTCTCCGCCATCACCACCGCCGCGGCCAGCGGCCGGGTGATGTCACGGGCCATCCACCAGCCCAGGATCAGGGTCAAGGCCAGGCCGCCCAAACCAAGCCACATGCCGACTTCGGCGCCCTTTGACAAATTGCCACTCAAACTGTCAAACGACGCCGTGGTCACCTGTTCCACCGCACCATGCAACTCGTGCCCGCGTGCCTCCAAATCGGCCAATGCTTGCCGCCACTCCGTTTCCTTGCCCCGAACCCTGTCCACCTGCCCCTGGATCAAGTCGTCCAACGCCGTCACTAAGTCCGCCACCAAACGGCTCTGCGCCGCCTGTTGGTGCTCAAACAAGTCCCGAACCCGGCCATATCGCTGGCGTTCCCCCACATCGTGCGCCTGGGCCGTCGCCGTGTCCAGCAATTTCAAAACGGAGCCCAATCCCGCGACGCCGGCCGGGTCCGCGGCCAAACCGGCCAGCCGGTCGCGCACCCCCACCCGTTCACGGTACGCCGCGGCGTCGGCCGCCGGGGCACCGGCCAACCGGACGGTTTGTTCAAAGATCCCGGACAGTTGCGTCAGGCGTTCCCCGTTTTCCAGGCACGCCTCAAACAACGGCAATTCGTGCGATTCAAGCTGCCGCAACTCAACCTCTCCCTCGTGCCGTTCTTTCCAAACATTGGCAACCACCCCCGCCATGAAGAGGGCGGCCACCAGGACCAGCCCGATGATTTTGGTTCCGGTCTTGAAATGACACAACATGCCCAATCCTCCCAGATCGTTAACCTCCGCCCCCATCCTTGACGACCAGCCGTTCATCCGCCAGCAACGCCGCCGCATCCAGCACCACCGTGCCGTCCGGGAGCACCCCCGCCAGCCAGGCGCCGCTCCCGTGGAAGGCCGCCAAACCAGCCGGCGGCGGCGCCGGCAGCGCGACCGGCCGGAACACCCCGACCATCTCATCCGCCAAAATGCCGAACGCCATCCGCCCGTCCCCCAGCAGCACGGCCTTGTTGCGGTTGCTCAACCCCCGTTCCGGCAGGCCGAACAACCGTTGGATATCCAGCACCGAATAAATCTCCCCGCGGACATGAAGGAGGCCGACCACAAACGCCGGCGTCATGGGCACGGGGGTCAGCGCGGCCAAAGGCACCACCTCCCGCACCCAGCGGGTGCCGAGGGCATAAACTTCCCGGCCCAGGCGGAAAGCCAGCAGTTCTTCCACCGCCGCCGGCCCCGCGTCCGCCTCACGACGGGCCAGCCGCACGGCACGTTCCTGCAGCAGCCGCCGGCCGGCCGGATCTTCCGGCAACCAGTCGTCCCACGCCGCCAAGGTGCCCGTCTCCCTCATGTTGCCTGCTCCGTTCCCAACCACGATTGAACCATGTCACGCAAAGCTCCCGCCGTCAACCCATCGCAATCCGGGACCACCTCGTCCGGAGCCCGTTCCGCCAGGCGACGCAGGAGCCGCCGAAGCCAACGGCCGGCCTCCGCGGTGGCGCCGCGCCGTCGCGCCGAGGCCCCCAGGGCCAGCAAAGCGCGGGGGGAATCCGGCCGCAAGTACAACACCCGGTTGAAGGCCGCGCCGGCCTCCACGGCGCGGTTCAACCCCTCGTAAATGATCCCCGCCAGCAGATGGGCGTCCGGGTTCAGCTTGTCCGCCTCAACCGCCTGCAACACCAGCCGCAGGGCCGCCTCCAATTGGCCGGCGTCGGCCAGGGTCCAGGCGTGCGCCAGGGCGGATTCCCGAACCGGCGCCGGCGAAACCGGCAGGCTGGACACCGCTTCACCCGCCGGCCGGACAGCCGCTTCCGGCACCGCGGCGGCGGGTTCAGGGGGCCGGGGCAACGGGAACGGCCGCCCGGCCGTCACGCCACCCGCCTCCGGGAGCGGGGCGGCCGCCACCAGGGGCGATGCCGGCGGCGACCCCGGCAGCCAGGGTTCCCCGCCGGTGGCCTTGTCCGGCGGCGGAGCCCGGCGGAAGAGCAGGACGCCCGGAAGCAATTCCGCCGTCAACCCTTCCGCCGACACCCAGGCGCTTTCGGTGGCGCCCACCACCAGCCAGCCGCCGGGATTCAGCAGGTCCCGCAGCCGCCCCAGCACGACCTGGGCGGTTTCCGGGCGGAAATAAATCAGCACGTTGCGGCAATAGATGACATCGAACCCGTCCCCCGGCTGGGGAGGCAGCGGATCCATCAGATTGTGCTGCCGAAAGGTCACCAGACGCCGGATTTCCGGAGCAATCTCCCACCGCTCGCCGGCCAACGGCCGAAAATACCCGTCCCGCACCCACGCCGGGGTGTTGCGGAACGACCATTTCCGATAGATTCCCCGGACCGCCCTGGCCAGAAAACGGGGGTTCACGTCCGTGCCCATCACCGACACCCGTTCCGCGGCCTGCGCCCCCAGGCGCCGGGCCAGGAAGATCGCCACCGAATAGGGTTCTTCGCCCGTGCAGCATCCGGCACACCACACCCGTACCGGCCGGCGGCCGGACGCCGGCCCCGCCGCCGGAAAATTGTCAAAAATGCGCTCGGCCGCCTGCTGGAACCCCGGCATCTCCCGGAAGAAATACGTCTCGCCGACCGTAAGCTGGCCGACCAGGGCCTCCAACTGTTCCGGCGTTTCCCGCCCGTCCACAAAAAGATTGGCCACGGCGACGGCCGACGGCAGGCCGGTCTCCACGGCCACCGCCGCCAACGCCGCTTCCATCTGCGGGGCGCGCGCCGCGGTGTAATGCAGCCCCAGGCGCGCCTCCACCACAGCGTGGAACCGCACCATCCATTCGGACGGTGCCGCCACCGATGACGGCGCGGAGTGCGGACGCATGCCGGTCTGCCCTTCCTGTTGTCCTGCCGTTAATACGTCGCCAGACTGACGCTTGTCAGGCTGAAGGCTGAGAGAGATCCCGCAAGGCCGCCGTCAAGCGAGCATCGTCCGCCGCCGTCAGCAACCGCTCCAAATCCTGGATCAGCACCAAGCCGCCAGCCATGGCCGCCACTCCCGAAAAGTCCCCCGCCGCCAGTCCCGCCCCAAGATCCGGGGCCGGCTTGACCGCCTCGGCGCCGACCGCCCGCGCACCGTCAACCGCATCCACCCACAGCACCACCTCGCGACGGCCGGTCCACACGACGAGGAAGTGGTCCGATGCCGCCAGCCGCCGGGGCGGCAGTCCGAAACGGTGGCGCAAGTCGTAAAGCGGCAGGGCGTTGCCGGCCAGGTCCACAAACCCCCGCACCCCAGGCGGCGCCCCCGGCAGGGGCCGCGGTTCCACCGCCAGCACCACCCGGCGCACCAGGGAAACCGGCACGGCCAACGACAATTCGCCGACCCGGAACACCGTGTAGTCGCCACCTGCCATACCACCGCCCTTTCCCGCTTCCCAGCTCACGTTTCCCAGCTCACGCATCACGCATCACGTTTCACGGCTCGCCCCCCCGCCTCACTCCACCTTGTACGCACTGACCACTTTGCGCAACGTCACGGCCTGGCGGTCAAGATCCAGCGCCGCCTCTTCCACCTGGCGGGTGACCGTCTGGCTTTGGGCCGCACCATGATTGATGCTTGCCATGGCGGTGGCAATCTGCTCCACCCCGATCCGCTGCTGGTCGGCGCTGATGGCGATCTGCCGGGCCGCCGTCGCCACCTGCTGAACCCGCTCCCGGATGAGGCGGATCGCCTCCCCCGTCGCCAGCGCCAGCCCCACGCCCGCCTCGGTCCGCTGCGATCCCTGCTCGGTGACCAGCACCGCCTGGTTCGCCATTTTTTGGATCTCGCCCAAAATGCCGCCAATCTGCCGGGTGGCTTGGCGGGACTGTTCGGCCAGACTGCGCACTTCGCCGGCCACCACGGCAAAGCCGCGCCCCGCCTCTCCGGCCCGCACCGCCTCAATGGAGGCGTTGACGGCCAACACATTGGATTGGTCGGCCAAATCCGTGACGGCGGCAATGATCTCGCCGATCTGCTGGGTCTGTCCGCTCAACCGCAGAATGAGCTCGGCAATGTCGCGCACCTGTTTCTTGAGAACATCCATCGCGTCTTCCATTTCCTTGACGGAAACCAGGCCGCGTTCCGCCAGTTCCAAAGACCCGGCGGCCATCTCGGACACCAGCCGGATCCGGTCGGCGGCCTGGGCGGACGTCTGCTGGACTTCCGCCGCCGTCGCCGTCGTCTGCGCCACTGCGGCAGCCTGGGTGTCGGCCGTCGCCGCCTGTTCGCTGGTTGCCGCCGAGATCTGATGGGTGGCGGTGGTAATGTTGGCCGTGGCCTCATGCACCTGCAAGGTGATCCGGCGCAAGCCGTCCACCATCTGCCGGAACGCCCCGGCCAGCAAGCCCATCTCATCCGCCCCCTGGTAGGCGACGGGTTGGCGGAGGTCGCCTTGGGCCAACCGGCCGGCCGCCGCCACCAGCCCCCGGACGGGGGCCGTCAAAGCCCGGGCCAGCCACACAAACAGCAGCCCGGCGGCCAGGGCGACCACCACCCCCACCAGCCCCATGCCCCACAGCATCCGGCGCTGTCCGGCCTCCAACACCAGGCGGGACGCCGACATTTCATCCTCAAAGCAGCCGGCCACAATCACCCAGTCGCAGGGGGCATAATAGGCACCCCGCACAAACTTCATGCGGCTGCCGGCCTCGCCGGCAGTCTTCCAAGGATACCGCACCGTGGCCAGTTCGCCGGGATGGAGAAGGAGGCATTGGGAGATCAGCTCCTGAATGAACCGCCGGCCGTCGGCCGCCTGCAACTCCCAGACATTTTCACCGTCCCGCGTGCCGCCCGGCGAAAGAATGTACTGGCCCCGCTGCTCACCGGAACCGCCCAGCACGTAGGCATACCCGGTCTTGCCGATCCGGATCTTCCGGATGGCGTTGCGCAACGCCTCCCCCTGCTCCGGCCGGCTCCCCACGTAGAGCATGCCGATGACCTGCCCGGCCGCATCCCGCAACGGCTCATAGGCGGTGATGCTCCAGGAGTTCGCCACAAAGGCCCGCCCGCGGTAAGTCTCCCCCTTCAACACGCTGCTGATCACCGGGTTGGGCTTGCCATCCGGCATCAGGGCCGGAATGTAGGTGCCGATGGCCCGGCGCCCCTGGTTTTCCACGTTGGTGGCCACCCGGAGCATGTCGCCCGCCGGATTCATCCGTTGGAACAGGGTCGCCGTGCCCCCCACCAGCTGCTGGACGTCGTCAACCACCGCGGTCGCCACCGCCGGATCGGCATTTTGCCCCAGCCACTTGCCGCCCACCAGCAATTTGGGCAGCTGGACCGTCAGGGTTGCCTGGGTAAGCTGGTTTTGGGCCTCCGGCCAAGTGACCCGTTCCGGCGCGTTCACCACGCCGCCCGCGTCAGCCAAGATCCGGTGGGCAACCTTCAGGTTGTGGTCGATTTGCGCCTGCAGCGTCTCATTCTCCGCCTCAATGAGGTGGTACGCCCCCATCACGGTGCGGTCCAGGTCAGCCCGGACCAGGTCCTCCAGTTCCGCCTGCGCACGGGCCTGATACCGCGTGTTCTGCCAGATGACCAGCAGCAATAACACGGCCACCGTCGCCAGCACACACGCCACCCCGGAAACCGCGATCCTGACCTGTATCTTCATCGGACGTCCTCCCATGGCACGCTGATGCCATACGCAATCTATGTCCGGCTCAAAGGGAATACAATCGTCGGTTCGCCGGCGGCCACTCCTCCCTGTATAGTACCGGCATGCGTGCCCGTGCGGGACTGACACCGGGCCGGCGGCCGTCGATCAGCAACCACAACCTTTTGAGGTGCAAAGATGAGCACGATTTACGACATCCACGCCCGCGAAATCCTGGACTCCCGCGGCAACCCCACCATCGAAGTCGAAGTGGAACTGGAAGGCGGCACCACCGGCCGCGCCGCCGTCCCCTCCGGCGCCTCCACCGGCGAGAACGAAGCCCTGGAACTGCGTGACGGCGACAAAAAACGCTACCTCGGCAAGGGCGTCCTGAAGGCGGTCCAGAATGTCAACGAAAAAATCTGTCCCGAGCTTGAGGGGCTGAGCGTCTTCGACCAGGTCGGCATCGACAAGGCGATGATCGAAATGGACGGCACCCCCACCAAGTCCAAGCTCGGCGCCAACGCCATCCTCGGCGTCTCCCTGGCCTGCGCCCACGCCGCTGCCAACGAGCTCGGCCTGCCGCTCTTCCGCTATCTCGGCGGCGTCAACGCCAAGGTGCTGCCCGTGCCGATGATGAACATCATCAACGGCGGCGCCCATTCCGACGCCCCCATTGATTTCCAGGAGTTTATGATCCGCCCCGTCGGCCTGCCGACCTTCCGCGAAGGGCTGCGCGCCGGCTGCGAAGTCTTCCACGCCCTGAAAAAGGTCCTCCATGACCGCGGCCTCAGCACCGCCGTCGGCGACGAGGGCGGCTTCGCCCCCAACCTGAACGGCGTTGAGGACGCGTTGGACGTCATCGTGCAGGCCATCGGCAAGGCCGGATACAAGGCCGGCAGCCAGATCAAGATCGCCCTCGACGTGGCCTCCTCCGAGTTCTACGACCGCGAGAAGAAACTCTACGTCTTCAAGAAAGCCGCCAAGGCCGGCAAGAAGGCGGAGAGCAAGACCGCCGCCGAAATGGTCAAGTTCTACGAGAAGCTGCTCAAGAACTACCCCATTGACTCCATTGAGGACGGCATGTGCGAGTGCGACTGGGCCGGCTGGAAGCTGCTGACCAGCGCTGTCGGCGCCAAGTGCCAGCTGGTCGGCGACGACCTGTTCGTCACCAACGTCAAGTACCTGGAAAAGGGCATCAAGGAGAAGGCCGGCAACTCGATCCTGGTCAAGGTCAACCAGATCGGCTCGCTGACGGAGACCCTCGATGCCGTCGAGATGGCGCACCGCCACGGGATGACCGCCGTCCTCTCGCACCGTTCCGGCGAGACCGAGGACGCCACCATCGCCGACATCGCCGTCGCCACCAACTGCGGCCAGATCAAGACCGGCTCCGCCAGCCGCTCCGACCGCATGGCCAAGTACAACCAGCTGCTGCGCATCGAGGAGATGCTCGGCGACGACGCCGTCTACGGCTTCAAAAAGCTGGCCTGACCGTTGCCCGCCGCCTTGCGGACTCCGCACGCGGAGTTCGCAACCCTCATCGCGCCCGCCCCCTCCGGCGGGCGCGATTTTTTTTAAGAAAGGGGCTCGTGCCATATCGATATATCTCGAAATATGCCGATATATTTCGAAATAATCCGACTCGTTACCACATCACTCGAAAGGTGCTTCCCCATGGGCAGATTCGGTGGAACCGGGCGGCATTTCTGGCTGGATTCGTGGATACTGGCGAACATCGTGCAACTTGGAACGCAACGCTTCTGCGAACGTTTCCTGAACCGAACGAACGATCCTGCTGGACGGCAGTTTGACCAAATGACGCAAGCGGCCCGTTCCGGGTGCGCCAACAATGCCGAGGGCGCCTCCCGGACCGCCACCTCCAAAGAAACAGAGATGAAGCTGACAGATGTGGCCCGCGCGAGCTTGGCTGAACTTCAGGGCGACTACCTGAACTGGCTCCTAAAAAAAGAACAGGTTCCGTGGGAACAACGATCAACTGAAGCGCAGGCCGTGTTTTCGCTTCGCCTGGACCGGCCAACCTACGGCGAAGATGTGCTTCATGACGCCTGTACCCACATCCTGGCGCAAAAGCGCAAGTTCGCCCCGTGGCTGACCTCGGAGGATGATGTTGTCATGGCAAACGCCTTGCTGATCCTCATCGGCCGGGTCATCAACATGCTGAATCACCAAATGGAGTCGCAAGGGGAAAAGTTCGAGGAAGAAGGCGGTTTTCGGGAGAAGCTTTCGGTTATCCGCCATGAAGCCATGGCTAGACACGAACAGGCACCCGTGTGCCCGGAATGCGGAGCCGTCATGCGGAAACGCAAGGCGAAATCGGGAAAGAATATCGGCCAGGAATTCTGGGGATGCTCGACGTTTCCCAAATGTAATGGCGTGAGGAGCCTGTAACGGCCGGCCGGAACCAGCCTCCGGATGTCGGCATATCTCGAAACAGATCGAATTGTCACGACATAATCCGATTCCCCCAATAAATGGGCAAGCGCGCCCCCCCCGCATGACAGACCGGGGTAGGCCGGTTATAGTAAGTGGTTTTTATGCCGCACCCTGCCCCGCCAACCGAGGATTCCCCCGCCCCGCCGGCCTGGCGCCAGCCGTTGCGCCGGGCCGGGGTGTTGCTGGCGGCAGTGGCTGTCTGCCTGGTCGTGGTCTATGCCACGCCGTTGCGGGGGCACCTGCGGGAAGTGGAGAACATGCGGGCCTGGATGGGCAGTTTTGGCTCCTGGGCCCCCCTGACCATGACCGCCCTGATCGCCGGCTTGGTGGCCATCGGCGTGCCGCGGCTCGCCCTGTGCTTTCTCGCCGGTTTCGTCTTCGGTTTTTGGACCGGCCTGGCCGCGGTCACCCTGGGCACGCTGGCCGGCTATTACCTCACCTTCATCGCCGTCCGCTGGGGCGGCCGCGATCTCTCGCTCGACCATTGGAGCGCCTGCCGGCGCTTCTGCCGCCTGTTCGAGCGGGGCGGGATCGAATCGGTGCTGTTGCTGCGCCTGCTGCCCATCAGCGGCTTCTTCGTCAATCTCGGCCTGGCGGTGACCACCGTCCGGCAGCGCGACTTTCTCACGGGTACCCTCATCGGCAGCCTGCCGGAGGCCGTGCCGATGGTGCTGCTGGGAGCGGGTCTGCTGCATCCGAGCGCCGGCAAAACCGCCGCCCAAGCCCTGCTCGCCGTCGCCTTGCTCCTGGTGGCGGGCATCGGCGTCCATCTGTATACCCGGTTGTTCCGCGAGGACATGGCCGCCTGCGCCGAACCACCGGCATCCACCGGCTAGCACCGCCGGCGGCAATCATCGGCCTCATTTTTCAGCAGAACAACAACCAGACCAAGGAGATATATGAGCACGCTTCCCTTGAAATTCGGGGTCGTCGGCTGCGGCCGCGTCAGCAAAAACCACCTGCAGGCGCTCACCTCCGGGCGCATCCCGTCACAACTGGTGGCGGTGGCGGACATCGATGCGGCCAAGGCCCAGGCCAAGGGCACCGAGTACAAGGTGCCCTTCTACACCGACTACCATGAGATGATGCGGCAGCATCCGGAAATCGACGTGGTCAACATCATGACGCCGACCGGGTACCATGCCCGGCACGTCATCGACCTGGCCCAATACGGCAAGCACATCATCGTGGAAAAACCGATGGCCCTGCGAGTCGAGGACTGCGACGCCATGATGGCGGCCTGCAAGAAACACGGCGGCCGCCTGTTCGTGGTCAAGCAGAACCGCTTCAACCGCGCCGTGGTCGCCGCCCGCCAGGCCTTTGAGGCCGGCCGCTTCGGCAAAATGGTCATGGGCACGGTGCGCGTGCGCTGGCGGCGGACCCAGGAATATTATGAATCGGACAACTGGCACGGCACCTGGGAACTCGACGGCGGCGTGATGTCGCAGCAGGCCAGCCATCACCTGGACCTCCTGCAATGGTTCATGGGCCCCATTGAGAGCATGCAATGCATCAGCGCCACCCGGCTGATGGACATCGAGGTGGAAGACACCGCCGTCGCCACCTTCCGTTTCACCTCCGGCGCCCTGGGCGCCTACGAGGCCACCGTGGCGGCGCGGCCGGAAGATTTGGAAGGCAGCCTGAGCCTGCTCGGCGAAAACGGCAGCGTCATCATCGGCGGCCATGCCGTCAACAAGCTCCAGTACTGGAAATTCAAGGACGCCCGGCCCGAGGATGAGGCGATCCAGCGCGAATTCTCCCAGGACGTCCCCAACGTCTACGGACACGGCCACACCCCGTATATCGGCCATGTCATCGAGGCGATCACCAACGGCACCCCCGGCCTGGTCGAAGGCCCCGAAGGCCGCAAGGACATCGCCATCCTGACCGCCCTCTACGAATCGGCGGCCTCCAACGGTGCCTACGTGCCGCCCGGCACGCCGATCGTCAACAGCCGCCTGGGCCGCGCCTGACCCTGCTGAACTGAACGTGCGCTTCGACGCGCCCCACCGCCTAGGGCACGGCACAACCGTGACGTTGAGTTTGGCAAGACTCACACGGGGGCGGTATTCCCGTCCCAGCGGGACGGGGCGGGAATAGGCAGGGGCTTCAGCCCCTGTGTTTTGCCCCCCCCGTTTCGCGTGCCATTAGGTACGCGGCGAATCGCGGCGTACCTACGGCACGCCATCGTTTCATTTTTCGGAACAGGGGCTGAAGCCCCTGCCTATTTTCATTCAGTCCCTACGGGACGAAGACGCCCCCCGTACTTATACCAAAGACCTGGGCACGGCGCAGCCGTGCCGGACTCCAACTGGCCAATCTCCATCGGGGGGCGTGCCCCGTGACCCGTGAGGCGTGAGGGGTCCCGGGCTCCGCTCCCGTTGCTTGCCGCGGTTGCAGGGGGGCACGGGTGGGCCGGTCGCGGGATTTTGGGCACAAAAAAACGCATCCCGGTTGGGGATGCGTTTTTTTATTGAAGTAAAAAGGGCTGGCAGCGTGCTACTCTCCCGCGCTCTTGAGCGCAGTACCATTGCCGCAGAGACCCTTAACGGCCGTGTTCGGGATGGGAACGGGTGTTACCTTCTCGCCAAGGCTGCCAGCCCACATTGAAACAGCAGAGGGAAGAGAGTTTGCGTTGACCGGCTCCGGAAGGGGACTTCCGAGGCGCGTGTTTATATGTTGTGTTTTTGTCAAATACCCTTCCGCACGCCCCGCTCCGTGAGGAGTGGAGTGTGGGGAAAAGGTGGTCAAGCCGAACGGATTATTAGTACCGGTCCGCTAAAACCCTTACGGGTCTTGCACACCCGGCCTATCAACATCGTCATCTACGATGATCCTTCAGGGAGACCTAGTCTTTGGGTTGGCTTGGCGCTTAGATGCTTTCAGCGCTTATCCTGTCGCGACATAGCTACCCGGCGCTGCGCCATGGCGGCACAACCGGAACACCAGAGGTC
>Ga0265297_10005364_pt1 | contig 19629 bp, 32 predicted proteins | sample Munlanlwell13791_FD_192502 | JGI IMG/M metagenome (GOLD analysis project Ga0265297, IMG submission 192502) | Leachate microbial communities from a municipal landfill in Southern Ontario, Canada - Leachate well 137-91 | ecosystem: Engineered > Solid waste > Landfill > Unclassified | place...
ACGACAATGACCGAAGTGCTTTGACATCAGAACCTTCTGGTCATCGGTTGGATATATTCTGTACTTGAATGCCTTGATCATACTATATAATATAGTTTATTTTTTCTAGAAACCCAAGAATTATTTTATAAAATGTTAAAATGTTCACATATCAACGAAAATTTCTAGAAAATACAGCATCAAATACAACATTATGTTCTGTAAAAAGTACCGTAGACAGATGTTGAATGGAAAACTTCAGTGAATACATCAAAGCATGGATGATTGAATTGACTAAATCAAAATTTACGATTGATGAGATTGAAGTAGACAAAGATCATATTCATATTTTAGTGGATTCTGATCCAACTAAATTACCACTAGACTTTGTTCGGTTAGCTCTAAGATGATGACCACCTACCATGCATGGAGATCGAATTGGCCTACATTTCTAAAATCAATATATTGGAAAGAGAGAACGCTTTGGTCTGATGGATATTTTGTAGCTACTACAGGGCAAGCATCTACCGAGACTATTAGACAGTATATTGAGAGTCAAGGTTAATTGCTCTCAACCCCTTCCCTTTAGGGGAGGGGTTTTCTCGCTCAGGAAAGATAAAAATAGTGAAAATCTTTGTAAATATTGATAGGTATTTATACCTCATAAAATATGTTTCAGAAATATAATAACTATATGTATGAGTTATTAAATCATACCAATGAATTTTATTATTAATTCCTAATAAAGTATTATGTTCTTTAATTGATAATTTAATTTTATTATAGTTTTTTATATTATCTTTAAATTTTTCAGGATTTAAATATTTTTTATTAATTTTATCAAAAAGTATAAGTAATCCAAAGATAATTAAACTAATAAGAACTAATATAAAACACCAAATAATAATAAAATTAATTGGATTTTTTAAGATGTTTATAAAAAATAAATTTATCATTAATTGATTTCCCTTTTAATTATCTTAAATAATCTAAATAGTTTTTAGAATTAATATCTGATCCTATATTTAATGTTGCAATACTACGCAACATTTGATATAATGCATATCTATTATTTTTGTCTTTTGAATTTTTAAATAGTTCAATTGAATTTACCATCCTACCAGCAACAAATATATAATAAAAATTAATAAAAAACAATATAAAATAATATAATTTATATATTAAATTAAAAGAATGAATAATGACACATAAATCATATTCCTATTATTGTAAAGACTTAAATACCAAGAAGTACAGAATGCTTCTTGATAAAGCGGTTGCTTTACGTAATTTTAGGAATGAAATTTCTACAACAGTCTGTTCTTCTATAGAAAGTTTCAATCAATATGCAAACTTATCTGAGTTTGACTGGATAAATGATTTCAGGAAATCTATAAAATGTTGTAATAGTCAAGATATCAGTCATGCTATCTCAACAACCTTCACTTCTTATGAAAATAAAATTAATACATATAAAAAGCAACTCAATATAAAAATACAAGACAATATAGAGTTTGGTTATTATAAAAAGAACACGAGTATCCACAAAAAAGGTGATATTAACTCTATTCACCTAAACATGAAATACACCAACTTTACTAAAGCAATTTCGTATCTCTGCAAGTACTGGAGTCCCAATTTAATAGAGTTTTTAAGAACAAATAAAAGTGATAAAGAAAAAATTAACGAGTTTAGAAAAACAGTATTATTTTATTACGATAAATATCCTGAAAGAATTACCAATCTAGTAACTAGTATTCGTGAAAGAGTCGTTAATAGATTAATAGCACATCCAATTAATTATGTTTCCCTTTCCTATACATCGTGTAATGAGCTATACGGGCCGTTATTAAAGAGAAATAACAACAAGAGAAGTACCTTTGGTGGGATTATTACGTTTGGTGCGCAAAACACCGATACAGGTAAACTCTTTATTCCTGTTAAACATAATAAAAAATATCATGGAAATATTGATGACTATCAGACTAAACCAAATGGTAAAAAACAACAAATCACCGCATATACAGTCTGTTTTGAAAAGAAAAATAATATTAGAATTGTTCTCTCTAAAAACGTTGAAGAAGAAATTCTACCTGATACAGAAAAATATCTTGGTGTAGATGTTAATGTTAAGAATAATTTATTTGCTACGTCTACAGGAACTAAAATTGATTTCGATAGAGACCTATTTGATGACTACATTAAATGGATCAAAAAATGTGATGAAAAAATTAAAAGAAAAAAAGCAGTAAACCTTAATACAACATTCTCTATTAGAGACTATAAAACTCAACAGAAATGTATTATTCGTATAAAGGATATGTTGAAAAGAAAAGCTCATGATTTGGTTGACCTAGCTATAAAAGCAGGTAAAAATCATATTGTTATGGAAGATCTAGGATCTTTCGCTAAATCCTTTTCAAGGTCTGATGAGTTCATGGGATTCAAGTATTCAAGACTCGTTAAACTATTGAATCTTGCTAATCTAAAGAATATTGTTTCTTCAATAGCTAATAAGAAAGGAATTAATGTATCTTTTGTTCAATCCTGTTTTACTTCTATTGCTTGTGATTGTGGTAATATTTCTAAAGATAATAGAAAAACACAAGAGGTCTTTTCCTGTACTGAATGTAAGTTTACTATGGATGCTGATGTACATTCAGCTTGTTTAATTGAAAATAGAATGGCTGATGACGTTCTGAAAGCCAAATTGCTTAATAAAGTTGGATCTCATTATATCCCGAAACCTATGTCTAAGGATAGAATTAAATCCATTCTTCATGATCACTACACTCAAAATTGGGTGATAGACGGTAATCAACACTTAGATGCATTTTTGTGCATTTGATTGTTTTTTATTGTTCTTGGTGATCATAGTAACCGCATTAAATTTATTACAATATCATTATGTTTAAATTTAATTCCATTATTATAATTTGATGTAGTATAATCTTTAATATCTAGAGCGTACATAATAGGTATACATATATCTAAATCACTATGCTTTGTAGCACATCCAAATATAACAGAACCGGTTATAAAATATGGCATATAATTTTTTATCATTTCGGGAACATCATTAATAGTTGGCATTCTATCACTTTCCATAGTAATAGTAGCTTTTTCATTTTCTTTATCTATCATAAAATTAAAATTATCTATCATCTAATATTTTCCTTATTATTGATTAATTATCTATATATTTACTTAATTCAGTTTTATCCATTTTAGTGAATACTAAAGGATTTATTGTATATTTCCATCCAGCAATTGCATCAAATGTGGTTTCTGAGGCATTTGGATTTTGAAATATTACGTTAGATTGCCTTGCACCTTCCCAAAATCTATGGTCGGTATTATTTTGACATTGCCACACAAAATTTCCATCCATTACTCTATAATATAGATTCTTTATTTGTAGCATTTCCGTTCCACATATTGGACAATTCATTTTTCACCTCGCCATTTTTATATTATTAATATAGTAATTATTTATAGAAAACGTATCTATTTATATGAAAGTCTGTTGGTTTTAAACCCCATAACTTGATTTACGCACTTCCTCAATACCTATATTAAGTGTATTACATGGTGTTACACCATGTAAATTGAAGTGTTTATTTACCATACTTTTCATAAGTTGCGCAATATCAACATCTGTTAATGAAAATTTATTATTTAAAATGATATAAACATGATAATATGAATAATAAAAATGTATATTTTTCTTATTATAATCATAATCAAACAACCAATCATTATTTGAATTTCGTAATTCAATTCTACTTGTTGGTGTTTTTGAATCAAACCCAGCACAATCTAAAAACTTAGTTTTAGAATAATCAATTGTACATAATATGTTTTCTTCAAAGAATGCATTAAATTCTTCTTGTGTGGGTTTACTTTTATATTCTAATTCATCTTTATTAAATTTAGAAAGCATAAATGCTTTAGCTTCTTCCATTGAATTATCAAGTTGATCACAGTTGATGAAACACTCAATATCTATAATAGATAAATACAAATTAAAGTATTTTTCTACTATAGTTTTCATAAGTATTTGTATTTCATCATATGTTAATAAAAACTGTTGAGTTAATCTTTCGCGTACAAGATAGTGAGAATAATAAAAATGCGGGGTTTTCTGATTGTAATCATAATCAAACAACCAGTGTCCCTTTGAGTTTCTTAATTGTATTCTACTTGTTGGCATTTTTACATATTCAAAATCATAATTATCAGAATCTTTAATAAACCTATTTTTTGAAGTATCAATTGTTGAAAATATACGTTCTTCAAAGAATTTATTAAATTCTTCTTGGGTTGGTTTATGTTTATCTTCTAATTCTTTAATACGCAATAGTTTTGTTTCTGTAGATACGTTATATAGCAGGTTAACTTCTTCTCGTGTAAGTGGTCTTATATTATTTATACTTTTTAGCATATTTCTCCTTTCTTATATTAAATTATCAAATTTACATTTAATAAAATAAATAAATTTATTCCAATCTTCATTAGATTGTATTCTTTCATCATACATTAAATTCCACATATATTTATATGGATCGGTGTTACTAAGTGCTTGCTTAAATGTACTATCAGGAATTGCTTGTAACTTACATAAAAAAAGTCTTAAATCCAATGTACCAAATACAGATTCATTTTTTAACATATTTTATAATTTATTTTTCCGTTAGATTATATTATAGTTTATTAATAGAATCAATATACCTCTTAGCAATTTTCATATCAATTAAATTACCATATTTTTGTTTTAATGCGCCCATAATTTTGCCAATATTAATTTCACCTAAATCGGATATAATAGTTTCAACCGCAACTTTGGTATCATCTTCTGATAATTTTTTAGGTAATTTATCATTCCAAACAGATAAAATATCTAATTCAATTTTATATTCATCCGAATTAGTTAATTTATAATTTTCGGTTGCATTTGAAATCATCATTTTTATTTTTGATTCCACAATAGAATTAATTTTTGAATCATCTTTTTGTAATTCAACAGTTAATGCTAATTTTCCACGTTCAATTTCACCTATTAAAACAGATAATAAATTTGATTCATTTTTATTATGCGTTTTCATCGCTATCATTCGTGCGCTTTTCATTTCTTCATATAAATTCATATTACTTTTCCTTTATGTTAAAGTTCATAGTCGTCAATTTAAGAAGTCGTTCATCTTCCATTTTTTCAATATCTTTTGCCATATTATGAATTCCAGTATCTAGCTCTTCTTCAAAAGTAGGAACGGTGATTTCTATTGGATTCCAATGTGTTATAATATAATCTTTTTGTTCTTGTGTTAAATAATGTGGACAATGTCCTTTACAACAACATCTATACTTTTCCGTAAATGATGGATTTAGATAACCACATTTCATACATACCGAACTGATAGTAAGTCCACCAAAATACATTACTTGTTTCTTTTGTGGCATTATTTTTCCTTTATGTTATCCAAGTAATACTTGGCCGTTAATATTTGAAAAATCAAGGTCTTTAATTATAATAGAATCAAAATTATCAGTTTTTAAATTTACTAGTTTTTCTTCATATGCACTTCTATATGTTATAAATCCACTATGTATACTTGGCATTAATGATTTATGACATAAAATAGTTTTTACAATATTTCCTTTGGTTATATATAAAACGGCACCGCCTATTGTATTTTTTATATTATTATATTCAGAATATAAATATTCAATAGAAGACGTAGTATCATTTTGCAATTCTACTAATATAGCATTAAATTCAGAATATGTTATTCTATTTGTTATAATAGTATTTTTTCTTACATAATAATATATAGTGTTAAAACTTTCATTCGAATTATCAAAAATTTCACCTGATGCTAATTTATATTTTAAAAAATCATAATCAACTTTATTAGTATCTATACGTCTTCGGTGTACTATTTCTACCTTATTTTCTTCCGTATTACATTCTATATCAATGTTTGGTATATTATCTACACATTCCCTCATTATGTTATTTCTAATATCATTTACAAAGTTTGATACAGAGTTTCCCTTGTTAAACGTTATTTTTTTATAAAACAACCTATTTTGTATTTTATAATAATCACTAAAAGCATAAACAAATGTATTATTATACAAAGAACCCGAATGTATTCCTTTTATAGTAATCCGATCTTTTGTTATATTTATATTATATATAGGGCTTCCATCTAATACTAGTCTACTTGATGTATAATTATTAGCAACACTGTAGTGGTGTTCAACAACAAACGCAGTTGATATCATACCCGACGTATTATCAGTTAATTCATGTATAATAGAATTAGTAATATTATTAATAATATCCGTAATTGTGTTATTATACCGTTTCTTACCAAAGCAACGATATATTCCTTCATTAATCATATTTTTTACCTTATTTTAAATTAATATTGTATTTAAATTCCAACTCATGTATATATTCTTGAGCATCATATGATCACCAAGAACAATAAAAAACAATCAAATGCACAACAATGCATTTAAATGTTGATTACCGTCTATCACCCAATTTTGAGTGTAGTGATCATGAAGAATGGATTTAACTCTATCCCTATCCATAGGTTTAGGAATATAATGAGATCCAACTTTATTAAGCAATTTGGCTTTCAGAACGTCATCAGCCATTCTATTTTCAATCAAGCAAGCTGAATGTACATCAGCATCCATAGTAAAATTACATTCAGTACAGGAAAAGACCTCTTGTGTTTTTCTATTATCTTTAGAAATATTACCACAATCACAAGCAATAGAAGTAAAACAAGATTGAATAAAAGATACGTTTATGCCTTTCTTATTAGCAATAGAAAAAACAATGTTCTTTAGATCAGCAAGATTCAATAGTTTAACTAGTCTTGAATACTTAAATCCCATGAACTCATCAGAACGAGAAAAGGATTTAGCGAAAGAACCTAAGTCTTCCATAACAATATGATTTTTACCTGCTTTTATAGCTAAGTCAACCAACGCTCTTGATTTTCTTTTCAGCATATCCTTGATACGAGTCTTGCATTTCTGTTGAGTTTTATAATCTCTAATAGAGAATGTTGTATTAAGGTTTAATTCTTTTTTTCTTTTAATTTTTTCATCACAATTTTTGATCCATTTAATGTAGTCATCAAAGAGGTCTCTATCGAAATCAATTTTAGTCCCTAAAGACGTAGCAAATAGATTATTTTTAACGTTAACATCTACACCAAGATACTTTTCTGTATCAGGAAGAATAATATCTTCAACGTTTTTCGATAGTACAATTCTAATGGTGTTTTTCTTATCAAAACAGACGGTGTAAGAAGTGGTTTGAACCTTGTTCCCGTTTGGTTTAGTCTGATAGTCCTCAATATTTCCGTGATATTTTTTATTATGTTTTACAGGAATAAAGAGTTTACCAGTATCAGTATTTTGCGCACCAAACGTAATGATCCCACCAAAGGTACTTCTCTTGTTGTTGTTTCTCTTTAACAACGATCCATGTAGCTCATTACATGAGGTATAAGAAAGGGATACATAATTAATAGGATGTGCTATTAATCTACTAACAACTCTTTCATTAATACTTTTTACTAGCTTTGTAATTCTTTCAGGATATTTATCGTAATAAAATAATACTGTTTTTCTAAACTCGTTAATTTTTTCTTTGTCACTTTTATTTGTTCTTAAAAATTGTATTAATTGTGGACTCCAGTACTTACAGAGATAAGAAATTGCTTTAGTAAAGTTGGTGTATTTCATTGTAAGGTGAATAGAATTAATATCACCTTTGTTGTGGATACTCGTGTTCTTTTTATAGTAATCAAAATCTATATTGTCTTGGATCTTTATACTGAGTTGCTTTTTATATGCTTTAATCTTATTCTCATAAGAAGTGAACGTGGTTGAGATAGCATGACTGATATCTTGACTATTACAACCTAATATAGGTTTTCTGAAATCATTGATCCAGTCAAACTCAGTTAAGTTTGCATATTTATTGAAACTTTCTATAGAAGAACATACTTTTGTTGAAATCTCATTCCTAAATTGTTTAAGAGCAACGGCTTTATCAAGAAGCATTTTATACTTCTTTGTGTTTAATTCTTTACAATAATAAGAATAGGATTTATGCGACATTTGTTTCTTGTAGGTTTAATATATAAATTATATTATTTTATCTTGTTTATTATTAATTTTTATTATATATTTGTTGCTGGTAGATTGGTTTTTATTTATAAAAATGTTATATTGTACTAAAACAATACAACTCAAGGAAAAATATGGCAGATAATACACAATTATTAAACATGGAAGATATTAAAACAAAAATACAAGAATCTGTAAAGGTTCGATTTTTTGAATTATTACCAGATGAAAAATTTAAAGAATTGGTGAATACTGAAGTAAATGATTTTTTTAATGCAACAATACAAAAATTCAATATAGTTAATAATAGTAATAATTATTACGCTAATAGAACATTTGAATTAAATACACCCGTTTCTCCGTTTCGGGCAATAGTATGGGCAGAATGTAATAAATTAGTACAAGAAAAAATACAAACCCTTTTTAATTCACAGGGTTATAATATAATGCACACATATTTAGAAAACGGAAATGAAAATTTAGATTTATCGCCAGCATTAGACGCATTATTATCAAAAAAGATAAACGAATTATCGGGAGCATTTTTCAAAGAAATGTTTTCAAATTTATTCAGTAAATGTGAAAGTGAAATTACAAACAATCTAGTTACACAATTATCAAATATAACACCGAAGTATTAATTATATAAAAGGATAATACAATATGAATAATTTAACAGAATTAGAAGAAATAACATTACTTGCTAAATTTGAAGATGAAAACAATTCGGTTGGTTTTGTTGAATATGAAGGTGATGATTGTGAAACCGATTGGCAAAAAGAACATCACGATGAACTTGTAAAAAATAATACAGTAGGTTGGAAAATATTAAATTTACAAACACGTGAAGTAGAAGATATTTCATATTGTGATAATATGGATAAAATAAAAGATCCATATAAATCATTAGATAGATTAGCTAAACTTTATAAAAAACTTGGTGATTCTATGATACCCGTTGATATAGTACAGGCATATCTAAATTTAATACATATATTATTGTGGAAAAAAGATAACAATAATATTACATTGGAAAAACGAAGAGTGGTATAAAAAAGGAAATAAAAAATGCACGACTATTTTCATGTATATAAAGGTATATTACTTCGTATTGATACTTTCACATTTATAGAAAAAAGGCATATTAAATTTAAAGAAACATATCTAAAATTAAAAGCAAAGTATGATAATATATTAGAAATACTTAATAAGCATCATACATATATAAGGACAAATTATTCGTTTGAACTTAATAATTATGATCGTGTTAATAAAATATTAAATATTAACCTGTTTAATTCATATCCAAAAATTAAAAAAGATATGGAACGATATGAACAACTAAAACAACGTGAGCGTGATATATTTAAAAAGTTAAACTTATATTTAGGATCAAATCATTTAATAATAGAAGAAATGCGCAATGTAATAACAAATGCAGATAAAATATTATCACAATTATTAAAAGAAAATATTGAACCGTCTGATTTTATTAAAAAACAAATGTTAATTGACAATAGTCGAGAACAACTTTGTAAAAAACTTTATGAAAAATGGTTAAGAACAAACAAAGGTAATAACCAATATGAATTTATAAAATCTTTTGATAATGAAACATATAAAAACACTCGAAGGTCATCGTGGCTATTAAACAAGTTTTTATCATATGTGGAAAATGTGCAATATTTGGAAAAAAAGAATATAAAATAGGATATAGTATGCAAATTAACAAGCAAAAAATAATTTTAAATGCTTTATTATCTGGTAAAACTATTACATTAGGTAAAAAACAAACAAAAATTCGTTTATTTAAACCAGATGATATAATAACCACACCGACAGAAACCGGTATAACAGATACTTATAACCTATGTTTAGAATTAGAACAACCAGCGGGAACCTATTTAGGAATAGATGATTCATTATGTTCTATATTAAATGCTTGTAATGATTGTACAGATGAATATATAATATCGCTAATAAATATTGCATAAATAAATAAATAAATAAATAAATAAATAAATATAATTTATATTATTATAAGGAAATAAATATAATGAAAATATATAAAAAGAATACATTCGTAATTGTCTTAACAAAAGAAGAAGCCATTAAATATATTTCTGATGATAAATTAGAAAGATATTATTCTAAAAAATATAATGGTTATGCCTTTTCGCCATTGTTATCTAATTTTACTGATATATCTGATATTTTATCTGATAAACAATATAAAAAGGTTTTAACTCTTATTAATTCCGATAATGTTACTGATATAACCGATAACATTGATGAACTATAATAAAGAATAAACAACATTATGCATGATACCACATTTGACCAAAAATATAAAGCATTAACAGAATATGATATTGTTGCAATAAAAGTTAATAATATCTGGATGTTAGGTTGTGTAAATTTTAGTCGTAATGTGGTACCATATTATATAGAAATTGTATCAAGCGGTATATCATATTCTTATGATGATATATCAGATTTAATTAATATAAACTATTATTATGAATAAGTATATTGAATCTGAAATTGAAGCTTTAAATAAATTGCGTTGTTATGATCCTATATTGACAGAAGCAATTATTTCAGCATATAAAATAATATTTGAATCAACCGACGCTAATATAATTCCTTTATATCGTGGATTAAATAAACAATTTGATCCAAAATATGACTTATCTACAACTGATGCACCAAATGGATATAGTACATGGACAGATAATCCTGATTTAGCAAGTCAATATGCTGGTAAAGGTGGATATGTTTATAAAATAGATTTACCAGAAAATGAACTAAAATCGGAATATATAGATTCAGATGGTGAACGTGCGTTATTTTTTAACAACCAGAAAAAAGCTGGTTTAAATAATGTATCTGGAAACGAATACCTTGTTTATAATCATCATGATTTATTTAATATATCAAATGTAAAATTATATAAACAAGTATAAGAATATTTTATTTTTTGTTATACCTAGATATGATATTTTGAATAGATTTAAAAGTATTTTCAATTGTACCACTAGAATCTATTTCATATAATTTATTTTGTTTATTAAACACATTAAAACTTGGTTCAGTTATATTATGATATTGTTGTATTCTATTATTAATACTTTCAATAGTATCGTCAGATCTTTTCCTATCTAACATTCTAGTTATAGCTACGTCATCAGATATAATTAATTTTATACAAATATCTATATCATATTTATTTATAACATAATTAACTTGTCCAGATGTTCTAGGAAACCCGTCTAATATAAATCCACCGCTATTTGATTCTAAATTAGGTAATATATCATCAGCTATTTTAAATAATGTATTATCTTCTGCTAATATACCATTATTATATTTTTCTAATGTATAAGGTAATACAAAATCGGGATTTTCAATTAAATATTGTTTAATAACATCACCAAATGATATATGCGGTAGATTTAATAATGTTGATAATTTTTTGGCATGTGTACCTTTTCCACTTCCCTGTATTCCTGTAAATATTATATTCATTTTTCCTCTCTTTAGTTAATTATTATCTACACAATGATGCAAATTCTCTGTTTTGTTCATCTAATTTTGTTAATTCTTCTGCTTTTTTACAAAGCATGTCATAATCCTCTGTAATATGTATATCAGATAAATATACGGTATTATTAAAATATACTAATTTATCTAAATCTTCTAATTTTGGTTCATAATCTGGAATAATAAATGATATCATAAATATTGTTTCTTTTTTAACCTCATATTCAATAATCGGTTCATATCGAACTTTCACATATCTAAAGCCGTTCCACTCTGTGGTATCTTTTATAATTATTTTCTTAATATATGCAATTTCATCACCAAGTTTATATTTCAGGTTTTGTAAATATATAGGTTTTAAACTTTCTAATTTGTTTATTATATTATTTTTTTCTATTTTATTTTTTAAAATATTTTCTGGATTTTCTATACATTTTGAAAGATGATTTAAAATTCCCTTTTCGGTTTTCCATTTTGGCGATGGATATCCTGTATTTTTATTGCAATTATACGGGCATTTATAATATCCTAGTGAATCTGGTTTTATTGTAATATTATTAAATTGAATAGAAGGATTAATCTTTTTTAACATATATGCTTTCCTTATACTATAAATATAACAAATTTTACATCAGTTTGCACCAAATTTCAATATAATTCATATCACTATCATAATTTGTATAATATACATATAGACTATCATTAGTATTGGTTTTATTTATTTCATTCATAACAATATTTTTTGGTATAATCTCACTTGTATCAATTATATTAATATGTGAAAACAGTTTAAAATTGTTTATTAATAAATTCATTTTATATGTTGACTTTGAATTCATATAATTATGAATATTATATATTTTTGGATTATATTTTTTAATCCATGTAATATATGAAACAATTTTATACATTTATACTAGCGCAAATTAAATGAACATATACCAAATAATGAAACAGCGCATACATCAAGCAATTCTTCTTTTATATTATCTATATTATTGTTATGTACTTCGTTTACTAATTCATAATATTCTTCGGTTAATAAACCAAACATTTCGTGTATAGTGGAAAAACTTTTATCGCCATGTTGTATAGTATTATTTAAAGTTCTGATTAATATTTGATCATATGTAATTAAATTTGTTTCTTTTATTGTTTGTGTTGAAACATATATAATATTAGATAATATATTATACATTTTATTACTATCATCAAACGAAAAGCTTAATTCTAAATATAATGCGGATATTTTTCCAAATAAATCGTGTATTGATTCATTATACCACAGCAAAGGTTGTTTACTTTTTATTTCTTTTAGGCATTCTATTATATCATGTTGTTTTATAATTAACATATATTATTCCTTTATTTCATAATTATCAAACATTGAAAAACGATAAAAAGGGGAATCCATAATATCACATAGCGTTGCATTTCTAAATTTATTTAATGTATCAATATCACTATAATCATAAAATGAATTATACCAATCATGATCTTGAATAAATTCAGAAAATGTAGTATCATTTTCATTAGTTATTTTTTCTAATTCATAAAAATTTCTATCTTTTACCAATAAGGCAATTTTAATAATTCTATCAATCGCATCTTGCCTAGTTATATCTTGCGTTATTTTAATGCTCATTTTTATTTTTCCATACATTAACAAGTTTTAATCAACAAAAATATTTTTAAGTGTGCAACCAGAAATAATTTCAATATCATTAACATAAAAATCTAAGCATAAAATATTATTATGAATATCATATAAATAATTAAGGCCAGTATTAGTACCATGCATCCAAGATACAATAGATGAAATATTACCATTTTCATAATATTGATATTCTTTGCCTTCTAAGGTATTATTATCATAGGTTTGTAATATTGATATATTTCCATTTTCATAATATTCATATGAAACACCACTAATAGAATCATTGATATATGATTCTGAAAATAATATTTTACCCGTTGAATCAAAATATTTCCAATTTCCATCAATTTTACCATTTTTATATGGAATTCTTTCTTTTAATTTACCATTATAATAGTATGAATCAACATTACCAGACTTTAATGAATTTACATACGGTGTAATAGAGCTTAACTTATCACGATAATATGTAAATTGATATCCAGATACCATACTATCATAAGAAATAGGATACATTTGTGTTGATACACAAACCATATCAAATTTTGACAATTCTGTGTAATTATAATAAATAAAATCAGAATCATCATCTGCTATAATATATGAGAAAAAAGCAAATATGCATATTAATAATGTTTTCATGTTTTTCCTTCTTATTTAATGGACGTGTTTATCTACCGTACCTGCCTTTCATATGAAACTAAAATGGGGTTGACACACCTGTAAATTGAAATGCTTTTCAACAAGACGTTTCATAAGGATATGTCTATCATCATCTCGCAAAGCAAATTGGGTTTGTAAAATGTAATACACCCTATCATATGAATACCAAAAACGTTGATTTTCCTGATCGTAATCATAATCAAATAAACATTCGTTATTTGAATTGTTTAATTGTATTCTACTTGTTGGTGTTTTTGAAACATTACCATTATTATCTAAAAATCTAGTTTTAGAATAATCAATTTGTGATAAAATATTTTCTTCAAAGAATTTGTTAAACTCTTCTTGTGAAGGAATATGTTTACCTTCTAATTCTTCTTTAGTAAATTTAGATAATAAGAATACTTTAGCTTCTTCAGATGAATTATAAAGTTTCTTTGCTTCGTCTAAAGTTATTTCTCTTGTGTTTTCTGCCATATTATCTCCTTTAACTATATTACAGTATTAATATAGTAAATTTTTATTGTAAATAAATATTATTTAAATAAAAATCATATTTTATTTTGTTACAATCATTTACATTTGATATTAAATATTGATATGTATTCAATTTATAAATATATTCTATTTCACAGGAACCGTTTTTATATTTAGTAAATCCAACAATTTTGTAATTTAATCCAACATATAATAGTAAACTACTAAATGTGATTAACATAATAGCAATAATTTTCCGTTTTATATAATATGTAGATAATAATACATAAAACATAACAATGGAAAATAATACAAACAACAACATAGCAATAATTACAAATATCATATTATTTCCTATTTGGCAACTTAATAATACCAGAATCAATATACTTTAAAATTGATTGCTTTGCACTATTATATGATGAATAATGATGTTGAATATTTTTTAAACATTCTTCTAATGTAGTTTTAGGATTTTTATTATAATATTCCAATATATTGTTAACAGTTCTTTTAAAATTTGTTATTCTTGATATTTTATTACTACCTGGTATATTAGTATTTATATTAGTTAATTCATTACTTAAAATAAAATTCCAATAGTTTTTATATTTATCTTCTATAGTGTTTTTATCTGGATTATTTTCAATACTAACATATCCACGTTCATCAACTAAATATACACCAATTCCCAAATATTTAATTATTTTCATATATGCATAATTATATTCTTTATGCGGAATACATATCCAAATATAATCAGCTTTATCTTTCCAACGTACAATTTGTTCCAATAATTTCAAGGTAAACTTTAATTTACATTCTATACAATTAATATCATTTTTATTTTTATATAATAAATCACATGATGTGTTGTTATCTATAGTTACTTCTGGAAATAATAAATATTCTGGATATGATGTATTAAAATATTTTAATAAACATTCGCCTAAATCGGTTTCATTATCAAACAAATATATATTGGTCTTACATAATTTTATAAAATAAATATAATTATTAACATCATCTTTTGATAACTTATTATCTATTATATTTATATCAAAATCAGAATAACCTATATCTAATGACCTAATAGTAAATATATTAATACACGATTCATTAAATATAATATCCGCTATTCTATATGAGTTCTTTTTATCTAAATAAAGAATACAAACATCATCCGACATTTGCTTAATATAAGTATTATATGACAGTGATATGTTTTGTATTTCATTTATATAATTCTGTATTATATTATTTTTCATATATTATTAAGTACGATTAAAATCGGTCATTTTTTTGTTTATTTTTTCAAAAATATCATGGCATAATATAAAAATAGTATCCCCATTAGTAGATGCAAATTTAATTTTCTGTTTTTTATATTTATATTGTATTATTACAACAGCATCATCATAATTACTTTCATTAGGAAAATGAGGTTCTATTTCCATAAATTCATCCATATATTCAATAAATATAGACTTCGGATAATTACTGTGATATTTAATATTATCCGTATCTAATATTTTCATTAAATATGTAATTATAACATAGTTTTTAACAGAATCTGATAAATATTCAAGTTTTTTATATCCATCATCAGAAAATAATATATTTTTAGATAATATTAAATCATTGTTTTTTACATATGCATGTACAAAATATTTATTTTTTTCATTATAAGTAAAACATAAATAAGTATTATTTAACACAATAGACATGCATATATCATCAATATATATTTTTATATCTGGTGATAGTGATCGTAATTCAATTGTTATTTTTTTTATTATTTCATATAAAGGGGTAGCATTTTCCATATATTTATAATATAGAAAATTATAATAATAAAATCAATATATTATTAATGTTTTATAAATAATAAATTATCTTCATAAATATATTTTTTCATTATATCAACCACCGTATCATATTTTAATGTATTAAAACCGTCATTTATATTAATTAACCCAGTTCTAATTAAATCAAAAGCTCTTTTATATTTTAATATATTGCTTTCTTCCTCGTCTAATTCCCACATGTTCATAACAATATTATATCTATCTATTGTTAAATATTTATCAACATTTAATAGTATATTTCTATATACATCAGTTAATTTCATAGTATTTTTTATATTAGTTGATGCCATAAAATATGAGCGTAAATTAACCGATAATAAATCAATGTTTGATGTTGAACAATATGATAATCCATTGTCATCCCGTATTGCTTTATATAATGGGGAATGTAATCCTGAATTTAACATATCAACACCAAAATAAAATGGTAAACTATCTTCTTCTGATATTAAATCCTTAATTAAAACAATGGTGTTTATTTTGTTTTCGCATGTTGTTGTTTTATCTTCTATTATATCATTATATATACCAAATTTATTATTAATTATTGGTTCATTTTGTGAATATGATACATATGAAAACTGATGCGAAGTTTTTCCTATTTCTATAATATATGATGGTTTTGTAAAATATGTTTTATATTCTTCTATTGCATCAGTAAAACTAAAATTTTCAATTTCATCTAATATTCCAATAGGACCAGCATCATTATAATATTTTCTATTTACATATTCACGTGTTCTATTGGTTTGATCAGTAAACCAATCACTATATTCTTCTAATACCGTTTTCTTTTCATTATTAAATGCATCTTCTGTTAAATTTTCTAATCCATTTAATAAAGTAGAAATAAAATCATCTTTATGTGGATTTAACCTAGTTTCAATTCCAGAAATATATATGCAAACCTGTTCAAATGATGTATATCCATTTAATTCAATTCCATTAATATCAAAGGTTGTTTGCATTTTATTTTGTACTATTCTACACAATAAATGTTCCATTAAATGATGTGTTCCACGCTGTCCTTTATTTTCATATAATGATCCTTTATTAAAAACGATATATAAACCACTCATTCCAATTTCATTCTTTTTAAATATATACATATTTTCCTTATTATTTTATTACATTACAGTGTGTGTAACATTGTTGTTTCATGACGATACGTTCGTTATTGTATAGTGTAATCTCATGTAAATTGAAGTGGTTCTCTACCCTAAATCAGTGGACTTATCGGTTTGCACAGGTTGAGTATCCTTCAAATTGAAGTGTTTCTCAACCAAAAAGAGTCCCAGTATCCTTGCGAAACGGGTTGACACCCATCTAAATTGAAGGGTTTCTCTACCAAGACTGAATATATTTTGCTGTGTTTAACAGTTGACACTCATCTAAATTGAAGTGTTTCTCTACCAGACTTTTCATAAGTCTATCTATATCAACGTCTTGCAATAAAAATTTCTTTTTAAAAATGGTATAAACACGATCATAAGAATACCAAAAACGTTGATTTTTCTGATCATAAGTATAATCAAATAACCATTCATTATTTGAATTTCTTAATGTAATTCTGCTCGTTGGTGTTTGTGACGAAACCCCATACCAATCTAAAAACGCCGTTTTAGAATAATCAATTTGCGAAAATATATTTTCTTCAAAGAAGTTATCAAATTCTTCTTGTGTAGGAATATTTTTACCTTCTAATTCATCTTTAGTAAATTTAGAAAGCAAAAATGTTTTTGCTTCTTCATTTGAATTATAAAGTTTCTTAGCTTCGTCTAGTGTTATTTCTCTTGTGTTTTCCGACATATTGTCTCCTTTTAAAATATTGTATTATTAATATAGTAACTTTTTATTCATCACACGTATTATTTGTGTGGTTTTGTAAATATTTTGGAATATATTCCATATTTTCTATAATTTTATTAATTTCAGAATCTTTAATTGCATCTGCTTTCATACTGTTCATATACCGTATTAAAATGTTATTTTTTTGATTTTCATCACTAATTTCATTAATATTTCCTTCTGAATCTATACAATATGTAGTTAATCCAGTATCATCTATTGATAACCACATAATAGTATTTGCTTCATCATTGACAAATATATTAGATATAACGTGTTCAAATTCTGGATCATTAATAAAAGCTATATCAAATATTAAACAATATACCTCATTAACAATATGTAGTGCCTCATAAAAGATATAGAAATCTATAGATATTATTCTATACATATCAAATCTTCGACGGTTGAAAGTTCAACATTTTTCCATAGACAACAAAAGAAGTTATCTACCAAAGCCGAGCGGCACTCTTTCGAGATTGGCGTGCAATGAGCGTCCACGACCGTAGTTTCACTCATAGACGCGAGTCTATAAGCCAGAGCTACAATCTCAACTGGCGTAAATTTCCGACGGGCAACGTCGGTATTGAATCTTAAATTCAGTTCAATGAATAGAGCTTCTGCAAGGATATTAATAGCAGCATTAGTGTCTCTATCGAGCACCAAACCACACTTCTCGCAAACATACTCACGTTCAGACAGAGAAAGGTACTCTTTCACTGTCCCACACCCAGAACACTTTTTGCTAGATGGAAACCAACGGTCCACTTTCACAATTAATGTTCCATATTTGAGTGCTTTGTATTCAAGCACTCTTCTAATTAATCCCAACCCACAATCCGCAATAGCGGATGCTAAGTTATGGTTCTTCATCATCCCTTTAACGTTCAGATCTTCAATAGCAATGAAGAAGTTTTTTCTGATAATTTCAGTAGTAGCTTTTTGTATGAAGTCAGTTCTTAGATTAGCTACATATGAATTTTTCTTCTTGAATTGTTTTTTAACTCTTTTGTATTTAGAAGATCCTATCCTACGTCTAGACATTTTTCTCTGATACCGTTTTAATGCCAATTTATTCTTGTTTAGCACTTTCATATTGATAACAGATTCACCGGTAGATAATTGCATGAGTGTCTTGATTCCCATATCTATTCCTACAATTCCATTACCGTCTATCTCGTTCTCAATGTTCGTTTCATCGTATGTATAGGAAATTGCTACATACCACTTATCGTTACTTCCTTTAGAGATAACGAAGTTATTAATCTTTCCAGTCATACATTTATTATTAACTGGTTCTGAAAGTCTAATCGGACTCTTAATTAAAGGTAATTTAATAGTCCATTCGTCTATCAGCTTTGCTTTGTCATTCTCTATGTAGAAAGAACGTTTTGATGTAAACTTTTTTCGTTTAGGAAAGCCAAACTGTTTTGG
>Ga0265297_10005365_pt1 | contig 19629 bp, 16 predicted proteins | sample Munlanlwell13791_FD_192502 | JGI IMG/M metagenome (GOLD analysis project Ga0265297, IMG submission 192502) | Leachate microbial communities from a municipal landfill in Southern Ontario, Canada - Leachate well 137-91 | ecosystem: Engineered > Solid waste > Landfill > Unclassified | place...
AAAATGACGCCGGAATTAATTAATAAGGCGGGTGGTAAGGTTTTATGCAGCAAGCCGGGGAGTGTTTTTATCGAGCGTATGCGTTCGCTAAACGAGCTTGTTGACGCAAAACATGAGCAGCATATTTCGATTCCGCACTGGTATTTGGCGTTTATTGGCATTGTTCCGGATTTCCAGGGAGCCGGGTTCGCCGGTAAATTGATTAAGCCAATGCTGGAAAGATTTTCGGCTGACGGCTTGCCTTGTTATCTGGAAACTAATAATGCAAGAAACGTGGCTTTTTATGAGCATTATGGTTTTCGGTTATTGGAGGAATATATAGCGCCGCAAGCCGGGTTAACTTTTTACGCAATGTTGAGAAAATAATAATGAAAAAAGGAATATCTGTTAGTATTTTCGGTTGGCCTCTGGTTTTATTCCCTTAGGACTGTTATGCCTTTTCTTGCGGATATATAAAGACAAATTAACTGAATAAATACTTATGTTTAGTGAGGCAGGTTATGAAAAATAAGGTTACGGAAATACCGGCAAAAGGTGAAATAATCATTTACCAGGCTAAAGATAAGAAAGTTAAGTTGGAGGTTAAGCTCGAACAAGAAACAGCCTGGTTAACTCAGAAACAAATGGCAGATTTATTTGTAAAAGATGTTAGGACGATTAACGAGCACATACTCAACATATTCAAAGAAAAGGAGTTAAGGAGGAATTCAGTTATCCGGAAATTCCGGATAACTGCAGCTGATGGTAAAAGCTATCAAACGAGCTTCTATAACTTAGACGTAATTATTTCAGTTGGTTACCGGATAAAATCTCAAAATGGTACGCGTTTCCGTATCTGGGCTACAAATGTATTGAGAAAGCATTTGATCAATGGCTATACAATTAATGAAAAACGCTTGAAGCAGCAGGCGCAAAAACTTGAAGCTTTACAGAAAACGGTCAAGTTGATAGCTAGTATGAAAGACCGTAAACAGCTTGAATACAAAGAAGCTGTGGGTTTGCTGGAAGTAATTAACGATTATAACTACGCGCTTGGGCTTTTGGATGACTATGACTATAAGCGGCTTAAGATAGCCAAGACTTCGAGAGAAGAGAAATTTGTTTTAAGCTATGAGACTGCTATAGAAGCCGTAAACAAGCTTAGAGAGAGAATTGGAACTTCAGATTTATTCGGCACAGAGCGTGATAGATCATTTAAGAGTTCAGTTTCTTCAATCTATCAGACATTTGGCGGAAAGGATCTATACCCGAGTATTGAAGAGAAGGCAGCCAATCTTATTTCATTGTGAAAAACTATTCTTTCGTTGATGGCAATAAACGAATCGCAGCTTCAATATTTCTGTGGTTTTTAGAGAAAAATGCTATTCTGTATAAAGAAGATGGCTCAAAGCGTATCGCCGATAATGCTTTAGTTGCGTTGACCTTGATGATTGCTGAAAGTAAGTCCAGCGAGCGGGATATTATTGTTACGCTGGTTGTGAATTTGATAAATAAGAATAATTAACATATGGGGAAAACGGTACATATTAAAACTTTCGGTTGGCCGTTGGCCGATTTATAGTAAGTCAATGATGTCACTCGCCGCGGCGCTGGTGGAGTAACGGCGAAGGCTTTATCCCTGAGACTCAAAAACCCACAAAATCCTTCCAAAATATTAAAATAATTCCGGGGTATTCACAGAAACTTGTTGACAAACTATTGAAATGCCACTAAAATAGTAGCAATTTAATCGGGAGACGGTATTTTAATGAAGATTTTAACTAAAGATACAGATTATGCGGTTCGGGCATTGATTCTTTTGGCAAAAGAGAAAGATAATTTTTTGTCGGCTAAGAACATATCCGAAACTTTAAATATTCCTTACCACTTCCTGCGAGCTATTTTGCAGAAGTTAATACAGGCTGGATTTGTGGAGTCAAAAGAAGGCGTGTCCGGCGGTGTCCGCATAGTCAAGAGTCCGGCAAAAATACGCATAATGGATTTGATAAAAGTTTTTCAGGGTGATTTCGAATTGTCGGACTGTATGTTCAGACAAAAAATATGCCCTGACCGAAAGACCTGTGTTTTAAGGGAAGAAATAAAACGGATAGAAAATATGGTCGGTAAAGAATTTGAAAAATTGACCATTGGTAAATTAATACAGAAACTCAAAAAGAAAACATAAAAGTTTTCTAAAAGAAGGAGGAAACTATGGGTATGTTTTGTTTTCAGTGTCAGGAAACCGTAAAAAATACCGGCTGTACGATTAAGGGTGTTTGCGGTAAGGATGAAAGATCCTCAGATTTAATGGATCTGCTAGTCTATGCTTTACAGGGGCTTTCTATCTATGCGGAGAAAGCGGATTCTCTGGATAAAAAATACGGCGTATTTACCTGTCAGGCTCTTTTTTCAACGATTACTAACGCAAACTTTGATGAGGACAGGATCGCAGACCTTATTAAGAAGGCTCTTGTGTTGCGTGATGAAGTTAAAGGCAAGGTGCAGATTTCAGAAGAAGGCTTGCATGATTCAGCAGTATGGTCAGCAGAAACAAAAGAAGATTTTATCAAGAAGTCGTTAGAGGTAAGCCCTCTTTCCTACAGTGATAACGAAGATATCCGATCATTGAAGTCATTGCTTTTGTACGGGTTAAAAGGCATAGCCGCATATACGGATCATGCCTCTGTTTTAGGTCAGTACGATGAATCTATTTTCAGCTTTATGTATAAAGGACTTGCGGCTATCGCTAATAATTCATCAGCCGATGAATTGACAGGACTCGTACTTGAGGCTGGTGAAAACGCAGTAAAGGCTATGGCTGTTCTGGACAAAGCTAATACCGAGAGCTATGGCAATCCTGAAATAACAAAAGTAAATCTTGGAGTCAGGAATAATCCCGGTATTCTCATCTCAGGGCATGATTTAAAGGATATGGAAGAATTGCTGAAACAAACCGAGGGTACAGGTGTAGACGTTTATACTCACAGTGAAATGCTTCCGGCAAATTATTACCCTGCTTTCAAAAAATACGATCATTTCGTGGGTAATTACGGCAGTTCATGGTGGCATCAAAACCAAGATTTTGAAACTTTCAATGGCCCCATCCTGATGACGACAAACTGTATCATTCCGGTAAAGGATTCCTATAAAGACAGAATATTTACTACCGGCATGGCTGGTTATCCGGGTGTTAAGCATGTACCTGACAGAAGCGAGGGTGGTAAAAAAGATTTCAGCGGGATTATTGAGCTGGCAAAGAAATGCCAACCGCCAAAGGAAATTGAAACCGGTGAAATAGTCGGCGGTTTCGCTCATAATCAGGTTCTTGCTTTGGCAGATAAAGTTGTCGAAGCTGTTAAATCAGGGGCAATAAAACGGTTTATTGTTATGGCTGGATGTGACGGCCGTCAAAAGCCTAGAAGCTATTTTACGGAGGTTGCGGAAGCTCTGCCTAAAGATACGGTTATTTTAACTGCGGGCTGTGCAAAATACCGTTATAACAAATTGCCTCTGGGCGACATCAACGGAATCCCTCGAGTTTTAGACGCTGGTCAGTGTAATGATTCTTATTCGCTCGCTGTTATTGCTCTTAAACTGAAGGAAGTTTTCGGGCTTAATGATATCAATGAGCTTCCGATCTCATTTGATATTGCTTGGTATGAACAGAAAGCAGTTGCTGTTCTATTAGCTTTGTTACATCTCGGGGTAAAAGGCATCCGTTTAGGGCCTACTTTGCCTGCGTTTATATCTCCGAATGTTGCAAAGGTTCTGATTGAAAAGTTTGACATCAAGCCGATAAGCACTGCCCCGGATGATGTTAAGGCTATGATGGAAGCCCGATAGGAGGTTGACTTATGAATGTTTTAGAAAATATTCCGTATAATGACGACAAGATGGGCAATCGCAAGGTTGTTGATGAGAAACATCTTCTTGTAATGCAGATAGCGTTAAAGCCCGGACAGAGTGTGCCTCAGCATAATGCTAATTCAAATGTTCATCTTCTGGTTGTAAGGGGCAATTTATCGGTTAATCTTGCCGGTGCAGATAATCAGGTTAAGGAAGGCGATCTATTACCGGTCGCCTTTCAAACGCCGATGATCATCAAGAATACCGGCAGTGATAACGCTACATTTTTGGTATTTAAAACGCCTAATCCGTCAGAAATGTAAAGGGGTGTAAAGCCCTGCTTAAATGTCCACTGGTGATAAATGTCCACTCGCCAGTGGACATTTTATTTCTATAGCTATTTAATGTTCACTTTTTGCTAATGTTAACTAATTAGTGAACATTATGCTGTTAACGACCAGTAGCCCTAAAAATCAGCTTGACAAGATGTCGCAAAAAGTATATATTATTTGCGACATAGAAAACAGGAGATTTTCATGCAAACCATAGTAGATAAGATAAAAAAGCGGATATATGGTAAGAATCGAGGGTTTGTCTTTACAAAAAGTCATTTTCTCGATTTAGGACACCCCAAGACTGTGGCAAAAGCGTTGGAGCGTTTGGCAGAGTCAGGGGAGATTCGCCGTTTAGCTCGTGGCCTATACGATTACCCAGATAAGCACCCAACGCTGGGCGATCTTCCGCCAAACTATGAGCGGATAGCTCAAGCTTTGGCCGGAAGGGATAGCTTGAAGATTCAACCTTCCGGAGCGTATGCCGCTAACCTCTTGGGATTAACAGAGCAGGTTCCGGCAAAGATCGTTTTTCTGACGGATGGCCCTAATCGCACGGTGCAGATCAATAAACAGCAGATAGTGCTAAAAAGAACAACCCCTAAAAATATGGCAACAGCCGGACGTATTAGCGGATTGGTTATTCAAGCTCTGCGTTATATGGGGCAGGATCATGTGGATGACCATATTATCGACATGCTTGATAAGAGGTTATCGGCTAATGACAAACAACAGCTTATGAAAGATTTACGTTTTGCTCCGGCGTGGATAGGCAATATATTCAGGCAATTACAAAAATGAGAGGGTTATGGATAAATTTATACAACTGAGTGATAAAGATAAACGCGCTTACTTTGAGGTAGCCGCGGCAGACCTGAACGTAATGCCGCAGTTGATTGAGAAGGATTTCTGGGTATGCTGGATACTCAAAATTCTTTTTTCATTGCCGGAATCAGGCGATCATTTAACATTTAAAGGCGGCACGTCGCTTTCAAAGTGCTATGACGTCATCAGACGTTTTTCCGAAGATGTCGATGTCTCAATAGAGAGGACGTTTTTATCGAGTGACGCCTCTATTGAACCTGACAAGGATGAAAGCAATAAAGAAAATCAGCGAAGACTTGAACGGCTTCAACTTGCCTGCAAAGAAAAGATTTCAAGCACGCTTATTCCTGAATTGCAAAAGAGCATTGCGAAGGTTCTTACAGATAAAAAATCATGGGGACTTGAACTGGACCCCAAAGACGCTTTAGGGCAGACGGTATTATTTACCTTTCCGCATTCTTTGACCAGTAGCGTGGAAAGCTATGTTAAATCCGCTGTCAAAATAGAATTTGGATCAAGAGCTGACCATTGGCCGGTTGAAAATATGACAGTTGTTCCATACGTCGCTAATGTTTCCGGTGACGTTAGCATTGAGGGCGCGCCGGTACGTGTATTAGCCGCGGAACGGACCTTTTGGGAAAAAGCGACAATCTTACATATGATTCATAATTATCCGGAAGGCAAGAATGTTCCGCCTCGAATGTCACGGCATTATTATGATTTATTCGCCATGGTGGATACGCCAATATACAAGAAATCTTTGGAGAAAATAGCCTTGCTGAAAGATGTGTCTGAGCATAAGGCATTATTTTTTAAGGCAAACTGGGCGCATTATGAAGAAGCCAAGCCCGGCGGTTTGAAATTGTCACCTCGGAAAGATCAAATAGGTCAGTTAAGAACAGATTACCGTCAAATGCAGGAAATGTTTTTTGAGGATCCGCCGTCATTTGACAGTATTCTGGAAAAATTAAAGAAGGTTGAAAAAGAGATTAACAGGATAAAACAATGAATTTCGTAGATAATGGGTCTCAAAAGGCACTTGCTGAGACGGTTTTTATAGGCGAGATTGTGTTGCAATCTAAGATTGCAGAATTGGCCGCTAAACGTTTATCGGCGATCAAGGACAATTTCGATCAGATTGAAGTCTGGAGTTCAATTCAATCGATTCTCGTGGCGGCCGGAAATGTCTCGAAAATTCTCTGGCCATCTACGGAATATACAGAACGCGGCGAAAGATTGAGGGAGTTACTTAAAGTCGACGATAACAATATGCTTTCTGATCGTAGCTTACGTAATCATTTCGAACACTATGACGATCGAATAGAAAAATGGTTTAAGGGGAAATCTTCGGCGGTCTATAGCGACTTGACAATAGATCCATTAAAATCAATGAGAAGAAACTTCCCTACAAATCATCATAGGGCATATGATCCCTTAACGCAGACTTTGACGTTTCGCGATGAATCGTTTGACTTGGCGGCAGTGCTGAAGGAGCTTAAGGAGATTCGTATTAAGTGCAGTGACTTCGTGCTTCCGTAGGACGCTTCGATTACGGGTTAATTCGAGAGAAGAGAAGAATAGAGAAGAGAATGGTAAAAGAGAAGAAAATAACAGGGATAAAATCATGGCCTGTGGATGACAGGCCGAGAGAGAAACTCCTCAAAAAGGGTGCGGGGGCTTTGAGTAATTCGGAGCTTCTGGCCATTCTTCTTCGCACCGGCACGCAGGGCACCAGCGCAATCGATCTCGCCCGCAAGATACTCAAGAAATTTGGCACATTTCGCAACATGGCCCATACCGACGCCCGGGACTGGAAAGAGTTCAAGGGCTTAGGCGGAGCTAAGATTGCTCATATTCAGGCCGCGCTTGAAATCGGGCGGCGCTATCGACAGGACGATGTGTCCACCGGGAAGCAGAAGATCGCCTCTGCCAAGGATGTGGTTGATATCGTCATGCCCCAGCTCCGCGACCTTAAGACAGAGGTTTTTAAGGTCGTCTACCTTGATAGCAATAACCGCATTATCGACATTTCAGATGCTTCGGTCGGCACCGTTGATCAGGCGTTTCCGATTGTCCGGGAGATCATCCACGTCGCATTGCAGAAATTCGCCAAATCGATTGTATGTGTTCATAACCATCCTAGCGCCAACATAACGCCAAGCACGCAGGACAAGAAGTTCACCAAAGAATTGAGCGATGCAGGGAAGTTGATGCAGATCAAGGTCATTGACCATGTCATCGTTGGGGATAACCAATATTACAGTTTCGCAGATGAAGGGTTCATGGGGTAAGTATGACAAACACATTCAGGCATTCAGCTGGATTCGGAAAGCGAATTGAATACTGGGTTATCGGCTTAATGCTAAAAGAGGGCATCGATGTTTATGTACCCTTAGTTGATGACGATGCAATCGATGCTGTTATTAAGAAACATGACGGAACTTTCATTGAGGTTCAAATTAAAGCGAGATCCAAAACAGTCAAAATCGGCGACAGCGCATTGTTCGCGGCGATTCCCCATGATGTGCGCAAAGATTATTATTTTGTATTCTATTCTGAACGGCTCAATACTTTTTGGATTATGTCATCAGAAGAATTTATTAAGGAAGCTGTCCAGAATAAAACGGGGAAAAACGTAGGACTGCGATCCATTTGGTTTAATGGGAAGCGTAAAGATAAAGTAACCGGAGAATATACCGAGCACGCTCATGAGCGGTTCAAAAAGTATATTGTTACTGATTTTTCAAAATTCAAGTAAGGGCGGGGCATATGAAGAAAAAATTATCATTATCATGGCTTGAAGGGTTTTTACTCGATGCATGCGATCTTTTGCGCGGAAATATGGATGCGTCCGAGTTTAAGGAATACATATTTGGCATGTTGTTCTTAAAAAGATTGAGCGACAAGTTCGACGAAGACAAAGACAAGCGGTACGAGACATTAAAGAGCCGATCGGGTTCCAAAGGGACTATTTCAGAAGCTTTGGAAAGCCCCAATGCGTATGACTATTACGTTCCCGAAAGTGCCCGATGGGAAAAGGTTAAACATTTTAAACGTGAGGTTGGCGATAAACTTAATAAGGCGTTGGCCGCATTGGAAGAGGCAAACATTGATAAGCTCGAAGGAGTGTTAACCAGCATTAATTTTAATCGTACATTCGGAAAGAACAAAAAGAGCTTAACCGATGAAACTCTCATTTCGTTTATCGACCACTTCAATAAAGTATCGCTCAAAGATGCTGACTTTGAATTTCCTGACCTTCTCGGAGCGGCGTATGAATACTTGATTAAGTATTTTGCCGATAGCGCGGGGAAGAAAGGCGGCGAATTCTATACGCCGAATGAAGTCGTCCGTCTATTGGTCAATATTCTTGAGCCGGATAAGAATGCAGAAGTTTATGATCCGACAGGCGGTTCAGGCGGCATGCTTATTGAAGCAAAGAATTACGTGGAAGCTCGCTATGGTAGCGCCGAAGAAATGAGTTTTTACGCTCAAGAAAAGAATGGCACTACGTGGTCGATGTGTAAGATGAACATGCTTTTTCACGGAATATATGATGCCGATATTCGTGTCGGAGACACATTAACTGATCCTCAGCACGTTCAGGGTGGAGAACTCCAGCGGTTTGATATTGTTTTAGCTAATCCACCTTTCTCTCAAAGCTACGAAGATATAAAGAATTTCCGCGATAGATATCGTTTCTGGATGCCCAAGAAGAAAAAAGCAGATTTTATGTTTGTCCAGCATATGATCAGCGTGCTCAAAGGTGATGGGCGCATGGCGGTCATTATGCCTCACGGAGTGCTGTTCAGAGGTGGTGAAGAACAAAGCATGCGCAATTGGCTATCAGAAAAGGGGCTTCTTGAGGCTGTTATCGGATTGCCGCCAGCGCTTTTTTATGGCACCGGCATTCCGGCCAGCGTTCTTATTATCAACAAAAATGGTGCTGAAAAGAGGGACAAAATCCTTTTCATTAATGCAGATCGTGAATACAAAGAAGGCAAGAATCAGAACAAACTGCGCCCCGAGGATATCGCAAAGATTTCCTATGTGTACCACAACAAACAGGAGATAGAAAGTTATTCCCGGCTGGTAAACAAAGCGGATCTTGGAAAAGAAGATTTCAATTTTAATATACGTAGATATGTCGATAACTCACCGCCACCTGAACCTCAGGATGTTCGCGCTCATTTGCAAGGTGGCATTCCCAAGGCTGAAATTGACGCTCTGGCTGATTTTTGGGCTGTGTATCCCGGGCTAAAAGAGGATTTGTTTTCAGGGAAATCGGGCGCATATCAAGCATTCAAAAGTGCTGTTAATAATAAAGAGAGCATCCGCCCGCTTGTTGAGTTGCATGGCGCAGTAATTGCAAAGCAGTCTGATTATGAGGCAAAAATTCAGACATGGTGGAAGGCAAACATAAAGAAACTTGAATCGATTCCTTCGTGTGATGACGTATTCGGTCTTTATCGTGATTTTGCCAAAAGCATTGCGGATACGTTTAAAGATACAGGGATTCTTAACCTTCATCAGGCCCGCGGGGCCTTTGCCTATTTCTGGAATGCGTTGGCTACAGATATCAAGTCTGTTTCGTCCAGTGGTTGGAATGCCGAACTGATTCCTGATGAGGAGATACTCGCATCACAGTTTCCGGATATCCTCAAAGAGCTTAAAGACAATGAAGCCAAACGAGATGAAATCGAGGCAAAGTTTAAAGAAGTGAACGATTTGGAAGATGATGCTTACGATGAGGATGCCTATGACGTATTTCCTAAAGAGATCCTTAAGGAATACAAAGATCAGATCAAGGAAGCCAATGGAGAGATCAGGCAAATCGCTCGTGATTTAAAAGCGTTGAATGTTCGGAAAAAAGCATTGCAAAAATCATCTTCGGGCAAGACAGAGATTGCGAAAATCGAAAAGGAAATAGAATCATTTGACGATAAACTGCGCGGTTTTGAGTCAAAGCTGAAAACGGTCGAGGATAAAATTAAACAGCATACTGTTCTCGAAGATGAACTGAAAAAAGCGAAGAAGATCATTAAAGAAATCAAAGACAAAAAAGATGAGCTTGTTGACAAGGCGCGCGAAAAGATAACTCCAGAAGATGCGAAGCTCTTGATTCTCGCACGGTGGAAAAAAGCGTTAGAAGTAACCGTAATGGTTTATGTGAATGATCATAGGCGGTCTTTGGTTGGCGCGGTTGAAAACATTTGGGACAAATACACCACAACGCTTAAGGAGATATTGAGCAGTCGCGATGAATCTGCCAAGGAGCTTTATGGTTTTTTGAAGGACTTGGGTTATGAGTAAATGGGTAAAAGCTAATCTTTCAGATGTTACCGATATAACGATGGGGCAATCACCAGACTCAGCTTCATATAATGAGGTTGGTTTCGGCTATCCTTTCTTACAGGGATGTGCTGATTTTGGTAAAAGATATCCAAAAGCAAGGATATTCTGTTCTGATGCCAAAAAGATTGGAAGAAAAGACTCGGTATTAATTAGCGTACGGGCGCCTGTTGGAGAATTGAATCTCGCAGACAAGGATTATTGCGTTGGACGTGGCGTTTCAGCCATTTACCCGCGAAAGGTAAATCGAGATTTCTTATTCAATTCATTGCTCTTGAACAAACGCTTGTTTTATAGGGTCAGCCAAGGGTCAACATTTGAGGCAATTAATTCAAACGACTTAAATTCGTTCAGTATTGATTATCCTGACGACATGGCTTCCCAAAATAAGATCGCGCGCATATTAAATACTACTGACGTTGTCATTGAGCAGACTGAGCTAACAATTGAAAAGCTAAAATCCATTAAGCAGGGCATGATGCATGATCTATTTACCCGGGGGATTGATATTAAGACGGGCCAGCTTCGCCCACCGCAGTCAGAAGAGCCGGAATTATATAAGAACACTGAGCTCGGCTGGATCCCGAAGGATTGGGATGTTGTAGCAGTTAAGGACTTTGGGAGCGTTGTGACAGGTAATACTCCATCAAAAAATAACATATTAAATTGGGGCAATGATTTTTTATGGGCATCGCCATTCGATTTTTATGAGAAATATATTTACGCGACTCAGACATTGCTGTCTAACGATGGCAAAAAATGTGCGAGAATTGTGCCCGCAGGGTCTGTATTAATTACATGCATTGCCTCTTTAGGCAAGAATGCTGTTGCGGCATTTGAAATGGCTTTTAACCAACAAATCAATGCTGTAATAATTAATCGCGATAACGATAATGAATATTTTTATTATAACATTTCACACGATGGCATAAGATTTTCTGCGCTCGCAGGCCAAACTGCTGTTCCAATCATTAACAAAACAACTTTTGAGAAATTTAAACTTACCAGAGCTCTTTTACCCGAGCAAAAATTGATTGCTGATCGAATCTCAAAAGCTGATGAACATCTTCTTAAGACAAAAAAAGAATTAAATAAATACGAAAAACTTAAGCAAGGCCTTATGCAGGATCTTCTAACCGGCAAAGTTCCAGTTGTGCCCGATCCTCAGGATAAAGGAGTCAATTAATGGCAGAATATATCAATGTAGAAAAACCATTCCTTGAAAAATTAAAACAGCTGGGCTGGCAGGTTATTGATCAGGGGATTGGTATTCCGCAAGCGCCAGAGAAGAGCCTGCGCAAGAGTTTCCGCGAGGTTGTCCTTGAAGAAGAGTTCAAGAAATCCGTCCGGTCGATTAATAAGACTCCTGATGGCCGTGAATGGCTTACTGATGACCAGTTGGATGCAATCTTAGATGAGGTCACCGCTCATCACGGTAAGAAATTGTTTGAAGCCAACAAAGATATTTTTCATTTCCTCACCAAGAATACCCGTGTCCGCGAGAATTTTTTAACCGGCGAGCAAGACCCGATCGTTCGTCTGGTCGACTTTGACCGTTGGGATAACAATTCATTTATCGCTATCAATCAATTCAGGATCAAAACTCCCGGCGGGCCAAGAGAAGGCATTATTCCGGATATCGTCCTATTCGTTAATGGTCTGCCTTTTGTCGTGGTTGAGTGCAAGGATACGGATGTGAGCGAGCCGCTATCAGAGGCAGAAATCCAAATCCGCAGGTATTCCAACCGCAGGGAAGATGATTTCGGGATCAAAGAAGGCGAAGAGCGCCTATTTCATTTTAACCTCTTTAGCATCATTACTCATGGAGAGGAAGCGCGTTTTGGCACAATCTCGGCAGATTTTGAGTATTACTATAATTGGAAGGATATCTTCCCGGAAGAGTATAGAGTCATTGAGATTGAACCGGGGAAGGAAATCATTCAGGAAGTGCTTATTCGCGGAATGTTAAATAAGGAGATCCTGATTGATGTCTTGCGGCACTTCACGCTTTTTATGGAAATCAAAGAGGGGGTCGAGATAAAAGTTGTTTCCCGATATCAGCAGTATAGAGCCGTTGGGAAAATCTTGAAGCGTTTAAGAGATGGAAAGACGCCATATGAAAGATCAGGCGTTATTTGGCATACGCAGGGCTCAGGGAAGTCGCTTACCATGGTGTTTTTGGTGAGAAAGCTCCGTTCTCAGGAAGATTTAAAGGATTATAAAATCGTATTGATTAACGACCGGACTGACTTGGAAGATCAGTTAAGCCAGACGGCAAAACTAACCGAAGAAAAGGTTAAGGTAATCGACAAACGGAAGAAATTGCGTCCGGACTTAGGTGTGGATTCGTCCGACCTGAACATGGTCATGATGCATAAGTTCTTGGAAGAAGAAATTCGTCATTCTCAGGCGCTCATGAAAGCGTATGTGGAAGACGGTATAGTGCCGGAATTTAAACCGTTTGAGATAGTGAATGACTCCGAAAGGGTATTAATCCTTATTGACGAGGCACACCGTACGCAAGGTGGTGATATGGGAGACAATTTGTTTTCCGCGTTTCCCAAGGCTACTAAGATTGCGTTTACCGGCACACCACTGTTGACTGAACGACACACACTAAAGACTCATGAAAGATTTGGGACATTTATTGATAAGTATAAGATTCGCCAGTCTGTTAAAGACCGCGCGACGTTGGACATTGTCTATATTGGGCGTACCAGCAAGGATAGAATCATTGATTCGGACGCCTTTCAGGATGAGTTCGAGGATATGTTTAAAGATCGAACGCCGGAAGAGCGGCAGGAAATTCAAAAACGATACGGAACGATGTTGGCATATCTGGAGAACATGGATCGTTTGCGAAAGATTGCGCATGATATTGTTCGGCATTATGTCGCTGAAATCTTGCCAAATGGCTTCAAGGCTCAGGTGGTTGCCAGTTCAATCATCGCCGCCGCTCGATACAAATATCTCATTGAGGAAGCTATTAAAGAACGAATTGATGAGGAAAAGAGAAAAGCCCCTGAGGAGGCGGATAAGGACTTAATCAAAAAGCTAGAATTTCTTAAAGTAGCTACTGTTGTTACCCAGCAAGAAAATAATGAGCCTGGGTTTGTCAGCAAGGCCCGTAAAGAGGCCAAGGAAATTAATGCAGTAGATAATTTTAAGAAGGACTTTGATTACGAGAAGACCGAGACAGGCGTGGCTTTCCTGTGTGTTTGTGATCGCTTGATAACCGGTTTTGATGCGCCGATTGAACAAGTGATGTATTTAGACAAAAACATGCGTGAGCACGATCTCTTGCAGGCGATTGCGCGCGTGAACCGTCCCAAGGGCCCGCGCAAGACGCACGGGATTGTTGTCGATTATTTTGGCATAGCGCAACATTTGAAAGAAGCTCTGGCGATTTATGGTGATGAAGACGAAAAGGAGTTTGGCGATTTTCTTGAATATTTCAGGGATATTAATAAAGAAATCCCTGTCTTAGAGAGCCGGTACAATCGGTTGATTCAGTTATTTCAGGACAATGGAATAAAAGACATCGAGACATTTGTCAATCAGGAGATGACGGATAAGACGAAAGAGTTTGAAATTGCGGAACGGTGTATTGAACTTGCCAAGGAGCTTCATTTCCGGGCTCAGTTTGATACGTATTTAAAATCATTTTTTGTCAGCATGGACCTGTTATTTAATGTCTCGCAGGCCAAGCGGTACTGGATACCGGCCAAACGCTTCGGGTATCTTTTTATGAGGATCCGCAATCGTTATAAAGATGAGACCATGGATCTCAAGTGGGCCGGGGAGAAGGTCAGGAAGCTCATTGATAAATATCTCGAATCACTGGGAATAAACAGTCGTATACCGCCAGTGAGTTTGTTGTCAGATGATTTCCGCAAGGAGTTAGACAAGCAGGGTGGGTCAAAAGCCAAGGCTTCCGAGATGGAACATGCTATTCGGAGGCACATCAAGGTTAATATGCAGAATGACCCTGCGCTATTCACGAAATTTAACGAAAAGCTGGAATCAATTATTCGGCAATATCAGGGGCACTGGGATGTGTTGGTGCAAGAGCTTGAAAAGATGCGAGAAGAAATAAAACAGGGAAGGGAGAAGGCGGATTCCCCTTTACCTGTCTATCAGATGCCTTTTTATGACGTTATTTTGATGCTGGCGTTTGATGGGAAATCCGTGGACGATCAAGTCGGGCAGAAGGTAGCCGGTTTGGTTGAGGAGATTGTAGAGGAACTGCAGAAAACAATAGACGTTGTTAACTTCTGGAAAAAGCAGGCGCGTGTTCGCAAATTGGAAGGCATTATCGAGGACATTTTGTCCTTCTCGGGCGTTGAAGAGATTGCCAAGAATCATAAAAGAATAACCACAGAGATTCTCAACCTTGCCCGCAAGCGCCATGATGATTTGGTAAGGAATAAGCCCAATGATTAAAGGATTGGATGTAACCATAAAGCGAAGTAAACGGAAGACGCTTAGTATCTATGTCGAGCGTAATGGTGGGATATCCGTTCTTGCTCCGGAACACTTGCAGGATCAGGAATTAAAAGAAATTTTAGACAAGAAAGAATACTTGATTCAGAAGCATCATGCCCAATGGGATTTGTTAAATGGTTCCCGTATAGATCGGGAGTTTGTAAACGGGCAGTCATATTTGTATTTGGGCAGGAATTATCGCTTACGCTGGGTTTCAACTGCTGAGCAGGATGAGCCATTGCTTTTGAAAAATGGATTTTTTTGCCTTCAAAAATCTGTAAATGGTACAGCCGGAAAACGATTTATTGAATTTTATAAGGGCAAAGGCAACGAGCTGATTCAGGAAAGAGCCGCGTTTTACGCGAAGAAGCTGGGTATTGAATATGAGCACATCCGGATTATTGATTTAAAGAATCGCTGGGCGTCCTGCTCTGATAAGAGGCGGTTAAATTTTCACTGGAAGTGTATCATGGCGCCGTTAAGCGTGCTCAACTACATTATCGTTCATGAGCTGGTGCATTTTAAATTTAAGAAGCATGATCGCAAGTTTTGGAATGAGGTCGATAAAGTAATCCCCGACTACAAAGCCCACATCGAATGGCTCCGGAGCTTTGGGGCGAGCATGGATTTGTAAAGTAAAAGGATGTCAATGGACTTTCTGTGGTTACAACAATTGATTATTGGACATGCGATTAAGCATGGGCTAGATAAGTCGTTAAAGTGGCTTTTTAAGAAGGATCCCTTGCTGATGAGCATAAGTATTTCAATCGGCAAAACGGGGTTGGATTTACAAATTGAATCGGTCGATTACTTGTTGAGATCGTCTTTCGGAGAGAACAGAAAGCTCGTTGGATTGCTTAAGACCAATTACCGAACTAATCCAAAAATTGTTACCGCAGAACTGCGCCAAAGTCTGATTAATTGTGGTGCTGACTTTGGGAATGAAACGGAAGCCGCAGTTAATAAAATTGTTTCAAAATTTCTTGAGCACTTTGGCGCGACGCTACCCGAATCTGAGAATGTTCCTATCTCGAGCGCTCAAACTTCAGAAGCAACCCTTAATGGTGTAAACGAAATATTGTCGATACTAAAACAGGACAATGTTCTAGGCGCTGTTGCATCTCAAACAAAGAAAAGCGCATCTTTAGAACCACCAGCCGTTTTGGCGATAGATAGCGACGCGGAGCTGTCCAGTTCAAAATATAAGAAAGACATAGATGAGGCCAAAATTCTATTAGACAAAGAAAAATTTGTTACGGCAAAGGGGATATACGAAGGGCTGTTAAAAGCGTTTGAATCTGATGGGCAAGTTCCTATTATGGCACGGTTTAAGGTCCATAACAACTTGGGCGCATGTCAAGCGGCGCTGGGGGATAGAAAATCTGCCGCTATTAATTTTAAGTTGGCATTTGATATTCTGGGGAAAAAATCCGTGATTGCTTGCAAGAATAGAGCGCTTGCGAGTCTATTTGATGATAAGCCGTTGGAAGGGTTGCCGTTTATCGAAGCCGCAATTTCATTGGAGCCGGATAATAATGACTGTATCAATCTTAAAGCCATGTTATTGCGAGCCGGTGGATGCCTTGATGAGGCTATTGAACTTTATGCCGAGAAGGGTGGAAGATGAATATTGATAAAAGATTCCAAAAGGATAGCGGTGCATTGTTGAATATTGCAATAGCCTATGCCGATAAAGGCGATAGGAATAATGCCAAGCAATATTTTCAAAGCGCCATTGATGCTGATCCGGGTATCGCTGAAAACTATTTCTCGTTTGGCTCATATCTGCTTGAGTCAATCATGAAGGAAAGGGTTTGGCGTTTTGGGCTTTTGCTAGAACATATTGAGGAGCTGAAAGGGGCGGAACGGCTGTTGAGTAAAGGGATTGATTTGCTAAAAGATTCAGAAAAAAAGGGCGTCTTGGAAGACGCGTATATAAATCGATCCAGCGTCAGAATAATATTAGATGACTTTACAAAAGCTTTTGAGGATATTAATGCGGCGATCGTGCTTAATCCGGATAGTGCGGCGGCCTATGCAAATCGTGCGCGGCTTAATACCTTACGAAAATCACCCGATGATGCGATTAAAGATTTTATTTGTGCAATAGAAAAAGGTATCAACAAGGATGAGATCTTTCCGATTTTAATTTCGTGTTATTTGGAGCGTCCTGATTCCAAGGTAGATGAGGCAATTGAGACAATAAGAAAGCATTATGACGGAGAGGCTGAAAAGGATCTTATCCCCGGGATACTCATGGTTGAATGTTTAAGCAAGAAAGCGGCTTATGATGAAGCACAAAAAATAGTCGGCAATCTCTATTTAAAGTTTGGGAGAAATCCAAGGATTTTGCTGGCAGAGGCAGAACTGAAAAGAAGCCAAGGAAATGTCAAGGCCTTTGAAGAGTTGACTCTTGAAGCAAGACAGAACTCTGTTGGGTTAGAAAAAAATATAGCAGAAATCGAATTGGCGAGGCATTTTAAAAGCATTGGGGCATATGATAAGGCGATACCATTATATGAAACATTTATTTCGGAGTCATTGTTTGATGATGTGTTGCGGGATTATTTAATCTGTCTCTATAAATCAAAAGAGCACAGAAGCAAGCATCTCGAGAAATGTCTAACTATTTGCCAAAATCTTAGGAAATTAGGAAAGTTTGTTCCTTTTACGTTCGAGTTAGAAGCGGCCATTTATGAGGAAATGGATCGACTAGATGACGCCATGTCTTTATACCTCGAACTGTCGAAGCGTGAGCCAAAGAGTATTCGTCATAAATTAAGTTATGCCAAAGTTATGATTGATATAGGAAGGGAAAAGGACGCGGGAATAAGACTGCTATATGAGGTAAAGGATGAGGTTGAAGACAAGGATTCCTTCCTTATTTTGGCGCGAGCATTCTTAAAGATTCAAAATCATGACGAGGCTATAAAGCAATTATTTAAAGCGTTGGAAATCGATTTCAATAATCCGGAGATCCAACTGTTTTATATTTACACGTTTACGAGCCGAAAAGATAAAAAGAGCGAAATGTTAGATTCCGAAACTGTGCGTGAAGATTTCTTTGTGAAAATTAAAAAGAATGGACACGATCAAGAATACTTAATTACCGCGAATCCTAAATCATCGATTGCTAAATTCGAGTTATATAGTGAATCCGGGTTAGGTAAGGCGCTTTACGGGAAAAGGGTTGCGGAAGAAATAAGAGTTAAAAATGAATACGGGGCAGATGACGTTATCAAAGTAGTTGAGATTAAAAGTAAATACGTGAAGGCCTTCCAGAATATTTTAGAAAATTTTAATATTTCTTTTCCGGACAATAAGGCGATCTACAAAGTTGAAGCGAGTCCGGAAAGACTGAAAGAAATGCTGAGCAAATCGTCGGATAGATCAACCAAGATAATGGAGATGTATTTTTCAAAGAATATTACTATCGGGGCGCTTTCTGCATTTTCTGGGAGGAGCTTGTTTGTTTGTTGGGGCGCGCTTATTGGTCAAGGATCTAAGCTTTATTGTGCTACAGGGAGTGCCCTTGAGCAAAGAAAAGAGCAGGAGACCGTTCTTAACTCAAACAAGATTATCATTGAGCCGATTGCATTATTTACGTTAGGCTTTTTGAATTTGTTGGATTTACCATTGAAGATGTTCTCCGAAGTTTATGTTCTAAAAGCCACACTCGACGAGCTGGATATGGAAATCATGGAGTTAAGTAAAAGCAAGGATGACGGGCTTACGACAATTTTCTCGCGAGAAGGAAAAGCGTTTCGACAAGAGATCTCTGCTGATAACATCAAAATGAAGATTGATTTTATTAAAAAGATACGAGATTCGCGGGATTTTAAAACAATCGGACTAGACCATCCCTTGGATGATAGTTTTAATGGCAAGGAAAAGATTCTGGGCTTGCCATATATATATTCGATCCAATCGTGTATCGAAAAACAAATACCATTATTTTGTGATGACGTTTTCTTTAGAGAATTAATTCGCAACGAGCATAAGATAGAGTCTTTCGGCATTCAGAATTTTCTTGCAGTTGCTTTGCAAAAAGGAGTCATAGCCGAGAACGACTATGGCGATAAAATACTTGAATTGATGAGGATCGGTTATTTCTACCTTTCTATATCTGCAAAAATGCTTTTTTATTATGCAGAAAAAGACAATTTCCAGATACAGTCAGGCAATGCATTTGATATGGCTACCGTAATTCTTGATTCCAAAGAAACATCTGTTGAGTCGTTATTTGCAGTGTTAACAGATTTTATGAAGATGATACTTATTGAGACATTGCCCGATGAAATCAAGGATAGATACTTGTATCTAATTATAGGATTACTGGCAAAACGCGGATCACCTCAAAAAATTATTAAGATTTTTAGCCAAGTCCTCGCTAAGAAACTTGGCTTGGCCGAGCACCTTATGCATAGTGCTAACAAAAAAATCGATCAGTGGATAAAATTAAATTACCCGATCAGCTAAAAAATGGAACAATATTTCCCCGACATCAACCGCGCCGCCTTGATCGTGAAGCTCAAGAAGCCTTTCATTGACTGGCTGGTCTACACCAGCAAAGAATATGACGGGCCCGAGCATGAGATGAAGCCGGAGGAGGTTGAAACTGAAGGTTTTGATTCAAAGCATGTGTATCTGATCCCGGCCTATGAGGAAAATAATAAGTACGACAAGTTTTTGAAGAAGCATTACGTAGACATATTTGAGCACGAGCTTGGCGGCTGGTATACGGATCCTGAAATGTGGCCAAAGGACAGGTCATGGAAGGTGTTTCAGGATTGGTTTGATTATGAGATTC
>Ga0265297_10005366_pt1 | contig 19629 bp, 21 predicted proteins | sample Munlanlwell13791_FD_192502 | JGI IMG/M metagenome (GOLD analysis project Ga0265297, IMG submission 192502) | Leachate microbial communities from a municipal landfill in Southern Ontario, Canada - Leachate well 137-91 | ecosystem: Engineered > Solid waste > Landfill > Unclassified | place...
CCATTCTTCCAGGGCTCCTGCAAACTGCCGTAAGAATTTTGTTTCTGCGGTGACGGTAATTTTCTTTGTTTCCGTTTTCGAGGCTTCCCTGGGAAGATAAGTAATCAGATTAGCTTCCATGGTTATGGTATCGCCAGTGATATCAGTAATGGTCCCGAAAAAAGAGTTTACCTCTTCTGGTTCTGCCAGGGGCAAGTATCCGGCAACGTATTTAGCCTCTGTCACTTTTTCTCCCTCATTAAAACCGGCCTCATGGCCGATCATCTTCCCGACAAAAAAACCAGCTAAAAGAGATACTATTATTAAGATAAAACTTAGAGAGTAAACGAATTTTTTATCCATTTTTATTGCTTAAAGCCAAAATAAATGCCTGCTAATTAAACGTGCAATTTACGTTATAGTAAGAACAGGTTATACATCCGCTAGGTCCAGAATAGACGCAGACTGACTGATAGCAGTTTGACACGAAGTTGGTATAAGTCGTAACCCTATGATAGTATTGCGTGCCGCCCTTGTGGGTACAACCCAAGCTGCCGTAATTGGTGCAGTTAGTGCCGAAACCGCAAGAGGCTCCCCCGTAAGAAACCGTGGTGGGACCGACCATGCGCGTACCAACCTGGTTTCTGCCAAAAGCCGTTCCTGAGACGACTGTATTCGCGCTAATACCGGCGACATTGTAGAAACCAACGTCCCAGCTATTGGTTTCCCAATCTGAGACAATGTCGCCCTGCTCAAAAGGAAGTCTATCCGGATTAATCTTTTGGGTGGCGCTATCGTAAATAACGTTATTGCCGCTGTCTATGATGTTCCCATCAACCTTCAAAACTCCTCCGACATCAACATTCTCTCCCACGGTAGTAATGGCAGGCTGAGCTACTATCCAAAAAGCGATCCCTAAGCTCGCCATCAAAACGCAGGCTGCTATGGCTATTTTATATTTTGAAACAAAGCTTTTAAAATTTTCCATAATGTTTTTTGTTTTATGGTTAAACGACCTTTGCCCCATTTATTACTCCATTGTATTAAAGGTAGAGGAGAAATGTCAAACCCTGTTAACGGCTTACTTTCCCCAAAATGTCTTTTGCGCTGACAAAACCAAAGCGGGTGCTGTCTGTCGCTCCGGAAGGTATATTGCCTAAAATAAGATAGGCATTATCGGCAATGCCGTTAATATATTCTTTTTCGTACAAAGAAAGCATTTGGTATCTTTTCCCGGATATCAAATAAGGAATACCCTCGGAGTTTTTAACGACCTCTCCGTTGATCAAGATGTGCCAGCCGCCATCTGCTTCCTGAAGATTGAATTCATCACCCGGAATTCCTTTAACAATTTTGATTAACGGAGCTTCGTTGCCAGCGTAAGAATAAAGAACAATATCGTTTCTTTTTATTTCATTGCACTCATAATAACTAAAAATGACTTTGACAACCTGGCCGTCTTCAATCAGGGGAGACAAGGAACTCCCTCGGACAATCCTCTCTTCTTCGTGAACAGGACATTCTTCCGTTCCTGACCCCGTCGATAACTCTGATCTTGGAATAAAGACCATTAGAACTCCCATCGCAATAATCGCCAATAGAAAAATAATGGTAAAAGTTGATTTTTCATTAACCATCATGAATAACGAGGCTGATTTTCTGATATCTTATTTTTCACACCAACGATAGCATAAACCCACCGCGCCACTACTCTGAGTAGTTGAGTAAGGCCCTTGCGAACAATTAGTGTCTGGATATGCGCTATGAGAATATTGTGATGAAACGGCATACGCCATACTAACTGGATAACAACCAGTACCGCGATCCGTGTATCCCGTCGGGCAACCTGGTGGCGCGCAACTACCCAATGTGACGGCATTATAGCTGCTGCATGTACGCCAACCGCACCGCGTTTCAAGCAAATATCCTCCCCCTGACTGCGCATCCACATATCCCTTGGTGGCTGCATCCGCAGTATCGGTCGGTCCGGCCAAAGACGTTATCTTTTGGCTGGTCATATCTACTGCTCCGGTGAACTTGCCGGTGCCGGCAACTTCTAACTTAGCCCCAGGGTTGGTGGTCCCAATGCCGACGTTGCCGCCGTCGAACCAGCTGTAACCATTGGTATGAATTCTGACTTTCTCAACGCCCCATGCGTCGGCCATGCTGACGTTAGGGAACATGCCTGATTTATAGAGCTTTACGTTTCCTGCAACTTCTAATTTCTGAGTTGGAGTCGTTGTCCCGATGCCGACACTGCCGTATTGGACGATAAGTCCCGTGGTGACTCCTGAGTTGGTGGCCAAGACCAAGGCTCCTTCCTTGGATTGGGCGGTCAAGCTGACATTGAGAGGGTCAGAAACATTGCCAGCCGGAGGAGCTTGTCCAGGTTCAGTCCAGGCTATAGCCAGGTAGCCTGCTCCCAAGCTCATAATCAGGACTCCCAGGATTAAAGCTATTGATTTTGTTTTTTTCATAAGTTTGTTTATTTGTTTTTACGACCTTTTTAGTTGCTTGGCGTAAGTTGTCTCAACAATTCCTCTGTCGCTTCTTTCTCTTCCTTGGTCATGGGAGAAGCATCCTTGGGAGTCAATCTGTCCAACAATTCTTCCAGAGTCTCTTCTTCCGGTTCTTCAACCGCCTCTTTTGTTTCCTCGGACGGCCAGAAAAAATAAACAGCCAAAACGCCAAGGATAAGAAGCAAAACCGCAGCGATTATTAAAACGACTTTTAGTCTGGTATTTACCATCATGTTATTTATTCTACCAAACCACGAAAGGATAGCAAGACTGTTCTCTCGCAATGATTCTGGCAGAAAGCAAAAAGGACTTGAGATGCCATTGTTTTTATTCTAAAATCAAAAAAGCCGAGACTAAATCTAATTAAACTGATTTTATGTTAAAAAATAAGAGGTTTGGGATTTATGCCGCAATAACAGCAATATTGATAATTGCCTTTTTCGTTATCTCCCAAGAAAAAACTAATACTGAACAGACCGAGCAGGAATCACAAAGAACCAAAATAAAAATCGCTCGCCTCACGGGCGGACTAAGCGATTTTCCCTTGCTTTTAGCTGAAGAAAAAGGGCTCTTCGAAAAATACGGTCTGGACGTTGAATTCAAACCAATGCAGCCTCAGCTCGGCATCCCCGCTTTACTGGCCGATGAGGTAGATTATATTTATTTTACTGTTTCTTCCGTAATAGCAAGCCAAAAAGACGCACCGATCAAAATAATCATGTTCCTCCAAAAAGAGCAGCGCCCCATACTGCTCGCCCAGCCAGGCTTGGAGCTAGAGGAACTGACGAGCATTGCTTTTGCCAACCCTTACTCTCCCATTCATTATTCCGCGCTAAAACTAATTGCCGAAAACAATCTTGATGCTGAGATCGTTGCTGTAGACGGCGCTCCAGCCATAAGCACGGCCATGCTTACCAAGAAACAGGTTGATGCCGCGCTTAAGGTGGCTCCCGAAGCTTTTCAGCTTCAAGAACAAGGATACGCTCTTCTGGCAATACTCGGCGACAGCCTCCCTATCGGTTTAGCTACAAGGGACGACAAGATAGCGGAAAATCCGGAAGAAATAGAAAAAGTAATTTCGGCGGTATTGTCAGCCGTAGAATTCATAAAAAACAACCCTGGAGAAACAAAAGAGTTTATTTTTGAATCTTTCAGTTTGGAGAAGAATGAAGTGAACGAAAAGATAGTGGATATGACCTATTCCATCATAGAAGAAACCAGTCTTGAAACCGGTATGCTGGATGAAGAAAGAATGGTTACCCTGATTAAATTCGCCAAAGCCGGCAGTTTTGAAGCTCCGGAAGACATTGAAAGCCAAACCGTAACGCAGGAAGAAATAGCCAAATCTGTCGATCTCAGGTTTCTAAAATAAATTGTGAAAACGTTAAGAACGATGAATAACGACAATCTACCAAAGTTCAAGAAACTTCTCGATTTCGCTTTCAACAATCAATACAGCGATTTTTATCGAAGGAAATACGAAAAAGCAAATTTCAATCCTGCTGCTGATTTTAATTCGATTGAAGACGTAAAAAAAATACCCCTCCTGTCAAAAAAAGAATTCTCAGAAACAGACCCTAAGGAACTTTTATTCATCAAAGAAGATGAAGGCTGCTATGTTTCGGTAACTTCCGGCACAACCGGAGAGCCTTTTTTCATCTTCCGTTCCGGAGATATCCCGCTAAGGGATTCGGAAACTTTCGGAAAAAGCTTAATCTTATTCAATCCTCGGCTGACGGCCAAGGTTTTTGCTAGGAGAGCGCTCAACCAATATAAAGGAGGGCCGTTTTTAGTGGGAGATATTTATAACCTGCCAGGCAGCTGCCATTTGGCTGCCAAGCTCGGCATTAACAGCATTAGCACCACGCCGACCTTAGCCATAATTTTGAAAGATTACATAGAGCGCTACCCTGACCTGAAGAAAACCCTGAAATCATTCCTGCTCTCCGGGGAATTCGTCAGCCCGGAGAAGAAAAGGCTTTTGGAGGAACTCTACCCGCATTTGAAATTTTCTTTCATATACGGCATGGCTGAAATAGGACACATAACCCACCAATGCCAGTTTTTGACTGAAAGAAAAGAGCAAATTTACTATCATCCGGAAACAGACTACTATTATTTTGAAATTATCGACCCTGACACCGAAAAAGAGGTCGGCCTGGAGGAGAAAGGAGAACTTATCATAACGAGTTTTGAAAGTCTGGCCACTCCCATCATCAGATACAAAACAGGAGATTCGGCAATCTTCAAAGAAAATGACTGCCCTTGCGGCTCTGCCGGCCCTCTTTTGCAAATTCTGGGAAGGGTCAATTACGACGCAGTCAAAGTCGGCGGGTTCGTATTAAAAAAACAAATGGTGGAAAAACCGATGTCAAACCTCAAGGAAATCCTGGCAGACAGTTTTGAGGCTCATTTTTACGAAAGGTACGTTAATGCAAAACCGAAGATAAAAGTAACACTAAGTCTCGCCCTGAAAACCGGCTTGGAAGGATCTCCTGAAATAAGGCAAAGGATTGAGAATGAGTTCCTGGAAAACTGGCAACTTTCTCCCAATTTAAACCTGAAAAAAGCAGTGGAGGCTGGCCTGTTCGAGCCCTTGCAAATTAACTTTGTGGAGTTTCCTACTACCGGCAAGGCAAAACAAGCCCTGATTCTGCATTAATCTCAGATGAAGAGAATAATCCTATCTCTAATCTTGGCCGCCTCTCTTGGTCTTCTTCTTTTTCTCTCATACAAAGCGCCGGGACGTTACACGCCAGATCTTGACGGCTTTTTAAAACTAACCAGTGAAGATCCTCTTTTCTATTCCTCGTTTTTTGCCGCGGCCGATTTCGAAAAGGCAGTAAGAAGCCTGGAAGAAACCGAGAATCAATTCAGAGAAGCCATACTGCTAAATCTTAAAGCGGATGAAGGACCCGAAAAAGACTATTACCTTTCCATCCTGGAAGAAAACCGCCTTTTTCCCTATCAGTTTCTGGAAACCTTAATTTTAATAAATCAGGAGACCAAAGCGTTCTTGGATAACCCTTCCGTTGAGCAAGGAGAAAATCTTCTGCTTCTTTACGATGCTGCCGCTGATTCTTATATCAGGGAAATTTCCTCGAAAATCGAAGTCTTGCAACTGGTTGAAGAATATAAAACCGTTGAACCGTATTTTTTCTTTGTTGACAGTGTAAGCTCTCTCGGAGTCATCAAAAATGATTTCCTTACCATAAAAGAAAACGGCTATCGATTGAAAAAAGAAATAGAAGAAAGGAGAAATTGCCTAGCGGGAAAAGAAATTTGTCCCCTGCCGTCAAAAACCGAGAATAGCGAAGAATTCGTTGACCTGTCGAAGGAAGACGGTAATTTCAAAGAAGAAAGAACGGCTTTCGTCAAAGAACTTCTTCCTTACCGTTCTTTTGAAATGAAAGGGCCCTATAAGATAAGCTCTTCTTGCTGGCAAAGCCAGGGACCGGAACACTGGCTGTATCTGCTCTATATGGAACGGGGCGAAGAACCCTTGGTTATCCCTAAATTGGTAAACCAGAACTACTATGCCAAGGGTTTCGAGGGAGAACTGGACGGCATTGACTCTCCTGTGTTTTACGCTCTTTCTGAAGCCAGCGTCTATGAATGCACTGATTTGACTTTCTATCCGCAGCTTCTGGTTATGAATTTCCTGAAAGAAAAAATGGAAAAAGGACTGATTAGCGAAGAAGATCTGATGGAAAATCCGGATTACAAACTTTTAATAAAAAACCAGTTCGGCGTAATGGCTCCTGCCATAAATACGATTTCCGCTCATCTTAATATTTTCAGGCTGAGGCTTCTGGCCACCGGAGATCCGTCTGCTCCCGAATTCCTGTTCTCAATCAGAACCGCTTACTCAATGCTCTATTTTCCCTTTGCTGAATCAATCTGGCGGCTAGACAAAGGGCTTCAATATTTTGTCCCGGAAAGAGAAAAACCGATCGGAGGAAATCTTAGGTTCGTAACCCTGGATGAATTGGAAGAACTAGGATATACAAAAGAGGAAATAAAAGAATTCCATAAAAAAAATTGGGAATTCATTGATTCCCTTCTTAAAGATTGAGTGAGTTGTTCTGCTGGCGCTAGAAAATTCCGCCGCAGCCGACAGACATACAATCAACCGTTTCCACGTTGCCATATGCGGCAAAAATGAAAGCGTTTTCATCCTTCTCTAAAACTTCGCTACAGACCAGCATCGGCTGCAAGACCTCTTCTTGCAAAACAGCGGCGGAAGAATCTTCTGAAAGATAGCTCTGGCCGGACGGCTGATTTGGGCCGGCTTTCGGATTATTCTCTTTCGCCAATATTCCAAAGGCGGCACCGCCAAACAAGACGCCGATCGAAACAAGTCCTAAAATATTTTTGATTCTTTTTCTTAAAGCGCTCATAGTCCTATCCTTTTCTCATTTTATAATCCAGTTTAACGCACTGTCAATACCTTCGTTAAGTTTCAATAATCAAAACCCCTTGAAGATATTTGTTACCCTGGCAAAAAGACTGGTAAAAAAATTCTTAAGCCAGGCAGTCGGCGATGTTTCTTTGTATTCCGGTAAGGGGAATCTGACCTCAACAGTTTTTGTCGTGGAACAGGAATAACTGCTGGAATCAATAACGCTGAGCTCTATGTCCTGTTCTCTTTGGCCGGGAGGCGGAGGAGAGAACTTAACCTGGAGTTCACAGTCGGAAGCAGGATTGCCCTCTACCACTTCGGCAATAGCTGGCAAGGTCCAGGAACAGCTGACCAGACCGTCGTAGGTGGTGGAGTTGTCAGTCAGGGTTACGATAACGTCCTCGTATATTTGCATTTCTTCACAATTGGCTCCATCGCACAGGAAATCAGCATAGGGATAAGCATGGTTATAGGTAGTAAAACCGCTGACTGACCAACCTGACCAGCGACCACCCAAGTCTCTTACCCTGACTTGACCGTAATAAGCGCCACCCCCAAAGTCAATATTGTTATAAGGAGAAGCACTACAAGTATAAACACAGGCTGGCGCCCAAGAAGTGCTATTCGTGTTCCTAATCTCTTCAAGGAACAATTCATTATTACAACTTGAATCGCTGCAAATCCTTATGTCATAGTCGTAGGGCAGCTCAGCATCCGTTTCCCAGGAGAAAGTGGGTATTCTTGATTGGGAGCAGGGAACAGGAAATTCATTGGTAAGATTGGTAATACTGGGAGCAGGAGAGAAAGAGGTCAGCACCTTGTAATCAGAGGTAGCGCAAACTCCTTCATTGACACAGTTAAAGCTGAGCCAGCCGATGACTTCGTCTGACCAGGCGTAGTCTGAGAACTCACCTGTGTTAAAATCAATGGAAACTCCATAGCCTGTTCCCCTTATACTGATCCAGCCGTCCCAGCCGCCACCGTAGTTCAAAGCTCTTGCCCAACCCGACGCTTCTCCTGTCTCCAAGTTCACTTTCGTTGAATAATCCGGCAAATCGGGATAGGGTCCGACCGGAGAAAAGTCTATCCAGCCGATATTCTCTGACCAAGCATGGCCGGTAAAGGTTCCGTCCTCGTTTATATGGACTCCGTAATCTGACGTTCCGCAATTATCTTCATTCGTGCAGTTAAAACTAACCTAATCGATATTATCTGACCACGCCCACCCAGAAACATTGTCATCAGCCCCTGCTTTGATTTCTCCAACAAAGGGAAAAGCAAAAACCGCGGTTAACGTCACGACAATTACCAAGAATTTTTTATTCATATTTCTCATTTACCTTGCCGATTGTACGCTATTCTCCAGTTCGTCAATCCGTTTTTGCTGCTCCTTAACTTGTGCCTTTAACTCTTTTATGGCTTCCAACAAGACTGCTGTAAATCTGCCGTAATCAACAGTCTGGTAATTTTCGTCTCCCCAGGTAGTTATCAGCTCCGGGAACTCCTTCTCCACTTCTTGGGCGATAAGACCAACCTGTTTTCCCGGTGTCGCTCGTCCCAGACTTTTGTAGGTTTCGTTCCAGTTAAAAAATACTCCTTGGAGATTATCAAGTTTCGCCAGAATACTGCCCGAAACAGTAATGGGTGTAATATTTTCTTTTAGCCTGATGTCGGATGAAGCCGGAAAACTGGTGGCGAAAACTTCACCAGCCACATCCAAGGCAAACTGGGGTTTGGACATACCAATACCAACATTACCAGTTCCTTTTTCAATATAAAATACTGTTTTTTGTTCTGCTTCTGAACCCTCTACTTGGCCCAAAACTACTGTCGGAATCGTCGAAACTACAGAATTGGATGAAGAAGGATTGGTTGTGCCAGATAAAGAAGTGGTATAGTATGTGGCGATACGGCCCGCACCACCTGCACCACCAGCCTTCCCGGTTCCGTTTGTAGCCTGCCCGGCAATACCAGCACCGCCGGTACTCGTAATGGTACCTGCATTGGTAAATGATCCTACTTGAAATCTAATTGATCCTCCTGCGCCGCCGCCAGACCCTCCCTGGGCCAATTGGCTGCCACTTATAGTGATAGATCCGATACCACCATTAGCTCTGACTGTACCACCGCTATTATTAAAAGTGCTTGCTGCGACAATTATGGCTCCGCCGCCCTTACCCCCTATGGCAGTAGTATAACCAGGCTCGGAACACCAGCACGTCCAGCCAGCACCAGTAGCTCCTGCTGATCCTAAGAAAACAGTGCTAAGATTCACCGCACCATAGGTGCCGCCGCCTGCGCCGCCCGCCGCACTACCAGTAGTGCCAGCAACACCGCCTCCAGCATATCCGCCACCGCCACCGCCCGCCAGATCGCAACATGCATATACGCCACCTCCGCCACCGCCCAAAATAGCAGCTTGCTGTACAACCCCATACGCTCCATCCCTATATGTTTCGCCTACGCGACCAACGCTCCCCCAATTGGAGGTTGCTGATTGTAAAGTCGCTCCCCGATATCCTTTCCCCAACATATCAATCGTGCCGCCAACTGTCACCGTGCCAGTGGCCCTAAAAAATAAAATGCCTCCTTTCGTTCCGTCCCAGCCATCGGCAGTAAGCGTAGTGCCAGCAGGAACAGTCACATTGGTATAGTTTGGCACTCTTTGAACTATTATCTTCTGGGTCGTACCGTCAAAACTGTACATAAAAGGGGATGAAAAGTTTAAAGTTACGCCGTTGATCGATTCAATTCTTTTGGTTTCGTATTTGCCGACATTAGCGTAATCAGCAGCTGAACCTTGCAGATTAATAATCAGGACTTCGTCCCCGGCTGCTAGGCCAGCCGGAGCGGTAGTAAGATTAAGAGAAGTAGAACCGGTAACAATAGGACTTTGAGTAACAAAATTTGCCATATCAGGGTTGGCTTTCCCCACACAGGTTCCGGCATTAAGATTTATAGTACCCGTGACGCTGCACGCCCCGTCAGCCCCGGTTCCTGTATCAATCCCCCTGTCAGGCTCAGCGATAAAGGCGCTGGCTGGCTCAACTTCAGGGTTTTTGTATTTTAAATAAATTGTCTTTTGCGAGCTTGCCGGAAGAGAAGGAATCTCCACCCAAACTCTGGTAAAGGCAGTACCGCAGCCGGATTCTATCCAATAGTTCAAGTTGGTTACTTCGTCCGAATCCGTGAATCTCAAGTCTCCGCAATCTGCACGCATCTCATTAGCAGCAATTAAACTTGCCGTATCCATAGTAACCAGAACTTGATAAAATGTTTTGGCATCTCCGGGATTTGTAATTGTGGCTATTTGCCGCAACCTGCTCACCAAAGCCTCGACCTCAAAAGGGGTAGTCTCCAAATCAGTTGTTTTGACGTATAGTTTAGCCCCAGGCTCCACTTCTCCGATACCGACATTGCCATACTGAACAATTAAACCTGTTTCTACAGCAGGATTGGCACCAAGCACCAAAGCTCCTTGCTTAGCCTGGGCAGTAACGCTGACGTTCAAAGGGGTGTTGCAGCCCGGGTAGTCAACCGGGCAGCCAGGGGGATCATTAGGAGCGTCTGTCCAGGCTAGAGCCAGGTAACTAACGGCAACACTCATCGTCAAAACTCCTAAAATTAAGGCAAAAGATTGTATTTTTCTCATATAATTTTATCCATTGTTTATTATTTGTTTACTTTTACCAAGTTTAAAAAGAGTCAAGAGATCAAAAGTTTTGAGGGGTGAGCCGTTTTAACAATTCTTCCAAATCCTCTTGCTCTTCTTCGGTTAAGGGCTGAGCATTTTCAGGGGTTAACCTTTCTAAAAGTTCCTCGGTGGTTTCTTCTTCTTTGGCTCCTTCCTCTTGTGGAGGGACCGTCTTTCTCGAGAAAATGGCCCAAAAGATAACGGCCAGAAAGATTAGAATTACGATAATGGAAATTTTAATAACGATGTCTTTGCTAATTTTTGGCATAACAATTTTTCCCTGTTATTTTAATATTATACCACCATGAAAAAACAAAGAAACTGCCAATAGCTATTGCTTAAGACTCACTCCTGGACAGCCTATCTTAATTAATCGGGTTTCTTTTTCTCCGATAAAAATAGGGACAGGTTCGCACTTTTCAGCTTCCCGCAGCAACGAGGTAATTGTCTCTGTCCTGCCTTGTTCTTTACCTTGCTCGTAAGCTCGCGTCATCTGCACGTTTTTATAGTCTGACCAAATATCGTTGGCAATATAGACAACGGAGAAAATTACCCAAAGGAAAATAAGAGAGTATAAAATAGTTTTTTTTATGATGTCCGTATTTATTGTCTTCATCTAAGCTAGATAATTCAGCTTTTAGGCAAAACGCAAGGCTAAATACTATAATCACCCCTTCCTTCTAGTGAACTAATTGAATCTGGCTGGCAATAATTTCTTCCCCATCATTGATATCTTCTTCAGATTTCACCTGCACAGTATCTCCCATCTTAATATCTTTAAGATCTGAAAATAATTTGGCGGATTCTTCCGCCCGAAAGATTTCTGTTTTATCGCTCACTCTCACCTTGACAGTTATTGTTCCGGGTTGTTTTTTTGCCAATAGGGGGTGCTCAATCGCCGAAACCACGCCCTCCATCACCAAAAAACTATCTCCTACCTCGCTCACAACTCCCCAAAGCTCATGAATTTCCTCTCCTTCTTGCCGAAGTAGGTTAATTGTTTCTACTAATTTGGCTCTTGCTTCTTCAATCTCTTCTTCTGGGAGAGCATAAATCATTGTCAGCTGAGACCTCAACCAATCAGGCTCTTCCGGAAGGAGAAGATAAATCATTTCTGACTGAAAACGCAACCAATTAATTTCTTTTTGGACAATTTCCATCTGTGGTCGCCAAACCATTCTTTCGGAAATTTTACCGACCCCAAAACCTATCAAGAGAGAAACTATGACTAATAATATGATAATCTCTTTTCTCATGTTCTTTATCGACAACTTAATAATTTTTAGGTTCGGCCTTCTTATGCGTTCGCCGAGTAAAAATATTTAAAACCCCGCAAAAATATTAACTACTCTGGCAAAAAAATTCTTAAGCCAGGTCATGGGCGGTACCTCTTTGTACTCTGGCAGGGGGAACCTGATCTCAACGGTCTTTGCTGTGGAGCAAGAATAACTGCTGGAGTCGGTCACACTAAATCCTATTTCCTGCTCCCGCTGGCCAGGAGGAGGGGGAGAGAACTTGACCTGGAGCTCGCAGTCAGTTTCGGGATTGCCCTCTACAACCTCGGCAATGTCTGGCAAGGTCCAGGAACAGCTGAGGGCGCCATCGTAGGTGATAGAACTATTGCTTAAGGTTACAACAACGTCTTCGTATATTTGCATTTCCTCACAATCCAAACCATCACAGAGAAAATCAGGGAAGGGATAAGCATGGTTGTAGGTGGCAAAGCTGCTGGTTGTCCAACCTGACCATTGGCCGCCCGTGTTTCTTGCTCTTATTTGGCCGTAGTACGTGCCTCCGCCAAAGTTAATATTATTGTAGGGGGAAACATTACAGGTATAAGCGCAAGCCGGAACCCAAGAAACACTACTTATATTCTCTACCAACTCTAAAACTAAGGGATCGCTGGGGCCGGTGCAGTCAGAGTTACTGCAAAGCCTTATCTCGTAGTCATAGGGAAGCTCAGCATCCGTTTCCCAAGAGAAGGTGGGTATCCTGAACTGGGAGCAGGGGGCAGGGAAGGTATTGCTAAAGTTGGTGATACTGGGAGCAGGGGAGAAAGAAGTCATGACCTTGTAGTCAGCGGTAGCGCAGACTCCTTCATTGGAACAATTGAAGCTTAGCCAGCCGATAACCTTAGACCCCCAGGCATAACCGGAAAATTCACCATTCATAAAGTCAACAGAGACCCCATAATTTGCATCAGGCTCGTAATCAACCACCGCATAAACCTGAGTTATGGAAAGAGTCCCGCTTATCCATTTTAGATTTACACCGATTTGCAGGCCAACTATCTCGTCCCAGGCCCAGGCAGAGCCAGTATAGGGATTCTGGGCCCACTCATAGCTGATAGTAGAGCTAGGATTTAGAACTTCCGTGCCGTCATAAGTCGTGTTATGGGTTCTGAGGCTTACCTTATATCCCCCACCCGTATAAAGCCCAGGGACAACATAGACAGTAACTTTATTTATCGTACCTCCCAAATAAGAACCAGATGCCTCATATAAATCTCTCACATAAACTCCGGACTGGTTACTGCCAACGCAGGTACCGCACCCGTCGTTGAGAAGAGCGCACTGCCAGTTTTGTACACCCTCTCCAAGCAGTGCTTTGCAATAATAATTCCAATCAAAGTTAGTTTCGTTCCCTGGCCCAACCGGATCCAAGGTTACTGTCGCGGCGCTAGTTTCCTCAGAAAAGGAAAAGCTAAAAACAGTCAGAAAGATAATAAGAAATAATATTTTTTTCGTTTTTAACATATTAAAATTAATTTGCGGAAAAACTTCTTACTCGCCGCCCAATTTTATCCAGCCGTCCCAGGTATCCCCGGGATTCAAAACTTGCACCCAACCAGAAATTTGGCCGGTTTGCAAATTTACTTTTGCCGGATAACTGGGCGCATCAGGATAAGGCCCTGCCGGAGTAAAGTTTATCCAGCCAACGCTGTCTGACCAAGCATAACCGGAAAAATTACCGGTTTCCTTTTCAATATCTATGCCGTAATCAGCGCCCGTTCCGATTTCCGTTTCGTTTTCGCAGGAAAAGCTAATTTCACCGATATTGTCAGACCAAGCCCAGCCCCAAACATCATGCGCCTCGCAAGAAAGCGGGAAAGAGAATCCTTCTTCCGTGCCCCATACTCCCCAAGCCGGCTCAGGAGAAACATATTTTCTGACCAGAACATCATCAATAATAACGTCTCCGCCCTGATAGTGAGTGAAGCCGATTTTAACGGGGGTTGCCGTTGAATAGGAGGAATCGTATTTGGTAGCCCAGCTGTTACCGTCAGTACTCCACTGCGTTGTTGCGCCCCCGCCGGATTTTATGATTTGGCGAACCCAATATTGAGTATCAGCCTGCCAGGCAGGAGTTATACTCCCCCTGTCAGTACCGTCTTCATACATTTTCAAGATGTTAGTAGTCGCCTGCACCCTGAGGAACCCTGAATTAACTCCGCCAGATTGCGTATTGTATGACCAGGCAGCTGCGGTATAGGTAACGTAATATGTATCAGCAGGCAGAATAACGTTGGGATAAGCATAATGATATGTATTGGGAGATGAGGTTGTAGCTGCCCCTTGCCAGACTATTGAACTATCGCTGCTCTTTCTTATGTGCATGGTGCCAGCTGCAGTTCCGCTGCCACCATTCCAATGGTAAGTCAAAAGGACGGCTATCAGTCTCGGCTCTGTAATCGTCCAATCGCCAGACCTCGCAGCACCGTTCGATACTCCGTATATGTTCCAGGTGTCGAATATCGTACCTAAGGAATCGTAAAAATAAAGGCCGTAAATCATATCAGTGCTATTTACGCCAGTGGTTGAGTTTTTCGTCCAGACCATGGTGGTGTCTTTGTAGGTTGCGCCTCTTACCGCAGTAGATTTATATTTCCCTTGGATTAAAATGTTATCGCTTCTGTTAAAATTAGAATTAGAATACATGGCTGTCCCTCCCCAGGCACCTGTACCGTTGGCTATGGTAAGCACTTCGTTCTGAGAAATATTGCTTCCCGTATCAACCTCTGTCCATTTACCGGAATCTATCGTTGTTCCTGCAAAATCATCAAAAAAGATAAACGTGTTGTTCCCGCTGCTGGCTGAGCCAACACCTGCCTTGCCGTAATAAATGTAAAAATTGGCTGTAGCTGGCGAGGCAGGAAGAGAATCAAACTCTATCCAAACCGTGGCAGTATTGGCATCCGAAGTTTCCAACCAATAATCCAAGGCAGTGGTTCCGTCAGATTTGGTAAAACGGATATCGTTGGGCCAGTTCAAAGCATTATTGTTGAGATAAACCGTACCGCCAGAATCACTGCCCGTAGCCTTGTTTACGGTAAGCCTCATCTGGTAATTCGTCTGACTGCCGGCCGTTGAACCGTTGATGGTAATCTGCTTGCGATAATTATAATCAGACAGCCAGCCTGATTGAGCTTGGGTTGATTCAGAATTAAATAAAAAATACGCCGCTGCCAAGAAACCAAAGACCGCAGATAGCGCCACGGTAACTGTTAGAAGTTTTTTGTTCATAAGGCGTAATTTATATTATTATAGTTAAAAATACGGAAGGGTGTCAAACCGTAGGTCTCAGTCATTGACACCGCCTAAGGTAAATTATAAATTAAATAATGAAAGGTGGGTTTTATAATTATCGTTAAATTATCCTAAAAATATGATAACCAGCAGAAAAATTTGGACATTAGCCGGAATCGTCCTGGCCATATTGATTTTAACCGCAGTTATTATTGAATTGGTGGAAAAACCGAAAATTGCTGAGGAGCAGACCGGAAAGACGCAAAAAACGGAAGAGCCGGCCGAAACGGAAATAATGGAAATAAAAATTGCCAATGTGCCAAGAATCTTTCCCTATTTCCCTTTCTTTGTAGCCCAGCAAAAAGACTTCTTTGAGGCAAACGGCTTAAGGGTTGAGTTTGAACTACCAGAAACAGCCGATGCCATTAAGGCACTAGTTGAAAAAGAAGTGGATTATATATCATCTTCTCCTTCGGCAATAAAAACTAGCCTAGAAGAGGCGTCGATGAGATCAATCATGGCTCTTACAAGCAGTTCTCATCATTTTCTTGTTATCCAACCTGGCCTGGAATTAAAAGACTTAAAAACCATCGGTGTAAATTCGCCATCCTCCGGATCGCACTATCAAGCCTTGAAACTAATCGAGGAGAATGATATCCCGGCCACGATTTCGTTTTTGGGGAATAACCCGGCGCAGCACATTACCGCCCTGCTTGAAGGATCTGTTGACGGAGCCCTTCTCACGCCCCCTTACGTTTTTCTCCTCCAAGAAAATGGTTTCACTGTTCTTGAGCCCTCCAGCGACGTTCGAATTATGTTTTCCGGCTTGACGGCCAGGAATGATAAGATAGAAAACAACCCGGAAGAAGCAAGAAGAATAATTAAGGCTTTGCGATCAGCCATAGAATTCATTGGAACCAACCCCCAAGGAACCAAAGACCTGCTTTTTGAGTATTTTGAACTTGAAAAAGACGAGACGAATGAAAAAGTAGTGGAAAATACCTATCTTTTCACAAAACAGTTTTTCTCAGAAAAAGGAACTCTTGATGAAGAAACAATGAGAAAAGTTATCCAATTTGCCAAGACAGAACAATTCACGTCGTTTGAAGACGTTAAGAACCAGTCTGTCAGTCCTGAAGACATAGCAAAAGTATTTGATTTCAGCTTATTGGCAGAAGAGTAAGGACAGATAAATTAAAGAGGTGCTTATTATCAGCTTGACATTACTCTTCAGGTGCCACTATAATAAAAGTGTAGAAACCTGCCCATTATTAGATAATTTTAAAAATGGCTAATTTAAAAAAACAATTAATAAAGAAATTTATAGGATTTACCTCGTTCGGCGCTTTACTGGTCGCTGTTATTTTCGGGTTAGCAGCAAAAGGAACTAATCTTAAGGCAAGCCAAGACAATCAGCCTTCTGCAAGGGAAAACGGCCAGTTTGAAGAACAATTGGCGCCGATCCACAATGAACGTGCGGAAGAAGTTGAAACTTATTTGTTTATTGAGGAATACGATGAGATGGAAACGATGGAATGTATGTCTGTCGGTTGCGGAGGATTTTTCTAATCAATAAGAAGAAGATTAAGAAGCTCAATAATATCAAGATCTGCGTGAAATCCTCTAATTTCTTCCAGATCGTAGCCAATCTCTTCTAGCGCATCCATAGTAAAGAAAGCTCTCCTTGTTTGGTCGGGCTTTTTTTCTTCGGGCAAAAAATACTGCAACTCTTCATCTATCCGCCAGATTGATTTGGCAAAAGGAAAATAAAATATTGAATAAGCCGTCCTGACCGTGAACAAATAAGCCAAAGATGGCGCTGACCCATTAATTTCTCTGTGTTTTCTGAGAATATCGAGATTTTGAGAGACTACATCTATAACCGGAGCCATTAAGCCAAATTGATTCTCCATTAAAAGCTTATAATCCAATTTCTCTTCCAAATCTTCACTGGCAACCTCCCCGTTCTTTATCTGTTCTTTTATAAAATCTATTGCTAAAAGTTGGGGGTAAAAACTCACGTCCATGCACTGATAAGTTGGAGTATCCATCGCAAAGACAAACTCTAAACCTCTTTCCAAGAGAGTCTTTTGTTCTTGAGTACCGACCGATGGGCCGAAAGCAAAATCAACTTTACGGTAGTAGTTTTGAGTTGCCAGCTTGGGAAGGACCAAAACCCTGCCATCTTCTTGTTCAGTATAAATGAGGTAAAACCAGTGCTCGGAACCAAGGCTTTGCCAGCAGGAAGATTTTGTCTTATAGGGGCCCTTAATTTCATTGATTTTGCCAGGGACAGAATCAGGAAGCATATCTCTGATAAAATCTATCTTTTCTCCCTGCAAATCAAAATCTTCTTCCTTTGACAAGGAGATGAAGGAAGTGTTGTCTTTCCTCGTTAGCAATGATTGGCAATCTTCTTTCCCTGCCAGACAGTTCCTTCTTTTGGCTATCTCTTCTTTCAGCTTCTCGCCGTTTTCTTTTATACTGATAAAGTCGTTTTTGACGATATCGAAAGAACTGAAACTGTCTGAAAACATAATGAGACGGGAATCACCGGAACCAGTATAGGCTTCTCTCTTCACCTCTTCTTTCTCCAGCATTGAGATTAACGACAAAATGTTTTGCAGATAAAAATCAGCTGCACTATCGTAGAGATCTAAAAGTTCTTCTGCCAGCTCAGACGAAGGGTTTCCCAGAAATTCTTTTGTTTTTTCATTTATTAAAGGCAAGCTCTTTAAGAATCGGCGGGGGAATAGATTGGTCTCCTCTATAGCCTGAATAAAAGAACTCCTCTCGTTTTCGGCAATTGTTTTGCTATTTTCTATAGCAACTTTCTTTAGCTGATTTTCCGATTCTTCCAACCCCTGAATTGCTCCTTCGAACTTTTCTGAGTTAAAAAAGGAAGAATAAAAAAGAGGGTCTCTCAAAGTCAAATTATAAAAGCTGTCTAGACCGGATGCAGCTTTTTTTTCTTGGTTTAGTATAAAGAAAAGACCAAGAACGAATGCTGCCAATATTGAAAATAACAGAATTGTTCTCCTCATTGTGAATTAATGCAAAACTAAAACCCTTTTTGTTTTTCCCGATGCAGGAAGATTAATGGAAACAAAATTTATCTGGGGAAATTCGAAAAGACCCGCTTCCACCGCTTTCTTTAGATTAGCCCTGGGAGAAATCTGCCAATTTTCCAGAAACTCCTCTTCAACTTTTTTTCTAATCGCGGAGGAATCTTTTACGCCGTCCTTGAGAGATAAATTAAGCACTACTCTTATTTTCGGCTTATTCCCCGCAAATTTTTCATAAATGTGGGCCTCAAAGCTGTCTTTTATATAAGAGCCGAGGTTCGTAATGGGTTTTTCCAGCATGTCGCTGCGCAGCTCAAACCCGCCGACTCTGATGATGTCATGATTTATTCTTCCATGAATTTCCAGAAGCGGGCCAGGGGTTCCACAAGGACAATCATTTTTTCTAAAACTCACCGCATCTCCGGTCCGATATCTGATCAGGGGAGTCGCCCGGCTTCGGAAACTAGTAAGAACGAGCTCTCCCTGCTCTCCGAAGGGGACATCTTTTTTCGTTTCAGAATCAATTATCTCAAAATAGCAATCCTCAACTCTGCAATGAAAGAGTGGTTTCCCCTCTCGCTGAGCAAGATAACGGCACTGCAACGCCGGGCACCCTCCTATTTCGCTCATGCCGTAATTAATAAATATTTCTTTGCCAGGATAGCTTTCTTTCAGCAATTTTCTTTTTCCCTCGCTCATCATCTCGCCGCCAACAGAGAAAGAGCGGAGATTTTTCTGGAAATCAGGATATTCTGCCAAGTGTTTTTTCAGTATTATCGCCAGAGTGGGGGTAGTGTGAATATGGTTAACTCCTAGCCTTGAAGCGAGCAGGCAAGAAGCCGGCATATTATAAATATCTCCCGCTAGAGTAAGTTTTGCTCTTCTGAATGAAAGATTCACCATGGGAATGCGCGCAGAATTCATAAGGATAAGCACTTTTTTTTCATGCATCCTGACATCCCACCAATCTGGAGAAAGCCCCAGGTGCTCTTTCGAATAAAACACGATTAACGGCTTCTGAGTTGTGGTGCCGGAAGTAGTGGCAACAACTTCCACCTCCTGCTCGGGAACAAATAGAAGCCGAGAAGGGTCTTCTTTAATAAGTTCTTCCTTGGTGGAGAAAGGGATTTTTTTCACGTCTTCTAACGACCGAAAATCGGTATCTGGCGTGAATCCAGCCTTCCGGTATTTGTCCCGATAAAAGCTGCTGCACTCGTTGCCGAATACAAAGTTGAGAAGATTTCTAAATTGCTCAAAAGAGTTCTCTTTTACAGGCTCCATTTGAAATTGTTTCATTCTACGAAACGGAAATCAAACACTTGTTTAATTTCATCCGCGGTAACAATTTGGCTTTCCACATCTTGCAGGGTTTGATAATTTCCGGCTTTGGCATATTTAATCAGCATTTCTGCGCCCTCGTTAGCGGCCGCTAACGAGGGCGCAG
>Ga0265297_10005367_pt1 | contig 19624 bp, 18 predicted proteins | sample Munlanlwell13791_FD_192502 | JGI IMG/M metagenome (GOLD analysis project Ga0265297, IMG submission 192502) | Leachate microbial communities from a municipal landfill in Southern Ontario, Canada - Leachate well 137-91 | ecosystem: Engineered > Solid waste > Landfill > Unclassified | place...
TTGTCCCCAAGCTCGCTTACTTTTCGATACCGTTCCTGTAATGCAAAATCAAGGAGACTTTCCATGAATTCCGTAGTCGATACTAAGATAAAGTACTATCGGTGTTTTTCGAAATCCTCCTTAGTTTTCCTGACACTCTGTACTTCCGGGTGCATCTCGGATTTCCCTCCATCGATGAATACCTCCCCCAAGGTTACGCCTGAAGGAAAGATCCCGGTTTCCCAGGCAAACATAACGGCAACCGTTAATAAAATTGAGGTTCCAGGCCCCGGGACCTCGAATTATACTATCCCCGTCCTGCTTACGGATCTCGATTGGGAGCTTGCGAGGGAATGCGGGTGGACAGAGGAAAATCTTTCACAGAGTGTGGCTCTCTTCCTCGATGACTGTCGGATTCAGCAGCTGCTCTTGGACGGATGGGAGATTACCGGGATCGGATATGATATGAACTTTGTAGGCAGCAGGTGCCGCCGATCAACGCATCCTGACGCAAACGAATCATGTGACTGGTGTCAGGACACAGGACCAACACTATCCCTTAGTTTCCAGGGCATTACCACGGTGTATCTTGCAAATCTGAACGAAAAGAAAGTGATCCACTACATAGCAGATAGAGCAGGAAATAGCTTCGTGATAAACAAAGGTGGATCGGAGATAATCATAGTTCGGAATGATACCGTACTGTATACCTTTAGAGGCTGTTAAGAAAGAAGGGAGGGTGATCGCCTCAAAAGCGACCAGAGATCGGATGAACACTTGGTAAAAAGAGGTCCGAGCGAGCGTTGGTTACGACACGCATCAGCGGGTCGTCGGTTCGAATCCGGCTGGGCCCACCACCACTTATATCCAGACAATTATTTTTTGAATTCAATTCGATTGTTTTCAGCTTTTATGGCTTTCTCTCAAGTAACATGGGATCGTATGCTTCATTGACGTTGACGAGCGCAGGGTCGGCTCGGGCACGGAAATGATGCCGTTCTGTCTTTTTATCGGAACGGTCGAGCTCATAGACACCTGGCGGTGTCGTGATCTTCGATGAGAAAAGACGTGCGGACCTTGATCAGGCATCTGCCATCAAGTTCCCGATATCTCATATCAGCCATATTCGTAAAGAGAGTATTTTGCACAAAAATGGTTATGTATTGGTATCTAGTAATGAATGAAGACGATCCCAATGAGGAACAAGATCCGGATTCAGAAAATGGTTGCCAACGTGCTTGTTGTTCTGCTTGTCTTGGTTTGCCTCAGCGTCGCCATCGGGCAGATGGGAAAAGAGACCACGACCGTCTATACGACCATTGACCGGACGATCGTCCCATCGACCCCGATCCCATCGGTGATCCATCCTTACGACATATCAAAATTTTCAGAATATGGCTATGGCCAATACCAGTATGGGCCGGGGCTGGGGTATGATGAACGATTGGACCTCATGTCCGCCGGTTATTCGAATGCGAACGTCAACGAGGTTTCCAGTTTGCTGAGATTCTTCGCCATGACCGACGTTCACATCATGGATGAGGAGTCACCTGCGGAAGCGGTCTATTTCGGGATCAAGGAAAACGGGATCATCTCGGCATATTCTCCAGCGATGTCCTATTCAACACAGATGCTGAATGCGGCCGTGCAGACCGTGAACGAGATCAACGAGAAGGACAGTTTCGATTTCGGCATCTTCTTAGGGGACGTCGGGAACAGCGGGCAGTACAACGAGCTCCGATGGTTCATCGACACCCTTGATGGTAACATTGTAAACCCGGATTCAGGCATCAAGGACGATCCTGTCCCGGGGCCGAACAACGACTATCAGGATGAGTTCAAGGCGACAGGGCTTGACAGTTCAATTCCCTGGTACACTGCCATCGGCAACCACGATCATTTCTGGATGGGTACGAACCCTCCGACAGATTACATAAGGGATTCGTACACTGGTTCTGACATCCTCAAGATCGGCAACATCTTCGCGCCGGGCGGCTTGTACCGCCAAGATTTCTATGTGGGAACCATCGACGGCTCCACGCCCTATGGCACCCCGATAGGCGCTGGGCCGGTCAACACCACGTCACCGATCACAGTACCCGCTGATCCTGACAGGCGATTCATTTCCGTTGAGGATTTCATGAACGAATTCCTGAGCTCAACCTCATCGCCCTCTGGGCACGGGTTCAGCGGCGCTGAGCCGGGATTCGCCTGCTATTCATTCGACCCGAATCCGGACGTACCTATACGGGTCATCGTCCTTGATGACACGCAATCAGCTGATGACCTTGACATCCATGGTTACGGACATGGTACCCTGGATCAGGAACGCTATGACTGGCTCGTCAGCGAGCTCGACAGAGGCCAGGCAGAGGACAAGCTGATGATCATCGCAGCACATATACCCATCGGTGTCGAGATGAGCGGTGCGCTCGGGGCCTTCATGGGCTGGAGCACCCAGGCTGCGGTCACAGAAGAGGAGCTGATCGCTAAACTTCACACATACCCAAATCTACTGATGTGGGCCTCTGGACACCGCCATTTTAACACTGTCATGCCGCAATATTCTCCCGATCCCGAGCATCCAGAGCTTGGATTCTGGGTCGTCGAATCGCCGTCGCTACGGGAATTCCCGCAGCAGTTCCGCACTTTCGAGCTGGTCCTCAACAGCGACGACACGATCTCGATATTCATCACCGACGTCGATCCGATCACTGAAGGCAACATGCTTGCAGAGAGGTCGCGTTCTTATGCCATCGCAGCGAACCAGATCTTCAATCTCACACCTCCGATCGAACCCACCGGTTCGGTTTCCTACAACGCGGAACTGATAATGGAGCTGACCCCAGCGATGCAGGAGAAGCTCAAAACAGCGGCCTGAGCGAGCACTGGTGTGTCGTCATCGTGACATTGTCATCCGGGTCGGGGGTATCTCACGGAAAAGGGATCCATGAGACGCCAGGAACAGTATGGCTCACAGATGAGACACACGATCCCGGGTACCTTTCAGGGAGCGGTTCGTTCCGTGATGGCACACTGTGGTACTCGATGGTGTTCATGTCCTGTTCGGATTATTTCTATTTCAGAAACAAATTGTTTCAATTTTAGAAACAAATTATTTCTATTTCAGAAACAAAAGGATCATTCACAGAAGATATACGAGGAAGAGAGCGCGTTTCCCATGCTTCCAGAACTCTTCAAATCAGAAGATCGTGTCCGGATCCTGCGGTATACCTCGGAGCGGAAGAGCGTGAGCGTCCGGTCCGTAGCAACCGGCACGGGGGTCTCAACACCAGTTGTCTCACGATACCTCAGGATATTGATACACCACGGGTTGTGTCAACGGGAAGGGAGGACGATCTCCTGGGTATTGTCCCCTGTCAGCACCGAATTGAAACGATGCATGAACATGCTCCTGGTGGATGAGCATCTTCCCCCTCTTGAATGGGCAAGGGGTATTGGCCTCTATGGGTCGTGGGCTCGGGGTACCAATACCTACGAGAGCGACCTGGATCTCTGGATTTTCGTAGATTTTTATGACCAGGAACTCGAGTTGACCATCGCGGAATTCCAGCATGCACTCTCCCAAAAAATCGGATACGACGTACATACCTTCATCCTCACAAAAAAGAAGGTACGCGATCTGCCATCCAGGGATCCACCATTTTACAGGGAATTCATAAAAGACCATTGTGTGATCCGGGGTGAAGGAATTGACATCGCTTGAGGACTGTTTTGCGGAAGGAAAGTTACAGACCGTGTCCCCGTCAGAGGAAAAAGCACGGGCATCCCTGCGTGCCGCACGGGACAATCTCCATGAAGCAGAAGAAGCAGGAAAAGCAGGTCTGCTCCGTGCAGCAACCAACAGTACCTATGTCGCGATCTTTCATGCTGCCCGGGCCATTCTCTTTCGTGATGGTATTCGTGAGAAGAGCCATTTCTGCATTGAACAGTACCTGCAGACCTATGTGACGTCCGGAACACTGGAACTGAAATAGGTCGTCCTGTATGGAAATGTCCGGAGTAAACGGGATGTCAACCAGTACGGATTCGAACCACCGGCAACAAAGGAGGAGGTTGAAGCATCCGTCCACCTTGCCGCCCACTTCATCGACCGAATGGAACAGCTCCTGACGAAGAAATTGTCGTGAATCCCGGCGTTCCCGGCTCGACCGATCTCCCTTTTTAAAAAAAAAGTGCTTTTCATATCACCGGAACAGGGCATGAAGGGCCTTCCGCCGACGATCTTCCTCTGAAGGCTCGTCCTGGTGGCAATCGTCGTGCTCCTGTTCACACCAGCTCGTGCCCTATCCTGATCACTTCACTAACGAGGAGATCGAAGTCTTCTTTGCGGCTGCGATGGTTGGTAACCGCGACGTGCAGGAAAACACTCTCCCTGATGCGTACGGTCGAAGGTACCGCGATCCCCTGCTCCTGGATCTCGATCTCGATCTTCTTGTTCACCTCGTTGAGACTTGCGTCAGGAATACCCGGACGGGTGAAGCGGAAGTTGACGACATTAAGGGAGACCGGCAGCGCCAGCTCAAGGTCCGGGGCGGCCTCAACCATCCGGGCGAGGTAGTGTGCCTGGTCGATGTTCTGCTGGATGAGCCTGCCGTATTTGTCGGTGCCGTGCTCCTTGAAGGTCATCCAGGCCTTGAGCGCATGAAAGCCGCGGGAGAGCTCGAACCCGTAGTCAGAGAGCCACGGCACGTCCACCCCCGTCAACCCGCGGTCTCCCTCACCGTGGGCAAGATAGGTGGGGGTCAGCGAGAACGCCCTGCGGTGGTCGTCGGCGTTCCGCACGAGGATACAGCCGATTGGGTACGCGAGGTACATCCACTTGTGGAGGTCGAACGCGAGCGAATCCGCCCGCTCCATCCCTGCGACGAGGTGCCTGGACCCGGGAGCTATCGCCGCCCATGCACCGAACGCCCCGTCGACGTGGAACCAGCACCGCTCATGGGTGGCAATATCCGCAAGTGCATGCATGTCGTCGACAGCGCCGGTGTTCGTCGTCCCGGCAACACCGATGATGCAGACCGGGTGGCACCCGCTCTCCCGGTCGCGGCGGATCGCCTCTTTCAGGGCTGCAGTATCGATCCGGAGCGATCCGTCGACAGGAACCCTTCGCAGCGATTCGCTCCCGAACCCAAGGAGTTCGACCGCCTTGTCAATCGAGGAATGCGCCTCCTCCGAGCAATAGAGGGTCATCCGGGGTGCCTGGTTCGCCATTCCCTTCCCCCGCACGTCATATCCCGCCATCGTGTTCCTCGCTACCGCGAGGCCGATAAGGTTCGATGCGGAGCAGCCGCTCGTAAGGAGGCCGCTTGCGGTCCGGGGATAGCCGAGGAGGTCCTTGCACCAGTCGAGCACCTGCTGTTCGACGTAATTGTTGCTCATGTAGGAGAAGGCTCCGCTGACCGCGTCGGTTGCGGCCGCCAGCATCTCGGCGTACATCCCCATCACGGTGCCCGACCCGGTGACCCAGCCCCAGTATCTCGGGTGGGCGTTGCCCAGCTGGTGGGGAAGGATGTACCGGAGGTATTCTTCGTACACTTCTCCCGGGGGCATGGGACCTGCAGGGGGAGGCCCCTCAAAGTGCGCCTTCACGCTGCCGGGCGCATGCTGCCAGACCGGGCGTTCCCGGAGTGTCTCGAGATAATCCATTGCGTCGTCAACGATACGATGGCCGAGGGCACGCATCGAATCCCAGTCGCCCGGGTCGAGCGTCTCCTCACGTTGCATCTCTTCCTGCGGATTCATGGTTGAACTCCCGTCTCCAGGCGTCTCTCCACGGCGCCAGCCGATCCTCATTCTGCCGATTCAGATAGTAGGAAAACGCGGCTTTGTTGAAATCTATAAAAAGAATGGGAAGAACACTCGCATAAACCATTCGTGAAAGGGAATAGAGAATGGTGCCATGCTGACCCTTCTTCAAAAAAAAAGGTCGAGAGATCCTTTCGCCTTCCTTCCCCTCACTCCCCGAACAGCATCCCGAGTTCGACCTTCTGCCAGTCGCTGTTATGGTCCTTGATCCAGACCGTCCGGGACTCCGGCAGGAACACCACCTGGTGGATGGTGGAGTAGAGGGCCTCGGGGTGATCCGGGACGAGGACCGAGTTCACGAACGTGGCCCCGCCGTCCTCCCACCGGATATCCCGGATCTGCATCATGCGGTGGGCATCGATCGATCCCTTCGCCTCGTCAGCCTCCAGGAGCAGCCCATCGTAGCGGGATCGCGAGTGCTCCGCGGGTGGCGGCAGGTTCCAGGCAGGGTCCACAAAGTGGTTGGCGGCCGCAACCACGCCGTCGCCGGTCCGCTGGCGGGTCGTATTGGGTGTGATCTCATACACATACGCTCCATCCGGCCCTGCAACGTTGATAATCCAGCCCACATTCGTTGCCGCCCCCCGGAGACCGACATCCAGTTCGGCAAGAGTTGAGTAGTCGAGCATGAACCGGAAGAATTCCGCGACAAAGTCAGGGCGGGTATCCGGTGAGGATTCGATGAAGCCCGCGAAATCATCGGCGATGAAGAGCCCCTTGCTGTTCATGGCGGTCTCGGCCCGCACTCCTGCCGGACCGAAGGTCGCAACACCATTGCTGCCGTCCGAGGGCCGGTATACGACAAGGACGTTCCATGCATTGAAGGGAAGGGCGACATCGTCCAGGTCCCAGTTGCGGGAGGCGACGACAGAGCCGTCCGTGGTGTAGTCTCCCCAGGTGGAGAGGTAGGAGCAGGAGGCATCGGCAGGCGGGACCATGAGATAGATGATGAGCCCGTTGTAGAGGGCCATCACTTCATCCTGGGTCAGACCCGAGGTCTCTGCCATCCCGGAAAAGACCTCCTTCTGACGCTTCGGGTACAGCACTGACGCCTCCCGGCCGTCGGTTCGTAGCTGTTCGTTCGAATACCCGCGTCTCTCGTAGGCAGAGGAGAGGAACCGGTACTCCTCGTTCAGTTCTGCTTTCATCAGGGCGCCGTACTGCCGGCCCATCTGCCGGTACGTACCGGAGAGGACGATCACCGGGTAGTCGCCGGCCTGGAGCCGGTGCCCTCCTTCGAAGGAGGAGACGTACGCAAGGTCCGGGCGTGCTGGCGGAAACAGGGACGATACCTGCGGCAGGGAGAGTGCCGTGGCACATCCAATGAGGATGCAGAGGGTGATGAGCACCGCGATTTTCTTCATGCATGGGCTGTTATTCTCAAACGAATTATACCGTTCGATCTGAGTTTTCCGGGTCCCGCACCAGCACGGGAGAATGGTACGTCGTTCCCATTTCGGGAACGCAATTCAACTTGTGGTTATAAAATAACCGATAGTTATAAAATAACTAAAAGTCAATCAAATGGGTGACACTGCCAAGAGTAGAAACCGCCAACCGGGATCTATCCCATAGAACCAGACATGGGAATCCCCAAAAAAGAATGTGAGAGAAGGACGGCAGAGGGCAGATGCAATCCGGTCAGTGCATGCAGGATATTCGGTTGGTGGAGTCAGATGAGAGCCAGGGAAATGGATGTGGCGTTCACCTGCCGGGACCACGAACGCGGGATATCCCGAGAATTGTTCGAGAAATAGTGGGAGAATGGTATCATGGTCATACTTACACAGGAAATCAAAGAATCGCTCCAGGGAACGAAGACTGTGTTCCTTGCAACATCATCACAGGGACGTGTTCCCAATGTGGTTCCCATCGCGGCGATGAAGAGTCTGGACAACGGGACGATCCTCATCTCGGATCAGTTCTTCAACAAGACGCTGCAGAACATGAGGGAGAATCCGAAGATCGCGCTCTCGTGGTGGGGGGAGAAAGGCGGTTTCCAGATCAAGGGGACAGTCACCATCCACACGGATGACGAGATCTTCCGGCAGGACGTCGCCTTGATGAAGGAGACCTGGCCTGCATTTGTGCCCAAGTCTGCGGTGATCGTGAAGATCACCGATGTCTATGCCGTAAAACCGGGACCCGAGCCGGGGAAGAAGATCCTCTGATACAAGGGGAACCGGCCTTGGTGCAGGGATAAATATCCCGCATTCACCCGGTCTCCGGTGCTTCACTATCATGAGAGCAAGGTGTGAACAAGGGATAAAACGCAGTGAAGGGAAGGGAATCAACCAGGGAGCTTTTGGGGAGAACCTCACATGAACATCGAATCAGTCACACTGGTATATTTTTCGCCGACAGGGACCACCCAGGCCGTGGTCCAGGCAATTGCACAGGGAATCAACCACGACATCGTAAAAGAGGTGGACATTACCCGGCCGGCTGCACGGGTCACGCCGTTCGAGACCTCGGAGAAGGAATTGCTCATCGTGGGTGTGCCGGTGTACATGGGAAGGGTGCCGGCACTTCTGACCGACTGGCTGCACGCGATCAGGGCCCATAACACCCCTGCGGTCTGCGTGGTCGTGTATGGCAACCGGACGTATGAGGATGCACTCCTCGAACTCGCAGATATCCTCGCGAAGGACGGATGCATCCCCATCGCCGGCGGAGCCTGGATCGGGGAGCATTCCTTCTCGACCGATGAGACTCCCACAGCACAAGGCCGCCCGGATGAGAACGACTTGCTCCTCGCAGAGGCATTCGGGCTGAAAATTCGCGAAAGGCTTGCCATCATGTCCCCGGGTGAGCGGATCGCTCCCCCTGCTATCCCCGGCTGCCGTCCCTACCGGGGGGATGCAAGGTTGTGGACCGTTGATTTCATCGAAGTGAGTGATGCCTGCATCCAGTGCGGGATCTGTGCGGAGGTGTGCCCCGTGGGGGCAGTCGACCCGGACCACAGCGACGTGATCGACACAAAGAAATGCATTACATGCTGCGCCTGCATCAGGAACTGCCCGGAACAGGCGAGATCGATGAAACCGGGCCTTGTCAGGGACGCGTCGGTACGGCTGCATACCCTGTATCGTGAGCGAAAGGAACCGGAGTACTTCCTGTGATGAACACAACATGTCGGGCACAGAAGAGTTCATCCTAGGATACCTCGCATGAGAGATAACATGGAGCACCACCCGTTCTATGCAGTCCGGCCTCTCCTCCCGGTCTATCCGGAACCGGAGGACATCCCCTCAGCACAGAGACGCTTGATCCTGGTCAAGGGAAATGCTGTTGTGTTCCAGGCCGATCCGGCACCCGGCACTGTCCTCATGGGAGATCCGCTTCCCGCAGGTCTTGCGTCCGGTGCACCGGTGTACCTGGGCACCTGCGATACCCAGGTCTTCCATGCAGTCGAAGTCGCTCCCCATGCCACGCTCCCGGAAGGCTGGCAGACCTTGCCGGTCAGGGAACTGCATGGACTGGTACCGGACACCGACATGGCATATGCCGCATATGCTGTCCGGATCCTCGACTTTGAGCGGTCACATACCTTCTGCGGCAGGTGCGGGGGAACAACCCGGCCGTCCACGACAGAGCGGGCACGGATCTGCACGGCCTGCAGCCGAACCCTCTATCCCCGGATATCCCCGGCCATCATCGTGCTCGTGAAGAAGGGGGATGAGGTCCTGCTCGCCCGGTCCCCACGCTTCACGCCGGGGACCTATTCGGTCCTCGCCGGCTTCAACGAACCCGGGGAGAACCTCGAGCAGACCGTCCACCGCGAAGTCGCGGAGGAAGTCGGAATCGCGGTAAAAAACCTCCGGTACTTCGGGAGCGAGCCCTGGCCGTTTCCCGACTCGCTCATGATCGGCTTTGTCGCGGACTATGCAGGAGGAGCAATCCGGGTGGACCCTCATGAGATCGAAGATGCCCTATGGTTCTCCCGCGACCGCCTGCCCCCCACCCCCTCGAAGACGAGCATCTCGCGGGCACTGATCGACGCCTGGATCAGGAGGGAGATCTGAATCATGACGCACCGGTCCCTTTCCGCACCCCCGGGTGAGGATGAGTGCCTGCACAGAACGAACCGTGATTCACAGGATAGGGATTCGCGAGTGTGAACGAATGGGAATCTCAGAAAGAAGGCAACGGGAGAAGGAACGGCGAAAGAATGAGATCATCGATGCCGCCGAGCGGCTCTTCTTCTCCCGCCGGTACGAGGAGGTCTCGATGGATGACATCGCCCGTGAGGTCGAACTGAACAAGGCGACCCTCTACCTCTATGTGGAGAGCAAGGAAGCGCTCTTTGCCACAATCGTGCTCCGCGGTGTCCGGATCATGGAAGAGAAGTTTTCGGAGTGCATGGACCAGCAGGTCACAGGGATTGCAAAGGTTGCCCAGATGGGCCGGGCATATTCCCGGTTCTCGGAAGAATACCCTGAGTATCTCCGGCTCATCCACTTCTACGGGTCCGAACGATTCTCGGGGGAGAACCCGTATACCGCGGAGATTGGAAAGGGGTACGGCACCTGCCGTGCGATCCTCCAGGAGGCGATCCGGGAGGGCATCGAGGACGGGACGATCCGGGCCGATCTCGATCCGTTCCTGGCCTCGATGTACTGCATGATCTCCTTCATGAGGATCCTCTCCCTGGAACACAAGTGGACACTCGTGATCGAAGGGGAGGGATTCTCCTGCGGGCAGTTCACGGATGCATTCTTCCGGTTCATTGCTCCCGCTCTCTCTTCAGAGGGGAATCCCGCTGCCATGGATGACCTCGGGGCTCCACGAACCCGAACCCCAGAGAACATTCCACTCTCGCCGCGGAAGAAAAAAGGAAAAAAGTGAGTGTGTGCGTTATGGGGAGATCCGGACGCCGTTCCAGAAGTTGGGCGTGGTGGCAAGCTCGCTCTGGTTCTCGGCATGCACCCAGCGGCCGGTAAACGAGTTCCCGTCCGCGGATAAGACAAAGGTGAGATACCCGATGTCATCGTCGCTGTCATAATAGGTCCCGACAATGGTGTTTCCCGCAACCGTGGCATTGAGACGCCCGGCAAAGGTGCCCTCATCGGGATAGGTGAAGAGGTAGTCCCCAAACACCTCAGAACCATTCTGGGTGAATGTGACCACCGAGTGGGTCTGGTTGCCATCAATTTCACGCCAGGTCGTGTTCCAGATCCCGGCCCATGAGGGGATCACAGGAGTCGTGGTCGTGGTCACCTGAGGGGAAGACGCCGCTGGAGGTGCGGTCGTGGTAGAGGGAGTTGCCGTGGTCGCAGGAGAGGGAGTCGTGCAGCCGGATGCGATCAGCATGATGCAGAGGATGCATCCCAGGAGAAGTACGTAGGATTTTTGCATAGGATCAATCCCAACAGTTCTTACCAATTGGTATTAATCCTGCTGAAATGTGGATGGATGGAATCTCACGATCAGCACTCCTTCCCTGTTCACTGAACGTGTGAACGATCTTGTTCGCTGTTGCGAATTACCCGCTCCTGACACCCCGTAACGATAATCTTTTTGTATCAATTGATTATATTTTATTATCATGCTTGAGATGCTCATCCCCTCACAGACCCGTGTGAAGCTGCTCACGCTCTTTCTCTTAAATCCAGGAAGATCGTATTATATCCGGGAGATCGAGCGGATGACCGGGGAGCATTACGCTGCTATTCATAGTGAATTGACAAATCTTGAATCCTTTGGACTTCTCTCGAAGGTCAGGAAAGGAAAACAGATCTATTTTTCCGTGAACCAGAATCACTCCCTGTACCACGAACTCCAGAAGATCGTCCTGAAGACCGAAGGGATTGTAAGGATCTTAAAAGACGAGATCCGGGACCTGAAAGGACTATCCTGCCTCTTCATCTACGGGTCATTTGCTGCGGGGACAGCAGGGGAAGAGAGTGATATCGATCTCTTCATTGTCGGCGAGGTGGATGAAGGGAAGATCATCCCTGCAGTGCATGCGGCCGAGCAGATCCTCCAGCGGGAGATCAACTACACCCTCATGAGCACCTCCGAATACAGGGAAAGGCAGCAGAAGAAGGATCCCTTCGTGATGAATGTATTGAGAGAACCCCGGGTGATTTTGGAGGGATGCCATGATTGAGGATCTCGAACGGGATGGACTGATCAGTCCCCTCGCACTCGATCCCCGAAGGGTGAATGATGCCCTGGGGCTTGCTCGCCGGGATCTGGGAGTTGCCAAAACCCTCCTTTCATCGAGCCATGATTGGGCATATACGGTTGCCTACAATGCAATCCTCCAGGCTGGCAGGGCGCTCATGTTCTCGAAAGGCTATCGGCCTGTTGGGGCGAACCAGCACCTTTCGGTGGTCCGTTTCTGCGATCAATTCCTCTCCCGGGAGGATGCACTCTGGTTTGACCGGATGCGGAGGAAACGGCACCAGTCGGTCTATGACAGTGCAGGTGCAGTATCTGAACGCGAAGCAGAGAATGCGGTGAAAAAGGCGGAGGGTGTCGTACAAGCAATTGAAGCCCTCGTACAGGGAGGTTAAATGTTCGCGAATTGGTCATATGGCGGTTCACCGCAGAGAGCATGATGCCAGAACGCCGAGTACAACCATAAAGAGCTGACAAGGGCTTTCCCGATGGGAATCCTCCACAAGATGATGAAGCACTCAGCGAGTTTCCTTAAAGGAATCCTGGAGGGAAAGAGGTGTTCTGTCATTCACAAGAAATCCTGTAGGAACTGACAGATTCACATATGCGAAACAATGTCATTGCGTATCCGGCACCGGGATGGAGATGCAATCCGATACATTAAAAAATATTACTCCTGTAAAGAAATGGGATTAACATTGAATAGCAGGGATTGATAGGAGGATGAAAGACACCTACAGGAAGCAACCGTTCTCCTATCTCCTGATGGGAATTCTTTTTTTCATCATCGTATCTGTTGTCCTCGCCGCCATCTGGATCAATTATGATACCTCAAGAGCCACCACGCAGGCGAATGCGGAACGGCTCAAAGTCATCACCGAATCGCATATCGACAACTCGTTCAGGATGATCGACACCGGCCTCAAGATCTACGACAATACCTACAACGAAGACATGAAAGAAGCGTTCATACCTGTCATGGATGCATATACCCGGAGCGATGGAGACCCCTCGACCATGGACTTGTTGTCCCTGAAACAGGAGATCGGGGGAATGGACATCTTTATCATCAATAACCAGTGTGTTGTTGAATATACTTCTTTGCCGAGGGACCTTAACCTAGATTTCGCGGTTATTTACCCTGATTTCTGCGAGTATCTCCATCTCATCTGGAACACGTCGGGGTTCTACCCGGACCGTGTCGTGATGGAATGGTTCAACGGAACAATGACCAAGTACGCGATGATGCCGACGCCCGATCATCACTATATTATTGAGCTTGGAATCGAAGCAGAGCAGTTCACGGGTGAGCGGATGCAGCTCCAGTACAGCAACGTTATAGACGAGGTCCAGGCATTCAATCCCTATATCGACGACGTCCTCGTGTACCAGAAACAGAAACGACTCGTCTACAACGCGAGTTATATCCCGTCCCCAGAGGATTCCGCCATGCTCGAATACCTCTTATGGGAGAACCGGACCTCCCAAGTGGTGAAGGAGAGAGATCCGGACAGGACTATCGTGTGGCAGGTTATCGACCTCCGCGATCCCGCGTATGGTGCTGACATGAGTCTCTTTGCCAAGATCACCTACGATGACGAGATGCTCGAACAGGAATTGAACCATATCGCCCTCATTCACGGGTTTGCAGCGATCCTCGTCATCCTGCTCGGCGGGCTCATCGCCATCATGATCTCGCGGAAGATCTCGGGCCCAATCGAGAATCTCGTCGATGACGTGAACACCATTGCCGGCGGAGAACTCGATCACGCGATACGACCGGTCCACAGTCTCGAGTTCTCCACGCTCTCCGCGAGCATCCAGGTCATGGTCGACCGGCTGAAAGAGGAGATCCGGAAGTGCCAGGTGAACGAGGAGCGGTTCACGGACCTCGTGAACCTCCTTCCACAGGGTGTCTTCGAGACCGATCGTAAGGGGACTGTCACGTTCGCCAATCCGCATGCGTACGAGGTCTTTGGCTATACTCCCGGGGATATTACCGAGGGATTTTCGATATTCAAAGTAATCGCCCCTGATGACATGGAGCGTGCGAGGGCGGTATTCACTACAATTCTCGCAGGCGAAAAGACCAAGGGAACCGAATACCTGGGGCTCCGGAAGGACGGGAGCATGTTCCCCATCATGGTCCATACTTCCACGCGTACGGAAGACGGGATTGTCACCGGGATACGGGGAACACTCGTCGATATCACCCGGCTAAAACAGGTCGAGGCCGAGATCAGGGAACTGAACCTCGACCTGGAGCAGCGGATTGCGAATCGCACCGCCGAACTTGAATCTGCAAACCAGGAAATGGAGGCATTCACCTACTCTGTCTCCCATGACCTCCGGGCTCCCCTTCGTGCCATCGACGGATTCTCACACCTCCTGACCAGTACTGCCGGGACACGTCTTGACACCCAGGAGACGCATTGTATCGATGTGATCCGGCAGAACGTGCGGTTGATGGACGACCTGATCAACGGACTCCTTACCCTGTCCCGCATGGGCCGCCAGGAATTGAAACTCGAACCGGTGTCCCCGGAATCTCTGGTCAGGGAAGTGATCGCGGGGATCCTTGAGAGGGTTCCCGGACGGCACATCGCGATCATTGTCGGGACATTGCCGCCGTGCGTTGCCGACCGGGTGATGCTCCGGCAGGTATTTGCAAACCTCATCGACAATGCGGTGAAATACACCCGCCATACGAGCGAGGCCCGGATCGAGATCGGGGCATTCTCACGGGATTCCCGGATTGTGTACTACGTCCGGGACAATGGCGTCGGGTTTGACATGGCCTATGCAGCGAAGGTCTTTGCGCCGTTCCAGCGATTGCACAAACCCGGAGACTACGAAGGCTCGGGGATCGGCCTTGCGATCGTGGACCGTATCATCCGGCGGCATGGAGGCGAGATCTGGGTCGAGAGCGAACCGGGGAAGGGATCTTCGTTTTATTTTACCGTCGGCGGCAGCCCCGGGGGATCTCTTTCCTGACCGGTGCAGGTGTCAGGGAGATCCTCCATACCCGGGCCATCATTGTCGAATCCTGTTCACTGCCGGTAGAATCCTTCGTAGTACACGATCCACACCCCTTCATGTATGAGGATTTCTGTGACGAGAATCCCCATCATCCCTTCCCGGACCCAAGGATTCCCATCCAAGTATTCACAGGAGACCGGGGCGAAACGATGGCTGAGGAAACCTCAATTGCACCTTCCAAAAAAAGTGTATATCATCGAGACCAAATGGTGATCCAGTTCAAAGGTCTCAGGAGTATCTTTCGTGTATCCGGATGAACATCACACGGTTGTTCTGCATTTCTGCCTCGTGCTTTTGAACAGGGTGAAGGTATCGTGATGCAGTGGAATGGAGGGACGCGAAGGTTCTGGTACCTGGTATGCCTCGCTGTATGCCTGGTGATCCTTGTCCCGGCAGGAGCCGTGACTACGAGCCAGGTCGAGGACGGCCTGATCAGTCCGGGTGAAGCAAAAAGCATAGCGGATGCCACGCTGATTCAATTCCTGATTTCCAGGTGCCCGGGTCTCCCGCTGGGTGCTTGGGATGATGCAGTCCTTGGCGATGAGATGATGGTGATCCACGATCTCAACAACCAGCCGCTCTTTTACCAGTTCACGGTCGTGAAAAACGGGATCATTGTCGGTTCTGTCAGGATCAGCGCGAGCAGTGTGCTCCCTTCCACGGTTGCTTCGATCGGCCTGAAACCCTCATACATGACATGGGAACAAGCAAATCAATCGGCAAGGTCATACCTGCTCCGCACCTATCCGGGATCCGAGGTTATTTCGACGTATATCATCTGTTACAGCTATCCCAAAATGGGCCAGAAAATTACATTCCTCCCGCTCAACAGAGTAAATCCCGAGGAGATCATCCTTGATATCGCAACGGGGGAACCGGTCGAGGAGAATGCAACCTGGTCCTATTACCGCTCAATCCCTGAATCCGCGATCCTGAAGAACCGGGACCAGTGGATGAAGGAGCGGGCTATCGAATCGATCGTACTCGCAGAGGCGAGAAAGGGCAAACTCGAAAGACCGTCGTCACTGCAGGATATCGACCTTGAGGCACTGGCGGGCACCCTCCGCAGCATCCCTGAATACGAATCCTGGATCGACCAGAGATTTAGCCGTGATACTGCGGATATGGAAACCACCGGGAAAGCAGGAACAATCACCATTCCGATTACCCTCCGCCCCCAGCAGAAGGATACCTGGTGTACGGTTGCCACCATCCAGATGATCGCGGAGTATTACGGGTATTCTTTCACCCAGAGTGATATCGCGCAAAAGACGGATACCACGGGATCTGCGGGAACCTACACCAGCAGGGAAATTGCATTTTTCAAGGACTATGTGAACCAGAGAGACACCCATTCGGATTCAAGCGAGACGTTTGACGAAGAGAGGGCGGAACTTGCTGCATCACGCCCCTTTGACAGTTCCGTCTACAGCGGCAGCAACGTCCATGCCCGGGTATGTGCGGGGTATGACGACAGCTGGGGACGGTCGAGGCTCTATATCTATGACCCGTGGCCCGTGAACGGGGGGGACATCTACTGGGAGTCGTTCTCAGACCAGATTCACTACGAGGATGTGTTCGTCAAGGGAGGATCATCCGGACCTGTGGCGGATTTTTCCTACACGGTGAATGGAAAGACCGTGGCATTCAGAGACACCTCGACCGGCAGTCCGACTGCATGGATCTGGACGTTTGGGGATGGGACGACCGACAGCACCCGGAACCCCAGCCACACGTACGCGAACACAGGAACGTATACCGTAACCCTCACCGCCAGCAACAATGACGGGAGTTCGAGCACGTCATTATCAGTGAATATTGTTCCTTCGGTATCCGCCCCTGTCGCGAGTTTCACCTCTACCGTGAATGGGAAGACCGTCACTTTCACGGACACCTCGACCGGAAGTCCCACCAAATGGTCCTGGTCGTTCGGGGACAGGAAAACTTCGAAAGTGCAGAACCCTGGCCATACCTATTCGAAGGATGGAACGTATACGGTCACCCTCAGGGCCAGCAACAGTGCAGGAAGTTCGAGTACGTCAGCGTCAGTGAAAATTGGTACCCCGGCATCCGTTCCTGGTGCGAGTTTCACGTATACTGTGAGTGGAAAAACCGTTACTTTCACGGACACCTCGACCGGCAGTCCCACCAAATGGTCCTGGTCATTCGGGGACAGGAAAACTTCGAAGGAACAGAACCCGGTGCATACCTATGCAAAGGATGGGACCTATACGGTCACACTCGGAGTCGCTAACAGTGCAGGAAGTTCAGGCACGTCTGCATCGGTGAAGGTGGGAACTGAACCATCCGTCCCTGGTGCACGTTTCACGTATACCGTGAATGGGAAGACCGTCACTTTCACGGACACTTCGACCGGCAACCCTTCGAAATGGTCCTGGTCGTTCGGCGATAGAAGAACCTCAAGAGTGCAGAACCCGGTGCATACCTACTCGAAGGCTGGGACCTACACGGTCTCACTCGGGGTAGCGAACAGTGCAGGGAGTTCAGGCACGTCGGTGACGGTGAAGGTTGGTTCATAAGCATCTCTCCCTTATCGCCACGTCTCACCAGTTCCATTGACGGGAGGGCCTCACCTGTTCTGAAGCTCCCCGGCAGGGTGCCTGCCGACATGGTACCGGACCGCCGGAGAGGGAAGTCCGGCCAGGAACCCGGATATTCCCGCCATGCCCATCACCATGGCGGCATCTCATCTGGTTGGTTATTTTTCACGTGTATTCAATCCGGAAGAGAAACCTGCCGGGATATTTTTTCCAAAAAAAAATGTACCCTGTATTGAGAGAGCCCCGCCCTTCATCGGGAAGATACCCTGAAAAAATGGTACGCGGGAGCGCCCTTCAAATCCTCATATGAGAGGGAAAAATCATTCCTGCGGATGGATGATCGCTTTCAGGCTCCCGTCACGGTGCCTGGCAGTCAGCTGAAACCCTTCCACCGTGTCTTGTAAGGGAAACACATGGGTGATCATATCGGCGACATTCACTCGTGTATGCTGGATCCATTTCAGGGCAGTGGAAAGATTGTGATAATCGGCAGCGTAGGAGTGGGTAATCGTCGCCTCTTTCTGCCACAGGGTCCAGAGGTTGATCCCGGACTGGACGTCAGGATTCGTGGGGGCAAAGAACAGGATCGTTCCCCCCGGTCCGACTGCGTCAAGCGATTGTTGCACACAGACGGGAACCGGTGCGGTCATAATCACGGTATCTGCGCCCTTACCTCCGTTTAATTCTTTAAAGCGTTCAGGAACATCGTCCGTGGCGGAGATGGTTGCATCGGCGCCGAACTTCCGGGCGAGCGTCAACCGGTCGGGACTCGGGTTGGAGACCGCGATGAATCCCGCACCATTCACACGGGCTGCCTTGACATGCAAAAGCCCGGTGATCCCGGCACCGATGATCAGGACAGACCGGCCATCCGCGGTAGGGGCACACTCCTGACCGCGAACCACGCACCCGAGGGGTTCTACGAAGGTTCCTGCATCAAACGAGACCGAATCGGGAAGATGCAGCATTCCCCGGTCCACGTTGATCTCCGGCAGCACGACGTATTCGGCAAACGCCCCGTACGTATGCTTGAATTTTGTGCGGTGCAGGGTATCGCAGGCGGTCGTATGCCCTCGTATACACGCGTTGCAGGTATTGCAGGGGACATGATGGGTGACGACAACACGGTCTCCCACCTTCCATTTCGGGTCGACATCGTGTCCGACCTCTGCAATCACCCCCGTGCATTCGTGCCCGAACGCCCCGATACCCCCGGGTCTCCCTGCACGTGTGATCCGGTACCATTCCATGACGTCCGACCCGCACACGCCGCATGCCATGACGTTGACTTTGACCTCTCCCGGCCCTACCGGGATATCCTCGACCTCCTCGACGCGGATATCACGATTCGAATAATAGACTGCGGCTTTCATGCATGGGTGTTCCGTGGAGTGTTCATGGATATGTGATGAAAAATTTATTCGAGCTTGGATGCCTGGGGCTGGTGGGCGTTGTAGATGTCGAGCGCTTCCTTGACGGTATGGTTCCCATGGACGATGGCGCCGATTGCCTTGATCATCCCGAGGGGATTGTTGTCCTGGAAGATGTTCCGGCCGAAATCAACGCCCACGGCACCGGCCTGGATCGAGTCATAGGCCATCTTGAGCGCCTCGGGCGGGCTCGAATACTTTCCTCCGGCAACGACGACCGCGGTCGGAGCGACCCAGTCCACGAGCTTCGAAAACTCATCGCAATAGTAGGTCTTGATGATCCGGGCCCCGGCATCCTGGCAGATGCGGGATGCAAGCGCCAGGTACCGCAGGTCACGGGCCATGTCTTTCCCAACCGCGGTGACTGCAAGCACGGGGAGGCCATATTCCTCGGCGGCATTGATCATATCGGTGAGGTTGAGGATCGTCTGCTGCTGGTTGGCAGCGCCGATGAACACGCTGACCGCGACCCCGGCCGCATCCATCCGGATGGCCTCCTCGATGGAGACCGTAAGCTGCTCATCGCTCAGGTCGTCAAAGAGCACGCTGTTTCCCCCCGAAACCCTCAGCATGATGGGCTTTGACCCGAGCGCCTCGGGTGCGATATTCGCCCTGACTGCACCGCGGGTCGTCATCAGGCAGTCGCAGTAGGGGAGGAGG
>Ga0265297_10005368_pt1 | contig 19623 bp, 14 predicted proteins | sample Munlanlwell13791_FD_192502 | JGI IMG/M metagenome (GOLD analysis project Ga0265297, IMG submission 192502) | Leachate microbial communities from a municipal landfill in Southern Ontario, Canada - Leachate well 137-91 | ecosystem: Engineered > Solid waste > Landfill > Unclassified | place...
CACGGAGTCGCTGACTTCGGCGCCCGGCAGCGTGTCGCAGGTGCGCGAATGCGCCCAGGAACTGACCCGCCATGCCAAGCAGACCGGCACCACCCTGGTGTTCATCGGCCACGTCACCAAGGAGGGCGCCCTGGCCGGTCCGCGCGTGCTTGAGCACATCGTCGACACGGTGCTCTACTTCGAGGGCGACACCGGGTCCAGTTTCCGTCTGGTGCGGGCGTTCAAGAACCGCTTCGGCGCGGTCAACGAACTGGGTGTGTTCGCCATGACCGACAAGGGGCTGAAAGGGGTGAACAACCCGTCCGCCCTGTTCCTCAACCGGGCCGAGCAGGAGGCGCCGGGCTCCTGCGTGGTGGTGACCCAGGAAGGGACAAGGCCGCTCCTGGTGGAGATCCAGGCCCTGGTCGATACCGCCCACACCCCTACGCCGCGGCGCCTGACCGTCGGCCTCGATCCCAACCGCTTGGCCATGCTGCTGGCGGTGCTGCACCGTCATGGCGGCATCGCCTGCTTCGACCAGGATGTCTTCGTCAACGCCGTTGGCGGGGTGCGCATCGTCGAGCCGGCGGCCGACCTGGCGGTGCTGGTCGCGGCGGTTTCTTCCATCAGGAACAGTGTGTTGCCGCATAAACTTGCGGTATTCGGTGAAGTCGGCTTGTCGGGCGAGATCCGCCCGGTGCAGCGCGGCCAGGAGCGCCTGAAGGAGGCCGCCAAGCTGGGCTTCAACCTGATCCTGGCACCCAGGGCCAACCTGCCTAAGCAGGCGATTGCGGGAGTTCAGGTAAAGGGTGTGGCCAGCCTGAGCGAGGCGCTGGATTTTCTGAGGACGCTATAAGGCCCCGCAACTGTCCAGCCAATTCGTCGATCGGGATGGGCTTGGCGAGTTCATAGCCCTGGCCATAGTCGACGCCGATCTCTCGCACCAGGTCGAGGATTTCCGGGTTCGCCACATATTCTGCGACGGTCTTCATGCCGAGCGAGTGACCGATGTCATTCATCGACTTCACCATCGCCGTCAGGTCGGAATCGCCGACCATGTCCTTCACGAAGGCGCCGTCGATCTTGAGGGTGTCGGTGCGCAGGTTGCGCAGATAACCGTAGGAGGCATTGCCGCTGCCGAAATCGTCGATGCAGAAACGGCAGCCATAGCGATGGATCTGGCTGATGAATTCGCGCGCGGCGTCGTAGTTGCGCATCGTCGCGGTTTCAGTGATCTCGAAGATGATCTTTTCCGTATCGATGTCGCCCTGCGACAGGTGCCGGTGCAGGGTGTCCAGTACTGTGGCGTCCGCCATCGAAAGGGCGGACAGGTTGATGGAAAAGCCGCCGGTGACGGCGAAGACGTCCGGATTGGCACGTATCCAGGCGAAAGTCTGCTCTATGACCCAGATATCCAGGTCATGGCTGCGTTTCCAGTATTCGGTCGCCTCGACGAAGGGTTGCGGGCTGACGATCTGGCCGGATTCGTCGCGCACGCCGAGCAGGATTTCGTAGTAGGACGGTTTGGCGGCGTCGGCGTTCAAGGCGACTACGCGCTGGCAACGCAGAAAAAGGATGTCGCCTGCGAGCAGGCTGTCGATGCGCTGACCCCAGGATTGCAGGGATTCCTGCTCCCTCAGATGGGCGCTGGAATCCTCGTAGACCTGGACCGGCTCGCCTTCATGCACGGCGGCGGCGCAGGCGGCGGTGGCGCGCCGGATGGCCTCGGCCGCGTCGGTGCTGCCCGGAGCGAGGCCGGTCAGGCCGATTCGGGCCTCTATCTGGTAGTTGGCCTGACCATGCTGGAACTGAAAGTCGCGCAGTGCATGGGCCACGCCATAGGCCGCCCGGCGCGCCCCGGTCAGGTCCAGGTCGGGCAACAGCAGCGCCAGGCGGCCATCGCCGATGCTGGCCAGGGTGCCGTTGCTGCCGATACGGCGTTGTGCCACGGCGGCGAGTTCCCGGGTCAGGCGCTCGCCCGCCTCGATGCCGCAGGTATCCAGAATGGCGCGGAAGGGCGTGAATTCGAGCATGCCGATGATGTGGCCCTTGGCCGAGCCATGTGGCTGGCGGGCGGCCTTGAACATGAAGCCTTTCAGATTGAGAAGGCCGGTCAGCGGGTCGTGGTGGGCGCGGTGAGCCAGGCGACGGTACAGGTTGTCGACGGTGCCGTTCTCCGAGCGTTCCAGCAGGGGAAGATCGCGGTCATCACCCCGGCGCAAGGAGCCTTCGGACTGCCGTTTCGCCAACTCTACCCGGGTCAACTGCAGCTTGCGCGTCGCGGAGCGGTTGACGAATCCGAACGAATCCGATGCCTGGTTGATCCAGATCAGTTGCATCGGCACCCGCAGGCCATCAAGATCGATATCCCACCATTCGCCCAGGTGGCTCGGCAGGTCTTGCGGCGTGACGACGTCGTTATCGACCCTGGCCAGGCCGGTTTCGTGGACAAACCAGTCCGATGGCAGGCTGACGCTGTCGACGTTCTTGGCTCGGGCCAGGAAACTGGTCAGGTCGGCCAGACTGGCCTCGATCCGCCTCCGGTCGGTATTGACGCGGCGCAGGCGGCCTTCGATTTCCCGCTGCATGATCTCCGTCGGCGACTGGTGATCCCGGGCCAGCAACTGGTCGAGCAGGTGCAGGGTGGTCAGGCATTCCTGATCGTTGCCGCGCAGGCTTTGCAGCATGAGGTGCTGGCGCAGGCCCTGATCCAGCAGGGTCAGGATGATCCGTGGCACCACACGGCCGGACAGGCGCTGGTCGAGCAGGCGCGCCACGTCCAGCTTTGCGGCCCGGAGCGATTCCTGAATTTCACAATTCTCCTGGTAACCGGCAATGCGCTGGCGATGGTACTGGCTGGGGTATTTCAGCAACTTTTCCAGGGCGTCGCAGGCCTTGCCAAAGTCGCTGGCCTCGCTGGCGGCCTGCTCGATGATGGTGGCCAGCAGATCGCCTTGCTCCCGATCGGTGAACTTGCCCCGGTCGTCGGTCACGATGGCGAAGCGGTCGACCAGATTGAGCAGCCGGCGCAGGGGATGGTCCGCCTGGTTGAGTGGGTCCTCACCCTGCAGGACCAGTTCGTACAGGGGCTTTTCCAGTTTTTTCAGGAGGCCGTCGAGGTCGGATTGCTCGCCATGCTCGGTCAACGCCTGGCTCATCAGGTTGGCTGCCATGCCAAGGGAGTCGCGCTGGCGGGTATTCAAGCCACCCATATCGGCCTGGCTGAGCAGGGCCACCACCTGATGGGAGAGCGTAGGGCCGGCCGGTATGCCGCCCAGCAAGGTCTCGAGAGGGGGCGCGGCAGCGATCGGCGCCGGGCTGGCCGGCGGCTGCTGGCCGGCGATACGGGCCAGGGTCTGCACCAAGGCATTCAGGGTCTCGGGGTCGGCCGGCGGCATCGGAAACAGGCCTTCGCCGTCCCCGTGGGCGGTGTTGCCGGCATCGGCGGGGCGCATTCCCGGCGTCAGGGCAAACAGCTTTTCGGCAATCTCGGCCAGCTTGTCGATCTGAGCTGCGATGTCGCCGCGTCCAGCTTCCGATTTCACGCCCCGAACGGCCGCGGGCGCACTGGCGGCGGGTATGGGGCGATCCTGCAGAGTGGGTTTCAGGGGGGCCAGGAGCTGGTTCATCTGGTCGTACAAGGACGGGTAGCGGGACGCGATGGCCTCGCCGAAGGCCTTGTAGATCAGGCCGCGCATCGGGTTGTTGAGGTCGATATTGCCGATGTTGTCCCGGAAGGCGAGGCAGACCGCTTCAGGCCCGAACGGATCGTTATGGCGGTCGATCGGAACCGGGGTCAGCTGGCTGAAACACCGGCTGAACAGGTACATGGCCGCGCGGTTGTCGGCTTCGATGTGCTGGAAGATGTTGGCGAGGTTCAGCCAGTCGTCGAAACTGTGATCGTCGAGAATGGCGAGTTCCGAGCTGTCGCTGGGCAGCAGCTCCAGTTCCTTCTTGGGCTCGGCCATCCGGTGCATCTGGCTGACCAGGCTGGCATAGAGCCCGCGGCCGATCTCATCGCCACGCTGGAGCAGTGTGGCCAGGGCGCCCAGATAGCGGGAATGCTCCGACAGGTGCAGGTTGGCGGTGTCCTGTTCGGCCACCTTGACTCTGATGCCGTCGAGAAAGGCCTGCCAGGCACGGTCCAGGAAGACGTGGAACAGGTGTATGCAATCGCGCACGATGGCCTGTTGCTCATCCGGACTGAGGCCGGAGGCAGGGCCGTTGCCGATATTGTTCCGGGCATCGACCAGGGACTGATAGGCCTCGTCGGTCATGCTGTCAAGTTTCAGGCCCAGTCCCGAGGCGGAGGTGCGCACCAGGGCACCTTGCAGACGGTGTTGGCCGACACCGTTCTCATTCAGGGGGAACTCGATCTCGACCCGCGCAGCCTGACTGGAGGCCGTCTTCGGGTTGGCCTGATCCAGACCGACCAGCTGCAATCCACCCTCACTGAAGTCGTGGATTTCATAGAGCACGGGTTGGTCGCTAGAGAAGGATAAACGCGCCGTTTCACGCGTTTTCAGACGCATGGATTGTCGCTGCTTTTCACCTCCAGCCGCATCGTCTCCGATGTCTACTGTTTTATCTTTGCGGGTCATGACGCCATGCTAATCAAGAAAACAGCGGACGGACATCGTAGCGGGGTCTGCTGGCTAGGTATTAATACTACGCGTGCGGCTGCCATTCGATCAATCGGCCCCGGCGGTCATGCCCTTCCGGACCCATCAGATCGGTCAGGTCGGCGGCCAGGGTCTCCAGGGGCGGTAGCCTGGACTTGTCCTCGCCCGGGTGGCTGATGGCACGCTGCGGGCTGTTGATCGGGCCGGGGATGACCAGGTTCAGGCGCAGGTTGGCGGCATCGCTCCATTCCTCGGCCTGGATGCGGAAATAAGCCTCCAGCGCGGCCTTGGAGACGGCGAAGCCGCCCCAATAGGCGGCTGGCGTGTGGCCGTGACTTTCGCCGACCAGGATGACCGTGGCGTCCGGCGCCGCCGCGAGCAATTGCAGGCAGGCCCGGTTGATGGCGAACGGTGCGATGACGTTGACCTTGTACAGGCGCTGCCATTCCTCGGCGGTCTGCTGGCCGAGCGGACAGGGTGATTCGAACTCGGCGGCACAGTGCAGGATGCCGTCGAGCCGGCGCAACTGGTAGCCGATGGTCTGGGCCAGGGTGTCGAAATCCTTGTCGGCAGCCTTTTCCAGGTCCATCGGGAAGATCGCCGGCATCGGGCCGTTCGCCGCGACGATCTCGTCGTAGACCTGTTCCAGTTTCCTGGTGGTGCGGCCAAGCAGGATCACCGTGGCGCCGCGGGCCGCGCAGGCAAGCGCGGCGGCGCGGCCGAGGCCCTGGCCGGCGCCGGTGACCAGGATGACGCGGTCCTTGAGTGATTGATTGTTTTCCATATTGGGTGGTGGCCGGGGGCTTACGCCCCTCGCTCCTCGGCAATGATCAGTTGGGCGCATTTTACGCCGCTTCGCACCGCACCTTCGAGCGTTGCCGGGTAATCGCCGGCGGTGTAGTCGGCAGCAAGACAGAGGCCGGGGATGGCGGTGCGGTTTGCCGGGCGCCACAGGCCGGGCGTGCAGGCGTAGGTGGCGCGTTTCTCGACGATGACTTTCCAGTCCAGCAGCGCAGGCAGTGGGCCGAGCCGTTCGCCGAGCAGGCCCAGCCAACGATCCCGCAGAACCTCCGGCGCCAGGTCGAGGTGCGGTCCCTCGGCGCTGGCGACGATGGCGGCCAGCCCCGGTGCCAGATCGTTGCGCTCGAAGGCCCAGGGCGCATCGGTGCGGCCCAGGGCCAGCATCGGGTAGGGAAAGCGCAGCGGTGTGGCGAAACGCAGCCAGAGGGTCAGGATCGGTTGCCAGGCGTAGCCACGCAGCCTGTCGGCGAGCGGCTCGGTCCCGGGCAGGCCGGCCAGCAGGTCGGGGATACGCGCCGGATGGGTGGCCAGGATGACCCGGTCCGCCTGCGTATCCGGCCCGTGCAGGCGGAAGCCGCCGGCTTCCTGACCCAGGCCGGCAACCTTGCTGGACAGGTGCACTGTGCCGCCGCGCGAATCAAGGTAAGCCCGCGCGGCATCCGGCACCAGACGGCCCAGGTCGGCGCGATTGAACAGCATGTCGCTGGCGGCACGCGGGCCGGCCAGGCTGTCGCGCAGCACATTGCAGAAGACCTGGGCCGACGCCTCAACGAGCGGGGTATTGAGGGCGGCGACGCAGATCGGTTGCCAGAGACATTCGATCAGGCGGTCGGACTGATCGTGCAGTTTAAGCAGTTGCCCGGCCGGCAGGTCGTCGGGCAGGCGGAAGCCCTGGCGCTTGAGGGCTTGCATGAAGCGGGCGGCGGCGAGCTTGTCGGCCAGGCTCAGGCCATTGGCGGCAATCAGTCCCACCGCCAGATGCAGGGGGGCGGGCAGCCCGGGCAGCCTCAGTCTGAACTCGGGGCCGTGGAATTCCAGCCGGCGCCGTTCGATCAGATGCACGGTGCCGAGGCGGCGCAGCAAAGCCAGGGTCTGCTCGTAAGCGCCGGCCATGAGGTGCTGGCCGTTGTCGATCCGGATGCCGTTCCAGTCGAGCGAGCGGGCGCGGCCGCCGAGTTGTTTCGCGGCCTCGTGCAGGGTGACCGGGCAGCCGGCCTCGGCCAGGGTCACGGCGGCGGCCAGACCGGCCCAGCCGCCCCCGACAATGGCAACCGCAGGTCTCAGGCGGCCAGCCATGTCTTGCCGGCCAGCCAGAGCTTGCGCAGCGTGGGCAGGGTGATGCGCCGGCTCAGCACCGGGTAATCCTCTTGGCGGATCTGTTCCAGGAGCGCCCGGTAGATCGCCGCCATGACCAGGCCCGGGCGCTGGCCCTTGCGGTCGCCGGCCGGCAGTAGGGCCAGCGCCTCGTCGTAGGTGGCGCTGGCGCGCTGGTACTGGAATTCCATCAGGCGTTGGAAGCTGGCGCCGGCACGGCCCTGCAGCAGATCGGCCGCGCTGACGCCGAACTCGGCCATCTCGTCCTGGGGCAGGTAGATACGGCCGCGCCGGGCATCCTCACCGACGTCGCGCAAGATGTTGGTGAGTTGCAGGGCCAGGCCGAGCCGGGCGGCATATTTCAGGGTGCCGTGATCGCGATAACCAAAGATGCCGGCCGCGACCTCGCCGACGATGCCGGCGACGCGGTGGCAGTACAGACGTAGTTCCTTGAAGTCGGGGTAGCGGGTCTGCTCCAGGTCCATGGCCATGCCGTCGACGATCTCTTCCAGTTGCTCGCGGTCGATGCCATAGCGGCCGATCACTGGCAGCAGGGCTTGGGCGACCGGATGCGTGGGCTGGCCGGCATAGAGCCGGTCCAGTTCCGCGCGCCACCAGTCGAGCTTGCGCCGGGCGGCGACGGGGTCATCGCCTTCGTCGACGATATCGTCGACTTCGCGGCAGAAGGCGTAAAAGGCGGTGATGGCAGCGCGCTTCGGGCCGGGCAGGAAGCGGAAACTGGTGTAGAAGCTGGAGCCGCTGGCGACGGCCTTATCCCGGCAGTACTGCTGCGGCGTCACCGGCTGCATCCGGTGCCGCAGCTACCGCCCTTGCTGCGGTCGGGGCGCTTGGGCCAGAGGGCGCCGCGCAGCATGGCCAGCCAGTCGACCAGGCCGAGGGTGGGACGCTGATTGAACATGTCGCCCCGGCTGGCCTGCAGCTTTTTCAGGATGCGTTCGCCGCCCAGGAGGATCAGCCGCATCTCGATGCCGGTCCGGCCTTTCAGGGCCAGGCCCAGGGGTGAGCCGGCCACCAGCATGCGGCTGGCGCGTTCGATCTGGGTCTTCATGAATTGCTGCCAGAGGCCGTCGACCCGGCCCTCGGCGATCTGGCGCTCGCTGATGCCGAATCGGGTCATCTCGTCCTGGGGCAGGTAGATGCGGCCTTTTTTATAGTCCAGCGCCACGTCCTGCAGGAAGTTGATCAGTTGCAGTGCGGCGCAGATGCCGTCCGACCAGGCTTGGTGCCGGGGGTTGCGGTCGCCGTAGAGCATAAGCAACAGCCTGCCGATCGGATTGGCGGACTTGCGACAATAAGCCATGACCTCGCCGAAGTGGTCGTAGCGGGTCTTTTCGCAGTCCTGGCTGAAGGCGTCGAGGAGGTCGTGGAAGGGCGCGTAGCCTAGGTTGTAGGCGCGGATGGCGTCGCCCAGAGCGGCAAAGATGGGGTCGTCGAGCGACTCGCCGCGTTCGAGGGCATGGAGTTTGCTACGGAATGCATGCAGGTCGGCCAGGCGTTGTTCGGCTGGCGCGTCGCCCTCGTCGGCGATGTCGTCCGCCGCCCGGGCGAAGGCGTAGATGGCGCGAACGGGTTTGCGCAGCCTGCGTGGCAGGATGATCGAGGCGACCGGAAAGTTTTCGTAATGCCCGGCATTGATCATGGAACCTGGTGTGGCTGGCATTGTTTGCGCTTGTTTATTACTTAATTAACCATTTAATCATGGGGTTATCGGTGCAGCACGGAGAAGCTCGGCTGACATGCGATGGACGCTATATTACACTTCAGCGTTTTCGCGAAAGTGGCGGAATTGGTAGACGCACTGGATTTAGGTTCCAGCGGGGAAACCTGTGGGGGTTCGAGTCCCCCCTTTCGCACCAGAAGAGTGTAGCAATCCAACAAGGAACCGTAATGTCCGCAACCGTAGAAACCCTGGCCGGCCTCGAGCGCCGCATCTCCCTGAACCTGAACCCGGCCGAGATGGAGGTCGAGGTGGGCAAACGCCTGCAGAAGTTGAGCAGGAACGTCAAACTGGACGGCTTCCGGCCGGGCAAGGCGCCGATGAAGGTGGTCGCCCAGCGCTATGGCGGCGAGGTCCGGGGCGAGGTCCTGGGCGATACCCTGCAAAAGCAGTTCGTTGCCGCGGTCCAGGAGAACAAGCTCGATGTGGCCGGTTACCCCCATTTCGAGCCGGCCGGCGAGGGCGCCTTTACCGCCACTTTCGAGGTCTACCCAGAGGTCGTGGTGGGCGATATCGGCCAGGTCAAGGTAACTCGGCCGGTGGTCGAAGTGGCCGATGCCGACGTCGAGCGCACCCTGGATGTGCTGCGCAAGCAGCGTGTCCGCTACAACGCCGTGGCGCGCGCCGCCGAAGCCGGCGACCGGGTCCATATCGACTATGTCGGCAAGATCGACGGTGAACCGTTCCAAGGCGGCGAGGCCAAGGATTTCCCGCTGATCCTGGGCGAGGGCCGCACCCTGCCCGACTTCGAGGGCGCCCTGTCCGGCATGAAGGCCGGCGAGACCAAGTCCTTCGAAGTGACCTTTCCGGCCGATTATTTCGCCAAGGAACTGGCCGGCAAGACCGCCACCTTCGAGGCGACCATGAAGTCGGTCCATGCCCCCCTGCTGCCCGAGGTGGACGAGGACTTCGCCAGGAGCCTGGGCATCCACGAGGGCGGCCCCGCCAAGCTGCGCGAAGAGATCGGCGCCAACCTGGCCCGCGAGGCCAAGCGCCGCATCCAGGTGCGCCTGAAGGAGCAGGTCATGGACGGTCTGCTGGCGGTCACCCCGTTCGACGTGCCCAATAGCCTGGTCGGCATGGAGATCCGCAGCCTGATGGAGCATGCGGTCAACGATCTCAAGGCCCGCGGCATGAAGGAGCAGGATATCAAGCTGAGCGAACAGGTGTTCGAGCCCCAGGCCAAGCGCCGGGTCGCCCTGAGCCTGCTGCTGAACAGCTTTGCCGTCGCCAACAAGATCACCGCCGAGGAAGACAAGGTTCGTGCCAAGGTCGACGAGTTCGCCCAGAGCTACGAAGACCCGACCGAAGTGGTCGCGTGGTACTATCAGGATGCCAACCGCCTGCGTGATGTCCGAGCCATGGTGGTCGAGGACAACGTGGTCGAGATGGTGTTGCAGCAGGCTCAGGTCACCGATGAGCCGACCAGTCTTGAAACTCTGATGGGGAAAGCCTGATGGCAAACTTCGACCACATCGCCACGATGACCGAGCCGTCCATGCTCGGCTATATCCCGATGGTCATTGAGCAGAGCGGCCGCGGCGAGCGCTCCTACGACATCTATTCGCGCCTGCTCAAGGAGCGCGTGGTGTTTCTGGTCGGCCCGGTCAACGACCAGACCGCCAACCTGGTGGTGGCCCAACTGCTGTTCCTGGAATCGGAAAACCCCGACAAGGACATCCATCTCTACATCAATTCCCCAGGCGGGTCGGTGACGGCCGGCATGGGCATCTACGACACCATGCAGTTCATCAAGCCGGACGTGTCGACCCTGTGCATCGGCCAGGCCGCCAGCATGGGGGCCTTCCTGCTCACCGCCGGCGCCAAGGGCAAGCGTTTCTGTCTGCCCAACTCGCGGGTGATGATCCATCAGCCCCTGGGCGGATTCCAGGGCCAGGCCTCGGACATCGAGATCCACGCCAAGGAGATCCTGTTCCTGCGTGCCAGGCTGAACGAATTGATGGCCAAGCACACCGGCAAGACCCTGGACGTGATCGAACGCGATACCGACCGCGACTATTTCCTGAGCGCGGAGGATTCGGTCAACTACGGCATCGTCGACAAAGTGCTGGCCAATCGGACCGACGCGGCGTAAACTTGACTTAAATATTCGGGTATTATTGGGACGGCGACATGGCAGACAAGCAAGACAACGAGAAGCTCCTTTATTGCTCCTTCTGCGGCAAGAGCCAGCACGAGGTACGCAAGCTGATCGCCGGCCCCTCGGTGTTCATCTGCGACGAGTGCGTGGAACTGTGCAACGACATCATCCGCGAGGAGGTTCAGAACGCCGGCGGCAGCAAGGACGAGTCCGACCGCCTGCCGCTGCCGCAGGAAATCCGCGACACGCTGGACCAGTATGTGATCGGCCAGGGCAAGGCCAAGCGGTCGCTGGCGGTGGCGGTGTACAACCACTACAAGCGTCTGCGCAGCACCAGCCATGGCAAGGATGACGAGGTCGAACTGGCCAAGAGCAACATCCTGCTGATCGGTCCGACCGGTTCCGGCAAGACCCTGCTGGCGCAGACCCTGGCCCGCCTGCTCAACGTGCCCTTCGTGATCGCCGACGCGACCACCCTGACCGAGGCCGGCTATGTCGGCGAGGACGTCGAGAACATCATCCAGAAGCTCCTGCAGAAGTGCGACTACGATGTCGAGAAGGCCCGCAACGGCATCGTCTACATCGACGAGATCGACAAGATCTCGCGCAAATCGGACAACCCTTCGATCACCCGCGACGTCTCGGGCGAGGGCGTCCAGCAGGCCCTGCTCAAGCTGATCGAGGGCACCACCGCCTCGATCCCGCCCCAGGGCGGCCGCAAGCATCCGAACCAGGAATACATCCAGGTCGACACCACCAACATACTGTTCATCGTCGGCGGCGCCTTCAGCGGCTTGGAGCGGGTGATCCGCAACCGTACCGAGAAATCCGGCATCGGTTTCGGCGCCGAGGTGAAGAGCAAGGACAACCGCAAGGATCTCGGCGAGGTGTTCAAGATGGTCGAGCCGGAGGACCTGATCAAGTACGGTCTGATCCCCGAGTTCGTCGGTCGTCTGCCGGTCATCGCCACCCTCGAGGAACTGGACGAGAAGGCCCTGGTGCAGATCCTCACCGAACCCAAGAACGCCCTGGTCAAGCAGTTCCAGAAGCTGTTCCGGATGGAAGGCGCGGAACTGGAATTCCGCGACGAGGCCCTGTTCGCCATCGCCAGGGCGGGCCTCAAGCGCAAGACCGGCGCCCGCGGCCTGCGCTCGATCATCGAGCAGGCCCTGCTCGACATCATGTTCGACCTGCCCGGCATGAAGGATGTCGAGAAGGTCGTCCTCGACGAGAAGGCCATCACCGGCGAAGGCAAGCCGCTGCTCATCTATTCCGACCAGTCCGCCAAGCAGTCGGCCCAGGCCGGCTGATATTTTCCCGCCCCGGGTTGAATTCCGACCCGGCGGCTTCACCTAGTTGTCATCGGCCCGATGGCCATCAGCCAGAGTGAGATCAATGAGCTCAAACGTCCTTTTTACCTCTTCAGTCACCTTGCCGTTGCTGCCCTTGCGGGACGTGGTGGTGTTCCCCCACATGGTCATCCCGCTGTTCGTGGGCCGGCCAAAATCGATCAAGGCGCTGGAAGATGCCATGGAGGCCGGCAAGCACATCCTGCTGGTGGCGCAAAAATCCGCCGCCAAGGATGAGCCGGAGTTCTCCGATCTCTACAGCGTCGGCACCATCGCCACCATCCTGCAGATGCTGAAATTGCCCGACGGCACCGTCAAGGTCCTGGTCGAGGGAACCCAGCGCGTCAGGGTGAGCGAGTTCATCGACGAACAGAGCCATTTCACCGGCCGTGCCGACCCGATCGAGGAGACCCTCGACGATGGCAGCGAGGTCGAGGCGATGCGCCGCGCCCTGATCGCCCAGTTCGACAACTACGTCAAGCTGAACAAGAAGATTCCGCCCGAGATACTGGCCTCCCTGGCCGGCATCGACGACGCCGGCCGCATGGCCGACACCATTGCCGCCCACCTGCCGCTCAAACTGGAACAGAAGCAGGACATCCTTGAGATCTTCGAACTCAAGGGTCGCCTCGACCACCTGATGGGCTTCATGGAGACCGAGATCGACATCCTCCAGGTCGAGAAGCGCATCCGCGGCCGGGTCAAGCGCCAGATGGAGAAGAGCCAGCGCGAGTACTACCTGAACGAGCAGGTCAAGGCGATCCAGAAGGAACTCGGCGAGATCGAGGAAGGCGCCGAGCTCGACGAGCTGGAAAAGAAGATCAAACTCGCCCACATGTCTCGGGAAGCGAACAAGAAGGCCGAGGCCGAGCTGAAGAAGCTGCGCATGATGTCACCCATGTCGGCCGAGGCCACCGTGGTGCGGACCTACATCGACACCCTGGTCGGCCTGCCCTGGAAGAAGAAGACCAAGGTCAGCAAGGATCTGGCCCGGGCCGACGAGATACTCGACCAGGACCACTACGGCCTGGAGAAGGTCAAGGAACGCATCGTCGAATACCTGGCCGTGCAGCAGCGCGTCGACAAGCTGAAGGCCCCGATCCTTTGCCTGGTCGGACCGCCCGGGGTGGGCAAGACCTCGCTCGGCCAGTCCATCGCCCGCGCCACCAACCGCAAGTACGTGCGCATGGCCCTGGGCGGCGTGCGCGACGAGGCCGAGATCCGCGGCCACCGGCGTACCTACATCGGTTCCCTGCCGGGCAAGATACTCCAGAGCATGACCAAGGTCGGGGTGCGCAACCCGATGTTCCTGCTCGACGAGGTCGACAAGCTCGGCCAGGACTTCCGCGGCGACCCGTCGTCGGCCCTGCTGGAGGTGCTCGACCCGGAGCAGAACCACACCTTCCAGGACCACTACGTCGAGGTCGAATTCGATCTTTCCGACGTGATGTTCGTGGCCACCGCCAACAACCTCAACATCCCCGGCCCGCTGCTCGACCGCATGGAAGTGATCCGCCTGTCCGGCTACACCGAGGACGAGAAGGTCAACATCGCCATCCGCTACCTGCTGCCCAAGCAGATGAAGAACAACGGCCTGGCCGAGACCGAACTGCTGGTCAACGAAGCCGCCCTGCGCGACATCGTGCGCTACTACACCCGCGAGGCCGGCGTGCGTAGCCTGGAGCGCGAGATCGCCAAGATCTGCCGCAAGGCGGTCACCGCCCACACCCTCAAGAAGGCCAAGGGCAAGATCAACGTCACCCCGAAGAACCTCGACAAGTACCTGGGCGTACGTCGGTTCACCTACGGCATGGCCGAGAAGGTCAACCAGATCGGCCAGGTCACCGGCCTGGCCTGGACCGAGGTCGGCGGCGAGCTGCTCACCATCGAGGCCACGGTGATGCCGGGCAAGGGCGCCATCATCCGCACCGGCCAGCTGGGCGACGTGATGAAGGAGTCGATCGAGGCCGCCCGCACCGTGGTGCGCAGCCGCGCCAGCTCGCTGGGCATCGCGGCCGACAAATTCGAGAAGCACGACATGCACATCCACCTGCCCGAGGGCGCCACGCCCAAGGACGGTCCGTCCGCCGGCGCCGCCCTGACCACCGCCATGGTCTCGGTGCTGGCCGGCATCCCGGTGCGCTGCGATGTCGCCATGACCGGCGAGATCACCTTGCGCGGCGAGGTGCTGCCCATCGGCGGCCTCAAGGAGAAGCTCCTGGCGGCCCATCGCGGCGGCATCAAGCAGGTGCTGATCCCGCAGGACAACGTCAAGGACCTGGTCGAGATCCCGGACAACATCAAGAACAAGCTCGACATCCAGCCCGTCAAGTGGATCGAGGAAGTGCTTGAATTCGCCCTGGAACGCAAGCCCGAGCCGTTGCCCGAGGAGGAGTCGAAGGCGGCCACGCCGGCCGCGAAATCGGAAGATGCCCCCGCTGTAATCAAGCATTGATGCGGTTTCCGCGACGTTATACTTCTTGACACCGCTTTTTTGCGGTTGCTATAACGTCGCGGCAGACTCTCTGCTCCGCATTTCATCCACAGTAGAAGGGGGATTCCGTGAACAAATCCGAACTGATTGACGCCATCGCCAGCTCCGCCGATATATCCAAGGCCGCCGCCGGCCGAGCCCTGGATGGCGCCATGGAGGCCGTCAAGAAGGCCCTGAAGAAGGGCGATATGGTGACGCTGGTGGGTTTTGGATCTTTCTACGTCGGCAAGCGCGCCGCTCGTACCGGCCGCAACCCCCGTACCGGGGCCGACATCAAGATCAAGGCGGCCAAGGTGCCGAAGTTCCGAGCTGGCAAGGCCCTGAAGGATTCGGTAAACTAACCGGCTTTCCGGGTGCTTAGCTCAGTTGGTAGAGCGTCTGCCTTACACGCAGAATGTCGGCGGTTCGAACCCGTCAGCACCCACCAGTTCTCTGCATGCTCATTGGAGTGGTAGTTCAGTCGGTTAGAATACCGGCCTGTCACGCCGGGGGTCGCGGGTTCGAGTCCCGTCCACTCCGCCAGTAGTACCAAGAGGCGAACGTGAGTTCGCCTTTTTTTCATCGGAAACCAAACGTCATGCTAGAAGCGATACGCGAAAGCGCCCAGGGCTGGATCGCCAAGGTCATCCTGGCACTCATCATCGTCCCCTTCGCCATCTGGGGCGTCGACTCCTATTTCCAGGGTGGTGGCGGCGAACCGGCGGTTGCCACGGTCGGCAAGGACGAGGTCAGCCAGCGGGAATTCTTCCGCGCCCTGCAGAACCAGCGTGACGCCCTGCAGAAACAGGCCGGCGCCAAGGTCGACATCGAAAACAAGGACTTCCGCAAGAGCGTGCTCGATCAACTGGTGGAGATCCGCCTGATCGGCAATGCCGCGAAACGCAACGGCCTGATCGTGCCCGCCAACCAGATGGACGAGGTGATCAAGTCGGCGCCGATCTTCCAGGAAAACGGCGCCTATTCCGAGTCGCGCTTCCAGGCCTGGCTGCGCGAGCAGGGGCTGGGCCAGAAAGAACTGGCCGCGATGATCGAGCGCGAAGCGCTGACCCAGCAGTTCCAGATGGGCTATGGCCAGGGCTCGGTGGTCTCCACCGCCAGCGCCGGGCGCCTGTCGGCCCTGATCGCCCAGCAACGCGAGGTCAGCGAGGCGATCTACTCCGCCGATGCCTACCTCAAGGGCGTGACGGTCGACGACAAGGCGGTCGAGGCCGAATACAACGCCAGCAAGAACGACTACGCCACCCCGGCCCAGGTGCGCGTCCAGTACCTGGTGCTGTCCGCCGAGGCCATCCGCTCCGGCATCAAGGTCAGCGACGAAGAGGCCAGGCAATACTACGAAGGCAACAAGGCTCGCTACCAGACACCCGAGCAACGCCGTGCCAGCCATATCCTGATCAAGGCCGACAGCGCCGCCGAGAAGCCGGCCGCCAAGGCCAGGGCCGAGCAGTTGTACGCCCAGGTCAAGGCTGCGCCGGGCAGGTTCGCCGAGCTGGCCAAGCAGAATTCGCAAGACCCCGGCTCCGCCGCACAGGGCGGCGACCTAGGCAGCTTCACCCGCGACACCATGGTGAAGCCCTTTGCCGATGCCGTGTTCGCCATGAAGTCAGGCGAGATCAGCGCCCCGGTGGAAACCGAGTTCGGCTACCACATCATCCGCCTGGATGGCATCACGCCCGGCATGACGCCGACCTTCGAGGCGCTGAAGCCGCAGATCGCCGCCGAACTGGCCCAGCAGCAGGCCGAGCGCAAGTTCGCCGAGGTGGCCGAGCGGTTCAGCAACATGGTCTACGAGCAGCCTGACAGCCTGGCTCCCGCGGCCAAGGAATTCGGCTTGACCGTGCTGGAATCCGGCTGGATCGGCCGCGACCAGGCCGAGCCGGCCTTCCTCGCCAAGCCCACCCTGATGGACGCTTTGTTCTCCCCCGAGGCGCTCAACAAGCACCAGAACACCGAGGCTGTGGAAGTCACGCCCGGCACCCTGGTTTCCGCCCGCGTGCTGGAACACAAGCCCGCCGGCGTGCGCCCGTTGGCCGAGGTGGCCCCCCTCATCCGGGCCAAGCTGTCCTTGCTTGCGGCGCAGGCCAAGGCGGTCGAGGCCGGCCAGGCCGCGCTCAAGGCACTGACCAGTAGCCAGGCCGTCGCCGGCCTCTCGGCGCCGATGCTGGTCTCGCGCGTGCAGCCGCTGAACCTGCCGCCGGAGGCCCTGAAGGCCATCTTCAAGGCCAATACCGCCAAGCTGCCGGCAACGGTCGGCGTCGAGACCCACGACGGCTACCGGCTGTACCGGATCGACCGGGTGATCGAAGCCGCTGCGGACGAGAATCGCAGCAAGCAGATCCAGCGTGACCTCGGCCGTATGGCCGCGCAGGAAGAGTTGCGTGCCTACCTGGCCTATATGAAGGCCAACATCGGCGTCAAGATCAACGACGCGATCCTGGAGAAGAAGGCCGAGTAATACCGGCCCGAAGCCGGCCGGGGGAATCCCATGCCGGCTTCGACCCCGACCTTTCACTATTCCTGCCCGGCCAGCCTCCTGGCCTCGTGCACCGCGCGTCGATGCCGGCGGAACAGCCATTGCGTCCAGGCATCCAGCAGGGCCTCGTCGTCGAGATGCAGGTCCGCCGCGACCCGGCCTGCCTCCGGGCTGGCAACCCGGCCCGGCAGCGATAATGGCGCCGCCATGGCCGGGTGGATGTGCAGGTTCAATACGATATCGCCCGCCTCGGGCACGGCCGGCGCCGCCCACTCGATGCGGTTCGCCGCCAGCCTGAGCGGCAGCGGTGCCGGTGCCGGCTTGTCCTCGAACAACTGCAGGCCCAGCCAGTGCAGCATCAGGTCGAGCTTGGCCTCGATGCGTTCGTTGGTCTTGTCCAGTTCCTGCTCATGCTGGTCGAGCAGGTTGACGACCTTGAGCAGCAGGCGGCTGCCATGGCGCTGTGCAACGGTCAATTTCCCAGGCGACCATGAAAAGGGCAGATCGGTTTCGACGATGAGGCCGGCCTCAGGCATTGCAGACTCCCGGAAATAGACAGCTACCGTGTAATGCCAGCAGGGCGCTGCCATAGGCCGCTTCCTGCTGTGGCGCGGTGGCGACCGGCACACCCAGCCGGCGTTGCCGGATGCCGGCATAGACCGCATTGCCGGCGCCGCCACCGGAGGATACCACCCGGCTGAGCGGGCTGGCGCCCAGCCCGGCCAGCACGGCATAGCCGCGTGCCTCGATATTGGCCAGGCCATCGAGCAGGCCGTGCAGGAACTGCGCCCGGTCCGCCGGCCTGGGCTCAAGGCGGGGCGGCAGATTCGGGTCGTTGACCGGGAAGCGTTCGCCGGGGCAGGGCAGGGGGTAATAATCCAGCCCGCTGTCGCTGCGCGGGTCGATGCGTGCGCTCAGCTCGGTCAGTTCGCCGTCGCTGAAGAACTGCCGCAGCACCGCGCCGCCGGCATTCGACGCACCCCCGGCCAGCCAGCGCTCGCCGTACCAGTGGCTGTAGACGCCCAGTCGGGCATCGTCCACCCGCTGGTCCGACACCAGCTTCAGCACCAGCGTGCTGCCCAGCGAGGTCACCGCCTCGCCTGGCCGGCGCGACCCTGCGGCCAGAAAGGCGGCGATGCTGTCGGTGGTGCCGGCACGGACCAGGCAATCGAGCGGGATGTTCAGAGTGACTGCCCGATCCCGATCCAGCACAGCGATGGCACTGCCCGGCACCACTACCCTGGGCAGGCGGCACGTCGGCAACCCCGTCATACCCGCGAAGGCGGGTATCCAGTCATCATCAACTGGGCTCCCGCCTACGCGGGAGCGACGATCCCCAGGGTTTCGGATCAGTTCGCCTACCCACTCCGGCCAGTCCCGAGCGCCCGGCTCGAAGCCCATCTTCAGGGCGTTGTGGTAATCGGAAACGCCGGGCAAGCCAGTCAGCAGCGAGGCCAGCCAGTCGGCCTGGTTGAGAAACAGATGCCCGCGCCCGGACGACAGGCGCGGGCGCAGCCACAACACCTTGGCCAGGCCCGAAGTCGCGCTGGCGGCCGGATGGCCGGACCCGGCCGCCTGGCCGATCAGTTCCACCTCGGCGCGGGCGCGGCTGTCGTTGTAGAGCAGGGGAGGGTGGGCCGGCAGCAGGTTCGCGTCACAGGCGATCACCGTGGCCGAAGTGCCGTCCAGGGCGATCCCGGCCAGGCGCTTGCGCAGGCTGATAGGCAGGCCGGCCAGGAGGTCGAACAGCGCACCGCGCCAGGCCGGCGCCAGTTCATGGCCATCTAGCCTGCCGAAATCCAGCCGGGCGAAGTCCTCGATCTCGCCGTTCTCGGCGATCGCGCAGGCGCGCGCGCCGGAGGTGCCGAAATCAAGGCCGAGGAAGAGGGCAGATGCCATGGTTTGCGGGTCAGCGGTCCAGCCATTTGGTCATGGGCGAAGACTACTTGAATATGCTCGTTGGCTGAACCCGGTGCAGAAGTTGTACGGATTGTCTTGGTCCGGGGCGAGACATGGATTTGAAGACAGGATATGGCGATGCCGGTCGTTCCAACCTCATGCCGAAGGTTGGTCCGGAGTAGATCTGTGGATCAAGAACAAGATAACCAAGGAGGGGTTTTATGTCGGATGATCGCAGCCCGACACCCGAGGAAATGTCAGCTAGGGCCCAACTGACGCTGTCGGTTGTGCCACAAACAAAGACCTCCAGCGGAACAAATCAGGACGACAAACGGCGATACGGTTGTTTTATAGAGACTTTATCTGCCCTTTCATGATGGCCCGATAGTTGCTCTTGGTATCAGGTTCCAGCACGCGACCAACCATCGGCTGGATCACCCCGTTCAAGCTAACCATCATGAGGGAAATCGATGTCTATCAAAAATATTGCTGCATTCTCGGCCAAGGCAAGGAGCGACGCCGCACTGGCCGAACAGCTTAAGGCCTGTGAAAAAATGAAGGAGATGTTCGCTCTGGCCAAGGAACATGGCTTTGAATTCCAGGAAGACACCCTGTATCCGCCGAATGAGCCGCAATTCACTCATGATCAGCTCTCAGTGCGTCTGGCCAAGGCTCTTCTGCGCTAAGTCTCCTAGCCCGGAACACCGGGAAAACGGCGCTCTCGAGGGGGCGCCCGTTCAGCGGCCTAAGGGGCTCTGCCAGCTGGTCTACGCCCCGGCGGACAATGTTTCTCGGTGCGATATGCCAATCTGCCGCCGTAATGGCGACCACGTCTCCAGCAACCACGCAGGCG
>Ga0265297_10005369_pt1 | contig 19621 bp, 12 predicted proteins | sample Munlanlwell13791_FD_192502 | JGI IMG/M metagenome (GOLD analysis project Ga0265297, IMG submission 192502) | Leachate microbial communities from a municipal landfill in Southern Ontario, Canada - Leachate well 137-91 | ecosystem: Engineered > Solid waste > Landfill > Unclassified | place...
GAGCGGCAAGCGTGTTATGCCGCACGGATACCATCGGTTGCTGGATGGGGGCGGCGATCACCGCTTCCTCACAGGCCGTGCCGATTACCAGCACTCGCGCCGGGTCGTGACCGCGATGGGGTCTGCGTTGTCAGCGAACAGCAGAATATGAGAAACCGACATGTCCTTTAAATATTACAACCGCAAGCGGAATAAAGTGTTGCGTAAAAACGCACGTTGACAAGGAGACAAAATGACAACACCGATAAAATTTGAACAGGGGATTTATAAGGGGGAGATTATTCCGCCTAGTCCAATAAAAAATCCTGATGATGGTCTCTGGTATGAGTTTCTGGAGTTACGAAAACCGAAAGCAGACGAACTATACCTTGGCAATAGAAATCGAAGATTACTTTACAAGGCTGTTTCAACTGCTGATTATTTTGAGTCATGGATAGCCGCCCCGATACCGAGAGCCACGAAAGACCAACTGGTTGAAATCGGAATGAAGGAGCGGGATGACAGGCCGATGATTACCAATAAAAGTGATACCGTTTGGTGCGGATTAAATATGCCCACTGCGTATGAATTTCTCATCGGCCACTACCGCTGGCATCTTGTGGATGCTGTGCCAGAACCCAAGCCCTGCCCATCCTGCGAGCGGTTGCGGAAGTTGTGCTATGACAAGGATAGAGAAGTTGACCGTCTTATTGCTGAAAATAGAGGAATGAATAGTATCATTAAAAATTATAAAGAAGATTGTGAACTCGAACCCGACATCGCCCTCGCCCGTAAGGATAAATTGATTGAAGACTTGTGGGAGTTGCAGCAGTATTCCAACGGAATCCCTTTGGAAATTTTTATGAATATTCAGGAACGATGCGAGAAAGAGGGGGTGATATGAAAATACTTGATGGAGTCGCAGAAGAAAAATGCCTGTTCCTTACCGAGCGTGGGGCAACCGTGAAAGAAGTGGTTTTACAAAAGGAAAATCATACGGCTCACATAGACACATTCGGGAAGGTAAAATGGGATGTTAACACGCAACTCGAAACCGAGAACGCCAAGCTTAAAGCAAACGTGCTGATCCTGTTGGACATACTTAATAACACAGCGGTTGAAACTACTAAGGCATGTGATTTAATTCTCAACGAAGCAACCAAGCCCGAAGTCAACGCGGATAGTCGGGTGGGGGAGATACTGAACCAAGCGAAAGGAGAACTGCTCACGGTCGAGCGGTAGCGAGTACCGTGCAGCAGATTGTTGGGAAACGAAACGGAGGAAATAACCATGAACGTGAATGACGCAGACAAGACCAAGGGACTCTATCGCAAGTACAATGTGGAGCGCACGGACGGGAGCAGTGCGCACAGTGGCAAGCACGAAAACTGCCGCTACTACGTGCTGGACCTCGACCACGATCCGCACGCGCCCGCCGCGATCCGCGCCTATGCGGAATCATGCCGCGCAGACTACCCGGCGCTGGCTGCTGATCTGGATTCTCTTTTTCCCAACAACAGAATATGACAAACCAATATGTCCTTTAGGTATCAGAAAGGAGAATAATAAAGGTCGAGTGATAAAAATAGGTACTTCCAACAATAACCAAATAACTACCCTTAAACATAGCCTCAGATATGTATATTGATACTGAACTGAAAAACAATGAATAATAAACAAATAAAACATGCCGACAAACTTTGGGGAAACCTGATGCACAGGACATTTGGAAGCTGTGCTGTGTGCGGATCGGTCAGTCAGTTGGAAGCCCATCATATTATCCACCGCAACCACAAGCTGACACGCCACGCATTTGACAATGGGATAATGCTCTGCCGCCGATGCCACAGGGAAGCCCACGCATACCCAAAACAATTTGAGAATTGGCTTGAAATATTCAGGCCGGGGAAATACGCTTGGTTCACGCAGAACCGACACAAGACCGGGAAGCCAGATTATACGGAGGCGATAAGGAAACTGAATGACGGCAACCTGTGCGCGGTCAGCGTTTTGGTATGTGTAACAATAATCATTATGCTAATCTTTGGGTAACGGGGAGACTTTACCGATGAGGGCTTCTCTCAATGTTTTTCCGTTTAGATCGCCTCCATCAATCACGATATTGTCGAACAATCTTTCCGTGACACGGAAAGGCCATTCGGGAACACCGGCCAACAATGTGGCCGTGCGCCGTGCGGCTTGAACTGTCCTGAAATCAGCTTTCCCCTTGATAAGACGGGATATGGTATCATTTATATTACTTACTAATTGACCATAAATACCGCTGTAATTTTCCGCCCCACCATACCCAAGAACAGCCGTGAACCATAAAGCCTGTCCGATAACCGGAACGGTATTGCCTATTCCCATGACAAATGCGTCATACAATACTTCCTTGAGGTTTTTTTGCGGGCGGCGCCTTGCTATGGTTCCAAGAGCTAATCCGGGCAATAATGCGCCAAAAGCTATCTTGCGCCAGAGAGCCTTATTGCGAACGACCTCACGACCAACACCAAGCAACCCGCTTTTTTGATACGCCGCCAATACTGGAAGATACACGTCGGTCAAAAACATCTTCATTATCGTAAATGGCTGCGACGTGAATATCAATGCCGATCTTGCAAACGCAGACCCTTCCGATTGCAGAATTCCACGTTCTGATTTTGACGCTGGATTGTGTGATTTACGGATGACATCCTCGGCAAACTGTTTTGCAATATTGTTTTTTTGTTCAGGATTCATCGCCGAATATCGTAATTCCTGCAACTTAATTTCATAAGCGGTTTGATAGGTTGCCAATCTGACGACAAGGTCGGAAGATGCCATCGGTCTCATGCCTAATTGTTCGTATTTGATATACATTTTCCTGGCCTTGCCAAGTCCGGGGCCAAGCCGAAGCCCTGATTGAGCGGCCCGGCCATATTCTAGTATGTTTTGAACACGCTGTTTGTCAGCGGCAGGCCATAACTCATGGAAGACGGAAGGCGATAATTGATCCACAAGTTTATAGGCGTCAGTGTCCTTTACATTTGCTTGCACCGCTTGCCGTAAAAATGTGGCAATATTTGAAACAAGTTTGGGTGTTGCTCCTACCCCCAATGCCGATATTGCCGGTAATACAGTCGTGGCCTGTGTTACCATAGGCATTGGGTTCCAGCTTAGAAAAGTGGTATATGCCTTGTTGGTCAATCTGGAAATAAATTTTTCAAGCGGAGCGCCGGCAACGCTTCGTAATGTTCCCGTTGAACTCATCTCCCGTTTCAATAATTTAATCGTGGTTTGCCGGTAACTATCTTCGCCGAATGTATTCAGGAACGCATTGCGCATAGTCTCGTTCTCAAGCGTTGATAACATCCTGAACGTTGGCTGTGCTTTGGCGGCATAATTTACAAGACGATGAATATGCCCAAAGAATTTATCGTAGGCATCGGTATTGTAACGTCCGGTCGGCAGGTCGCCACGATGTTTGAATTCGGATGGCTCCATGCTTACCTTGCCCTGTGCGGTGTTAATTTCAAGCTGTTTGGAAAGGTCGGTCATATCAGTTTCAATAAACAACCCTTCCTCGGTCAATTCGGTAGTATATGACCGTTTGATTTTCTTCGGGCGTTTGCCGGTTATCGCTTCCTTGACATCGGCTGACTTGTCGAAATATTTATCGTTCATTTCCTGCATTAAATCGCCGAGCTTGACAAGATTGCCGTCGTCCTTGACGGCTTGAATAATTTGGGCAAGCATCTTGTCGTCATCAAATTCGGGATTGCCCTCCCTGAACTTCTGCATATCGGTATTATCGAGTTCCGTGCCGTAATTCGACCGGAAATAAATATCCAGCATGGTTGATTTTGTAATGTTGTATTTGCCAACCAATTGTGAATCATAAATGACCGTATCGTCAATTTTACGATTGGATAATTCTTCTGAATATTCCTCATAGAAATTATTCATATTCCGTTGGGCGTCATTGCCCATGTTTGTAAATGGAACGGTAAAATACTGCCGCCATCCAGGAGCAAAGTTGGAAATCCAGTCTGTCGCGGTACGCAAATCAGGGATATATTTCATTACCTTCCGGCCAGCCATAACCAGCGTGCGCCGCCATTTTTCCGGCAGACTGGTGTTTTCCAGTTCGTTGATATACGCCCCGCTTAATTCGTTGGCAAGCTGTTCTGTTTCCGGCGGTATTTCCACCTTCTTGGCTTCTGAAATATTTTCCATCTCGTTGAATACTGTTTCCGCCAGCTTGCGAGCCTCTTTGTCCGTAAGACTGCTGATACTGTCCTTACCAAACATCTCGTCGGCGGCGGCGCGGGCGGCGGTAACATCACCGTCAAACAACTTGCTGACAATATAAGAGTTCAGTTTCTTGCGCGGCATTTTCTCAATGTTCGGTGGCTTGCGTTCTTCCAGAACGGCTGGTCGTGATTCCCAATGTAAAGACGCCTTCTGGCTGGATGGTTCACCGCGTGTCGGATCACGCATCTGAAGTTCGTCAAGTAAGAGCCTATGCAGGGTGTAAAGTTCGTTGGGATGCAGTTTGCTTAAATCAGTCTTGTTACCGAAATTATCGCCGTATAAAGTTACAAGTGATTTGGCGGTTGTATCGGCTGATTGATTATCCATCCCCGCCAATTCATTTATTATGCCACGGGTTTCATCCAGATTGATTTGGTAATGCTGGCTCACATCCCCGTTAAGCAGGGATTCCTTTAAGGCCGTGCCGTATATTCTGGCAATATCATCCTCGGTAACATCGGAGAATAACGATTGAAACATCTTACGGGTATCTTCCGTTAATCCGATTTCAGCCGTTCCTGTAACAGCCTTGCCTTCTTCCATCACCATTGCCGTTAAATCGCGTTGGTTCTTTTTAATGCTATAGGCAATGATTCGTTTCATGTTCACAAAGGCTTTGGCGATTTCCTGATTGGCCGGAATCCTATTATTGACGACATAAGACAGGAAGGAATTCGCGATATTCTCTTTCTCGGCTTCATTAAGCCGCCTATTCTTGTCAACATCAACAACGAAATTATCGCGTAATGTTGACATGATTGAATTCGGCATAAGCTCATTCTCAACCAAGTGATGAACAAGCTCGTGCATTATGGTTGCCGCATCGTGGCCTTTGAAAAAGCCCATCAGATTTATCGGGGACACGTACACACCTGTTGGCCCGCCGTAAGTTCCCTTTTCAGTCAAGACAGTTGGGGCAGGCGGGACTTCCATTGCCACGAATCCTTTTTTACCATTTACGCCAAACTCAATCTTTTTCCATTCCGTGCCTTTTAACGTATCAATATCCTTGATGGATACCAATGCGTTTCTACCTTCAGCATCCGTTCCTTGAACATAAGTTGCGCCTTTGGGAATCTTTATGCGTTGACCCTGTGATACAGCCTGCTCGTAGGTAAGAAGTGCCCCCGCACCAGCCTCCCTAGTGATGGGAGCAATGCCCCCTTCTTTAGTGGTTTTTGGAGCGGGCGGGGGCAAAGTTGATTCCTGACGTAGTATTTCTATCAGTTTATCACCAGCATCTTCGGGTAATCCACTTCTCTGTCCATATTCTGCCTTATCTAATTGTAATGCTTTCTCATAGTTGGCGATTGCAAGTGTAACCTTATCACTCGTATCAACTCCTTTAAGTTCGGCAACTACATCGTTAACCGTGGCGTCTGCATTGTCATATTTATCAAGTGCTTTTTGGACATCCGAACTTGGTGCTTGAGATGGTTTTGTAACTACTTCATCACCTTTCATTGTGGCAATAAATTTTCCAAGTTCTGTGTCAGTAAGATTTAATTTCTTTAGTTTATCTACTCTTACATTAAAGGGTTCAGAACCAGAGGCAATCTGTTCGGCTACCGTAGTAGGCTTCCCGCCAACTTCGGAGAATTGTTCTTCCCCAGTAACAGCGGCAGAAACGGGCGGTTTAGCCTCTGTCGTCGGTTCACCCAATACTTGTGCCTCTGGCGAGGAGATCGTCGGTTCTAGGGGCATTTCTGTCACTTCTGGGGGGTTCTCGGCTATTTCTTCTGGGATTGTTGGTAATACGGCAGGTTTTGCCATATCTTTAGATATTTCGTCATATCTATACCATTTATCCAGTTTTGACAGTAATTGCTGTTGGTTCAGCTTTGCCCTGGCCAGTTTATCCGTATTCTCGGTAATCAGACCGGCGGTTGATTCAATGGCTTCCGCCTTGAATTCTGCCAGCTTGGACTCTTCGTCCATTTCCGTCTTGGCCTCTTTGTTGTCATATATCAGACCGTTAATTTGGCGGGTGGTATCATCCATCTCCAGCCGGATGGCGATAGGCGGGTTATCGCCGATCTTGACATCCGTTATCCAGCCGGATGCGAATATGCGTTGGAATCCAGCCCCTGTTTTCTGGGCTATTGCCCGTATGACATTCGGGTCAACAACCCGTGTTTGCGTATCTTCGCTCTTGGCATTGGGAGCTTGGTATGACAGAATATCAATCTCAGCGGCGGCGCGGGCGGCAACGGCGTTATCATCACTGGACGCAATCTTGCCTTCGGCTTCCTTGTTCAATCCGGTCAAATTTTTCTTTACAAGATTGAATTCATAACGTTCAGCAACATCATTCACTCTGACCTTAAACTTCGGATCTATATTGTTTATCGCATTGACGATATCGGCGGTTGTCGCACCTTCCTTTGTCATTGCCTCGTAAATCTGTTTTGACGCCTGTGGGTTGGCGGTAATGACCGTCCGTATATACTGAATATATTTCTCCGGCCTTATCAGCTTGCGTTTTTCAATATCGGGTTCGGCCTTCTGTTCCATGTCCGCCAGTTTATACAGGAAATTGGAGAACAGAACCTGCGATTTAGTTCGTTGTGAAATATCGGCGGGAGTTTCGCCAAGACCAAGCGATGGGAATAATTCGGCCATATATGCCTGTGTCTTCTGGCGGGCCGCTGTATCAACGGCATAGAATGTTTTACCATCAGGCGTTTTAACCGGCGTCTGGTCAACCTTGTCTTCTACCTTCGGGTCGGGTCGTATAAGGTCATTAACCTTCTGTTGCGTCTGCATGTTATTCAGGGCATTTATGGTTACCGGAATAATACCCAATGCCATGCCGCCAATAAATCCCTCACGCAATACCTGCCCGTATTTAGACTGCATCTCCGCCCATTTGGTATCATTATCCCATACCTTGTCGGTTGATAGGGTATTGACCAGAGTATCCATGCTTGCCTGTTGCAGTAATTCCTCAAATGTTTCTTCCACTCCAACGCCAATCCATTGCCCTCCCAATGACTGCCGGAATCTGGATAGACGACCGAATATACCTTTCCCAAAGGCTTTCTGCACCGTTGTTAATCCTGCTTCACGGGCAAGGATATTACCGAATCCCCATCTCGAAACTGCCTTTGCGGTCTGTGCCTGTGCGCCAATGCCGGTTTCAATAAATGATTGAAAAGCCGTTATGCCGATTGCCATTGCCAGTTTTTGTGTCGTTGGCAAATTAGGCAAACGTTCGTCAATTTCATCCCTGTTGTTTCCCCATTGCATAACGGCGGTTGAACCCCAAACGGTAGCTTTGGCGGCCAATGCTTTCTTCGCTATTGCCGCAGTAGCTAATGTTCTTATTGTCTGTCGTTCTGCCGCTATTGCCGCTGTCTCGGTCAATCCCGCCGCCAATGCCCTTGCCTTTGCCGCCCGGCCTGCTATCGCAACCGCACCGGCTCCGCCACCGGTTAATGCGCTTGCCGCAACCGTGGCGGCCAACATGGGTAAATTCTGGGCTATTTGAGAACCGGCAACGTTGCCAATATATGACCATGTTTCCTTGCGGTTGGAATCAGATAAATGCTGGTTAACTCTCAGGAAGGTGTCAAAATGCGCCTTTGCGCTCTGAGCATCAAAAGTGTTGGCAATGCTCCGCCCCAATTCCGCGCCGCCACGAATGAATCCTTTGACTGTTTCCCGTAAAAATCCTTCATCTCTGGCCGGCGTAAATCCAAGTCTTTGACCAACATCGCCGCTATAGACCATTGCGGCGTTATGCGTTAATTGTCCGTCATCATCAAGGATTTTCGGGGCTACTTTATATCCCAGACCTTCTCTTTCGGCCAATTCAGTTGGTGTTAATATTGCCATATTTTAAATATTTTTATATTTAGGTATTTTTGAAATATCGCCACCGGCTCGAATAAGCGCCGCCAATGGCGGTTCTGGCGCTTTAAATAAAGCGAGTCTTTCGCTCCACGACAACGGCAACTGATCAACGCCTTCCTGCGCCAATCTCTTCATCGCATCATATTCCTCATCCTCTATCGGCTTGCCGTAGAAAACATATTGTTGCTCTTCATTCTTTTTTGCTTCGTTCAGGGCATCATTCAACGATATGAATTCCTCACGCAACTCGCGCTTCTCGTCATCATCCATGCCGGATATTGTTTTGGTTAATGCGACACGCAACGCAGGGAATGGAACATCGGTTATGTTTTTGCCGCCAGTTGCCGATGATACAATCTCCTGTATTTTCGGCTTGGTTTCAAATTGTGATTTTGCAAGCGTAATATTGGCGTAATCTTTCATGTATTCGCGGTTGACGGCTTGTCGTGCCGCTCCATAGGCCATCATGCGTCCGGTTTTCTCATCACCTTCATTTATTTTTATTATGCCGCGTTTGTATAATCGCGCCAAATCAGGACTGCTTTCAAATTGACTTTCAAGACCTTTCGGGTATTTATTAGGAACGGTGGCAAGGTTAATTTCGGCCTTTGGTTTTCCGGCAATAGCCTTCTGTGATTCATCTTTGGATATGGTTACGTCATTATATAACACACCCTGCATCTTGCCTTCTTTTAATACTTCTGGGAACGCTTTGGCAGGCACACCGCGAACAATATCGGCAAAAGCACGACCGGTCTGCGGGTCAAGGCTTCCACCGATTACTCCGCTTCCATCCATGCCAAGCGTATCGTTGAATAAACGCCTGTCTGTCTCAGAAAATGAATGGGCCATTGCCGCCAACCATGGTGCGGCGTAAATATCATCGCCTACTATGTTACGTCCGATTTCGTTAATATTACCGCTGTAGGCATAGTTCTGAATGGCCTCCGATTCTCCTTTGGCTATCATATTATCCCTGTTATTCAGGGCGGTTTCCAATCCATCGAATGCTTCGGCGTTTTTGTCCCTTACTTTCAAAGCATTATCGTATGACGCTCGTTGTTCTGTGCTCATCAATGAATAACGTAACGCTCTCGTAGGTGCAAGCTGACCATCGGATATATAACTGAATGTTCTGGCTACTTTGCCGGAGGAGGGCGATTCATAGGCGTTGAAAATACCATACTTTACTGATTCCTTGTCCTGCTTATCGCGTTCGAGATAAACCGATTTAATGCCCTTTGCGAATACGTTCTGGAATATATTACGTGCGTTCTCAAGGGCGGGGGACATTTGGTTCGCATCAATCTGGTTTAAAACCGTTCCTTTCAGGTTTTCCGGTAATCTTGCCGCCATATAACCCCTGAAAATAACGTCAATGTCCTGAGTGGTTACGTCTTCGCCCTTTGCCCGGATGTTTGCATATATATTACCCAACGTGGGCGCCTCGGCTTCCAGCATCATCCTTTCTTTACTGCCAACTGGTGCCGCCCCAATTACTCGTTCCGTGTTAATCAAATCCTGTGTAATTTTAGCATAAGTGTCATTCACTGTTATCGTAGGGTCTTCCTGCTCGGCGAGTTGGACGGCAATATTTTCGGCTTCAGCATTAACGGCATTGTTGTTTTCGTTTATCTTTGCCCGTAATCGCTCGCCAATACCGCTTGTGTTCGCCTTGACATATTCGTCAGCGATAAGAGATATCAAAGTGGCGATATTCGCCCTCTCTTCGTCCGTAAGTTCTTTGCCTTCCGTTTGTGTCTGATAGACGTTTCGGGCTATCTCTTCTACTGAAAGATTTTCGTCAATGTTGTCATCGAATATAGGGCGCAGTTCGTCTATTTTGGTTGCCGATGTAACGGCAATGTCAATCGGTTGGCCGGTCAATCCCTCGGCCAGTCCTCTTGTTCCGCCAGCGGAATCAAAAGACCGTTTGCTTTCGACCGCCTTCATATCTTTAACAGAAGCACCAAACGTCTCCAGGACATCGTCAACAACGTTTGCGGGTGCGGTCGTAAGCGATGTTACGTCCCCGGTCTGTGCTATATTGTTGATAACAACCTGTCCGGTTGCCGCCGCCTCTAGTTGTTGTGCTTCCGTTATGGGCGTAATTTTTGGCTGGACGGATTCTTTTATTCGTAACGCCTTTTCGATATTCCCAAGTTGTTGCGCCCTTAATTGTTCTTGCTGGTTCTGTAATCCTAATCCTTCCATCCGCCGACCGAATTCCTCGGCGCGTTGCGTTGTTACTTGGGACTTGCGTTCCTGCAATACTGCCATTTGGCGTTGCCTGTCCATTTCCAGAGCTTCCCTCTGTGCGGGCGGCAAGGACAATTTGCTTCCCGGACGTGCCGTTATTTGAGTTAAAAATCTTTGTTGTTCTGGCGAAAAAGCCGATGCGGTGATTCCGTATTCTTTTAATGTCGTTTGGGCTTCCCTGCCTGGCCTGCCGCCTCTTCTGGCATCTGCAAATAATTTAGCTCTTGTAATATCGTCAAGTTCTGGAAGTCCTTCAGAAGTCTTTCGCCCCATGCCCGTCAATCCCTTGCGTTGCATGGCTTGCAGTTCTTCCCGTGTGGTAATATCAGTAATCCCCTTCAAATCCTCTTCAGATGAAATAAACTGCAGTGTTTGAGATTTCCTTACGGCATCTCTTACCCTTTCGATGGCTACGGCTCTATTAGTGAAGTCCTGTAAATCCTGCGGTAGACGTTCTTGTGGTTGTTGCCTAATGGCTTCCGTGCTTGGGGATAAGGATTGCGATTTCACCTGCGGCTGTTCTCCCTCGACTTCAACTACGTTATCAGATACTGGCGGTTGTGCAGTCGGAACAGGTGGTTGCGGAATGAAAGCGGCTGATTGAGATATATCGGCTTGGCGAGTTTCGGCGGCCTTGACTTCGGGTATCGGTTGTGCGGATACTTCTTCTTCGCCCAATATCCTTTTTTCGGAGAAAGGATTTATTTTGATTATATCTTCAACATCTGTCTTTGTAATTGCCATATTTCACCTGTTACATTTGTTTCATATTTGTTCTTGTTTGTCAAGTCCCGCCTGTTTGTATTTTAATTTTGATATGTGAAATTCCATTTTAAAAGCCATGCTGGGGTGTAGTCGTAAGTATTGTTAACATAAGCAGACCCTTCCACGCCTGATGCAGCCAAAGGGCATACAGCCCAAGACGATATTGATAATGGCGGGGTGTCTATGTCCCCTATCATTATTGTTCTTGTAGTGGTTATCGCATCTCCCAAACTGCCCAACACTGATCTTGTGTATTCTGCACCAAAAAGATTATCTATATCTTCGTAGACATAAAAGGGGCCAGGAGGATTCGCTGGATCGCGAGAGCCAACTCCGTATAATTCTATCGCATGAGAAACAACTGTTGAAATGCCATTTAAAACATATTCCGTCTTGTATCTATAATTGATTGCGGTATGAGTAGTAAAATCTGTAAAAATTCTAGCATGAACAGCATAGGGTTGTGCGGTCATAACCGTCCAAGGGCAAGAAACAAAAGCGGCAACAGCACTATCTCTTGCTATATCGCAACCCCCGCTGGAACCCGCCTGACCAATTTTTTGCCATGTATTGCCGGGGCTTGCGCTGGCGGCGGTCCACCGCAATAAAGAGAACCCTGCCTGTAACTCCTGAAAATTCGTTACCGTTCTATGGTCGGTAGCCTGAATTTTACCATAAACAATACCGCCGTCTGTATTGCGGGTGAAGCCGTTAGCGTTCAATCCTGCCGCCGCTCTCCATGTCGGAAGCGAAAAGAATTTTGCATGAGTCTTGTTTGCGTCTTCGAAAGGCCCGTTAACATGGTCAACAAAACTCGTGCAATATGTTTCCAGCCATGTCTGCATTGCCAGCCAGAGCGTCTTATCTGGGGCCTGTTCTGTGCCAGACAACGCCGATACTGCGCTCTGCCCAAGAATCTGTCTATGCTCTGAATAAGACTGGATAATCTCATTAGCCCAAGTCTTATCGCATAAATCCGTGCTACTATTCAGCGTTGTAAATGCAGTACTCATGTTTAATACCAGCGAACATAATCCCAGATAACTGTTCCGCTTCCGTTTTTTGTTAGATAATAATTCACACCGCCGCCGCTTGGCAATTCGTCGCCAATTTGATCTTCAATATCAAACGGCCTGTAAATATTCTGGATCGTTGCCACTTCATCCGTGACTGTGAACCGATATAGCCGGTAATAGCGGTATGTCGCGTCATCCGCCGGGACGGTTGCCGCCGTAGTAACAAGCATGGTATCATCCGCCAATGTCCGGCGCACGTACACATACCAATCGTCTTGCGGAATCACATCTGTCTGCGTAACCGCAATTCGGTCTATCTCTCCCGCGTATATCCGCACTTCATCCGGGTCATCGCCGTTCGGGTCAATTTCATAGCCCAATGAAATAGTAGACCAATCCAGCCCCCCACCCCCCGGATTATCATCATTACGCCAGACGAAAGCGGGCACGGAAGCCGTATTTATTTCGGATTCTCCGGTTTCGCGCAATTCCTCTACGTCGCCCCTTAACCCCATTATCTGGTTCGTATGATAGTCGGTAATACGTTGAATATTTTTTCCTATATCAACATCATCGGGTATTACCACTTCAACATCAGTTGGTTCTTTTTTGTCCGCTGATTTTATCTCTTCGTTTATACGGTCAACATCGTTCGTCGTAAGTCTATCGGTTGGAATATCAGGTTGTTTTGGCGGCTGTGCAAATTGCTGTGGTTGCGGTATATCGGCTTTTGCAAATTGAGGCGGAGGCGTCCCTGCTGGTTTTTCTTTTTGGGGTTGGGTTGGGGTTTTTGGGGATTTTGCCTCCGCCGGAATGTCGTCTCTTCTAAATGGTTGAAACTGCTTTCGCTGTTGTTCTCGCCGTTCGCGGTCTTGTTGCTCTTCCTGTTTCCTGCGTTCTTTATCTCTAGCCAGCGATCGCATCATTGGGGAAGATTGACGGCTTTCGTCTTCCTTTTCGCGTTGTTCGTCGCGTTTTTCCCTCTCTTCCCTTCGGGCCTTTTCTCTCTGAACTTTTTCCTGTTCCTTGAGTCTGCTCAATAGGTCGTTAAGTTTTTTATTGGCATCATCAGTAATCATGTTAAGTTCCACTATTTATCCAATTAGCAATAACCGTTCCGCTGGATGCCAGATCGGTAGTGTAAGTCTTACTAACCCGAACGGCCTGCCAATGTTTTACTCCATTCCAAAAACCATGCCAGCGATAATATGATTCAGGCAATGCGCCCGCACTAGCTGGTTGGGCAGTATCGATATGCTTGGCCGCATCATCTTCATTATCAAAATATGCCACGTTCCATGCTACTATCGCCCTGTGAACCCACTCATTTCCGTATTTATTGAATTTCTCAACTGTCCGTTGGGTATAAGTGGAATCATCTGGATCGGCTGGTAACGTTGAGTTATTTGTCCAGTATAGCTGGTCGGTAACAACATGGCTTGTAACCCTCCATGTGCTTCCTTTGTTCTGCTTCATCTTTGAGGCTAGAACGTAGGTATAGCCATCATCGGGGTCAACGCCTACGCCTTCAGTTGTTGCCGCAGTCCATACAGTTGACAGATTGGCCGGTAGAACGCTCTCCCAAACATAGGTTTTCGCACCACGTCGGGCGGCATACGGTTTTTCGTATATAACCAAATCGGCAGTCTCGTATTTTTTCTTCTGCCGTTTAGTGATAACGGCCTCACCATTGCCCCTTTCCTGCATACTGACGCTGTCAAGGGCATGGTCAGCATCAGCTGTGGCGGCATCCACTATGGCCGCCGCAGACGCAACGGGAACGCCGGTAGCAACTTCTTCCTTTGACTCATCCGGCATATCTTCGTATTGAACCCCCGTCTTGACATAAGTAGGCGTTGAGTTATCCCAGTCCGGTGTTCCTTCCTTCAATGCCCTCATCATAAAACTGCCATTACCCGCAAGGGAAACTTGTATCCTGCCTTTCATCGGTGTTCCAAGGAATGTCTGTAAATCCGAGAACACGGTCGCCAAGTCATCATAATTTACTTCGGGATATTCCCGAACCGATATAAGCATTGTGGCTTCACGCAATCCATGTGGATTGAATGATTCCTGCATGGAATAATCGGCATAAGTATATGAACCGGGCTTTTTGATAATTTGTTGCCGAATGATTGCTGTCTTATCACCAGCGTCCTCACCACTGACTGATTTTATCTCTTCTCCGGCGCTGATTGTATAAGGTGCTGTTCCGGCCAAGGCAAGGGTAACAGCGTCAGATAGTGCCGTCTGGCTGTCAAGGTTGACGTCAATCCATACCCTGTCTTCGGATGTCTGGCTGAATTGCGTAGGTTTGGTTGCCCTGATTGCACCCAAAGAACGCGGGGAATCCTCTTTAGACCGCCATACAACCAGAACATCGGCCATCCCTTGTCCGTTGTCGTTGTCTTGAATACTGTGTATGTTCTTGGTTGTATCGGACAGAATAGTGGTTTTAAGGTCGTCGATTTCGTCTTTGGAGATATTCAAATAGACGGTCGTGGCGATATTCGCCAGTCCGAAAAGACGGGTATAATCAATCGCCCTGACTTGGCTTGTAGGCGTAGCATTGAGTTTTGAAAGCTGTTGTATTACGGTTATTGTGCCACGCCGTCCTTCCTGTTTAGTTACGGAGTCAACCTTATATCCCGAAGGCGGTGTCTGGCAGGTGGAATAATATGTGTCTGCATCCGTGCTGTTCAGGCCGAGATAGATATTTGTTTTGCGTTCACCCAGAAACGTCGGGAATTGTATCGCCGTCTCATAGCCCGTTATATTCTGTTTGACCAATACCCTTGATACATCCGCCTTGCCGCTTCCGTTGTAATTATGGCTTATGCTGGCAACAGTATATCCGCTTGGCGCGGTTGCCAATAATGTTACCACGGCATCCAAGTCGGCGTCCGGCACATTGGGAAATACGGTAGTCGTGCTTTCGCCATTGCCCCACCATTCGTATTCAATGGCAATTTGGTGTCCCAATGCCACCAATGCCTCCAATGTCGTCGGTGTGGTATCAGCTATCAGTTTTGATATTCTCTGCACAACCGCCAACGCGCCACCGCGCCATTCGGTAATTTCAACAGCGTCAACCTTGTATCCCGTATCGCACGTGGTCTTACAGGTGGTGTATTGCGATTCGGCGGTCGTCTTGTCCAGTCCGAAGTAATAATACGTCCGGCGTTCATCGTCAAATTCAGGGAATTGAACCTGCATTTGGATAGGGTCAAGGGCAAGATTCTTGCTTATCATCGTTCGGATGATATTGCACGACCCTGTGCCGTTGTAGTTATGTCCAACCCGTAAAACAACATATCCGGTCGGCGCGGTTTCGAGTGTTGTCATTGCCGTTGATATATCCCCATCCGCTACGCCAAGCCACATCGTAGTCAGCATTACACCATCGGTAAGAAGTTGCAGATATTCCTCGTCAATATCTATCCCGTTGTCGGCGGAAACGGTCGCGGAATCATCTGTGCCGACAAACAGTTTATCCTGTGTCTGGATAATCTGGGCAAAGCCCTGTCCGGCATCGGTAGAATCGACCAGCGAAGATACTTTATATCCTGCCGTAGCTGTTTCGAGCGTTGTCTTGTATGTCGATAAATTAGCAAGGGAAATGTGAGAATAGGTATTGACTATGCGTTCGGCATGAAAATCGGGAAAGTTCTGTTGCTGTTCCCATACTTGCGTTAAATCGCCATTCCATGTGTTCGTCTGTGTCAATACCTGAATAGAACAACTTCCATCCTCAACCTTCGCTACTCTTGCGTCAATCACACCGGATACCAACGATATAGTATCCCGCAATGTCTGGGCATAGTCCGGGTCAATCCAACGGTATTCCCATATATAGGCGTTTTTAACCGAATCTGTATCATGCGCAAATGGGGACAATAACGCCTTGTCATCCGTCAACAGAATCGGGGTAGGCAGGGATTCCGCGCTGATAACAAGATTCTTGGCCAACGTCTGGGTAATGATTCCGCTTCCATCGGCGGCCCTGTCGGGCTTGCTGGACAGAATACGATAACGCCCAGTATATGTTTTACCTTCTATGACCGGGTCATCAACGTATTTTGTAGTCTCAATCCCATCAATCATTGTGCCCAACTTGGTAAAATCAAGGGCAACATATTGACGCTGTATCATCCGTTCCGGCTGTAACGGCATATTATCACCGGCAACCAGCCTGGCTTCCGTGTCAATTAGCGTGGTAGCCCATCCGTAATGAAGTGTCTGGACTATCGTTCCTGTTTCACGAACGTCTTCCCGCGTCTCAACCAATACATTACGCCATGTGCCTGAATATTTCAGGTTATTGACAAGCGGGTCGGTAACGGAATAATATTGTTTGCCGTCATCGGGATTTTTGAGGCTTGTGCGCTTCCGTAATATTTCCGCTAATTCTTGGATATAGGTGGCGTTAATTTGCGTAACTTTCCGCCGAAGAATGCGGTCTGACACCAATCCAGAACATTTTTGCCCATCTATGTCCCAGATAAAATTCTGTTCACTTATATTTTCAATATTCATATATTAAAAATTCTCATTTTGAAGTTTGCTTTTTCGATATTGCCAGGATTTTTTTAGAGCAATGCTTCTTTTAATTATTGTTTCTTTGGATGGTTTATGTCCTTTTTTGGCTTGACTCATTTTTCTCTTGGATTCTTCTGAATGGTGAAATATTCCTGTTTTCCCTTTTAACCAAGAATTGCGTCCTTTAGTCGCTTCGCTTATTTTTTTACGATGTTCTAAAGAAAGATGTTTTCCTTTATGAACATCACTTAATTTCCTGCGGGTTTCTTCGGATGGGTGTTTCCCGAACATAGGATTGTTATTACCCATATGCGAAACACTTAATTTCTTACGAGTTGATTCAGTAACAATATGTCCTTTTTGGCTTTTACTTTGTTTCTTGCGGGATTCTGACGACCGGTGTCTGCCCATCTGTGATTCGCGTAATTTTCGTTTTGTTTCTTCGGAACATTTGTGTCCTTTTGTATATTGTTTTCCTAACATTCTTAAACTCATTTTTTGTTTATATTCTTCAGTATGCTTATATCCTGTCTTCCCATCACCGCCATCTGTTTGATTGACCAATTTTATGCCTTCATCTCTGAAATATTTAATCCATGCGCGTTCTTCGCTATTTCCATTTCCTTCAATTTCCCCGATTAAAAATATTGACGGCCATTTACCATGAGACATTACAGAACGTATCCAGTTACAACGATGATTTCTAATGCCATTTTTTGCTTCCCATAAATGAGCGGACAATCTATTTGCTAAATTCTTAATCGTCTTCCCGATATATCGAATATTACCATTATGATCCTGTAAAGAATATATTTTTGTTTTCACATTGTTAATTACCCATAAACAAGTCTATCGTGCAAGTCGCCCGTTGTTGTCAGTGTTCGCCTGACAAACAGTGAGTTCGGTTTCATTTCCGGCACTTTGGGTTCCAATACTTTCATCATGCCTAATGCGGCCATGTAATCAACCTGCATCCTGCTTGCCTCCCAGTCCCTTTTCACGAGGGCGAGTATTTTTTGCAACGCTCTTATTCTTACCGCACCGCAATCACCGGGCAGTTCAATAATATCTTCGTCCCTCCAAAGTGGTAACGGAAATTTCATATAGGTTACTTCCACGCCGTCTGGTTCTTTATCTTCACCTGCGGCGTCAGAAAATGCCAGAACCTGCGTTCCTACCGGACGTATTGAAAAACCTGCGCTCGATAACGCAGCTCCCCGAAAATAATCCGACAGGGTGATGTCCGACGTGGATGTCCATGACGCTATCTTGTATAAGCCAGGATTTGAGCCTATGCGGATATATTCATCGGCGCAATCGGAAGATGGAAACTCAGCCGTTGACGATACTGACTTGCTGTATTCCTGAATGACTAATGTCGTTCCAGAAGCCAAAGCGGTTGAAACCGGCGTATCCCAATACCAGTTAAACCGATAGCTGGAAAGCATGTTCTTTCCGCCAACATAGTTATATTTCTGTTTGTCCTCATCAATTACCCGCAATACCCTATAACAATCCGCCGGAAGACGATATACGGCGTCTTCTAAAGTTGAAACAGACTGCAATGTTGACCATGTATAAGATAGCGCAACTTCACGGTATGCCTCGTTAAGTTTGGTCAATACTTTTGCCTTCCAAACGGCATCCGCTGTAGATCTGGGGTCATTAACTTGGTCGCAAAGTTCTGTGATTATGGGGCCACATGGGATCATTATTTATTTCCTTCCTTCTTTAATAACAGCCATTACATTTGTAAATACATTCGTCCAGTTGTTCTTATGGCCGACGGTAAAATGGCATCGGCGGCATAAACAAACCATATTGTTTGTGTCATGCGCCCGCTCTGGAAATAAATGCTGCGGGAAAATATGATGGACTTCTAGGTCGTTCGTTTCCCCGCACCATGCACACGGCGCAATGACCACTTTCCACGTCTTGCTTGTTTCGCCAACGGGCGGAGCGAATGCACAAGAAGTCGCCAAAAGTACTACTAAAATTACTGCCAGTTTTTTCATGGTATAATGTCCTCCGGTTTTCTGCGCCCCCAGGGTATCCATCCGAACGCACGAATCCACCGATACATCCGGCTGGCTGTCCACCATGACACTCCGCAATACCGGGCCACCTCGTAGAACATCGCGTCCGCCTGCTTCCGGTTGATCGGCACGCCCTCAATCTTCCGGTGGCAATAGAGCCAGTCATGGATCAGCGCGGCGATCCCATACGGCGACCCGGAACACCCTGTCTTTGGATAGAGCCATTGAAAGGCCGATGGGATGCTGGCAAAATCAAATTCGAAGTTTTCAGGCACTATGATTGTCTCTCCGGCCTCCGTCCTATATCGCACCTCGCGGGCCAACATCCATTCGCCCCCGTCCCACGTGTCAACCCGCAGTGGCAACCCCTTGAACCTGTCTTCGGGGTCGTGGATATGAATATTTTTAAGTGGTTTTACTTTAATTACTTCTTGCATTTCTTCCTCTTCTTGAACAACCTCTTTAAGACCGTCCATGAAGTTTTAACGATTAAGATTATACCCGCCGTGTCCATAGTTATAAACTGCAAACACCCCTGATTTTTGTCCGATCCGGTAACAAATGTAACCAAACCGGTATCCTTTTGTTACCGCTTGCCATACAATTGTCCGGTATTACCATACATATCTCCAGACATATACCAACTTTGTTGGTTATATGATGTGTTTTTTTGCTCATATTCCTGTAAGAAAATGACCTACCTTTTCCTTACAATCTTGTAACGAAAAGACCCCTATTTTAGTTACTGATTAACACGGCCCTGGCAATCCTACGATTCGTGGATCGCTTGCCGCCATATCTCTTATTGCTCTTGCTTGTTCTCTTGCACGTTGTGATTCACAATTGAGGTTAAGTTCCTGAAACCAGATCGACTTC
>Ga0265297_10005370_pt1 | contig 19620 bp, 13 predicted proteins | sample Munlanlwell13791_FD_192502 | JGI IMG/M metagenome (GOLD analysis project Ga0265297, IMG submission 192502) | Leachate microbial communities from a municipal landfill in Southern Ontario, Canada - Leachate well 137-91 | ecosystem: Engineered > Solid waste > Landfill > Unclassified | place...
CGACTAATTGCAAACAGTCCTGGTCGCCGGTCAGGATGATGGTTTCGATGTCCGGCCGGTCGACGGATTTGAGTTCGGCGATGGTGCCGATCAGATCGTCGGCCTCGTAGCCGGCCTTTTCAAAAACCGGCACGCCGAAAGCTGCCAGCACTTCTTTGACCAGCGGGATTTGACCGTAGAGTTCATCGGGCGCTTTGGCTCTGGTCGCCTTATAGCCGACGTATTCGTCGTGCCGGAAGGTTTTTTCCTTGCGGTCGAAACAGGCGGCGAGATAATCCGGTTTCAGGTCTTTAAGGGTTTTCAAAAAAATCGAGGTGAAGCCGTAGACCGCATTAGTCGGTCGGCCCTGGCCGTCGGTTAAAGTCGGCGGCAGGGCGTGGAAGGCGCGGTGGATCAAGGCGTTGGAATCGATGATGATCAGGGTTTGTTTTTTGGCGCTCATAATTTGGGGCTAAAATCTGGGTTAATTATAGCTTTTTTGAGGTGATAATTCAATCGCGATCGGGTCTTGACAATTAATCATTTTGGGACTATATTGATAGGAAGTTTAAGCGGTTCAATCAGCACCTTACAATTCGTTGTTTTTAATCGCAGTGGCAGTAAAACCGGAAAGGAGACGGCAATGATTATTGGCGCTTTCGGCGATACCCATAATTGCGACAATGAATGCATCAGACGTACTGTCTTCGATGAATTCGTTCCGCGAGGGACGGAGGTGATCGCCCATACCGGCGATATTGAAATCCAGCACATTAAACCGGAGCTTTACGCCGGTCTGCCGACGATTTGCGTTCTGACTAAAACGCAGTCATTGGATCCGAGATTTTCTTTTTCACCCGGTAATTGGCGGTTCGTTCGTCCCCCGTATCATGAAGATCCGCCCAAATTCGTCGGCAATTTCACTGATCCTAAAGCCAATGAACAAATAGCCAAGCTGGTCGAGTATTTCCATCGCCAGAGGATTTATTGCCGTTTGGTGCCGATTGTTTCCGGCGATGAAATGATCATGGCTTATTGCGGCCATGAACGCAGTTTTGATATCTTGAAAGACCCGCAGAATGTGGCTGATTTTTTTACCGAGTTTAATCAGGTTTATGACGGCGTCAATCTGGTGCTGACCGGCCACACCCATCATCAGTTCGTTTACCGCCACGGCAACATGACTTGGGTCAATCCCGGTTCGGTTATGGATTCTTGGAATAAGACCAATGAGTTTGCAGTGATTAACACGGCCAATTGGGAGGTGGTTCTTGGCCGTTTGAGCAGCTTAGAAGCGAAGATTGAGCCGGTGACAGTGGGAATCATCTCCGATACCGGCAATATTGACCAACTTGATCGGAATTTTTGGAAACGGTTGGTCATTGAGTTTGGCAAGCGCGGCGTCACCCATGTCATTTGTTGCGGCAATTTTCTGCCCGTAGATATCGGCCGGCCTGAATTGGCCCATCTTCAGGTTTATTATTATCTCTTGCCCGGATTGGCCGATAAGATCGATAAGCCGTCGAATTGGCATTTTTTGCCTTATCATTGCCCGGTTATAGAAATCGGCGGGCATCGATTCTATGTCCAGCATGAAATCGGACCGGAGTATGCCAATTTTTCGGAGATTGAAAGCAAGAAGGCGTTTGGCGGCTTGTCAGTCGCTCATAAGCATTTGGATTTTGTCGTCGCCGGCTTAGTGCCGGGCACTATTTTCCAGGAAACGGACGGGACTTACGCATTCATCAATCCCGGCGACGCTCGGGAACATGGTTATTTTGCGACTGTTTGCCTGCCGCGTCGGGAATATACTCTTGGAACTATCGAATCGTAGAATTAAAACAGGAAGCTCCCGCGAGCTTCCTTTTAAATTTTATCCTAAAAATAATTTACCCCCGGAAACCTTGCGGTGTCCGGGGGCATGAAAGGGCTAATGGTTATTGCTGCACAGGAACCGGTGCGGGATCGGGTTCCGGCGCTGCCGGCGTTGGATCCTGCTTGAGCAGCGCTTGTTCCACGATGCTGCCCAGATTGAGCAGGTTTGTGGATGATCCGCTGCCAAGGAAGACCTGTGGCGGCTGACCACCCCACTTCTTGATTCGCGCCGCTTCGATCTGCAATTGCCTGACGGGAATGAAAGCGGGGTTGTTATCCGCTTCCCGGCAAGCTTTGGCCAGAGCGCGAATCGCATCGGCCTGGCCTTTCGCTGTATTCTCGATAGTGGCGACTTGGCCGGTTGCTTCATTGATAATGCTGGCCGCTTTGCCGATAGCCGCTTGTTCTTGCTGGCTGGCTTCGCCTTTCCCTTCGTTGGCGGCCTTGGCGATTTGGTTGGCCATCGAGTCCAGCTTCGCCTGCTCAACATCGAGCTGACGCTGCGAGGTGAAGATCTCGTTGATCGCTACCTGCACCGTGTCGTTGATATAGCTGAAGTCGCCGGAGATGCCTAAACTGCTAATATTGACGCCGCGGTCTTTGAAGACCGATGTCACTTTATCCCGCACATAAGCATTCATCTCGGCCTTGGAGGATTTGAGTTCCTCCATCTTCTTGCCGGATGCGAACTCCGAGCTGGCAATCTGCACCATCATCCAGATCTCAGTGTCCATTACCGGCGCCAGAGAGGTAGTATAGACGCTTTCGATCGTCTGATTTTGGGCGTTTTTGAATTCTTCCAACGTCGGATAAAAGTACATGAATTTCGCGGCTTCGGCATCCAGGATATTGGCCGTGCAATCATAGTCGACGATGAAACGAACACCGTCCTTGGACTGCAAAGAAAAACCCTGGTTTTTCTGCGAGGTTCCGGTGTTGCCGCTTGAGGTCCAATGCCGGGCAACAGGCGCACGGTCGCAGACGAACAGAGCAACATCAGCAATCCAATGTCCATTGTTCGGCAGGTACCCGTCTTGGTACCATCGTTTGGTTATTTGAATTCGCTTCAACGAAACCTTGCGGTCTTCGTAAGCTTGGACGCTATCCAGTTTTCCTTGGGTTTTGAAGTCGCCGTCCAAGGGCACCAAAAAGACCGTCTGGTTTGTGTTCGCATCGAAGTATAGCGGTGTGTTGAACGGCTTAACAACGCCGCATCCCGCCAGTGTGGGAAATATTGCCATAAGCAACAGGAGAAGACCGGATTTTGCTCCGATCTCTTTACGGAGCTTCCTGGCCAGCTTGACCAAATCGCGTCCATAGAACAATAGGGTCAGAGCCAGCAGCGCCAGTATTGGCGCGCCATAGAGCAAAGGTTGCAGTGTGTTATAGGTGCGCATAGCGGCTTGCGCTTGCGTGCTGTTCGACTGCATCTGACTGACGGCCAGATCCATACTGACTTGCGGTTCGGCGTAGGTAATCGCCAATTTGGCGGTCAAGACGATTGCGGCGGCCAGAATTACGAAGATGACCAGTTTCTTCATGTTGTTGCTCCTTGGTTTTTGGGTTGATTTGAATTACTTACCGTTACTATTATTCGCGGGCGTAAAGTCATTGGGTCCGCTGACCACTACCGGCGAATCGCCGTTCCACTGTTCAATGCGCTGGGATTCAACATCCAACGCCATAATTTTCAAGAAGGTTGGGCTGGAGGATGCCTCTTTCACAACGTCATTAACGCTGATAATGGCATTGCCCTTTGCCTCACCTATCATTCCGGCGGCAGTTTTTTCGGCATCACTGATTTTCTGTTCAGCGATCATTGGTCCGCGGGAAGCTTCTTGGGCTTTGATTGCTTCCGCCTGACCCATTGCTTCCATCACGGCCTTGTGTTTCTCGGCGACTGTCGCTTTGGCCAGTTCGACCGCTTTGGTCTGCTGAGCCGCAAAGACGGCGTCTATCGAGTTGGCGATAGATTTGGGATTCTTTGGATCATCATCTCGGTATTGGGCGTAACCGGCAATGCCAAGCGAGGTAATGGTAATACCGCGCTGAGCGAAGTAGTCGATGACTACCTCGCGTACTCGGATATTGATGTCTTCGTATCTAGTTGTCAGATCTTGCAGATCTAACGAGTTGCTGAATTCCGCACAAACTTCCATTATCTTGTTCCGGCCTTCCGTATTCAGCACATTGAAGAGTTGATTACGGTTATACCAGAATAAATAACTGGAGGCGTCGATTTCTTGGATATAGGCCGTCATAGCGATTGGAATCGACAAGGCGATGGAATCCTTCGACTCCATCCAGATGGCCTCATTGTTGATGGAGGTGCCTGTTTCCGCCTGCGCGGTCCAATGCAGAGCTACCGGCGTGCGATTGACCACCACCAGCTCCATGGTCTCGATCCATTCGCCGTTGCCCGGACCGCGTCCTAGCTTGTTCCAACGGGTCGGAATAATGATCCGCTTGCTGGCCACCTTGCAGGCCTCATAGGCCTCAACGGAATTGAGTTTACCTTGTTTGGCGGCATCCCCTTCCTTGGGGACGAGGTAGGCGGTCTGATATGGAAGAACCACGTAACTGTGCTCAGTTTGATAGCGCTTGTAGCATCCGGTTAAAGACAAACTTGCGATAATCATAAGAGCGAGCAAAGCGATGGGCATGATCTTTTTCATGTTTTTCCCTTTCCTTTTTGGTTTCGGTTTTTGCTATGGATATTTTAAGATTGGAACAACACTATATTTTTTGCGTTTTCCTCCTTTCTTTTTTGTTGTAAAGTCCAGAACTGGATTTGATTAAAAATCTAGTATTTAGCTAAATAAGCTAATTTACAATCTTAGCATACAAATTGTTTTTTGTCAAATAAATTGATCATGATTTATTATTATTTGTTTACTTTTTGTCTAAAATTAGCTGTATTTTTCCTACTAGTTCAAAAGTTTTTTGCCCAATTAGCCGTTTTTTGTTAAAATATAAGCAATTCCCCATCAACAATTATTCTATGTATTTACAGCGCATCGAGCTTTCCGGCTTCAAGTCCTTCGCCAACAGGACGACTTTAGAATTCCCCAGTCCTGCCCGCAATGCTTCGCCCATTAGTGATGTAGGCGGGCCGGATAAAAAATCAAAAACCTGCGGCATTACGGCGATTGTCGGGCCGAACGGTTCCGGCAAATCCAACGTCGTGGATGCGGTGCGCTGGGTGCTGGGAGAGCAATCGCTGAAATTATTGCGGGGCAAAAAAACCACTGATGTCATTTTTTCCGGCTCGGCGAAAAAAGCCCAGCTGTCGCTGGCCGAAGTGTCTTTATATTTGAACAATGAAGACGGCGCCGCGCCGGTTGATTACGCTGAAGTGGCGATCACCCGCAAGCTTTATCGCGACGGCAGCAGCGAGTATCTGCTCAACAAACAGGAAGTCCGGCTGTTCGATATCGTCATGCTGCTGGCCAAGGCGAATTTCGGCCACAATACTTATTCGATCATCGGCCAAGGCCTGGTCGACAAGATCGTCAATTATACCGATGCGGAACGCAAGGAATTTTTCGATGAGGCGACCGGCGTCAAGCAGTATCAGATCAAGCGCGACCGTTCGGTCAATAAATTGAAACGGTCGCGGGAGAATTTGGCCCAGGCCAAGACCTTGACAGTCGAATTGGAGCCGCATTTGAAGTCCCTGACCCGCCAAGTCAACAAACTGCGCCAGCGCCAGGAAGTCGAAACTGAATTGCGCGATTTGCAAACCGTTTATTATGGCCGGCTGTGGAAGGACTTGGGCGTTCATTATGATGATTATGCCTTGGCGTACAATACCGGCGACAAGCAGCGTTTGCGGTTGGAGAATAAATTGGCTGAATTGCACGGCCGGTCGGAGGAGATCCAAGCCGCCGGTTCGCGCGCCGAAGAATACGACAGATTGCAAGCCGATTATAATCGTTATTTGAATTTGGAGAATGAAATCAGGCGCGATTTGGCCGTGGTGCAGGGCAAATTGGAAGTCGAATACGAGAAAGTCGGCAAACATGACTTGTCTTATTTGGAAAATAAAAAAACGGAGTTGGAACAGCGCTTGAAGCTCATCGCCAATGATTTGCGTTCCGGCCAATCGAAGTTGGTCGGCAACTCGGATCGATTGGCGGAGAAGGAACGGCAAATAAAGATTTTGTCTGATGAGATTTCCGTTTGGCAGAATAATCTGGAGATCATGCAGGACGAATATTACCGCCTGAAGAACGGCGGCCGGGCCAGCCAGCAATTGGAAACGGTTCGGGAAGTTTTGAATTTAAAGGGCCAGATCGACGGCATCTGCGGGACGGTTTCGGAATTGGGCAAAGTCAAGAACAGCCGGTACGAGGCGGCGCTCGCGGCCGCCGCCGGCAATCGTCTGTCGGCGATCGTGGTGGAAACCGATGCGGCCGCGGCGCAGTGCATCGCTTGGCTGAAAGAGAACCGTTTGCCGGCCGTCACTTTTTTCCCCTTGAACCGTTTGAAAGAATTTTATCCTAGCCAAGAAGCCCGAGAAATCTCGGGCGAGTCCGGCGCCATCGGCTTGGCCTCGGAGCTGTTGGCCTATGATCGCAAATATCAGCGCGTTTTTGAGCAGGTTTTCGGCAATACGATTGTGGTGGAAAATTTGGATAGCGCGAAGGGAATCGGCATCAATCGCGAACGGATGGTCACTCTGGACGGGGATCTGCTGGAGAAAACCGGCGTCATGCGCGGCGGGTATCGCAAGCCGGAGTCCTTGGTTTGGAAAGCGCTGGAGGACAGATTTTTCCCCGAAGCCAAAATCAAGGAAATCGCCGCGTTAAAAGCCAAGATTGAAGAACAGCGCCGGGAGCGGGAGAATTTGCTGGCCGTCAGCAGCGATTTGAAAACCGCTGTGTCAGTCGACAGCGAAAGGAACAAGTCATTGAACGGCGACTTGGCGTCGATCGGCAAGGACTTGGAAAAGATCAGCGGCGATCTGGCCGCCGCCCAACTGACGCCGGAGCAGCGCAGCGATTTTTTGGAAGAGTTGGCGGAAAAGAAAGTTAAGCTGGAAAAGGAACTGGCGGCGGTCGAGGCGCAAGCCGGCGAGTCGCGCGTCCTCATTGATCAATTCAACTCGGAGGAAGAACGGGAGAAGCAGGAAATTTTCGCCATCCAGCAAGAGGCCTACGATTTGCAAAACGAGCTCAATCGCGTCAGCGGCGAATTGTCGCAAGCCAAGATCGACCTGGCCCGGGTGGAAACCAAAAGGGAAGATGTGCTGGCGGCGATTCGAGAAAACTTGGGCGAGGCCTGGAAATTTTCCAATCGCGAGGACTATGATCAAGTCGATTTGGAGGACTCTAAAGTCCGCATCGATCGTCTGAAGAAGCAGTTGGAATTGATCGGCGGCATTGATCCGGAAATCGAGCAAGAATATTTGGAAGTCAAAGCCAGGTTCGAATTCCTATCCGAGCAATCACTGGATTTGGAGAAGGCGATCTATGATTTGGAAAAGATAGTGGCGGAGTTGGACAAGCTGATCAAGAAGCAGTTTGAAGATGAATTTCAAAAAATCAATCAGGATTTTTCTAAATATTTCAAACAGTTGTTTGAAGGCGGCAGCGCTAAATTGGGCTTGGTCCGGCAGGAAGACGAGCAGACCGAGGCCGAAAAAATCAGGGAGCAGATCAGCCAGAATACGGCCGAAGGAACCGGCGAACCCTCGGTTGATCTTGCGGGTGAACCGGCAGTTGAAAAGAAGATTGTCTATCCGGAAGACAAATCATTTTTGTCCAACATGGGTATCGAGATTGAGGCCTGCCCGCCCGGCAAGAAAATCAAAGCTATTTCCATGCTGTCCGGCGGCGAGAAGACCATGACTGCCTTGGCTTTGATTTGCGCCATCATTAATAACAATCCCTCGCCGTTTATTTTATTCGATGAAGTCGATGCGGCGCTGGACGAGAGCAACTCAGCGAAACTCTCGGGCATTGTCAAGGAATTGACACATAAGACGCAATTCGTCATCATTACTCACAATCGCGCCATCATGAGCGAGGCCGATGTTTTGTATGGTGTGACGATGCAGGGCGACGGGGTCTCGAGATTAATCAGTTTGAAGCTGAGCGAAGCCGAGGGTTTGGCCAGGGAATAATTATTTTTTGTCATAAAAAAAGAACGCCCGCCACGGTTCGTCGTGGCGGGCGTTAATGTTACGTGATATAGCCGGTTTTTTAAAAAATTGAACAAAAAAAAGGGCGCCAACTTGCATCCCAAATATATTATTTAATGGATGGTTAGCGCCACTGATGTAGCGCCACTCTCAGTACTCATTTTCGCCTGCTAAATGAAGCGGGCGAGAATAAATAAGCCGAAAAAGGCGTGGTGTTGCTAAGTCAAGGCAACTGCTTTTTACCCACTAACGGCGAGAATCAAGCCGCTCTTTATGGAGCTTGATAAACGCCTCAACAGAGGACGGGGTAGAAAATGGTTGTAAAGTCCGTCGAAGAGGGTTAGACTTTTGTCCCCTCAGGGCTGGGATTCGCGAGTAGAAAGCGAGAAACTACCATGAATAAGTTAATTAAGAGCTAATCGGCGGCATCAAAGCGCGAGAAAATGCAGCGATGACGGACGCACAATTTTTAGCCATTAATGGCAGATTCTCATCGGAATCGTTTTAAGGCGGCTGTTTGGACCAGTCGTCTTAAGAAAAAAAGCAAGGTACGGAACAAAGAAGTGATCTTTGTCAGAGAAGTAAACGCTGTTACTTATCTCTAAACTAATTATATCATTTTTTAGATATCAGGTCAAAGGTGACAAATTATTATTTTTGTTGCGTAAATTTAGATAAAAAATTTGTTTAAATTTTAAATCGTTTAAAGTTATCCACAGTATGTTGATAATATTTTTTTAACTTATCCACAGGTTGTGTGGAAAATTTTTATTATCTGACAATTATCTGTTTGTCGGAGGCCAATAAATAGGAGAATTCTGACAAGAGGCGTTTGATTTGATTTTGGGGCAGCGAGTTGATTTTGACGGAAGCATAGTTCGGATATTTTTCGGATAAATTGAGGAAATTGGCGCCAAAGGGCTCATTGCTGATTAAAAGTCCGGCTGAAGAAGTGGCGTAGTAAAGGTTTTGGCCGGCTGACAGCAAAATGGCTCTGGTGCCGGTGGCTGAGACGAAAGATAAATTGCGGTTATCAAGGAAAAGCTCGGCGACCCTGGTGCCGTCGCTCAGGTAGAGGTTTTTTTGCCGAGGTTGGAGTCGTGCGGCCAAACTTAGCAGCAGTTTTTCGATTTTTTGTTCGGTTTCCGGCCCGATTGGTTGATTGGAAGCCAGCGTCCAGCCGTAGTCGTTCAGGACATTGCCGGTTGAGCCGGTTCGGCGCAGGCAGGCGGTAAAGGGTTGGATTAAGAAATCGGTTTCGGCGGCTGTCGGTCCGGCAATTAAGCGTCCCAAATAGTTTGTCAACGGTTTAGCGCCGATCCCGTCATTAGAACTGATGAAAATATCGCAGCCGGCCGGAACAGTTGCCGTGTTTTTAATTTTTGCCGATCGAAAGGGCGCGATTAGCCAATTATCAAATTCAAAAACCAAACTGGCTGCCGCGGCCGATCCGTTCAGTTTGATGAAATGTTCGACTCCTGCTAAATACAGCGTCCGGCCAAGCTCATTATTCAGCAATCGGGGCTGATTAAGAGCCAGGGTCAGCGCGCTGAAGCGGCCGACAGCACTCTGATATCGGAAATAACGGAAAAAATTGAAACTGCGTTTGACGGTTTTCAGCCAGGCGTCATTTTGGGAAGCAATCAGCGAGTTCGAGTTGAGTTTTTTAAAGTTGATCTGTTCGCTGACTAAGTATTTTTGCAATTCATTGATTTGATCGGTCTGGATGATCAGGCCGCAGACCAACTCATTGCGATATTCGTCGCAAATGACGGCTGATTCTCGCTGAAGCAGACGGCGATCGATATCGGCCAGGCCGAACGGCTCTAAGATGGCGTCAGCCAGCTTGATTTTATAAAAGTTTTCCGGCATATCGCGCCAATCCAAATGCAGATAGGCGATAGTGTTCGGCGAAGTGAAACGGCTGAGCCGATCATAGTAGCGGAATCGGTAATAAGCGGCGGTGATCAGTAAAGTCAAAATCAAAACTACCGAAAGCCCGGCCAGAAGCCGGGTTCGGAGCGGATAGCGATTGAATTTTATCAGCAGTAAAGCGAACATAACTGGTGTTGGCGCTATTGCCGAGGGCGGTTGCGGAAATTATCTCGCAAAGCCGCCGCGGTCGTTATGGCCGCGATTCATTGGCCGGCGATCGCGGTCATTATGGCGATCGTCGCGCCGGCCGCCGAAGCCGCCGCGTCCGCCACTGCGGTCGTCGCGATTGATTCGGCCGCTTTGGGAACTGCCGGCCGGATTATAATTAGGGTCGGCTTGTTTGACCGATAAATTGATCCGGCCCTTGTCGTCGATTTCCATAACTTTAACGGTCAGCTGTTTGCCGACTTCGGCTACGTCCGTAATCTTGTCAACGCGGTTGCTGGAAAATTCGCTGATATGCACCAAGCCGTCTTTGCCCGGCAGGATTTCTACGAAAGCGCCGAAATCCATTAAACGGACGACAGTGCCGGTGTAGATTTCTCCGATTTCGACGTCCTTGATCAATTCCTCGATTATTTTTGAGGCCTTGGTGATGCCTTCTTGGCCGACGCCGGTGATGGTCACCAAACCGTCGTCTTCGATATCGATTTTAACATCGCATTCGTCGATAATGCTATTGATGATCTTGCCGCCGGTGCCGATGACATCGCCGATCTTGCTCGGGTCGATGTGCAGGCAGATGATTCTCGGCGCGTAAGGCGAGAGGTCTTTTCTGGGTTCGCTGATGGTAGCGGCGATTGTCTCCAAGACCTGGAGCCGAGCAACTTTGGCGCGATCCAGGGCCTCGGCGCAGAGAGCCAGAGACAGGCCGTCGGTTTTAGTATCCATTTGGATGGCGGTGATGCCGTCTCTGGTGCCGGTCACTTTGAAATCCATGCCGCCAGGGCCGTCTTCGAAATCCTGCAAGTCGGTGATTATTTTGTAAGTCGAGCCGTCGGAAGCCAAGCCCAAAGCGATGCCGGCTACCGGTTTTTTCAGGGGGACGCCGGCGTCAAGCAGAGCCAAAGTGGAGGCGCAAGTCGAGGCCATGGAAGATGAGCCGTTGGAGCCCATGACTTCTGACACGACGAGAATTGTATAAGGGAAGTCCTCTTTTTTTGGTAGGATCGGCAAGATGGCTTTTTCCGCCAGTGCGCCATGGCCGATTTCGCGGCGGCCGGAACCGCCGAAGCGGCCGGGTTCGCCGTAAGCGTAGGGCGGGGCGCTGTAAAAATGCATGTAAGTTTTTTTGGTTTCTTTCTCCGTCATTTGATCAAGAATCTGCGCGTCGCCGGGAGCGCCGAGCGTGACGACGGAAAGCACCTGCGTTTCGCCGCGGCTAAACAAACCCGTGCCGTGAGTGCGGGGCAATAAGCCGACCTCGCCGGCGAGCGGCCTAATCTCATCCAATTTCCGGCCGTCGATGCGTTGGCCGCGTTCCAAGATGGCCGCGGTTGCCGCTTCTTCCAAATATAATTCGAAATTGCCTTTGACGTAATCGATGATTTCTTGATGGGCATCTTTGGCTTTCAAATCGCCGATGAATTTTTCGAGCAGTTCCTTGGCGATCTGGCTGCGTTCGCGCTTGGTGCCCTTGGGCTGGTTGAACAGATATTGATCCAATTGCGGCGCGAAGAATTTTTTGGCTGTTTCGAAAACCACTTTCTTTTCCACTAGCGCGATTTCGCCGGTGGCATAGGCGGCTTCGATTAGGGCTTGCTCGTCTTGTTTGGCTAAGCCGATTTCCTGCCGGATTTTTTCAACGAATTCCAACAGTGGCTTGGCGGCGGTCAAGCCGAATTCCAAAGCCGCGGCCAGATCCGCTTCCGGCGCGTCGTTGCTTTCGGCGTCGATCATCAGCACTTTGTCGAAGCCGCAAGAAAAGACCAGTTTGAAAGACGAGTCCTTCAATTGGCTTTCAGTCGGATTAAGGACGAGCTCGCCGTTGATTTTTCCGACGCAGATGCCGACGAGCGGCCCGCGCCAGGGGATGTCGGAAAGATGCAGAGCCAAAGCCCCGGCCGTGATCGACAGCAGATCGGCGGAGTTTTCTTCGTCGTAAGACAAGGTGGTGGCAGCGACTTGGACTTCGTGGCGCAGCTCCTGGTTGAAGAGTGGCCGGAGTCCGCGGTCGATCATGCGGCCGGCGAGAATGGCGTTGTCGGTCGGCCGGCCGTCGCGTTTGACGAATTTCGAGCCCTTGATTTTGCCGGCGGCGTACATTTTTTCCTGCATTTCTACCATCAGCGGGAAGAAATCAATGCCGAGCCGCGGTTCCTTGCCCATGGCGGCGGTGGCGAGCACGACGGTGTCGCCGTAGCGGACGAGGGCCTCGCCGTTATTGGCGACTGCCAGTTTGCCGATCTCGACGGATAATTTCCGGCCGGCGAAATCCAGTTCGAACTTTTTGTGAGGTAACATGCGCTTGTTCCTTTCCGGGCAGCGAGCGGATTTATTTGAAGGAAAGGATAAAAAATTTCCAATTTCCAATTTCCAATTTCCAATTTCCAAAAAATTATTTACTAGGTAATTTTTTGATTATTGTATCTTGGTTATTGATTATTTGCTTGCCTTTCTTTCAAATAAATAATCTCGTCTCGTTGTCCTGATTATTTTTTAAAAAACAGATTCAAACCAGCAAGCGGGAAGTCCGCCAGATTGCGTCCCTCCCGCTTCGGTGATTTAGATTTCGGTTGTTTCTGCCGGTTCCTCGGCTTCCGCTGTTTCGGCGGCGATTTCTTCTTCCGGCAATCGAGAGGCCAATTCTTGGCGCTTGGCGATTTTCAGTTTGAGTTTTTTGACCAGTTCGTCGAAGCCCTGGGCATTTTCCCGTTCCAGATAGCGCAGCAGGCGGCGTCTTTCCGCCACTTTGCGCAATAAGCCGCGGCGGGAGGAAAAGTCCTTTTTGTGGCTTTTCAAATGTTCGGTCAGATTCTTGATTTCCTCGGTGAGCAAAGCGATCTGCACTTCCGATGAACCGGTGTCATTCTCGTGGATGGCAAATTTTTTGATGATTTGCTGCTTCTTTTTTTTGTCGATCATAGTTAAGATCTTTCGTCGCGAAATTCCCAGTCCTCCACGGGGCTTTGAAGCTGTTCCCGACCCCGACACCGGAAAAATCGCCTTAGTTAATTAGTGCTTGTATTATATGGTATTCGGGATAATTTGTCAACCTGCGGCAATTTCAAAATTTTTACGTGTTTTCCGGGCTGTAATCCTCGTACTAAACCAATAGGAGTTAGGGGTGAATGCCCAAAAACCCGATTTTGTTTAGTTATTGTCGATAAAAATATCAATATATCTTTTATACATGTATGATTGGCCGTAGGTCTTATCTTTGTCTTTGGGCGCTAAAATGCCGATTTGTATGAATCTGTCAATAACTTTTTGAGCGCCGGCATTGGTAAAGCCAGTCCAATTTTTTATTATACTGACATTTACTATCGGTTGCGCGTATAATTTTGGCAACACCAACATGGCGCTTTCCGAAGACCGTTTGCCAAGGGTGTGGATTTTTATCATGTCTTTTTCTCGCAACACAGTAATGTTATCAACGATTTCTATCGCCTCATTAGCAATTTCAATCACGCCATCTAAAAAGAAATTCACCCAACTATCAATATCGCCATTGTGGTACCCAAGCAGTTTTTCATAATACAATTTTTGATGTTTCTTAAAGAAAGACGACAGAAACAAAACCGGTTTTTCAAGGTAACCCTCTTTCCATAAATAAAAAGTGATTAACATTCTTCCAGTTCTGCCATTACCATCTAAAAACGGATGAATTGTTTCAAATTGTGCGTGAGTCAGTCCGGCTTTTATCACTGTAGGAATCGTGTCATCGGTATGAATGAATTTTTCCAAGTCATTAAGTGCTCGGTGCATCTCGTTTATTGGCGGAGGAACAAAGCTGGCATTGTCCGGCCTAGTGCCGCCAATCCAGTTTTGGCTCTGGCGAAATTCTCCCGGATCAGAAAAATGAGTGGCGCGGGCTTTGCCCATGAGTTGGCCGTGCAGTTCTCGAATGAAACGCAAAGCCATTGGGAAGCTGTCTTTTTCCATTCTTTTAATGCCGTAATTCAGTGCTTTGATGTAGTGCAGAATATCGTCAACATCGTCTGGAATGTTATTGGGAATGTTGTTGTCTATTTTTGCCTCGGCGGCAATGGCGTCAATCATAGTGGCGCGCGTACCTTCAATTTGGCTGGAAGCCGAAGCGTCTTTACGCAGATACATCAAAAGGAAAAAGTCGGCATTTGGTAATAATTTAGTAATTCCGTCTAATTTTCCCAGCAGGCGGGTGGCCTCGTTGTTCTTTTTGAGAATATTTTGATCAAAATCAAAACCGTCCCTTGGGGGAAAGGGGTGGGGTACAAAGGCCTTAAAGCCAGTTGTTTGTGTTTTATATTCTCCAATTTTAGCTGTTTTCATAGTTTGTATCTATCTTTTTGTGAATATATACAAAGTATAGCAGTTTGTATATATTGTGTCAATGGATATATACAAACATTTTGATTATAAAATAGATTAGGGGTGAATGCTCAAAAACCGCACCTTCCAATCAGCTGAATAAAACATGTATTTCGCACAACGTATCAGTATATCTGATGCCCGAGTCCCGTGAGGATATGGGCGAAACGAAGTGTAGCCAGATATACGCTGTTATGTGATGTAGCCAGAAATTTCTTTTCCTTATTTTTTTGGCGAATTTATTTTTTTACGACTATTAGATTTCAGAAAATTATTTTTTGAAATAACTGATCTGCCAATTCTTCTTTCAATTTGTTTTCTGGCTGTTCCCGCCACTTCACCGCCAAGTCGAGCGTCATCTTTTAATCGTTGCACGCCCTTAGAATCTTTAGTTTTGTGAATTTCAGCTGTGGTGCGCTCACCGAGCATAGTTAAAATTAACTCAAAATCATCCATGTGGTCGCGAAGATTCTCACGTTTTAATCCCTTTATTTTTTTGTATTCATTTGGTTTAATTCCAAATGTGGCTTGTGATATTTCTGCTGTTAAAATTTCGTAATCCTTCGTATGTTCAGCGCCTCTTTTTTGCCATTCATCGGTGAGTTCTTCGCGTATGGCAATACCTCGCATACGCATCTCAACCCATTCGTCGGAATATCCTTTGAGCTTGTAAAGCAATCTGGTTCGTTTGGTTGCTAACTCTGGATTTTCTATCTCTTGCAACCGTTCGTAGCCAACTTTAGCCAGCCAACGCTTAAGTGGCTCGACTTTAGGGGAGGGAATATTTTGAATAATACGAAGCAGCCCTTCGGTATTAGCGCAGTCGGTTTCACGCATTTTGCCGTCCTCAGCAAGTAATTTTAACTGTTCCCAAAATGGGAACGGTTCAAATAATGCCTTATCCCGTTCTTTCATTTTTGCCCAATAGGTTTTGGGATGGAGGCTATCAGTTATGGCTTGAATTATGTCCAAAATCGAAAACCACCATTCTTTTTGATAAATGATTTTTCTGATAGATTTACCCTTGAAAATGGCGATTTGGTTATTTAGATTTTGATGATTTTCCATAAAATTAATACAATAAAAGCCTCAAGTATGAGACCTTTATATTATAGCATATTTTTTGGTGATTTTATGTTTACTCAGCCGGAATGAAAAACGCCTCGGCGGGGTGGCCAAGGCGTTGATGTGCGGAGTTGATGAGGGTGGGGCGGGGATCAGCCCGGGAGCTTGGTCTGCCGTTGCTCGTATTCGGCGAGCTTGCGGTTATGAGCCAGCAAACGCTCTCGATATGATTTTGGCTGTCGAAGAGCTGGCTCCTCGAGCAAATCCGCTCGGAATTCTTTCTCCCGCCAAGGTGCTTTGATTCCTTGGCAGTAGTAGGCGACGGCCTGGATGGAGCTGTGGGCGTAAACCACTGTCATTTCCAAGTCGCAAACACGCCGGATAATCTTGTAAAGATTGTATGGCTTCGGCGGCCTTGGTGCCTTCATTTTCAATCCTCCAGTGGGTTGGCGCCAAATGGGCTTTGTCCAAGGTTCAAATCAATCTAGTCAGTATAGCACATATTGATTAATTTGTCAAGCAAGTTATCCACAGGCGGGTTTTAGAGTTAAAAATGACTAAAATTCTTGATATTTTTGACAAACTAAGCTCGAATGCTATGATACTCTCAGAATTATCGAATTAATGAGTTCTTTGAAAGATTATTGGCGATAACTTTTTAAAGCCGATAACACGAAAGGAGGCGGATTATGGATTCTGAGCTGCGGGACTTTTTGGCCAGGTTCATTTTTGAGTCCGATGCGATCGAGGGCATTTCTAATGATCAGGAGTTTCTTAGGAGACAGTTGGAAAAGAAACATCCGACCGGTCATGTTGGCGCTTTTTTAACTCTGGAAAAATCAGTCGGCAAACCCGGAGTTAAGATTAATCGTCGGCTCGTTTGTCAAATCCAAGGACTGATCACTGCCGAACAGCATTTGAAGCCGGGCGCTGATTATCTGCCCAGGGAATTTGTCGGTAAGTATCGTTTAGTCGATGTCAGTATTGCCGGCCGAATCGCTCCTGATTGTTCCCTGGTGCCGGGGTTGATGGATAATTGGCTTAACGGCGTTAATGCGATTTTTAAGCTGCCTGATTCGGTTGGAACGAAAGAGTTGATCGGCCTCGTCGCTCGCGCGCACTTTGATTATGAATTCATCCATCCGTTTGCGGACGGCAATGGCCGGAGCGGGCGGGCTCTGGTTTATTTCATGTTGCGCCGGCTTGGTTTGAAACCGTTCGTTTTCACCGCCCATGATCGGTCCCAAACCTACTACCAGTGTTTTGACAACCCGAAGGCGATGGTGCGGTATTTTTTGGAAAGATCATTATAAGATTATCATGAAATCATTAACAAGCGATGCCCGGCATCGCTTTTTTTTCGCCCTGTGTTATAATTCAATCATGAATTTTTTACATTATTTCCAACCTGAGCCGGTTTTGTTATCGCTGGGGCCGATTACTATTCGTTGGTACGGCTTACTGATAGCGATCGCTTTGGCTGTCAGTTTAGCCATTGCTTTGAAGCTGGCCGAAAAACGCCGTTTGAAAATCGATGACTTGCTGGATTTGGCCCTATGGCTGGTTATCGGCGGCATTATTGGCGCGCGGCTGTATGATGTTCTAATTGTCGATTGGCCGTATTTTTCCAGCCATTTGATTGAGGTTTTGTCTATCTGGCAGGGCGGTTTGGCAATCCATGGCGCTTTGATCGGCGGTTTGGCGGCGCTAATAATTTGGTGTCGGCGGCGCCGGCAGAATTTTTGGCTCTGGCTGGATGTTATCGCCGTCGTCTTGCCTCTCGCTCAAGCTATCGGCCGCTGGGGCAATTATTTCAATTCCGAATTGTTCGGCGGTCCGACCGATCTGCCTTGGGGCATTTTGATTAGTGAGAAGCTGCGCCCGCTCGTTTATCAGTCAAGCCAATATTTCCACCCGGTTTTTTTGTATGAGTCAATTTTGGATTCATTGCTGTTTGCGATCTTGTTTGTTTTATTCAAAAGAAATAATCTCAAAATTGGCCAGTTGGCCGGCTGGTATTTTGTCGGCTACGGGTTGATCAGATTCCTGACGGAATTCATCAGGATCGATCCGACCGGAATGGTTGCCGGCGTCAGGGCGCCTCAGTTGGCAAGCGTATTTTTGGTTATTATTGGTTTGACAATTGTCCGATTAAAATCGAAACAAACCCATCAAATGTTCTGACAGTAAAAAAAACGCCTCCCGATTTTCATCGGGAGGCGTTTGGCGATTAGCGCTGTTCTGCAGGCCACTTATAATCCGGACGGACTGATCTGGCTAGGCAAGAAAATTTTCTAAAAGATTTATTCGAGCCGAAGCCCAAATAATACTCCCGGAAAATTCCCATGCTTGTCGTGCCTAGCCGGAACAGGCCGCCCGGACGATTCCCCGGAGACCGGGGAAGAAACAAAAATTTTCTCAAAAAATTTTTTGGAAGGTGACTTTTTGGAAGATCGTTCCCCGCCGAGAAGGCGGGGTTGGCCTGCAGAACAGCGCCTGCCGCGCACAACCCTGCAGACAAAGAAAGTATATCAAGGGAAAATCCGAGCCGCAGCCAAGATTATCCTCCATATAATTCCTATGCTTGTCGTGCCTGCAGAGTTTTGCGTGTCAGGCTTGATTTTTGGAACTGTTGGCAATCAGTTTTCAGGTGCGTAATAGGGTATCTTAGCAGAAAAAAAGTCGATTGTCAATGAATTAATTGACAACCTGATTTATTTAAATAAAAAATAGCTAAATTTAGCTAATTGTTTGAACTAAACTAAGGACTTTAATTAATTCTGGATTAATTATAACTCAAATTTCGATGTTTGGCAATCCCGATTTCGGCCGAGGTCAATCACTGATAATAATCACCTTGGTTTTGGAGGTTTTGCCGGCTTTGATGGCGATCAGTCCCTTGGCGACATGGAAATATTTGGCGAGCGATTGGATGACCGCGTTGTTGGCCAGATTGTCGCGCGCCGGCGCGCGGACATGGATCTTATAGACCCCGTCGGTGATCTGTTCGATTTTTTCTTGCTTGGAATTGGGTCTGACTTCGACGAGTATTTGTTTCATTTTTTTTTATCAAATTACTGTGGTTATCCTGTCATCCCGACCGAAGCGGAGGGATCCCTTGCATTAACTGTATTTAAGCCAGTATTTGAATAAACTCAAGGGATTCCTCCACTGCGTCCGTCCGCCAGCTGGCGGATACCGGACTTCGGTCGGAATGACAATGATAGTATTTTCGTGTTTTTATTAAAGTTTTTAGATAACGAGAGAAAAGAAGTGGAAAGAAAAATCTTATAATAACTCCAAAATCTTCAATTCCAGATTTTTACTGACTGTGTCAAAGACGCTGAAAGTCGCTTTGCTGAATAATCCGCCGAGCGTGCCGGGGTTGATCAGTTGGCAATTATTTGGCAAGGTTTTCATGCCCGGTTGGTGGGTATGGCCGCAGAAGACCAGATTATATTTATTAGTGGCGGCCAAAATCTCGGCCTCATCGGGCCGATGGCAGAAAGCGATTTTGATTCCGTCGATTTCCAGTTCGCCTTGGTCGCCGTGACATCGGCAATGTTTGAATTTTTCGCAGGCGATCGGCAGAAGTTCGCGGTCGGCAACGTTGCCGAAAACGCAATGGAAAATCAAGCCGGCCGGTCCGAAAAATTGCGCGACCATTGCCGGAGCGGCGATATCGCCGCAATGGATGACTGTCTCAATTGCGTTGGCCTTGGCCCAAGCCAGGAATTTTTCGATATTCGGGATGTTGTCGTGGGTGTCGGAGATAATGGCGATTCTCATAATTTAATTCACTCATTATTAGGCAGATCGCGCCGCCCGATTTTTTCTGCAAAGAAATCAACCACCGCTTGATCCGGTTCGCCGGTGATAAAATCAACTTTAGAATAAGGAATAACCATCATAAAACCTTCAATTTTTCGATTTTGTCGTCGGCCGAGTTGGCTGATTTTGGCATGAAAAATATGATTTTTTTTCTGCAGTTCGTGCATTTGGTAAGAATTATAAAGGGCTTGGCTTTGAGCCGTGTCAGTAGCGATGGCGGGAAAATAAATCCCATCTACGGAAAGCAGAGCTGGTTGTTCCAGATTAGCTCCTTTGAT
>Ga0265297_10005371_pt1 | contig 19616 bp, 14 predicted proteins | sample Munlanlwell13791_FD_192502 | JGI IMG/M metagenome (GOLD analysis project Ga0265297, IMG submission 192502) | Leachate microbial communities from a municipal landfill in Southern Ontario, Canada - Leachate well 137-91 | ecosystem: Engineered > Solid waste > Landfill > Unclassified | place...
AACTCATAAATAAATTATTTATTTAATTTCTTTTGCATTTCCTTGACAACCTTTTCTAATTTCACCGTTTCCTGCCGGCCGGTCTGCATGTCTCTGACGATGATCGTCCCTTCCAGTGCTTCTTTCTGGCCCAGAAGAAGGGTGTATTTCGCTTCCAATTTGTCCGCCATTTTAAGCTGGGCCTTCAGCGAGTCTCTGCCGAGAGATTCTGCCGCCTGGATTTTGACTCTTCTAAAATCTTCCAAAAGCTTCAAACTCTTCCTCTTGGCCATACTACCCAACTGAGCCAGAAAAACCTGGGTATGGCCGGCTGGCTTCTGACTGGTGATCCCTTTTATCAGGGAGAGCACCCTTTCTACGCCCAAGGCCCCTCCGACAGCTTTCGTATCCTCACCTCCCAACAATTTTATCAAGGCATCGTACCTCCCGCCGGCCGACAGAGCTCCTATCTTCTTTCCCTCTTCCGTATCTTCGAATATTTCAAAGACTGTTTTGGTGTAATAATCCAGCCCTCTTACCAGATAGGGATTTAAACGATAAGGCAGCTCAATCTCGTCGAGAAATTCCAACACCCCCTTGAAATGACGGTGGCATTCCTCGCAAAGATGGTCTATTATTTGCGGAGCCTGGCTGATCTCCCGCTGGCACTTCTCTTCCTTGCAGTCCAAAACCCTCAAGGGATTTTCTTTCAGCCGCCTACGGCAATCGGCACAGAGAGCTGCATCTCTCGACCGGAAATAATTCGCCAGAAGTTTTTTATAATAAGGCCTGCATTGGTTGTCACCGATGCTGTTGACTTCTATTATTAATTTTTTGAACTTAAGCTCAGTTAGGATGTTGTAAAAAATCTGAATGATCTGCGCGTCAATGACAGGATCGCCTTCCCCAATCACTTCAAGATTAAACTGATGAAACTGACGGTATCTCCCGGCCTGGGGATGTTCGTATCTGAAGACCGGGCCCGATGAGTATAACTTTACTGGTTGGGGCAGGGTCTGCATTCCGTGCTCCAGATAAGCCCTCACTATTCCGGGAGTGAATTCCGGCCTTAAGGTCAAAGAGTCTCCACCCTTGGTTTTCAGAACAAACATCTGTTTCTGAACAATATCCGTTGACAGGCCGGTCCCCTTCTCATAAAGAGCCGTATCTTCCAAAATCGGCGTGTCTATCCTTTTGAAACCGTAAAAGTTAAGCAACGTTTCGCAAACATTATAAATCTTTTGAAAGTGTCTCTGATCTTCCGGTAAAATATCATGCATGCCAGTCGGTCTCTGAAATTTTATTTTTTTTGACATCGAGTTTTTAATTTATCAAAAACGAAGATTAAGAAGAGATTTATCCCTTCGCCATGGTTAATAAGCCGGCGCCTCTATTTTAGCAAAGGCGGTAGGCGGCCAAGCCCTGATTAAAGCCCGGCCAATGATATTTTCCTGAGGCAGAGAGCCCCACTTCCTTGAATCTGCTGAGGCTGCCCTGTTGTCCCCCAAAACGAAATACTCATTTTCTTCCAAGTTGACCTGAACGTCACCGGCAGTTAAGGTTGAGATTGGAAGATAAGCAGATTCTTCCAGAACCAGCCCCTTCCCCTCCTCGTCATAAATCATTATCTTGCCCTGCTCTATCTCTATCGTTTCTCCGGGAAGGCCGATAATTCTTTTGATGTAGCGTTGGGAAGGATCATTGGGATATCTGAAAACAATTACTTCCCCTCTTTCGGGAGCTTTGAACTTATAGGTTATCTCGTCAATAATCAAATAATCGCCGTCTCTGAAATTAGGCTCCATGGAAGCTCCTTTTACGTAAAACGGCTGGAAAATGAAGTAACGGATAGGGATAACGATCAGCAAGGCAATAGCCACTATTTTGCTGATCTCTAAGATAAATAAGAAGAAATTTTTCATCGCTTTTTCTTATTATACTATTTTTTATTTCGAAGGCAAGTGCTAAAATAGACTAATGTTTTTAATATTTGGCCTGGGCAATCCCGGAAAAAAATATCAATTTTCCCGTCATAATATCGGCGCAAGAGCGGTCAACGAGTTGGCCTCTTTGAAATTGGCAGATGCTATTTTGGCCGAGCCTGCCACTTTCATGAATGAATCCGGCAAGGCGGTAAGGTCCTTAACCAAACGCCATGCGCTGAAAACCGACAATTTAATTGTAGTTCATGATGATTTGGATATCCCCTTGGGAGAAATAAGAATTGCCAAAGACAGAGGATCTGCGGGCCACAAGGGAGTTGATTCAATAATCAGGGAGCTGGGAACTAAAAATTTCGTCAGGTTCAGAATCGGAATTCGTCCCAGAATCGGCTTACCGGCAAATCCGGAGAAATTCGTTCTGCAAAAATTCAGCGGAGAGGAAGAAAAAATTGTGAAGCAAGCTATTGGAAAAACAGCGGAAGCCATTGAGTTTTTCTTTAAAGAGGGACTGGGAAAAACGATGAGCAGATTTAATAAATAGAAAAACCGAGGCAACGATTCGAATGTTAGGGCCCCGGTCATCTTTTTTTCATTTATTTCGCCCTCCGACCTACCTGCGAGTGTCATAGATCTAAAACATAAAGCTTTGATCCACAACCCGTAAAGGGCACTAAGCTTAAAGGAGGGATCGCTTAGAATCCATCCCCCCGCGCTCAACAAAGTTAAGCGAAGGGTTAAGCCAACTCGCAGATAGAACGCAGGGCAAAAATTGACTATCCTACAATCTTATATTATACTACTTTAGATGAAAAAGTCAAGGAACGGGCTTTCATTCATTCTTTTATATAAATATATGTAAAAGCAATATTGCCCAAATGGATAAAATAAATAAGATATTGGTTGTTTCTGTCACCCCCTACTTTCTGGAAAAGGGCAATTTTTGGATTGAGAAAAATCTGGAAAAAATTCTGGAGGCAAGAAAAACCCAATCATTCTTTGAAGACAATACTCTGTATCTGGGAAAAGACCGGGCATCCAGTCTGTCGGAAGTCCTAAGAAAACTGGATGAGATGGGATACGAAAAAGTCTTGCAGATATCCGAGCCCGGAGAATTCTCCCAGAGAGGGGGAATTATTGATATCTTTCCTGTAAATTCAAACCAAGCTGTCCGCGTTGACTTCCTGGGAAATAAAGTGGAAAACATTGAGAAATTGCCAATTGAAATTAAAGAAGAGAAAGTTGTCAAAGATTTCCTGAAAAAAAAATTGAAATCGCAGAAACTGTTTTCCGATCTAAAGGGGCTGAAAACCGGCGATTATCTGGTGCATTTAGATCACGGCATCGCCCTGTTCTCGGGAATGAAAGAATCCCAAGGATTGGACTATTACGTTTTAGAATATGCTTTTGACGACAAGCTTTACGTTCCCGTGGGGCTGGAAAGAAAGCTTTCTCGCTATGTCGGATTTACCGAACCGAAAATCAACCGGCTGAGTTCCCTGACGTGGCAGAGGACAAAGGGAAAAATGAGAGAGGGGGCGGAAAAATTAGCCAGGGAGTTGTTGGAAATTTATGCCGAGAGGGAAGTCGTCAAGCGCCCGCCCTATTCTCCGGACGACGAAATTGATAAACAAATCGCCTCCACTTTTCGATATGAAGAAACGCCAGACCAAATCCAAGCGATTGAAGACATAAAGCAAGATTTGCAGAAACAGGAACCCATGGACAGAATTGTCTGCGGCGATGTCGGTTTCGGGAAAACTGAAATCGCTCTCAGGACAGCAATCAAATCAGTAAAAAACGGTTACCAGGCGGCGATGATTTGTCCCACCACTATTTTAGCTGACCAGCACTTTCAGAACTTCAAAGAAAGATTAAAAGACCTTCCGATAAAAATATCTTTATTGTCCCGTTTGCAAGCGAAGAAGGAGGAAAAAAATGTCCTGGACGAATTAAGGCAAGGGCGGACAGACATTGTTATCGGCACCCACAGGATTCTGTCAAAAGACGTTGAATTCAAAAGTCTGGGATTACTGGTTATTGACGATGAGCAGAAATTCGGCGTCAAGCAAAAAGAGAAATTAAAACAAATGCGCTCCTCCCTTGATATTTTGTCTCTTTCTGCCACTCCCATACCGAGAACGCTGTACATGGCTCTTTCTTCCTTGAAAGACGTAAGTCTGGTCCAGACTCCGCCAATCGGCCGGCTGCCGGTGAAAACTTTTGTCTCGCCCTTTTCCGAAAAAACAATAAAGAAAGCTGTCAAAGAAGAAATCAAGCGAGGCGGCCAGATTTATTACTTGCATAACCGCGTGGAAACGATTGAAACCGTAAAAAAATTACTGGAGAATCTGTTGCCCGAATCAAAATTCGGCGTTGCCCACGGTAGGTTAAAGGAAAAAGAGCTGATAAAAACAATGAACGATTTCCGGAACAAAGAAATGAATGTTCTGGTGGCCACAACCATAATTGAAAACGGACTGGACCTGCCGAACGTTAACACCCTGATCGTGGCTGATGCCGACCGCCTGGGACTGTCCCAAGCCTATCAAATCAGAGGCAGAATAGGCAGATCGCACATCCAATCTTTTGCTTATTTTCTGCACGGCAGGCGCTTAACGGATAAAGCCAAAATGCGGCTGGATGCCCTGAAAAAAACCATTGAATTGGGATCAGGCTATAAAATCGCAATGAGAGATCTGGAAATCAGGGGAGCGGGCAACATCTTGGGCAAAGAGCAATCGGGGAATATAAACAGAGTAGGTTTAAACCTATATTGCCAGATGCTGTCAGAAGCCGTTGAAAAATTAAAGATAAACGGATAAACTTAAAAAACAACATTCATGCCATTAGTCATTGTTGAAAGTCCAGCCAAGGGCAAAACCATATCCAGCTTTTTAGGTCCCAAATACAAGATCCTGTCTTCCTACGGTCATGTCAGAGATCTGCCAAAAAGCGAATTTGGGATTGACGTGGAAAATGATTTCAAATTGAAATACGTACTCATGCCAAAAGCCAGAAAGAATGTGACGATTCTCAAAAAAGAGGCAGCAAAATCCGACCTGGTCATATTGGCTACCGATGAAGACCGCGAAGGAGAAGCTATAGCCTTCCACCTAGCCCATCTTCTGGATCTTAACGGTGAGAAGCCCTACCAAAGGATTGTCTTCCACGAGATAACGAAAGAAGCCATACAAGAAGCCTTCAAAAACCCTAGGAAAATTGATTTTCATCTGGTAGATGCTCAGCAGGCCAGAAGAGTTCTGGACAGAATCGTAGGCTACAAACTTTCTCCTTTTCTCTGGAAGAAAGTTGCCAGGGGATTGTCTGCGGGCAGAGTGCAATCGGTAGCGGTAAGATTGGTGGTGGAAAGAGAAAAAGAAATAGAAAATTTCCTTCCTCAAGAGTATTGGTCAATCACAGCTCTACTGAAAAAATCTCAAAGCAAAGAATTTGAAGCGCTGTTGATAAAGAAAGACGGGAAGGCTATTCCAAAATTGGGGATTAAAACGAAAAAAGAGGCGGGGAAAATTGTCAAAGATTTAAAGGGCGCGGACTACCGAGTGGAAAACATTGAAAAGAAAGAAATAAAGCGCAATCCCCTGCCGCCCTTTACCACCAGCACCTTGCAGCAGACCGCCTGGCATAGCTGCAGATTTCCGGCAAAATTAACCATGAGAGTGGCCCAGCAGCTCTACGAAAGAGGATTAATAACCTACCACAGAACTGATTCCCTGAATCTCTCGGACTCATCTTTATTCTCCGCAAAGAAATTCATCGGGAAGAATTACGGAGAAAAATATTGGGCAGGATACCTAAGAAGATACAAAACCAAATCAAAAGGAGCGCAGGAAGCCCACGAGGCAATAAGACCAGCTTACCCAGAAAAAAAACTTGACTCTTTGGGGTTGGACGAAAGACAATCAAAACTCTACGATTTAATCTGGCGCAGGTTTATTGCCTGTCAGATGAGCCAGGCTGTTTTTGACACAACCACAGCAGATATTTCAGCCAAAAATTATACTTTCAGAACTAACGGTCAGGTTTTAAAATTTGACGGCTTCTTAAAGATTTACCCTGTCAAATACGAAGAGTCAGATCTGCCGCCAATGAAAAAAGGGGAACTATTGGAACTGCTAAAACTCATCTCCTCCCAGCATTTCACTCAGCCGCCAGCCAGATACAATGAAGCAACTCTGATTAAAGCCTTGGAGGAAAACGGCATCGGCAGACCTTCAACTTACGCTCCGATTATTTCCAACATCCAGGAAAAAAATTACATAGAGAAAGACGAGCAAAGAAGATTTCGTCCGACAGAAATCGGCCGAGTTGTCAATGATCTTCTGGTTGCCCATTTTCCGGAAGTTGTTGACACGGGATTTACCGCCAAAATGGAAGGTGATTTGGATAAAATAGCTGAGGGCAGAAAAAATTGGATTGGAGTCATCAAGGAATTTTACTCTCCTTTTGAAAAAAACCTGAAACGAAAATATGATGAAGTTTTAAAGAAGGACATCACGGAAAAGCCGACCGAAAAAAAGTGCCCCAAATGCGGTTCTCCTTTATTGATTCGTCTGGGAAGATATGGCAAGTTCTACGCCTGCTCTTCTTTCCCTAAATGCAGACACACTGAATCTTTGGAAGAGAACGATTTGGGAATTAAATGTCCTAAATGCAAAAAAGGAAAAATCGTTGAGAAAAGGACCAAGAAACATAAAATCTTTTACGGTTGCGACCGTTATCCCGAATGCGATTTTGCCTTGTGGAATAAACCCACTGGGAAAACCTGCCCGAAGTGCAAGTCTCTTTTGGTGCAAACTAAAAGAGGTCAGACCAAGTGCCCGAATAAAGAGTGCGATTACAAGGTAGAAAAATAAATTAATTTTTGATAAGATAAAAAAGCTCGCCCGGGTGGCGGAACGGTTTACGCGTAGGTCTCAAAAACCTATGAGAGCAATCTCGTGTGGGTTCAAATCCCACCCCGGGCACCAAAACAAAAAATCTCACGGTTGTGAGGTTTTTTATTGGGCTCAACCAAACTTTCAACGGCTTTAGCAGGATCTATTTCCTTGCCAGAAGGCTGAGATATTCCTCTTGGCTGATTTGGCCTTTGGCGAATAATCTTTCCAGACTAGTATAATATTGGGATTTTATTTGAGCTGAACTCAGGGCAGTAGCGTAAATACGCACTTCGTCAACAAAACCATCGAAATATCCTTGGGTGCCGTTATAAGAAGCAATGTAGAAATTTGACGTATTCTGGACATCGCCAGGATCAGAAATATTCCTGCTGTCTTTTTCCACTCCATCTTTATACGCTTTCATTTGGTTATTAACCCCGTCAAACACGGCAGCTATATGCTGCCACTTTCCAATTTCAATTCCTATATTCGGCTCGTACGGCTGCCTTCCTCCGGTACTTCCGTACACTTCATACCGGAACATACCTGTGCTATATCTTATGGATGCACCGTAACCATGACCTCCGCCAGTCGCTCCTCCAAAAAAAAGATTTACAGATTCGGTTCCGTCCGGAAAAGAATCCGGTTTTATCCATATTTCTAAAGTTATGGCTCCGGTTCTCATTTGCAGGTTGGAACGGTATCCTAAATTAATATAATTATTTGTTCCATTGAACTCCAGAGAGCATCCTTGTCCGGATGGAGTGTAACTGGGATCTGTAGCGGCGCATCTCCAAGTGGGAGTATTGACCAGGGTGCCGTTGCTTCCCCAGCCAGATATGTCATTGGCAGTGGAGCCTGCTCCTTCGTCAAAGCTCCAGATGCCGGCAGCATATGAACCTAAGGAGTTGTGCAGGTGCTGGCTGAAATACAGACCTTTGGCAATTCTGCCTTGTTCGTTTGCTCCTCTGGTTATGGCAAAGATAATGGAACTCAATAAACCTATGACGGCAATGACTACCAGGAGCTCCATTAGGGTGAAAGCTTTCTGATCATTTTGACCCATAGATATCATCTTCTTTCTTACCTTTTGCTATCAATTAGATGTTTAAAAAGTTTGAGGTAATCCCAAAGAAGCCGGGGCATTAGGAATTTCTCTCTTATCGTTTCCCTGGCTCCTTGGCCCATTTTCTTGCCCAGCTCCGGGTTTTCAATCAACTGGACGATTCTCGAGGCTGCCTCTCCAGGACTGGAAACCAAGAATCCATTCTTACCGTTTTCTATCTGGAATTTTATTCCTCCGATATTCCCTCCGATAACAGGCTTTCCTTTCCACATAGCTTCAGCTACGGTCAAACCAAAACCTTCCCTGGTGGATTTTTGCAAAATTACGTCGGAAGCAGTCTGAATCGCATTAACAAAAACGTGAACCTCTAAGCTGCCGATTCTTTCCAACTCGGCAAAGAGGAAAATATCAGGGTCCTTTTCCGCCTTTTTTTTGACTTTTGCATAAACTCTTTCAGATTCGGGATCATCCCTTGCCAGAAACAAACCAACGAGGGCTAACTGCAACTCGGGAATTTCCTTTTTGGCTAATTGATATGCCTTAACCACCCCCAATGGATCTTTCCACGGATCAAATCTGGCAACCTGGGCGATTAAAGGCTCGTCCGGATTAATACCGAAATTTCTCAAAATTTCGTTAGCGCCATTCAAAGACATCGGCTGATTTTTCGGATTTAAAGGATCAATGGCCGGCTGGAAAACCACTGCTTTTTCCTTAATACTTTCCTTGACGAAATCTTTAGAACTTACGACAACTTTATCATAGAGCTCTAAAAAACTTGCCACGAATTTCCAGACGCCATCGTTGGGTGAAGTCAAATCAATATGCAAACGGGAAATTGCCGGATGAAAGTCGGGAAGAAACATGGCAACGCCGGCTGGCTGAGGGTCGTGGATAACCCAGACGTCAGGCTTCATGTCCCGCATCAACTCAGCCGTTCTGGCCATATGGAGCATGTATTCTTTTCTGGCTGAAAACGGGAACTTATATTTTCTGCCCTGCAGGGCGTTGTGCATTTTTTTTGTAATTTCAAAAAAATTATTCCGCGGAGGAATAGTGTACCAGTCCGCCTTTAAACCCACCCCTTTCATTAACGGAACCAAACTCTTTAAAATCTCGGCGACTCCCCCGCCTCTCGGCGTGGCATTAACGTGAAAAACTTTCAAACCTTTGAGGCTCTTGCTGATTTGCGCTATCTCGCTAAAAAGCTTCTCGGACATCAAGTCTTTGTACCCTTCCAGTTTTCGAGTTGGAGTTTTGACTAAAGGAAGCATATCTATTTTCTTAAGATTTTCGGGGCAGAACCGCTTAAGTCAACCACTATCGAGGGTTTTGCCGGTTTTAAGTTCCCCGCGTTGATAATTAAATCCGGCTGAAACTTTTTATTTTGAAACTGTCTTAAAACTTCTCCTATTTCGGTTGTGGCCCGTTTCCCTGAAACATTGGCTGAGGTGCCAGTCAAGGGGAATTTAGCTTTCGCCAGCAGATTGTTTATCAATTTATATTTCGGTATTCTCAAAGCGATTGTTCCACTGTCCACTCCGTACAATTCCGTTTTTCTTTTTCTTTTTAAAACAACTGTGGTTTTACCCGGCCAAACTTTTTTTAAGAACTTATCCTGGTTTTCGCCTATTATGGCAAGCTTACTTGCTGCGTCCAGATTATTTACGAAAATAGGAAGAGGTGTTGTCTTTGACCTTTTTTTTATCTTGAAAATTTTATCAACCGCTTTTTTATTGGTGGCTGCAGCGATCAGGCCGTAAACCGTATCCGTCGGGCAAACAATAACTTTCCCTTTTTTAAGCTCCTTTATTATTTCGTCCATCGCGGCATCAACAGCTAACTTCACTGCCCCGACTGCCGGTTCCACGTCAGGCCGAATGAAATTAACCTTAGGCGCAAATTTTTTAATCTCTTTTTTGACGACATCCGAAATAATCCTTGAATCAAACATGCTTCCTACCAGAACCAGAGGAAATTTGTTTTTGGTAAAGCCCAATTTTTTAATTGCGGTCTTTGCAGACAAGGCCAGTTCTTTTCCGGCGCTAGTTAATATGTTTTTAGCCGATTTTTCTCCGATTTCAGCTGCGGCATTACAGTAAATCAAAAGCGAAGGCACTATCTCCATGGGAAATTTGGAATAAATCAGGCTTATTAACTGCTCTTTGCTTTTTACTCTTAATCCGCGCAAAATCTTTTCTGTCAGCAAAGTTTTTTCAGCTCTGCCGTCAAGCTCTTTGAAAACCGTCTGAAGAGTTCTCCGGCCGATAAAAAAAGCAGACCCTGTCTCGCTCAAATATCCCCAACCGTCAATCTTTACTTCCCTGCCGCCTCTCCAGCCGTGGCAAGTAGAACCCGATCCGCCAATCAGAGCAAGACCGTCTTTTTCGTCCATACCGGATTTGAAGCCAGCCAATTGATCGGATCCTATTGTAATTTTCCCCTCAAAGATTCTTGAAATTTTTTTGCGCCTTAAAAACTCTTTTTCTATAAGTTCTTTCCTGGATTTGAATTCTTCTTCTATTCCTGGCAAGCCTAAAAAAGTAGCGGAAATCTTTCCGTTCTTTCTGACCCTCTTGAGAACTTTCTCAATAACAAAAGCCGCGTTATCCACCGCCTTTTTTATTCCCAGATAACGAGGGTGGGAAGAGACCGTCTTAGCTCTGGCTAAAATTTTCCCCTCCAAATCAGCTAAAATGGCTGTTGTTTTGGCTCCCCCTCCGTCAACCCCGATAACGTATTCCTCCAGCATACTATTTCTTTTTTTGATTGAATTTGCTGAATACCTTGGAATTATTTTCCAGATTCTCAAAAACCAAGGTGCCGGGCCCGACCGTGCAATTAGACCCGACCAAAACTCCGGGCATGGTTCCCGAATGAATTCCGAAACGAACGTTGTCCCCCGCAATCAATCCTAAACGAGTCAGGCCCGTATCCATCTTTTTTCCTTTAACCAACGATAATATGTTCTGCCTGTCGATTCTTCTATTGGCGGTAACAAATCCTGCACCGAATCTGCAATTTTCTCCGATTACCGAGTCGCCGAAATATCCTGAATGCAAATGGGTTTCTTCCTGAATAACGCAGTTTTTTATTTCGGCGAAAGCACCCGTAACAACTTCTTTTTCCAGATTAACCGGACCCCGCAGAACATTATTAACCCCTATTCTGCAGTCGTTGCCGATAAAGCAGGGTCCCTGGATGACCGTGCCGGTTCCGATAACGGCATTGTCGCCGACGAAAACGTTGCCGGACATAACCACATTTTCTCCAATTTTGGCCGAAGGGGAAACATAATTCGTGAAATCTTTTGATTTCATTCTCAGAATCTCCAAAAGTTCCCACGGATATTTCAAAACCGGGACATCTTTCTCCAGGAGAAGAAGGCCCGTCTCTTTATCTTTGATACATAGATTCAAAGCATCAACAAAATCTTCTGGATGGTGGTTTTTTATTTTCTGATAATATTCAAAAAAATCCGGTTGCAAGAAATAAGCGCCGAGAACCTTTACGTTTGACGGCTCTTTTCCTCTTTCCGGATTTTCAACTATCTCCGCCACTTTATTGTTTTTCATCTTTAAAATCCCGAAATCCCAGGGGGTATCCGTCGGTGCGCCGGTTAAAATGATTTCCGCTTTAGTCTTTTCTCTTAAGTCCAAAACATTCTGGATCATCCGGCCGGCGACGATTTTATACGGCCAGAAAACGAAAAAAGGCTCTTTAATGTAATCTTCTGCCAAAGAAACTGCATTACCCGTACCCAGGGGTTTTTCTTGGGTGGCAAAGGAAAGATTCACCCCTAAATCATGAGCAAGGGGGGATAAATCCTCTTTCAAAAGAGATTTGGGGCCGATTACTAAAACAATGTCTTTTATTCCTTTTTCGGCAATGCTTTTTAGCGTCCAGTAAACCAGAGGCTTGCCGGAAATTTTAATCTGAGACTTATGCTTGTTGTTCAACGGCCAGAATCTAGAAGATTCTCCGGCCGCTATGATTACTGCCTGCATATTACATTAAAGACAAAATGATTTTTGCTAATTTTTGGGGATGATGTTCAATGTCTTCTTTTTTCAATAGATTCCTTCCGATGAATTTTTCTTTTGGCAATTTTTCATTAATTTTTACCAAATCTAACAGTTCGGGATGTTTCTTTCTGTAATTTATAATGCTTTCTTTCCGAGGAATGAAATTATTATAAATAACAAAATCCAATTTCCCTCTCATGTATTTTTCTATTTCTTTTGTAAAATCTAAAATCGTAAAATCATTGGTCTCCCCGTCTTTTGTCATTAAATTACATATAAAAACTTTTTTAGCCCTGGTTTTTTTAAAAGCTTCTGAGATTCCGTCGGTCAATAAAATTTGAGCTAATGAAGAATATAAATCTCCCGGACCGATAATTATTAAATCTGCATTTCTTATTTCCTCAATAGCTTTAGGGTAAGCTTTGGCTTTTGGTTTTAAAAAGACTCTTTTGATTTTTAAGCTTCCCTTGTGTTTGGGAATATCAATATTTGTTTCGCCGTAAATAATCTTGCCGTTTTCCAAAACAGCGCAAAGATTGGCATTATCAAGCGTTACTGGCAAAACCTGATGCGAAACATTTAAAATTCTATTTAATTCCTGAAAGGTTTTTTCGTAATTGTTGGTTGTCAATTCCAGGGCAGTAATAAACAAATTGGCAAAATTATGGCCTTTTAGTTCGCCGGTTTGAAAACGATAATTAAAAAGGTCTTGAATAACCGGGGAAGTATCGGCCAGGGCGAGAATCGTTCTCCGAATATCTCCCGGAGAAACAATATTGTAATCTTTTCTCAACCGGCCAGCCGATCCGCCGGAATCAAGCATGGCGCAAATTACCGATAGTTTTACAGGATATTTTTTCAACCCGGTTAAAACCGCCTTGGGCATGGCATTCCCCCCTCCGAGACAAACAATTTTCTGTTTTTTCCCAGAATTAATTTTGCTCTTTTTTTCTAGCATGAAAATTGATGAATTTAGTCAAAGAGAACGGAGTTCTCTTTTCCATCTGCGCCGCGCTTTAGCGCGGCTTGCTCTTTGACATAAATCAATTTTTATATTAGATTAAAATTGCCTTAAAGGCAAATTTATGACTGGTAAATTTTTAATAAAAGGCGGCTTTCCTCTCTCCGGGGAAGTGGAAATCTCAGGATACAAGAACTCGGCTGGGGCTGTTATCTCAGCTGTTTTGCTTTCGAAAGAACCATCTGTCATTGACAACCTGCCTTTGGTCACGGACGTTTTGGACCAGCTGGAAATTCTAAAGATAATGGGGGCTAAGATTGAATGGCTGGGCCAAAAGAAAGTGAAAATAGATCCTTCCGAAATCAATCCGGAAAACATTCCTACGGAACTCTTTGAAAAAATGAGGGTCTCCGTACTGTTAATCGGACCCTTGCTGGCCAGATTCGGGAAATGCAGGGTACCTCACCCCGGAGGGGATAAAATCGGCTTAAGGCCAATTTCCACTCACATTAAAGCCCTGAAGGACTTCGGAATAAAAGTTGAGGAGAAGAACGGTTTTTACCATTTCGATGCGCCGGAAAATCTTGAAGGGAAAAGAATTGTTTTGGAAGAATTCTCAGTCACTGCCACGGAAATCTTAATGATGCTGGCTGTTTTGGCAAAGGGCAAGACAAAAATTGAATTGGCTGCCGCCGAGCCCCAAGTGCAGGATTTGGGAAACTTTTTAAAAAAAATGGGGGCTAACATTGAAGGAGCAGGAACTCACGCCATCGCCATTGAGGGTAAAGAAATGTTGAAGGGGGCCGAATTTAAAATTTGCCCGGATCTTTTGGAAGCAGGAACCTTCATTGTCGCTTTTGCCTTGACTGGCGGAAAGGGAAAAATAAAAAACGTTGAGCCTGATCACTTAATGATGTTTTTAGAAAAAATGAAGGAAATCGGAGTAAATTTTAACATTTCGGACAATGAAATCCTGGTTAACCCTTCAAGGGAATTCAAAGCTACAAGAATGCAAATTCTCCCCTTCCCTGGTTTCCCGACCGACCTTCAACCCCAAGCCTCGGTTTTATTAACTCAGGCCCAGGGAAAATCTCTAATCCACGATCCTTTGTATGAAAATCGATTCCAACATCTGCACGAATTAAGAAAGATGGGCGCTGACATTGAAATTACCGATCCTTATCGCGCTTTAATTTTCGGTAAAACCGAATTAACCGGAAGTAAAATCAACGCTTCAGACATCAGATCAGGAGCAGCATTGGTCTTGGCGGCATTAGTCTCAAGAGGAGAAACAATTATCGGAGACGTTTCTCAGATTGAAAGAGGTTATGAAAAGTTCGATGAGAAACTAAAAAAATTGGGGGCTAGAATAGAAAGAATCTAGTTTTATTTAAATTCTCCGGCAAGTTTTTGCCAATCTAATTTTCTGTCCATCAAATAGCAAGGCCTCCCCAAACGAATCCATTGGTCTTCAAAAGTGGATTTTTTTATTTCATAAAAGACGCCTATGGATACTCTTTTATCGTTGTTAAAAGAATAATCCCATTCTCCGGACAGCTCAAAGGCTTTGCTGAAGTCTTGGATATCGTTTCCTTCCAGCCTATATATGTGTTCTTTAAAATAGGGAATGGTATTGTGGAATATTATACAGGGCTGTAGTATTTCCACAAAAGAAAACCCCTTGTGCTCTATCGCCCTTTTTATTGTTTCTTTTAGGTGGACCGGGTCCAAAGCATAACTTCTGGCAACAAAGGTTGCCCCGCTGGCTAGAGCTAGCGCGATGGGATTTATAGGATCTTCCTGTTTCCCGGAGGGAGTAGACGCCCCGATAAATCCTTTTTCGGAAGTAGGGGTGGCCTGGCCCGTGGTCAGGGAGAAAGTTTGATTGTTATGGACCAACATCGTGATATTTGCGTTGTGCTTGCAATTATGGACAAAATGCGCCATCCCCTCGGCATAAGTATCTCCGTCTCCGCCGAAGCCCAATACGGTCAATTCTGGATTGCCCATCTTTATCCCCAAAGCAACGGGTATCGCTCTGCCGTGAAGACCGTAGAAACCACTAACGTTTATGTAATCGTATATCTTTGCATGGCAGCCTATCCCCGCGGAAATGGCGATATCCTTGGTTTTAATTTTGTTTTCGTTGACCAGTTCCGCCAAAGCAAGTTTTACCGCCTGGTTTATCCCCATATTGGGACATCCCGGACACCATGTATTTTTTTCTTTCGTATCAAAATCTTTTACTTCCATGTTTTTATTTTTTTACTGCTTTCAGAATATAATCTGCGGTTAATGGCCGACCATCGTACCTTAAAATCTTTTCTTTGATCTCTAAACCAGTTTGTTCGGTAATAATGTCTCCCATCAAACCGGTAACGTTGTTTTCCACCAAAATTACCCTGTCTGATTTTTCTATTTCTTCTTTTACCATGTCTTTGGGGAAAGGAACTATGTAAGAAATCTGAAGAAATCTGAAATCCTTCAACCGCGGTAAAGCGTCCACAATGGCCCCTTTGGTAGAACCCCAGCCGATTATAAGGTTTTTCCCTTTCCCATAAAGCATGACGGGATTCAACTTTTCTACCTCTTTTTTTATTCCTTTGTTTTTGGCTATTCTTTTTTCGTTCATTTTCTTAGTCGTCTCGGCATCTTCTATAGTATGTCCGTATTCATCGTGTTCGTAACTCGTAGCTCTAACCACCGGACCCTGCCCAGGAACAGCAGCGGGAGAAACGCCGCTATCTGTAATCTTATAAGACCTGTAGTCCTCCGGGGGATTATTAAGCAAGAATCTCTCTTTGGACAAAGAAGAATTTTTAAGCTCCTTAAAAGTGTAATCGCTCTCCCCCAAATGCTTATCTCCCATAAGAATAACTGGAATTCTGTATTTTGCGCTGAGGTAAAAAGATTCTTCCGTTCTCAATATCGCTTCTTGGGCGTCTCCCGGAGCAACGACTACCTTGGGAAATTCTCCATGCCCGGCGTTAACGGCAAATTTTAAATCTCCTTGAGCAGTATAAGTGGGAACCCCCGTAGCCGGACCGGTTCTCTGAGATAAATAAACGACCAATGGCAGTTCGGAAATTCCAGACAAGCTTATTGCTTCCGTCATCAAAGCGAATCCTCCTCCCGACGTCCCAACCATAACTTTAGCTCCGGTAAAGGAAGCTCCTAAAGCCGCATTGGCAACAGCTATTTCGTTTTCTAGCTGGGAAACGATGATATTATATTCTTTTTCTTTCTTGGCCAAATAATGCAAAACCGCGGTAGCGGGAGTCATGGGATAAGCCAAATAAACATCTAACCCGGCGCTAAGAGCTCCCGCAGATATTCCCTCGTTTCCGGAAATGAGATAATTCCCATCCCCGTTTTTTTTAATCTTTTCCGTCTCTTGAGCCATGCCATAACCTTCTTTTATGGCTTTTTGGATTATGGCGGAATTGTCTCCGAATTCTTTTTCGGCTTCTTGGAATAAAAACTTTTCTTCCACTCCGAAATATCTAAATAACCATCCTATTAATACGTCATTCTCTAATATCCGAGGACCTTCTAATTTTTTTATAATTCCCTCCATGTCTATTGCTTTCAGTTTTGCTGATTGGAGATCTGCCCCGCCTAAAATAAAACCTTCTTCTTTTAGGTTTTTTTGATGCAGGTCTATGGTTTTTTGGTCCAAAGCCAAAATTATGTCGTATTTTTCCCCCTGGGAATAAACAGGATTTTCTGAAATCTCCAGAACATTAAAATTATGACCTCCTCTTATCAAGGAAGGATAATTTCTGTAGTTAAATACGTAATATCCTAAACGACAGAATATTTTCCCTATAAAACGGGAGGTGACGGCTGAACCTTTTCCGGCCTCTCCCCCGATGAGAATAGTTTTCTTCATTTAGTGAGTTTTAATTTCATTAAAACGAAACTCGGAATGAAGCTTTAGCTTCATTGAACATATCTTTTATTTTACAGAAAAACCTGAACTCATTCAACCGTGACGGATTTAGCAAGGTTGCGGGGTTTATCAACGTCGTGGCCGAGAAAAACTGCCGTGTAATAAGCGAAAAGGTGCAGGGGTATTACCGAAAGTATGGGAGTAAGCATTTCCAAAGTTTTTGGAATATAAATCACATCGTCAACGATTTTTCTAATATCTTCATTGCCTTCGGTAGATATAGACAGAACTCTTCCGTTTCTCGCTTTTATTTCCTGGATGTTGGAAACCATTTTTTCATAAACAGAATCTGAAGGGCAAATGGCTACCGTCGGAAAGTTCTCGTCTACCAAAGCGATGGGGCCGTGTTTCAATTCCCCACCGGCACAACCCTCGGCATGCAAATAAGAAATTTCTTTTAGTTTCAGGGCCCCTTCCAAAGCGATGGGAGCGTTGTATTTTCTCCCGATGAACCAGAAATTTTTAAAATCTTTGTATTTCTTTGCCAGTTTTTCAATTTCTACAGCCTGCTTTAAAATTTGCCTTGCCATTTCCGGAAGTTTGGTCAGCTCCGAAACAATCCTCTTGCCCATTACCAGAGACATGTCTCTCTGCCTTCCAAGATAGACCGTCAAAAGAGATAAGACTGCCAATTGCCCCAGAAAGGCTTTAGTGGAAGCCACGGCTATTTCCGGGCCTGATCTGGCGTATACTCCCGCATCCGTTTCCCTGGCCTGGGTTGAGCCTATAACATTGGTAATCCCAATGGTCAGAATCCCCTTTCCCTTCATTTCCTTCAAGGCAGCCAAGGTATCGGCGGTTTCTCCGGACTGAGAAATAAAAATGGCAGCTGTGTTTTTGTCTACAACGGGCTTGCGATAACGAAACTCAGAGCCGATATCAACCTCAACCGGAATGCCGGCATACTCTTCCAACATATATTTACCCACTCTGGCTGCGTAAGATGCTGTCCCGCAGGCAACCAAGACTATTCTACTGATTTCCCTTAGCTTCTTCTCAATTCCGTCCAGTCCCCCGAGTTTTACCTTTCCTTCATCTGTCATCAATCTTCCCTTAATGGCGTTTTCGATTGTCTCGGGCTCTTCCATTATTTCCTTCAGCATGAAATGAGGATATCCGCCCTTTTGAGTATCTTCTAATTCCCATTCAATTTCTTCTGGTTTTTTTTCTCTAAGAATGAAAAAATTATCCGGAGTTATCGTGGCTATTTCGCCGTCATCCAGATAAATCACCTTTTTAGTATGGGCGATGACGGCCGAAGGGTCAGAGGCTATCAGATACTCATTGTCGCCTAACCCCAAAAGCAAAGGGCTGGAAAAACGGGCAGCTACGATTTTGCCGGGATCATCCCTGGAAATTACCGCTATGCCGTAAGTGCCTTTCACATAGCCCAAAGCTTTTCTTACCGCCTCCTCAAGGTTCCCTTTAAAGAATTTTTCAATGAGATGGGAAAGCACTTCCGTATCGGTTTCGGAATTAAACTTATGGCCCTCTTTTATTAATTGTTCTTTTAGCTCTCTGTAATTTTCAATAATGCCGTTATGGACCAGCCAAATGTTTTTCCTGCAGTCTGAATGGGGATGGGCATTGGACTCGGTGACGCCTCCTGTGGTCGCCCAGCGGGTATGCAGAATAACCGGATTGCCGAAATTGTTATTGTTTATTTTCTCTTCCAGCTTATGGATTCTACCCACGGCCTTCTGGCAAAAAATCTCCTTTTTGGTGCTGTCCCAAACGGCAAAGCCAGCGGAATCATACCCCCTGTACTCCAGCCTTTTTAGAGCTTCCAACCCTAACCTTAAGGAGTTTGGATTTTCTTTTTTAGATATATAGCCGACGATACCGCACATAATTAAACAACTATATTAATCAGTTTTCCGGGAACGAAAATAATTTTTTCAATTTTCTTGCCGGATATCCAATTCTTAATCTTTTCCCGGGAAATTGCAATGTCTTTAGCTTCTTCTTCTGAGATGCCTGTTTTGACCGCGACCTTGTCTCTTATCTTGCCGTTAACTTGGATTATCAAGGTTATTGATTCTTCTTTCAGGAGTTCTGTCTCGGCCTTCGGCCACTCCCGCAAGAGAATACTTTCTTTGTGCCCCAGTTTCTGCCATAGCTCTTCTGCAATATGGGGAGCAAAAGGAGAAAGCAAAATCAGCGTTTTTTCCGCTGCCTCCCTGCCCACCCCCTCTTTGTTCTCTTGGCAAAAATTTATAAACTCCATGAAAGCAGCGACAATAGTATTGAATTTCGTACCTTCCAAATCTTCATCTATTTTTTTATTGAGCTTATGCAGAGCACTTATAACTTCTGGACCGCTTTCCTGAGCGAGTTCTGGTCCTGAAACCAATTTCCAAACTTTTTCCAAAAATCTGTAGCACCCCTTCATGCCGTTCGTGCTCCAGGCAATCGCCTGGTCGAAGGGCCCCATGAACATTTCGTACAGCCTCAGGGTGTCAGCCCCGTATTCCTTGACTATATCGTCCGGGTTTATGACGTTACCGAATGATTTTGACATTTTCCTGTTGTCTTCCGCCAAAACTATACCATGGGAAGTCCTTCTCTGGTAGGGTTCAGGGGTAGGAGCTACATCAATGTCGTATAAAAACTTATAGATAAACCTAGAATATAAGAGATGCAAAGTGGTATGTTCAAAACCCCCGTTGTACCAATCAACTGGAAGCCAGTATTTCAATTTATTCTTATCCGCCAAGGCTTTATCGTTCTTATGGTCAATATAACGCATGTAATACCAATTGGAGCCGGCCCAATTGGGCATGGTATCCGTT